>BNJT01002728.1_pt1:52500-347500 | contig 678205 bp, 562 predicted proteins | sample 8540491 | NCBI WGS metagenome assembly BNJT01 (sample SAMD00202455, study PRJDB9452) | human saliva metagenome | host: Homo sapiens | reverse complement strand
CGGATGGGCCCGCCGGATTCAGACAGGATTTCACGTGTCCCGCCCTACTCAGGATACCACTATGGCCGATTCGATTGTCGAGTACGAGACTGTCACTCTCTATGGTCGTTCTTTCCAAAACGTTCCTCTAATCGAACCAAGTCCAACGTCGTGGTCCTACAACCCCGTGAAGGCCGAGACCTCCACGGTTTGGGCTCTTCCCCGTTCGCTCGCCACTACTAAGGGAATCATTATTATTTTCTTTTCCTGAGGGTACTAAGATGTTTCAGTTCCCCTCGTTAGCCTCCCGCTTAGCGGGATGACAGGTCTTCAACCTGCCGGGTTGTCCCATTCGGAAATCTGCGGATCAACGGTCATTTGCACCTACCCACAGCTTATCGCAGCTTATCACGTCCTTCATCGCCTGTAAGAGCCTAGGCATCCACCGTACGCCCTTTTGTACTTTCTCTTCCGAACCGAACTGCTCTTGCGAGCAATCGGTGGCAGATATACTTAAAGCTGTACTTCGTTTACCTTTGTATTACTACTTGGGAGTATTGTGAGTTTCGTAGACTCGTAGACGAGTAAACTCGTTTACATCGTTTACGCACATCATCAATACTTCATGTTGCGTGTTCAATATGTCAAAGATCTCTTGCTTCATCGAGTGAAGCGAAGTGGAGAATAACGGATTCGAACCGTTGACCCCCTGCTTGCAAAGCAGGTGCTCTAGCCAGCTGAGCTAATCCCCCTTCGTAGTCCCAGGCAGATTTGAACTGCCGACCTCCACATTATCAGTGTGGCGCTCTAACCAACTGAGCTATAGGACTGGCAGAAAAAATCCGCGGGGCGGAGAATCGAACCGTGCGCTTACCTCTTGTACCGAGGACGGCACCGGTCGGCCCGGCTTCATCTTTCTCTATAATTTCATAACATCTTGCGAGAAGTACAGGAGCGAATCGCTCGAAGGCGAATCATACCTGTGTGTCAAAGTCCACCATTGTCTAAACCTTTCAGGAACAGAAACCCATGGTGTGAGCTTCCAGAAAGGAGGTGTTCCAGCCGCACCTTCCGGTACGGCTACCTTGTTACGACTTAGCCCCAATCACCGGTTTTACCCTAGGCCGACCCTTGCGGTCACGGCTTTCAGGCACCCCCGGCTTTCATGGCTTGACGGGCGGTGTGTACAAGGCCCGGGAACGTATTCACCGCGCCATGGCTGATGCGCGATTACTAGCGAATCCAGCTTCACGGAGTCGGGTTGCAGACTCCGATCCGAACTGAGAGAGGTTTTAAAGATTAGCATCCCGTCGCCGGGTAGCGGCCTTCTGTACCCCCATTGTAACACGTGTAGCCCCGGACGTAAGGGCCGTGCTGATTTGACGTCATCCCCACCTTCCTCACATCTTACGATGGCAGTGTCCACGGAGTGCCCGGCATTACCCGATGGCAACCGAGGAGAAGGGTTGCGCTCGTTATGGCACTTAAGCCGACACCTCACGGCACGAGCTGACGACAACCATGCAGCACCTCCAACGATGTCCGAAGAAAAAAATCTATCTCTAGATTCGTCACCGTTAGTTCAAGCCCGGGTAAGGTTCCTCGCGTATCATCGAATTAAACCACATGTTCCTCCGCTTGTGCGGGCCCCCGTCAATTCCTTTTGAGTTTCACCGTTGCCGGCGTACTCCCCAGGTGGTATACTTAATGCTTTCGCTTGGCGGCTTACTGTCTATCGCAAACCGCGAGTATACATCGTTTACTGTGTGGACTACCAGGGTATCTAATCCTGTTTGATACCCACACTTTCGAGCCTCAGCGTCAGTTGCAGCCCGGACACCTGCCTTCGCGATCGGAGTTCTTCGTGATATCTAAGCATTTCACCGCTACACCACGAATTCCGGCATCCCTGTCTGCACTCAAGATCGCCAGTTTCAACGGCAATGTATGGTTGAGCCACACCCTTTAACCGCTGACTTAACAATCCGCCTACGCTCCCTTTAAACCCAATAAATCCGGATAACGCCTGGACCTTCCGTATTACCGCGGCTGCTGGCACGGAATTAGCCGGTCCTTTTTTTCTGAAGGTACATACAATAAGGGACACGTCCCTTCTTTTATTCCCAACTAAAAAGCAGTTTACAACCCGGAGGGCCGTCATCCTGCACGCTACTTGGCTGGTTCAGACTTCCGTCCATTGACCAATATTCCTCACTGCTGCCTCCCGTAGGAGTCTGGACCGTGTCTCAGTTCCAGTGTGGGGGACCTTCCTCTCAGAACCCCTACCGATCGAAGGCTAGGTGGGCCGTTACCCCGCCTACTACCTAATCGGACGCATCACCATCTCATACCGATAAATCTTTGATTAGCCCACCATGCGATGAACTAATAACATCGGGTATTAATCTTACTTTCGCAAGGCTATCCCCGAGTATGAGGCAGGTTTGATACGCGTTACGCACCCGTGCGCCGGTCGCCGGCATTGAAAGCAAGCTTTCAACCCGCTGCCCCTCGACTTGCATGTGTTAAGCCTGTAGCTAGCGTTCATCCTGAGCCAGGATCAAACTCTTCATTGTAAATATGATATTTGTTTGTTTTCTGTTTTTGTCGCTCAGGTTCCTGTATCCTTTATTTTGTTTAGGAGTAGAATTTGACGGTACAATTCATTTTACCCGAAGCAACTTCTTTCCCGAAAGAAAGAAAGCTTCATGATCGATTGTTCCTTGTACTTCTCTACAATCTGTTATGTAAGACTTTCAAAGATCACAGCAGCACTTTTGCTGCCTCGTTGCGTTCAGAGCGTAACTCTCTCTTGCAAGAGCGTTGCTTCCCGATTGCGAGTGCAAAGATAGGGCATTTCTCCATTCCCTGCAAGACTTCGACGAAAAAAAATGCGAGAAAAATTCATTTGTGCCCATTTTGCTACTTCATAGCATGGCAAAATCGGCAGTAAAGCTCAATTTTTCGCTTCATCCCCTCCCTATCATTTTCACCCCAAGACCGCCGTTTTTCGTCCGATTCGGCCGCTTTGGGGGCAAATTCCACCTTTTTCGGGGTGTTTTCCTCTTCTCCTCACTGGATTTTCTTGCCAAAAATCTCATTTTGCGCCGAAAAAATCAGTTTGACGGGGTACTTTTGCTTGGAGTTCGCCCCTATTTCGACTTTTGCAGGCGCAGTAAAGAGGAAAACAGGCGTTTTTTCATCTAACCACAGACGGAGCAATATCAAAACGAGGAAGGTTCTGCCCAAATACAAGCACAAGGACGAAAAGTAAAAGGACATCATGGAAAAACAAAAAGAGAAGGACGAAGCGCAAAGGACATCACAGAAAAGACCAAGCATAAGCAAGCAAGAGAAATTGTTTTTCTCTCCCTCCCCTACTCCACTCGAAAAATACAAGCCGACTTTCTCTCAAAACTTCTCCACTTTTCGCGACTTCCTCCCTTGTTTCTCTCAAAACCTCCCCACCCCGCACAAAATCCCTTTCACCCTACGCGCAGGACACGCGCCTACGCGTATATACGCGCCCGCGCTCTCAGCGAATTTGCCATTTTTGCCTTCACCCTTCACCTCACCCCGCAACAAACTGTATATCAATCGGTTGAGGGTGAAGGCAAACCCTGCATTCACCTTCACCTTCACCGCAACAAGCTGAAAGACAACACATTGCACCACACCGATTGCAAAAAACAGGTGAAGGCAAAAGGGTGAAACCTTCACCCGTAACTCACACTTGCTCAACACATTATACCCAAAAGGTGAAGAGGTGAAGGCAAAAACATAAAAATCACTGAACGCGCGCGCGTGCGTATGCGTATAAGAGAATGAGCACTGTGAGCGATGCCCGCCTCTCTTCGAACGACAAGTGAGTTTGAGATTTAGAGCCGGTGCTATCGGGCGTGTTGAAGAAGGAAGGCGTCAGTGTTTCACATCAATGCATCTACAACCCGATTCATGCCGATGCAATCGGGGAATTGGCGCGCCACACCCGCCACAAGCTCAAATATAGACGCCGACCCAAATACAAGCCTTTTCCATTGCCGAGAGAACAAGCATTCACTCGCGTCCCAAGCAGGCGGACGGAAAACGCTTTGGGAATTTTGAGATGGATTTAATTGTGGATGCTCACAACCACGCCATACTCACGATCGTGGAGCGTTCCACAAACATGCTCTTCATGACCAAACTTCCCCATGGAAAGAAGTCCGAGCCGTTGGCCAAAGCGGTCAGACGTCTGCTGCTGCCCTACAAGAAGCACATCAAGACCATAACCACTGACAACGGCCCTGAATTCGCCGCACACAAGCTCATTACAAAGTATTTGGGCGCGGTCGTTATTTTGCCAATCCTTATGCCTCATGGCAGAAAGGAGCGATTGAAAATACAAACAAACTCATCAGAAAGTATGTTCCCAAACAAGCTAACTTCGATGATTTCACAGATAAAAAGATAGCGAGTATACAGAAGAAAGTCAACAGTAGACCCAGGTAAAAACTAAAGTTTGAAACGCCAAAAAGCAGAGTTTTTCAAAAGAATAGTCTAATTTTGCACTTGCCGATTGACTCTACGCATATGTATTATTTTCGTGCTTCGACAAAAAAACACAAAAGCAACCCCTTGTCGGATGAAAAAAAAGTACTATATTTGCAAAGTCTTCCCACTAAGACATTGACTTCCATAATTCATAAGCTAAATAATACATTACCCCAAATGAACATGATAGTACATTTCTTCCTCAAAGGCCGATTCGAATTTCACCTATTGAGTTAACTAATTCACAACATCTCGCACGTTCTATAATAGAAAATCTTCTTTTTTACTTGCTATATGGCCAAATCTTTACGCTTGCAATATATATTACTACTCGTGCTTTCGTCCACCATGATTATGAAAGCCCAATCAACATTTAATGTGGATCGAGGAAGAATTCTAAATCCTAGCCAATACTTTGAGAAACAGGGGAAGTCGTCGAACTTTCTACTCAGGGTAGGTTATCGCAGTATGGCACTCAACAATCCCACCTATGAAAATAGAATGAAGAATCATGAGATTTCATATAAAGGAGGAGGAGAGGTAAGTCTTGGAATATGTACATACCCCTTCTTCATTGAATTTGGAGCATTCTATGGCACATACAATGTTAACGAAGAGCATTTTGGTGAATTCTATCCTAAACTTAAGGATAAATCAATTGTTAATGCTGGGGGAAACATCTATCTCAATTTTTTTCCTCTACCTAATATGAACCGCTTTACTGACATTGTAAGACCCTATATGGGCATTGGTGTTCAGAGTTCCTCTATTACTGTTCACAGTTCAAATACTAAGGACGAATCAGAACCCGAACCGGTGTTAGGATTACACGGTGTAATGGGAAAGATGGGACTGATGATTAGTTTCGGTTCTATCAGTTTGAGTGGTGAATACCGACAACGAATAGGAGCCAAAGAAACAGAAGACTATTACGAGTGGGCTGCGGGCTTAACATTCGGAATTTAATATACCTGTGATATGAAAAAGAAAATATCGTCGCTTATCTTAACAATGTGCATCGTTGGGCTAAATACAGTGCTGAATGGTTGTTATACCTATAAACCTATTGGCAGCCTATCAAAGATGGACGCAAACACAAGAGTCAATGTTAAAGACGCAGGCTACGTAAAACGAAAGAATGCGTTAGGATTCACACTAAATGTGGGAATTGTAGGTTTGGGAGCCGCTGGTGGATATGCATTAGAACCATTTAGCTATCAATCAGGAGAACTTAAGAAGCCAAATAATCTTCTTAATGCAGGGCTGGGAGCTTTAATTGGAGCAGGCGCAGTATTGATTACCGATATTTTTTCTGCACACAACAAGGTTATCTTCGCCCCGGATCCTCAAAAATGGATTAAACATGTAAACCGCGACTACCAATATGTTAGTGGGGGCAACAATGACTTTAAAATGATAAACCCCAATATTGAAAACGGTTTTCAGGTGGAGACGAAACAAGATGCGGTAGATTTCAAGCACGCCTTCCCAAATAGTATTCGAGAGAATGAAATATTCCTACAAGCCCTTCAAAAAGTTTCAAGAAAAGACCTACCTGAACTCATAGAAGTTTATAAAGGAAATGCCAATCTCGATCGGGCAAAGGAAATGTACATCAAGAATAGTGTTACAATCGATGATCTGATGGCAGCTAAACAAAAATATCCCACAATTGATTATGACTATGAAGCAAAGGCATTAACTTTGGTCAATGGGGTTGATGAGTCCAAATCTTTCTTCGAATACTTCCCTAATAGTTCGCATTCTTCTGACGTTTTCAAAATAGGATTAGAGTACGTAGATGATAAGGATATCCCAAACTATCTTTTATTCGCAAGTCCTAATGTGAATACCGAAATAATAAACAAAACAAAACAAAAGTACATATGGTCACAAACCACTCTTGAACAAGCTTGCAAAGCTTACGCCCCATATAGTTCATGTATGGACGAATCTACTTTCATGAAAGAACTGGTCAATCGCCAATACATCAAGACCTTAAGTGATTTCATGACACTCAAAGCTCATATGGGATACGTAGAAGATGCTACAGAATATGCGGTAATCAACGTAGCTCAAAATGTGACTTCCGATAAATATCGTGAACTCTTAGATTCCTTACCTCAGTTGCGCCCTCGAGAACGTAAATATCTTGAAGAACGACTTAACGAGGGACTTCAAGCTGCTTATCAAGCTGCTCGAGGAAATATAAGCAAACTCAGTGATTTCTTAAAATTGTACCCCAAAGAACAATCCCCTTTTATAGACAAAGCTCGTTATGAATTGAGTTATCTCAAGCTCCGAATCGGTGATGGGAGTATTTTTGATTATGCATTTTTCGCGAAACAATATCCGCAACATTCAGCTGAAATGGAAGAATTAGCTTTTGAACAAGCCTATTCAACCAAACGTATGCAGGTACTTGACGACTTTCTTAAATGCTTCCCCAATAGTGTTCACAAAAGTGCAATCAAAGAACGTATTCCCATAGTACAAGGTTTTGAAATTGAACTTGCCAACCAAAAATGTGATCGATGTAACGGTACTGGAAACTGTTATCAATGTAGGGCTTCTGGCTTTGTAATTTGTAGTAATTGCAAAGGAAGTGGGATGGACTGGAGTGGGACTGAATACTGTTATAAATGCAAAGGAAAAAGAGAAACTGTTTGCAATATTTGTAATGGCAAGAAACGATGTCCTTCATGCTACGGAACCGGAAACCAAATTAAATAATTAACAATTATGTCGAAATACATATACTACAAGCTCACCCTATTGTTCTGCTTGCTACCATTTTTCGCATTAATTTCTTGCGAAGAAACAAAGGAAGAAGAAGGACTCGTTAGGGCTTTCCTTCGTTCCCAGAAAATGGAAGAGGTGGAGAAAAAGGAATTACAACTGTATGAATATATCAATGGAGAACGCCTTGCTACGATTTATGAAGCAGTGATGGATAGTAAAAGCCCTCTACGCCCTTGGGAAGAATTCTCAAACGATTTTGGCACGGGGTTATACGAAGATAGTGGCTATCTCGTGAAGCCTAGGAAAACCCATTTGCATAGAATAAGAGAAGGTTTTCTCACATTAGATTCAAAACAGAATTTCCAAGTAGATTTCCATTACGACTCAGTGCTTCCATCCTATTTCGAAGGATATTATTATGCAGGTATAGTATTCAATTACTCAGAGAAGAACGATGGTTACACATTCAGTCTATTATTGAGTGGAGATAATACTTACACGCCTGTTTTGGTAGACAATAACAAAGGAGTTATACGTAACTTTACCAAACAAAAAGGTATTCCTCGTTCGTGCTTGTTATCAATTAGAAAAATAGGAGATAATATGGCTTTCTTTGTCGATAAAAAGTTCGTTGGTAGCCATACTTATAAAGAAGGAGGTTCTTCCAGTATAGGCTATTACGTGAATGTAAAGTGTACGCTACAAATCAATTCACTGTCTATATACAACATAGAGCCAAAGGTTTCATGAGGAAAGCGTTTCCCTAAACGCTTTCACTATCAATTTATGTAATTGAGGAGACCGTCTCAAACATTCATTTTGGCACGATCTCTCGATTTTACATCTATTTGATCAATCCAACATTTGGAGTGATACGGCAATCGTTCAGGGCATATAATCTGGCGATGTCCGAAAAAGAAAGAGTGTAAGATTCTCCTTTTTCCTTCCCCTCCGGCTTGGGGTACCCCAAGCCGGAGGGGAATTTGTGATGTTGATTTTCTTTGTCGTTTTACTTGATCTTCCACTCCCTAAAATACGGCAGTTGTCTTGCATACGTCCCTTTTGTTTTCTCCTTGGCAACAGAGCCCAAGAGATAAACCACGGAAGCGGGAGAAGCCATCGCTCCGCGCATGAGCAAGGTGCGCTTGTAGCAGCGATTGAGACGTTCCACCCAGTTGGTCGAATAAATCATCCGACGCACATTTTCGGGAAACCTCAGATAGGTAAAAATAGGCCGCATTGCGTTCTCAGTCCAATCGGGCAAGGCTCGGGTACTTCTTGCCCCCAACGTCGGGCAAAAGTACGCAAATTCTCATAGGCCGCAAGAGGTGTCATGTCGGTATGCTCCACGGGAAAGAGCGCCTTGAATTCCTCTCCGACCTCGGCTTTGTCTTTGGTGGAAACGGTGTTCAAGATCTTGCGCTTGAAATGCACGACGCAGAGTTGGTAGCACCCGAGCGAGTGCGAGGAATGCGAAGTTGGAAACTGCAACCGTGACCACGCCAACGACGAGGACGGAAACCGTTACCCTGTTCACCTTTATGATCCTCTAAGAAGAGGGTGCGCTCCTGCTTGGAAAAACTATCCAAAAAGAACGCGCATCAACTCATTAAAACTTGCCTCACTCGAGGCCATTTCGGAAATAATTTCCGATCTTTGTTCCACTGTAAGCTTCATTGTTCTTGATTTGATTTTTGAATTCACCACAAATATAAGAACTTTGGAGCTTACACACGTTTATAGGACAGTATCCGCGCAAAGACCAACATGGGATGTGCAGCCCTCCCATCGGGAATTTCGATCAAGAGGTAGGAGGAACGGAAGGGGAAAGGCAGATACAAAAAAAACGCACGATACGAAAAAGTATCGTGCGTAAAAACCTTACATTATGTCTGATGTACAGATCATCGTGATCCGCTTGGGACTCGAACCCAAGACCCATACATTAAAAGTGTATTGCTCTACCAGCTGAGCTAGCGGATCTCCAACAAAAAAGTGACAAGCGTTAGGTGCTGTTTTACCAGCTCTCATCCTCTTTGCGAGTGCAAAAGTACGACAAGTTTTTGTTTCCACCAAATTTTACAGCAAGAAAATGCGAGAAAGGCGCAAGAAGGTGGATAATTCGGGGTTCGTGCAACGCTGCACGGGCTTGGTGCTTCGGGTATTTTACAATCGGTGGAAAATAATTCACACTGCAGGGGAGATGAGCAAGGAGGGTGTTCACGAGGGAAAAGTCAGGGTACATAAAGCTGCCATTTGCCCTCCCCTTCGGGGCTATGCGCACAAAAAAACTCCGTGGAAGAACCACGGAGTTGATGAGGGAGTGACGTTGGGGTCACTGCTTTTTAGGGAGCGTGACGTTGAACATCGGATAGGCGGGCTTGGTGTGCTCGCGATAGATGATGTCGACCATCTTTTTGACTACATCGGGGTGAGCGGCTGCGACGTTGTTGTCTTCGTGGAGGTCTTTCGAGAGATCGTAAAGACGGCAGTTGCCGCGCTCAACGACCAACTTCCAATCGCCCATGCGCACGCCGAGCATATCGGTCTCGTGGAATTCCCAGTAGAGGGCATCGTGACACTGTTGGGCTTCGGTGTTGCCGGTGAGGGTGGGATAGATGGAGATGCCGTCGTAGAGGTCGCGCTCGTTTTGTTGGTAGGCCTTGGGGAAGTCGCGAATGCCGGCCACATCGCAGAAGGTGGGCAGCATGTCGTAGAAGGCAAATTGGTGATCGGAAACTTCGCCTGACTTGACCTTACCGGGCCAGCGCACGATGAAGGGAACGCGGATGCCGCCTTCGTGGGTGGAGCGCTTCAGACCTTTGAGGAGTCCGTCGCGGTTGAAGAAGGTGGGATCGGCACCGCCTTCTTCGTGAGGGCCGTTGTCGGAGGTGAAGATCACGATGGTGTTTTTCGTCGAGACCTTTCTCCTTGAGTTTGGCAAGGATCTGACCGACATAGGCATCCAAACGGGTGATCATGGCCGCAAACTGCGCGTGGGCGATTTCGGTGCCGTGATAACGGTTGCCGAATTGGCCGGCGAACTTGTGTTCTTGGCAGAAATGATTCTTATAGGCGAGGAGGAGGCTGTCTTCGGGCTGCGCAAGTTCGGCGTGCGGGAGCGTGTAGGGTGAAAAATACCGAGGAAGGGTTGCGCATCGCTCTGCTTGTCGAGCCACTCCATGGCTTTGTTGTGGATGAGATCGGCGGAGTATTGCGGGCGCTTGGTGTAGTCGGCGGCGGTGGGCATGCCGTACTTGATGTTTTCCTCGAGGACAACGCGGTGCGTCTTGGTATCGCCGGCCGAACGGCTGAAGGCGTTGAGGAAGTTGGGATAGTAGGAGTGCGCTTCGAACTGGCAAATGTAGCCGAAATACTCGTCGACGCCTCGCTTGTCGGGGGTGGAAGCAGAAGACTCGTAACCGCCGGCCCACTTACCGAACATACCGGTGGTGTAGCCGTTGGCTTTGAGAATTTCGGGGAGAATCTTGTGATTCACGTCATAGGGTTCCTGTCCGGCCCATCCTTCTTCGAAGTCGGCGTTCTGCCCATAGAGATTCTGGACGGTCTTGTCGCGCCAATACTCTTTGTTGCCGCGCACATGGGTGTGGCCGCTGTGCTGTCCGGTCATGAGGGTTGCGCGGGAGGGAGCCGACACGGGGCTACCGGCATAGGCTTGGGTGAAGCGCATGCCTTCGGCGGCCATGCGGTCGATGTGGGGGGTGGAGATATACTGCTGACCGTAGCAACCGAGATCGCCGTAGCCCATATCGTCACACATGATATAGATGATGTTGGGTCGCTGCTGGGCGTGGGCGGAGAAGGCGGCGAGGGCGCCGAGTCCGATGAGGGTATATGTTTTCTTCATGATACGTGGAAGTAGATGCTTAGGGACGTTGAAGGAGCGTGGGTACACCATTGCGAATGTAGAGGCCGGTGGCGGCAGGAGTTTCAACGCGACGACCGGTGAGGTCGAAGGTGGTGGCGGTGGGTTGTGCCTTGTTGACGGTCACTACGCCGGTGGGCTCGACCACATTCACGACTCCGTCGAAGACCAAACCGGCGGTTTCGTCGTCGGCATCGGTGAGTCCGTTGAGGGTGACGCGCAGACGCATGCGACTGCTACCGAGAACGGCGTCGGTGGGTACGGTGACGGTGGTTTGCATCGAGGTACCTACCGTGAGCGGAACGGAGGTTTCGAAAAATGCCATCGTGGTTCCAATCGAAATAGACGAAGGCGGCGGCTCCGGCACCGGGTGCGCGATTGAGTTTCACCTGCAACGTGGCACTCTCTCCTCGATTGAGTCCGGCTCGGCTGCGCGTGAAGAGGGTGTAGCCTTGCGTTTTGCCGGCAGGATCGGCAAAGGTGAGCGGTTGCAAGCCTTTTTCGCCGGTGAGTTGGAGACTGAGCAGGCGCGTGGCGTCTGCGGCCACGCAAGGGAGGTCGTAGATTTGCAAACGGCGGGCGAGAGCCGAACGCAGGGCGCGGAAGCGGAAGGCGTTGTGGCCGTCGAGCGTGAGCTGTCCATCGGGGGCATCGAAATGATAGGCACCGTTCGGGGCTTCGCTCACCGTATAGGTGGCGCCGTTATTGAGGGCTTTACCGTCTGCAGCATGCACAATGCGGTAGCGGCCTTCGGGGGTGCGCTCAAAATACCACGCATCGGCATCGACTTTCGTGCCTTCGCTCCACGACAAGGTGCCGTCGGGCTGCTGTTTGAGCATTTTGTTATCGACGTTGACCAAGGCATAGAGCGCTTGGTGGCCGGTGGTGAAGGGACGCAGTTCGTAGCGATCGTCGGTGGCCTCGAGCCACCAATAAGACCCGACATTGGCGTTGCCGGCGTGCCATGTGATGACGTTCGACGAGGCACCGTCTTTGTTCAAACCGCGCGGACTGTTGGCCGGCTGGTTATAGTTGTCACAATCAGTCGAAGAGAAATACCAAGCACCTGCGGCCTTGGCCTGGGGATTGTGCGCTATATAATAAGGAGTGGGCGTGGTGGTGGTGCGAATGCGCGAAGCGCTGCTGGGCGTGAGGTTGCACGAGGCGATATAGTGCTTCGTGGCCGTGTTGCGCACGTAGTAAACATCGGCTTTTCCCTCTACGGGGATCAGCGTCCAGAACTGTTTGCTCGCATTGTTGCGCTCGGTGACGATCAGGCCGCCTTCATCGTTCTCGGTGATGAAGAGACCGCGGTTGTTGTGCCACGCGATGCGATAAACTTTGTCTTCGGTCGGCAGGGCATGCTGCGCAAAAAGACGAAAGTTGACGACCGGCGACAACAGCAGGCTGAGCAGGACGACAACTTGACGGAGAGAGAAATGATTCATATTCGGGTATTAGGATGTTTCTTCGAGCAGTGCACCGGGCAACGGCTGCGTACGGTGACGTTTGATAAATTCGTCGATGCGGGCAATCCCCTTTTCAGTGGCGCATCCGCGAATGAAGACGAGGAGGACGTTGAAAATGAAATCGTGGATGGTGTAATCGGAGAAGGCATCGTAGAGCGCGGCGCCGTCGACGATGAAAATCAACCCATTGGTGGCTTGTTCGAGATGCAAGTCGGGACGAATCGTGCCTTGTGCGCAACCAATTTGCAGAAAGGTGCGCAGGCTGTTGAGAAACTCTTTGCGCATCTCCTTTTGGAAGGCGACCACCGAGGGGAAGGTGCGCAGTTCGCGCGGATAATTCGGATTGATGCCTTGCAAATCGTTGAGTTTGAACTCCGCGACGCGGAAAAGGATTTCCAAAGCGTCGTCGGTATGTCGTTCGATCTCGGCTCGCCGTGCGCCGTCGTTGGCAACATCCTGTTTCACACAGGCCAACACCAAACCCTCTTTGCCGTTAAACAGCTGATAGAGGGTGCGTTTCGAGATGCGAAGGCATTTCGAGATGTCGTCCATCGTCACATCACGAATGCCTTGGGCTCTGAAAAGTTGATTCGCTTGGCGGATCACATTCCGGCGGATCCGTTCGTAGCGTTGTGCAAGCAATTCGTTATCCATTGTCGAGTCAGTGAGGGCGCAAAAATAAGAATTTTAGTAAGAAGATGCGCCACGTAAATAGACAGGCTTCGCAGCGAAATTACAACATTTTTCGGACAGATGGTCGATTCGCCGCGTTTTTTTAGAGCAACATACGCGAAAAACCGTTTCGCCTTGCAACTGAAAAAGAAGGCGAAACGGCTGTCGGTAAGCAGAGAAAAGAAAGGAAATGCGCGATCGGCGACGGCCTTCAAAATAGGCGGTCGAGATCTAAGGTCATCCCTACCGAAAGATTGAGTCCATCGGTGAGGGGGGCATTATAATAATAGATGTGTGGGCGGTAATTGAGGAGGTTGTCGGCGGTGAGATTGAGGCGCACGGCCGTTCCCATCTGTTGGGTGAGAGCCAAGCGGAGGAGAGCATAAGCCGGATAGTGGAGTGTGCGCGAAGCGCCGGTCGCACTGTTGTATTCGCGCCCCGAGAGGGCCGACAAAAAGCGGCCGCTCAACTGCACGCCCACGGCATATTGGGGCGAAAAACGTCGATCGTAGGCCAGTCGTGCCGTGGCACTGTGCGGGCGCGCCGGCATGTAGGGCGTGAGGGTGCCGACAGTCGGCGCTTGCTCGTGGGTGAAGGCATATTGGAAGGTGCCGCTCAGCGTACCGCTGCCGAGGCGGCGACGATGGTTCACACAGAGTTGTGCGTTCCACACCGTAAGACGCGGCACATTGATGTAGTCGACAAAAGGCAATCCCGACAATCCGTCACGTTCCGTGGTGGGTTCGGCCGTAGTGATGCGGTCGAGCACGCGATTGTAACTCACACTGCTCGACACCTCCGTGCCGCCCTTTGACCAATCGGCCGAAACGTGCCAGTTGTGGCTCACTTCAGGCCGCAACTGCTCGTGGCCACGAATGATGAAGATGTCGTTGAGGAAGAAATTCATATATTTCTCCTTCAAGGTCGGGGCGCGGAATCCCTGCCCGTAGCTGGCACGCAGCGTCCATGCGCCGTTGCGATAGCGCGCCGTGAGTTTGGTGGTGGGGCGACCGTGGTGTCCGACGCTGAAATAGTCATAGCGCGCCGTCGCCACCGCTTCCCACTGTGCACCGAGATGAAAATCCGCTTGCACATAGCCGTCGGCCGTGAACTGTCGGTGGGCATCGCCGCGAAATTGATAGGTGAGCAAATAATCGCGCGCCAAATCGCCTCCGCCGGTCAATTCGAGCGTGTGCCCCTCTGCCCACAAAGGCAGCGAAGCCGTGGAATAGAGGGCGCGAACGGTGTGCTGCACGTTGCTGTAGTCGCGCACATCGAGTCCCGTGGCGACATAATAGTCGCTTTTGTCGTATTGGTCGAAGCGATAGCCCACCTCTGCGCGCCGACCGTTGTGGCCGTTCCAATCGGCTTTGACGCCGCCGGCAAAATCGCGGTAACGATTCCGCTCGCCGGGATCGAAATCGCGCTGACGGAAATAGTATCCCACATTCCCGCTGAGCGTCCAGTGGTCGTCGGGGCGCACCACAAAGCGTTCGCGCGCTTGAAAGGTGCGGCCGCCGGGCACGCGATTGAGCGAATATTTGGTGTGGCGCATCACATCGCCGGGGTTTTGCAAACGATATTCGTCGGCTGCCGTGCGACTGAGCGTGAGCAACTGCGTGATGCGCCCTTGTCCCGTAGCAAAAAACAGATTTTGTCGCGACTCGTCGTGACGGCCGTTGCGCATCTCCCAACGCAGTTCGTAAGGACGGTGGATTTGCTGCCGCGTGATGATATTGATCACCCGCCGGCGGCATTGCTGCCATAGAGTGCCGAAGCCGCGCCGCGCACAATCTCGATACGCTCCACGTCGGAGAGGTTCAGGCGCTCGAAATCGACGTTGTCCATCGTTTCGCCCGCCAAGCGTTCGCCGTTGACCAGCACGAGTACGCCCTGCCCGGCAAAAACCGCCGAAGTTCAAATTCACATTACCGCTCATGGCCTGGGTAAATTCCAATCCCGGCAACTCGTGGGTGAGCACGTCTTGCACGTTGTTCGCATCGGCGCGGCGGATGTCCTCGGCCGTGATCACGCGCGTTTGCACGGGACTCTCGGCAATGCGACGCGGCGTGCGCGTACCCGTCACCACCGCCGTGGTCAAAGTCGAATCTGCAAGTCCTCCCTGAGGGCGCAATCGTTGTGCTTCGGCCGACCGTGGGGCACCGAAGCAACAAAGCAGGAGGGAGAGAAACAGCAGACGAAAAGCAGGCATTTCCGAGCAGGAACTTTGGAGAAAACGAAGAGGGTTTAATAAGGATAAATGTAGTCGAGCGTCACGAAACCTTTGGCGCCCGCGGCATTCATATAGTCTTTGAAATGCAAAGCGGCATGCGTGCCGTCGGCCAAGCGGAGCAAATAGACGCGTCCGCTGGTGGTGTAGGTCGGAGGGGGATTGCTCACGTTCATGTCCATCCACCGGCTCAGCACTTCGTTCGTGCGCGCGTTCCGATAACCTATATAATAATTGTAGATGCCCGTCAGATCTTCGTAGCATCGGTGGTCGCTCCACGTATCGGCCGCAAAGGTCGAACGGAGCAAGGCGGCCCGCGCCTCCCCTTCGCGGGGAAGATCTTCGAGGCGGGTGAAGTGGGTTTCAAAAGCCCCGCCGCCATTCGTGCCGACATCGTAATGATGCAACACCAAGTCCCACTCGGCGGGCGCAACCAGCGAATCGGTTTTCAACAGTTCGCTGAAATGAAATGTCGAGGGCAGTTCCACTTGGTGATAGCTCACCCCCGAACGGCCATCCCACGCTCCCGTGAGGGCCGAGGGCGCGGCGGTGCGCGCCGTGGTGCGCCGATGCAAATCGACATATACCCAATCTTTGTAGCTCACCACATCGACATACAACCGCTGGATGTGCTGTTCGGCATCCCAGACGCTGAACCCTTCGCGCACTCGGTCTTCGGCGGGCGGATTGTCATAGAGCGAACCCAAGATACCCTCGCAAGCCGACACTCCCAAAAGGAGCATCGGCCAGCAAAGAAAAGAGAGTAAACGGCGAACGCCTATCATTGGCGGCTTCCGTCGTAAGTGAGCGACAAGGGCATGGGCATAGAGCCGGGCTTGAAGGTCAGGTTGAGGTGGAGTACACCGTTTTTCAACGTACCCTGCAGACTGCTTTCCGTTGCCTTGTATTCCTTGAACTGCACAGACTGGCGGGGCGCGTTGCCCATGCCGAGGCGCATCAGTGTAGTGAACTGCGGGCTACCGCTCAACGTGAAGCTACCATCGGCCTCTTTCTTGAGTTGCACGCCGGGTACCGTGAACGATTGCACATCCGCTCCGTGCAACGGCGCTTTATCCTGCTGCACGTCCACGCTGAATGCGCTGAACTGCAGTTTCACCGTCGTGGCGGTTTCGGGAGAAATCGTCACCACCGTCGAGGGGATCTCTTGGTGGAGCAACTTGCCGTTGCCGATGTCCATCAAGAGTTTCGTGGCGAAACGGCCGGAAGCCTCCACCGTGGTCAGTTGTTCTTCTTTTTCGCTGTCTTCACAGCCGGTCAATACGGGAAGCGTGCCCATCATCGCGAGGGCGAAGACACTTGCCGTGAGAATTGATTTGAATTTCATAAGTGTGATAGATAAAATCTTGCTGCAAAATTACGGGCTTTGCGACAGCTACACAATACCTTAAAATGAGGATATTGCACACGTTTCTGCTCTTTGTCGCACGATAAAAACAAAAAACGCGATGATTCGCAGGAATCATCGCGTCAAGTGGTTGGGGTACCCGGACTCGAACCAGGAAAGACAGGACCAGAATCTGTAGTGTTGCCAATTACACCATACCCCAAACAGGTATCATCGAGATGCCCTCTCGAAGACGATGCAAAATTACACACTCCCTTTGGAACGACCAAATAAATCGGCGTTTTTTTCGCGCGAAAAGTCATTTTGTCGGGCGCATGCTTTCTTCAGTCCGCGCGGCGCGCATCCATACTCGGCGCGTGCCGTGCGAAACGCCCCCTTTCCGGCAACTCGCCCACCACTCTCGGTGGAGAGAGCGGTATGCAACTTTTATTTCATGCACACCACTCCACGAACAAAGGGCAAGACGGTGCGCACAACCTACAGCAACACATCTTCTTTGGTCATCAATTCTTTTCGATAGACCTTGAAGCCTTCCGGCGTCAGCGTGGTGAGGTCGGGGTTACGGATTTCGAAAACCAACTTCTGCCGATTGACCAACAGCAGTCCCACGCGCATACGATCATAGACACGACAAATTCGCAGAGGGACGTATATTTTTATCCGCGGTTCCAGTTCACCTGCTTCCGTATACGGGTTGAGCCTGCCTACCCGCGCGAGGTAAGCCCGCGAAATCTCAAGAGACGACTCGCAAGCCACCCAACGGACTTTGTTCTCTGCCAACGGACTGGAACCTTCACTCAAGGTCCTGCGCAATCGAAGCTGCAACCAATCCCCAACAACTTCCTCTTCACCCGTTTCTCGATGTGTGCCGATGGCTTCAAGCCGATCTACACCGCAAAGCACGGGGGTGGTACGGACAGGAGATTCTCCGGTGAGGCGCAAGCTGGTCTTTTTGTAGTCGTCAAATTCTTTTTTACGCCGATCTATCGTATCGCCGAGCACGGTCACCTCCATGAGAAGACAAGTATCGGCCTTCCTACGAACGTACACTCCTTTGACTTCCGGATCAATGACGTAGAGCCCACTCCACTTTCCGCTCCACGAACGGGGAACGACCGGAACACGGCGTGTTAGCCCCTCGTTGAAAAGATGCGTACTATAGTGATGTTCCATGATGAGGGGATAGTTCCACGCAATGGACATCAGGGTGTCTCCATGAAAATCCGATTTACGCGAATCATCTATTCGGTCATCGCACGCAATCAGGGAGAGCGCAAAACACAGAAAAAGGAAATAAATAATTTGTTTCATCAGGAATGCTTATTTTTTTCGGAGAGAATCTCCAGATGCCTACATCATACGAAAAGCTCATGCGCTTATTAGGAAAGTCACTTGGTTTAGAAGCACTCCAACCCAAGGGATCACTCCAAAATCACAAGCAAACATCTGCATCAATCCAACGGAGAGTCAAAGCACTAGATACAGACAACATAAATTCTTTTCACTCTATTTTTATACGCTGCAAAGATATTTCTTTTCAACACACAATCCAAACACCGCCAAAGATTTAACATCATAATCCCTCAAACGCAGCACATCCCTTCCCCTCCTTCGAAAAACAAAACAACATACCGCACGACTTACGCGGAAAGTCCCCACGTCCTCCCGCTGCGTTCACCCCAGGGGCGCGGTCGTATAGTCCCTCCCTCAAAAGCAAAACAGCGACAACATCCAATTATTGATGCTGTCGCTATTTTGAAAATCAGTTACCCTTTCGACCGAAGATTGAGAAATGCACATAGCGCTTCGGATGTGCTTTGAGATCGATGAGGAGCGAATCGGCACTCGTGGCCGTACGGTTCAAACGATCGTAGAGCACGCGATCCGAAAGGAAGGCGCCGAGGTTGTTGTCGCGCGAATTGAGTTTTTGGTTCAGGTCGCCCACCACCGTATTGAGTTGTCCGGAGAGTTGCTGCGCGTTGGCCAGCGTGGTGTTCACGCGATCCATCGTTTGCTGCACATCCACCTTCGCCAGATTGCCCGAAAACTTTTCGGCATTCGCTCCCGTGCGATGCAAAGAGGCCATCAACTGCGGAACGTCGCGTGCCATCAGACGATCAAGCTGAGCCGTTGTCGTTTTCAGGTTCTCGCTGATGGCCGCCGCGTTGGTCAGCGTCTGCTGCAGCGCGGGATCCCCCGAGAGGCGGTTGAGATTCGTGAGAATGCTGTCGAGTTTGGGCAACATGCGCTGCACATCGGGCAACATCTGGCCGGCGTCGCCCATCAACGTGGTAGCTGCCGCACCGGGAATCGTATCGAAGGGTTCCAAGTTGTCCACGGGATTCGAACCGAGCAGGAGGTTCATCGTCACCCCGCCCATCAGCGCTTCGACCAGCTCACTGCGCGTGCCACGGGGCACACCCATGCTCTCGTTCAACTCAATGCGCACCACCACGCCACTGTTGTTGTCGTAGTTGTAGACAATGTCGCGCACCGTGCCCACGGGATAGCCGTTGGCAAACACCTTGCTCGAAACCGTCAAGCCCTTGGCGTCCTTGAAACGAACGTAGTACGAATTGCTCGACTTGAACACATTGATGCCCTTCAAGAAGTTGATACCCAAGAAGAGGAGTACACCGGCTGCAATCGCAGTAAGCGCAATTTTAATCTCGTTGGAGATTTTCATAAGGAGAAATAGTTATGCGTTAGTGTGTAGGCTGTTTAGAAAAGGGGGTGAAAACTTCGGCGGCAAAAAAGCGCACCGTCGCTCCCCATTTATTGAGTTTGCGACTTTCGAATGGCCGCTTGCAAATCTTCGACGCGCTGATCTCCTTCAAAGGCCACGATAAAGGCGTTGGGGAAGAGCGCATTCACCTTTTTGAGCGTCTTTTTGATTTCGGCATAGTCGTGCGAACTGCCGTAAGTGTAGCGATACAGCGGTCCGATGTGGTAGAAGCTCACCGGGGCAAGGCCTTTCAGGCGCGCATCGCCGGCGGCCAACTTTTTGTCGGAGGTCAAAATTTGCACCTTGAAGGTGATGCGCGGCGCGGCACCCGTTTCCTTCTTGCCGCCCTTGGCGTTTTGGGCGTTCTTCTCCTCCGGTTTAGCCGATTTCGCTGGTGTAGCCGCCTCTTTCTGCGTCGGTTTCGCGGTCGGCGCTACGGCTTTGGCGTCCTTTTTCTCGCTTTTCGCCTCTTTGGACTCCGCTTTTTTCTCGCGATCGCCCTTTTCGGTCGATTTCTTGGCTTCGGGCGCCTTGGTCTTCGCGGACGTCACCGGTTGCGTGGCAGGAAGTGGGCGCTCCACCGTTGTTTTTTTCGCCCCTTTCAGCGGAGCAGTGTAGGTGTCGGGCACATGCTTCGGCACCGTGTGGGGCTTCGACGCTGAATGCACCTGTTCGGTATGGGGCAATGAGGCCGGCAATTCGTCGACGGCATTCACCGCTTGGCGCGGGGGTGTGTTCGTCGCCAACAAGGCTTCGGCCGCCACACGCTGCTCCACGGCCGAGGGAATCACCACAATGGTCAGCGGTTTCTCCACCGTTTTGGGCTGCGTCGGCGCACCATCGCGCTGAACAACTGTAATTTCCGTTCCTCGCGCGGCAGTGGCTTGCAAAGCCACCGTATCGACGCGACGAAGCCCCGCGTCGGTTCCGCGTTCAAAGCGGCCGCTCGGGGCAGAAGAGACAGCATGTTTCGCACCGGCGTCGGGAAGTACCGCGTCGGCCAGCAAAGGAATGGTACGATCTTCGCTCGTCACGATCGGACGAGCAGGAGTCGGGGGCGGCGAAGGGGGAACATTGGCCAAAGCCGTTTGCTCCACCTCCAGGGCTTGGCGTTTTTCAACGACTTTCGTCGGTGGGGGCGCAGGCACCACGGCCGCCACCGCACGTTGGGGTGCGGCGGGGTTCATCACCGGCCGCTTTCCACCGCGGAAAGCGCGCGTGGCAACGGGCACTACGCCCACTACCGCAGGCGCCGGAGCGCTCATCGCGTCGACGGCGAGCGCCCTATCGGCTTCGCGCGCACTCGTTGCGTCTTCTGTTGCGGCAAGAGCGCGCTCACTGCCGGCGGGGGCGGCGTCTTGCAACAGGGGGCCGGCATCAGCATAGTGGCGATTGCGGTAGGCGCAGAAACCTTTATACAACGCGCGCGCCAATTTCTGAATGCCTTCCTTCGAGTTCAAGAAACGTTCCTCTTCGGAATTCGAGATGAAACCCACTTCCGTCAGCACAGAGGGCATGCCCGTGGCGCGCAGCACGAGAAAACCGGCTTGGTGCACTCCTTTGTTCTTACGCCCTTGGTTGCCGTAAGCCGTTTGGATGTGCCGCGCCAGTTCGACGCTCTGTTTCATATTGCGATCCTGCATAAATTCGAAGATAATGTAGCTCTCCGATTTGTTGGGATCAAAGTTTTTGTAGACTGCTCGGTAGTTGGCTTCCTGCGTGATGACGCTATTCTCACGTTTCGCCACAGCCAGGTTTTCTGTTCCCGAGTGCATACCCACCGTGTAGGTTTCTGTGCCGGAAGGGCCGGTCACTCCGGGCGGCATCGAGTTGGTGTGGATCGAAATGAAGAGGTTGGCTTTGTGGCGGTTGGCAATGTCCGCGCGCCCTTGGAGGGTGACGAACACATCGGTCTTGCGAGTGTACACTACCTTCACGTCCGGGCAGTTGGCTTCCACCATTCGGCCGAAAGCCAAAGCAATGTTGAGGTTGATATTCTTCTCTTTCGAGATCTTGCCCGAAGCACCGTTGTCCTTCCCCCCGTGTCCCGCGTCGATGACGAGGACAAAGCGCTGACTACCGCCTCGCGGCGCCGCGGAAGTCGCGGGGTCGGAGGTGAAACTCAGCAAAATGAAGAGCGTCATGAGGCAAGCTGCAGTTCTCAGACGGTGAATCAGCATAATAATCAGTTCTTTCAAAGTGAAGGGCGGTCGCGTTCTGTGCGGCGCGAGCATTTATACCACCCTGGATGAGCAAAAGTACGACAAACTCGGCAATAATACATTGCGCGCGAGTGTTTATTTGTGAAAATGGGCGGCTTTTGCACGCCAACTGCGGGGTCGGCGTCGCAAAGCAAGGGGCATAATTCGTCTTGGACGACGTTTTGCGCATCGTTCGGCCGTACACCTTATTATATATACGCCCCACAAGCACGTGTGCAAGGCACTGCGGGAATCGAAAAGACGGAGGTTCTATTCCGTGGCTCCCCGATGGGCTTCGACTATCTGCTCGGCACGGCGCAGTGCGATGCTGATGTGCGAACAAATGTTCCCTTCGCCGATCAGTTCCGGGAAGCCCGTGCGTGACAACACCTCGCGCACTTCCGGACGCACGCCTGAAAGGATGATGCGCGTGCCGTCGCGGCGGCTCATCCGGCAGAGGGTTTCGAGATTGTGCACACCGGTCGAATCGATGAACGGCACCTTGCGCATGCGAATGACCCGAATCGCCGGATGATCCTGCATTTCGGCCGTCATCTGCTCAAAACTATTGGCAATACCGAAGAAGAAGGGGCCGTTGATCTCATACACTTCCACCCCCTCGGGAATGGTCAGTGACTCCTCGTGCAGTTCGAGATCGAGTTCAGGATCGTCGTTCGGATCGAGTTCGCCCGTCAGCACAGAGAAGTGGGTGGTTTCGGCCATGCGGCGCATAAAGAGCAGACAGGCCATGACGAGCCCCACCTCGATGGCTACGGTAAGGTCGAACACCACCGTCAGCACAAACGTGATGAGCAACACCGTTACGTCGCTCTTCGGGTGGTGAAGCAAAGCGGCGAAGGTGCGCCACTGACTCATGTTGTAACTCACCACCACGAGTACACCGGCCAGGCAGGCCATGGGGATATAGGCCGCCAAGGGCATGGCCACGAGGAAGATCACAAGCAGCACCGCCGCATGCACCAAGCCGGCCACGCAGGTACGCGCCCCGTTGTTGATGTTGGTCATCGTGCGCGCGATGGCACCCGTGGCGGGGATGCCGCCAAACAGCGGAGCGACGATATTGGCTATGCCCTGCCCCACCAGTTCTTGGTTCGAATCGTGCCGATCGCCCGTCACCCCGTCGGCCACAGTGGCGGAGAGCAAACTCTCAATGGCGCCGAGTACCGCGATGACCAGCGCAGTGGGCAGCAGCCTACTGAGAGTCGAGAAGGTGAAACTCCCATCGGGCGCGGTGAACAGGCCGTGCCAATCGAGCTGCCACGCCGTGACGGGCGGCAGCGAGGCGGTGATGGCGCCGAAACGATCGCCGATGGTGGGAATTTGCGTCCAACCCTGCCCGTTGGTCAGCGCCACAACGGCCGTGGTCACCACAATGGCCACCAGCGAACCGGGCAGGCGCTTCGAAATGCGCTGCGTGCCGATGATGATTCCCACCGTCGAGAGTGCCACCGCGAGGGCGTCCCAACTCACGGTCGTGAGATGACGGACGTAGCACACCCACTTGTCGACAAAACCGGCCGGCACCGCGCCTTCAATGTGCAGACCGAGGAAATCTTTGACCTGCGTGGTGAAAATCGTGAGCGCAATACCGGAGGTGAAACCGACCACAATGGGATAGGGAATGAACTTGATCACGCTCCCCAAGCGGAACACCCCGAGCAAAAACCAGGAAGAGGCCGGCCATCATCGTGGCCACCAACAGCCCCGAAAGGCCGAAATGCTCCACCACCCCGTAGATGATGACGATGAAAGCCCCCGTCGGGCCGCCGATTTGCACGCGACTGCCGCCCAATGCCGAGATCACAATGCCGGCCACAATGGCCGTGAGAATGCCGACACCCGGGCCGATCGTGTGCTGCACATCGCCACCCGGCGAGGCGGCGATGGCAAAAGCAATCGCCAACGGGAGGGCGACGATGCCCACCACCAAACCGGCGAGCAGATCGGCCGAAAGGTCGGAACGACGATAGGAGCGAAGATCGCGCAAGAGGCGCGGACGAAAACGAAACGCTTGCATGTATTCGAGTTTTTCACGTACGAATCGTACGCAAGTAAGGAAAATGAAGTTGCAAAATTACTCATTTCTTATAACTTCTGCAAACAAAGTGACCGCACCGGCGCACGCACGGCGAACAACCGCCGTTTTTCGGCCTATTCTCCACACATGGCCGCCGTTTTTTGACTTCCCGGAAGCCTCCGTCCGGCGATTTCGCCCGACGAACCTCCATTTTCATAAAACAAGGCACCGCGATTCACACAGAATCGCGGTGCATTTTTATTCTCTTGCGAAGCGGCAATTTATCCGCGCCTTAAATCAGCGCAATGCCCATTTCGGCGCACTCGCGGCGCATGTCTTCCGGCCAAATCGAGGCTTGAATCTCGCCAATATGCGCCTTTTGCAGATAATACATGCACAGACGGCTCTGACCGATACCGCCACCCACACTCAACGGCAACGATCCTTCGAGCAGACGCTTGTGGAAATAGAGGCTGCGGCGCTCTTCCTTGCCGCTCTCGCGCAACTGACGCTCCAGCGCTTCGCGGTCGACGCGGATACCCATCGACGAGAGTTCAAAAGCGCGGCCGAGCACATTGTTCCACACGAGCAGGTCGCCGTTCAAACCGGGCAGACCGAGGGAGGATACCGTGGAATAGTCGTCATAGTCGGGGGCACGCAGGTCGTGGGGCTCGCCGTCGCCGAGCGCACCGCCGATGCCGATGATGAACACCGCGCCCTTCTCGCGCACGATGGCGTCTTCACGCTCTTTGGGCGTGAGCGTGGGATAAAGTTGGCGCAGCGCTTCGGCGTGAATGAAGGTGATTTCGGCCGGCAACTGCGGTTGGAGTTGCGGGAAACGCTCGCACACCAAATACTCGGTGCGCTGCATCGCGGCATAGATCGAACGAACCACTTCTTGCAGGAATTCCACCGTGCGATCTTCGGGGCGAATCACGCGTTCCCAGTCCCATTGATCGACATAGAGCGAGTGGATGTTGCCCAACTCCTCGTCGGCGCGGATGGCATTCATGTCGGTGTAAATGCCGTAGCCGGGTTGCACGCCATATTCGGCGAGGGTGAGACGCTTCCACTTGGCCAACGAATGCACCACCTCGGCACGGGCGTCGCCGAGGTCTTTGATGGGAAAATTCACGGCGCGTTCCTTGCCGCTCAGGTCGTCGTTGATGCCCAAACCGCGCAGCACAAACAGCGGAGCGGTGACGCGACGAAGACGAAGTGCCGTCGAAAGATTGTCGGCAAAGAACTCTTTGATGACTTTAATGCCCTGCTCGGTGGCGTTCATGTCGAGCAAAGGACGATAGTTGCTAATGGGAATGAGATAGCTCATGGGGAAGTTGGGAATAGCGCGCACTGCGAATCGCCCTCGGCCGAACAACAATAGACAATCGACACAAAACAGAGAGAGCAACTCGCAACTTGCTTTCAATTTGAGTGCAAAAGTAATTATTTTATTACATCTACGCGCCTTCAGCTTTCACGTTTTTACGTTCCGCTACGCTTTTTCTTGCTTTCCGGCCTTATTCTCCTCTCGATTTCCCTCGCCTTTCCCCCTACTCCGGCGGTCTTCCGTACCACTTTTCGCCTCGAAACGGCCGACATCGTGCGCTGCTCCACTTTATATCCCCCAACCGACTGAACTTCAATCCTCTTTCTGGGCGCAACACCTTTTCTTCTTTATTGAAGTTCTCCTTGCGCTGCAAAAAGCCGAAACACTGAAAAATCAAACGCGCTGACTATTATACATAATCCCACTTGTTCAAAATAAAACCCGACAACTTTTGCACGAAACTCCACGGCTTTTCGCAAAAACAAGTGGACTTTCAAAAACACCCCCGCTACTTATCATCTACTTCCCTCTTCTTTAAGTAGAAAGTCAACAATCTTTCAATAGAAATATAGGAATATATGGTAAATACACTCATTATAAATAGAATAATTGAGTTATACTGTATATTATACTCTATAGAAATTACAGAAGCGACTAATTATAAATGATTTATCTACTACTTTCATTTTATCACTTATACTATTCTGAATAATATGATGTGTATCTGACTACTATAATACATTATCTACATTTTAATATATCATTAGCAGAATAATACCTCGTTATCAACAGAATAAACAAAACAGCACATGTAAAAGAGCCAAGGGAGTTTAGATTTCGAGCAGCACAGCGGAGGAAAATGGTGACTCAAGTAAACATAAACTTTCTCTTCATTTCGAGGACAAAGGACAAAAGACGGAGAAATGAGGGCTATAATTCGGTCTATTTCAGCCCCCACGCCATGCAAAGCGGTAGAAGGCACCGCACAAGACCATGTGAAACCGCACCAACGAGGGATACTTTCCCCGCGATCAGAAGGAAGAAGCTCACCACAAAGCACAAAAAGCCCCGCTGCCAAGACGGCAACGGGGCAAAAGTGGGGAGAACGGCGGCGAAAGTCGCCTACCGGTCGCTAAAAAGAGAGAAGCGGGAGGAGAAACGCTTATTTCAGGCGTTCGCAGGCCGCTTTAATACGACGCATGGCCTCAACGATGTTCTCATCGCTGGTGGCATAGCTCATACGGAAGCACTCGGGGCTACCAAACGAGTCACCGCCTACACAAGCCACGTGAGCGGCCTTGAGCAAATAGAGGGCAAAGTCGGTGGAGGTGTGGATGGTGCTTTCGCCGTCGGACTTTCCGAAGTAATAAGAGCACTTGGGGAAGAGATAGAAGGCGCCTTCGGGATCGTTGACCTCAAAACCGGGGATTTCGCGCGCGAGCTGCACGATGAGTTGCTTGCGGCGCTCGAAGGCCTTGCGCATTTCTTCGACGGGTTCTTGTGGGCCATTGAACGCCTCCAACGAGGCTTTCTGCGAAACGGAGCAAGGGCCGGAGGTGTATTGCCCCTGCAATTTCGAAACGGCCTTGGCCAATTCGAGAGGAGCAGCCACAAAACCGATGCGCCATCCCGTCATGGCATAGGCTTTCGACACCCCATTGATCACTGCCACACGGTCTTTCATGCCTTCGCACGTGGCAATCGAAGCGTGGTGACCGACATAGTTGATGTGTTCGTAGATTTCATCGGCAATCACGATGACTTGGGGGTGACGGCGGAGCACTTCGGCCAGTCCTTCCATCTCTTCTGCGCTATACACGGAGCCGGTGGGATTGGAGGGGCTGCAAAGAATGAGAGCGCGCGTGCGGGGCGTGATGGCGGCCTCGAGTTGTGCGGGCGTGATCTTGAAGTTCTGCTCGATCGTGGCTTCTACGAACACGGGCGTGCCGTCGGCCAAACGCACCATGTCGGGATAGCTCACCCAGTAGGGAGCGGGGATGATCACCTCGTCGCCTTCGTCGACAATGGAGAGGAGAACGTTGCAAACGGCCTGCTTGGCACCGTTGCCCACGACGATCTGTGCGGGCGTATATTCGAGGTTGTTTTCGCGAAGCAGCTTAGCGCAAATGGCTTCACGCAGGTCGAGATAACCGGGCACGGGGCTGTAGCGCGACCAGTTGTCGTCGATGGCTTGTTTGGCGGCGACTTTAATGTGATCGGGCGTATTGAAGTCGGGCTCGCCGACGCTGAGGTTGATGATGTCCACGCCTTGTGCTTTGAGTTCGGCGCTTTTTTGCGACATCGCCAGCGTGGCAGAAGGGGCAAGTCGGTTGAGACGGGCAGAAAGATGCATGATGCGATAAAAAATAGGAGAAGTGAGGGTTAAAAAAGACTCGGAGGGTTCCGAAGGTGGAACCCTCCGAGTCGTAAATGGAGCGAACGCGCGGAGAATTAACGACGGCGTCCGAAAAAACGCAGGAGGTAGAGGAAAAGGTTGATGAAATCCAGGTACAACGTGAGGCTGCCGAGCAAAGAGATGCGGAGTCCTGTGTCGCTGTCGGCATCGCCCACTTCAACCAACATGTTTTTTTGATCTTTTGGGTGTCGTAGGCCGTCAAAGCGGTGAAGATAACCACGCCGGCGTAGTTGCAAATTGACATCAAGGTGTCGTTCTTAAAGAACCAATTCACCACCGTAGCAATGATCAGTCCGATAAGGGCCATGTAAAAGATGCGGCCAATCATCGACAAATCGCGCTTGATGAACAAGCCAACGGCGCCCATCGACGCGAACACGCCGGCGGTGATGAAGAACGTCTGCGCGATCGAACCGATCTCGAACACCAAAAAGATGGAAGAGAAGAAGACGCCGTTCAACAAGGCGTAGATCGCGAAGAGAATGCCGGACGTGGTGACCGAAAGGCTCATGACGCGCGAAGAAACGAACCACACGATGCCTAATTCAGCACCGATGAGTCCCCAGAAGAGGAGCTTGTTGGTGAAAATGGTGTAGACGATTTCGGGTTGGGTGGCCACTGCCATGGCAGTAAGTCCCGTGATGGCCAACGCCAACGTCATCCACAGATAAACATTCTTCATCACGGAGACGAAACTTACACCGGTTCCGCTTTGCGATACGGTGTACTTTGAATTGTAGTTTTGAGGATCGTACATAATATCAAGGGTTTTAAGTGAATATTTCAGACCTTGCGGAACGACTGTCCGCCTTTGCTCCCTCCCATCGAAGAGTTTCGACTGTGCCTCGCGGAAGATCCCTTCCTTCTTGTGAGAGGTTGCCTCTTTTCAGAGGAGATTTTCCTTTATTTGAGGGCACGTTTCTCCTTCACATTCGAGAGAAAGACACCTTATATAAAGAGTTTTCCACCGATACCAAGGAGATATTCCTCAATCTGAGGGCACTCCCCCTCGCTTTGCAGCGGGAAAACAACTTTACGTTGGGTAGGTTATCTCTTTTCTGAGGAGATGCTCCTCTATTTGAGGGCACGTTTCTCCTTTACATTCGAGAGAAAGACACCTTATATATAGAGTTTCCCACCGATGCCAACGAGATCTTCGGCGCTTTGAGGGAGATATTTACTTTTTCAAGTGGAGGGCGTGGTGCATGCGCTCTTGTTTGGTGAGCAAGTAGCGGTGGTTGAACTCATTGGGGGTGATTTCCATGGGAACATTCTCCACAATTTCGAGTCCGTAGGCCTCCAATCCGACGCGCTTCACGGGGTTGTTCGTGATCAGGCGCATCTTTGTCACACCGAGTGCACGCAAAATCTGTGCCCCCACGCCGTAATCGCGCTCATCGGGGTCGTATCCGAGGTGAACATTGGCGTCCACGGTGTCAAGTCCCTCCTCTTGGAGCTTATAGGCGGCGATTTTTGCCATCAAACCGATGCCGCGACCCTCTTGGTTGAGGTAAAGCACGAGACCTTTGCCTTCTTTATCGATCAGCTCCATGGATTTATGGAGCTGGTCGCCACAATCGCAACGACGGCTGCCAAAAATGTCGCCGGTCACGCAACTACTGTGCACACGCACGAGGATAGGTTCGCCCGGCTCCCACGTTCCTTTGAAAAGCGCCACGTGTTCGAGTCCGTTGCTCTTTTGTCTGAACGGAATCAAGTGGAAACTGCCGTGATCGGTGGGCATTTGCACCTCTTCTCCGCGCTCCACGAGCGATTCCTCCTGGAGTCGGTAAGCAATCAAGTCCTTGATCGTAATAATCTTGAGGCCTTCGCGCGCCGCGAACTCTTTTAATTGCGGCATGCGCGCCATTGTGCCGTCAGGGTTGAGGATTTCGATCAGACAGGCCACGGGTTGGAAGCCAGACAAGCGAGCCAAGTCGACAGCGGCCTCAGTATGTCCGGCACGGGCGAGGACTCCGCGGTCTTGGGCGTAGAGCGGGTTGATATGTCCGGGGCGCCCGAACCATTCGGGGCGGGCATTCGGATCGGCCAAGGCACGAACCGTCGCGGCGCGGTCGTGTGCCGACACACCGGTGGTGCATCCTTCGAGCAAGTCGACCGTTACGGTGAAGGGCGTGCCGAGAACCGACGTGTTGCTCTGCACTTGGTGCTCCAACTCGAGCTGGCGGCAACGCTCCTTGGTGACGGGTGCGCAGAGGACACCGCGACCCTGTTGGAGCATGAAGTTGATTTTCTCCGGCGTGATGAGTTCGGCGGCCGTAATCAGGTCGCCTTCGTTTTCGCGATCCTCATCATCGACGACAATGACGAATTTTTCCGGCTTTGAAGTCCTCAAGGGCTTCTTCTATCGTGGAGAGTTGAATTTCAGACATGAGATATATTTAGAGAAATGTCTTTGTAGGTCAGTTATTTATCGTCTTCGGCGCTCTGGGGCGTCGGGGATTTCGGTTGAAAGTTGGGGGCTTTCGGCTGCGTATCGCCGTCTTGCGACTCCGCATCGACACTTATCGATTCAGCATGGGCGCTTATCGGTTCCGCATCGGGAAACATTTCGGCAAAGGCCTCATCGAGACGATTGAGGGCTTTGCGAAGTTGCCGCAAATCGCGTGCCAAACGGAAACGGAAGCGCCAAACGCGCAGCCACACCACGAGTCCGAGGGGAAAGAGGACAGCCAGCACCCAATTCACGCGGCGATGCGCAAAGGGCGAACGCGTTCCACTCTCATACAGCACGGGCATATCGCCCAACACCGAAAGAATCTGCGGCGAGGTGCTGTTGTTGAGATCTTCCACAAGCGCTTCGACGTTGTTGGCCAAGCGTTTTGCGATTTCGTCCGGCCGATGTCGGAAGAAAAGCGTGAAATAATTCGGCGGCAACCAGAGGCGTTTTTTGCCGGGGTAGGCTTCTAAGTCACGACGCACGGCAACGGCGAGTCGACGATCGGCGTCCCAATCCGGCGGTGTGAGGATTACCTCTTTGCGGAAGACGTGTCGTTTGATGCGCAAGGCAAAGAATTTCCGGAAGCGCTCCATCACCACATCGCGGTTGAAGACTACCGCGTCGCGGTTGGCCATAAACGTCAGATAGGCGCCGGCCGGTGCGAGAATCATGCTCGAAATCCACATGCCCAACACCATATTTATATTGCCGTCGCGCGCCATCTTCATGCCCGACGTGTTCACCACATAATAAAAGATGAAGATCAGCACCGAAACCACCGTCGGCAAGCCCAAACCACCCTTGCGGATGATCGCACCGAGCGGGGCGCCGATGAAAAAGAAGAGCAAACACGCCAAAGACAGCGTGATGCGCTGGTGCCATTCCACTTCGTGGCGGCGCAGATACCAGATTTGGTCCTCCACCGTCTCACTTTGCCAATCATATTGCGACGAAAGACTTTGCAGTCGCGCCACGGCGATTTGCCGCGCAGGGATCAGTTTGTCTTCCTTCCACTTTTTGAGCAGTATGTCGAAACTCACGGGGTGCTGCTCGAAGTTACGCACCGCCGCCAGCGAATCTTTGCGCGAAAGCGGCTTTGCGCCGTAGACCTGCACAGTGGAAATGCCGTTGAAATAGGCCACCGCCGACGAGTCGATGAGGTGATTGACCGAATCGACGTAGTGGTTCAGCTCCCGCATGTCCTTGGCCTGCGGAATATCGGCAAATTGATTGGCTTCCAACTCATTGAAATTGGAATCGAAGTCAAAAATCAGCTGTTTGTAGTTGAAGGTCTCGCGATCGTAGGGCACGCCCTGCGATTTGAAGACCGTCATGTTGTCCGACTTGAGGTTTTGAAACTGCTCGCCGTCCCAAAGCGTGAGACGCATGTGCATTTTGTCGGCCGTCAGCTCAATGCGCGCCGAATCGGCGAGCACAATCTGCGCGCGGTCGAAGCCTTGATCCACCTTATATATAATGGTGTGGTAGAGCATACCCGTTTCGGCGTTTTTCTTCTCGACATAAAGGTTGAAATTCTTCATGCCGTAGAACACCCCTTCGGGGATCTCGACGGCCGGTTGCGATATTTTGATCGAAACGAGCAGACTGCGGAGCGATTTCTGCGCGTCGGTGGCGATGTTGTTCTGGAAGTAGTAGACCACAAAGGTGAGGGGCAGCACCAAAAGGAAGATGGGTCGCATGATGCGCACGAGGGGAACGCCGGCCGCCTTCATCGAAAGGAGTTCGAGGTTCTCGCCCATGTTTCCGAAAGTGATGAGCGAGGCCAGCAAAACGGCCAGCGGCAGCGACGTGGGCACCAAGCTCACACTCACATACCACATGAATTTGCCGAGCACGGTGGCCGTGAGCCCCTTGCCCACCAAGTCATCGACATATCGCCACATGAATTGCATAACAAACACAAACAGACAAATGAAGAAAGCCCCCACAAAGAGTTGCAGGAACTTGCCTAAAATAAAAGTGTCGAGTCGTTTGAGTTTGTACATGATAGATATGCACAGCAAGTGCGAAGCAAAAATACAATTTTCTTTTCACTCGCAAGCCGTTTGCGGGGGCGAATCGCGTCGCAGGCGAACGGTTTGTGAAAAACACCACCGCTTTTGCCTGCAGAAGGGCGGAAATCAGGCACAAAAACGCCCTCGGCGTGCAAAAACAGCCCAACTTCTGCCCACCGCCGGACAAAAAATCGTATTTTTGTAGCAAACCGCTTCGGCGGTGCATCATTCTCATTCACAGCCCCTCTTTTTTTGTCTATGCACAGCCTTCCGCCGCTCATTTCCGACCTGGCTCTCATCCTCATCGTGGCCGGTTTGGTCACCGTGTTGTTCAAGCGTCTCAAACAGCCCCTCGTGTTGGGCTACATCGTGGCCGGTTTTCTGGCCGGCTCCCACATGCCCTATCTGCCCACGGTCAAAGATCAGAGCTCCATCGAGACGTGGAGCAGCATCGGCGTCATCTTCTTGATGTTCTCGCTCGGTTTGGAGTTTTCTATCAAGAAGATATTGAAAATGGGCATGCGCCCCGTCGTGGCAGCGGCCATGGTGATGGGCTGCATGATCGGCGTAGGCGGTGCCACCGGTCGCCTTTTCGACTGGAGCAGCACCGACAGTCTGTTTCTCGGCGGCATGCTCGCCATGTCTTCCACCACCATCATCTACAAAGCCTACGACGACCTCGGTCTGCGCAGCAAGAATTTTGCCGGCGAAGTGCTTTCGGTGCTGATTCTCGAAGACATTCTCGGCATCCTCCTCATGGTCATTCTCTCGGCCACGGCCGTTTCGCAGCAATTTCAGGGCGGCGAACTGGCCAAGAGCCTTCTTTCTCTCGGTTTCTTCCTCGTTTTGTGGTTTGTGGTGGGCATCTATGTGGTGCCGGCCTTCCTGCGTCGTGCGCGTGGCTTGATCAACAACGAAACCCTCGTGGTCGTTGCGCTCGGGCTGTGCTTCCTGCTCGTCGTGCTGGCCGATCGCGCCGGCTACTCGGCGGCTTTCGGCGCCTTCATGATGGGTAGCATCTTGGCCGAGACGCTCGAAGCCGAAAAAAATCGAGAAACTCACCGCGCCGATCAAGGACCTTTTCGGCGCCATCTTCTTCGTTTCGGTGGGCATGATGGTCAATCCCGGCATTCTCATGGAGCATTGGGGCGCTGTGCTCGTCATCACCCTCGCCGTCCTGGGCGGACAGGCCGTTTTCGGCACCCTTTCGTTTGTGGTGGCCGGTCATCCGCTGCGCCGCGCGATGAACTGCGGCTTCTCGCTGGCACAGATCGGCGAATTTGCCTTCATCATCGCCGGCCTCGGTGTCTCGCTCAACGTGACCAGCCCACACCTCTACCCCATCGTGGTGGCGGTGAGCATCATCACCACCTTCCTCACCCCCTACATGATCCGCTTTGCCGATCCGGCCTACCGCTTTGTGGCACAGCGCTTCGGCCACTACTTCAAACGCATCGACGCCGACCGCGTGGCTACCGAACTTGCCGCGGCCAACAGTGCAACCGCCGTCGAACCCGCCACGCCGCGCTGGGTGCCGGCCTACGTGGGCCAATATCTCCAAGCCGTGGTGCTCCAGACCCTCGTCTACGGTGTGCTCATTTTCGCCACCGTGGTGCTGAGTTTCTCCGCCTTGTTGCCGGCTCTGCGCAACCTGCTCACCCACTGGCCGGGCAATGCGGTGACGGGCCTCATCACGCTGTGGATCGTCGCCCTCTTCATCCGCCCCGTCGTGGCGCGCAAACACCGATCGACCGCCGCTCAAGCCCTGCGTAGGCACTTGGCGGGGCGAATGCTCATCGGTGGCACGATGGCGCTCCGCATCGCGCTGGCCCTCTACACGCTGTTCTACATCTTCGAGTACCTTTCGCCCTACGCTTGGTACTATCACCTTTTGGCCGCCGCACTCACCTTCGGTTTCATCATGCGCTCGCGCCGCATCAAGTATCAAAGCATCCGCATCGAGCGTCGTTTCCGCCAAAACCTCACACAACGCGAAACGGCTTCGCGCCTCAACGCGCCGGGCAACTACGCCGGTCGTTTGGCCGCCCACGATCTGCACCTCGTGCGCCTCACCCTTCCGCTCTGCAGCCACTGGGCGGGGCAAACACTGCAGGAGCTGAACTTCAGACAGCGCTTCAATGTGCACGTGGCGGCGGTGCTTCGCGGCGATCGGCGCATCAACATCCCCGACGGCAGCACCCACATCTATCCGGGCGACGTGCTCGAGGTGATCGGCGACGACACGGGCTTGGAAACCCTCGCCGCGCAAATGCAAAGCGAGGCCGACGCCGCGCCCCCCCACCGACAATGCCGACCACAGCCTGCGCTTGCGCCGCCTGCCCGTCTCACGGCGTTCGGAACTCGTGGGCACCACGGTGGCCGACAGCGGCATTCGCGACGTCTACGACTGCATGATCATCGGTTTTGAGGATCGTTCCGGCACACTCGAGGTGAGTGAGGCCTCGCGCACCATCCTGGCCGGCGACGTGCTTTGGGTGGTGGGCGAACGCCCTGCCCTGCGCCGCCTCGAACGGCTCACCACCCCGCCGAAAAACCGCCGCCCCCACTTCGGCAGCGACCGGCGACGGCAGCGGCCGCCGATGAAAAAATGGTCGGCCGACGGCAACGCTCGGCGAAAACTCCACGTCGGACGACAAAAAAATGGGGACGTTTTGAGGCAAACTCCACAAGTTTTCCCCAAAACGTCCCCGTTTTTTTGTCCACTCTCCCGCGCTTCCTTTTTTTCTTCACCACTCTCCCTCTTTTCTCTCCCCATGTCTACAGCCATCCTCGGCGGCGGCGCAGCCGGTTGCCTACTTGCGCTCCGCCTCAAGACGCTTTTGCCGCACGAACCGGTAGTGATTTTTCGAACGCAGCGGCACGCCACTCGCCAAAGTGCGCAGCACGGGCGGCGGCCGGTGCAATGTGACCAACACCTTTGCCCACGTCGACGACATCGCTGCGGTGTATCCGCGCGGTGCGCGCCTGATGAGCCGCCTGCTGCGCGCCACCCCGCCGAAAACCCTCATGCGATGGTGGGAATCTATCGGCGTACCGCTGCGCGTCGAGGCCGAAGGGCGCGTTTTTCCCCGCTTCGCAACAGTCGGACACCGTGGTCAACACCCTGCTCACGCACTTGCAGCGCGGCGGCGTGGAACTGCGCACGGGCTGTGACGTGCAGGGAGTGGAACGACAGGCCGACGGCACGTTGCTGCTCACCGATCGGCACGGCGACGCCCTCTCGGCGACGCCCTTCGCGCAGGTGGCGGTGACCTGCGGCGGTTTGTCGCGCCCCGAAGCCTTCGCCCCGTGGCGCGCCATGGGTCACGAGATCGCCGCCCCCTGCCCTTCGCTCTTCGGCCTGCGTCTTGAAGCACCGGCGCTCGCCGCCCTCTCGGGCGTGACGGTGGGCGAAGTGACGCTCGCGCTGAGCGGGACGAAAGTGCGCGCCGAGGGGCCGCTGCTCATCACGCGCCAGGGCGTGAGTGGGCCGGGTGTGCTGCGCCTATCGGCCTATGGTGCGCGCCTGCTGGCCGATGCCGGTCATCGCGGCACGCTGCTCATCGGCTGGTGCGGCACGTCCGACACCGCTTCCGCGCTGAGCGAGCTCCACACGCTGTTTGCCGCCCACGGAGGTCGCGCAGTGGGCAGCGTGCGCGCCTTCGACTTGCCGAGTCGGCTGTGGGCGTTGCTCCTCGAGCGCGCCGAAATGCCGGCCGACCGGCGCTGTGCCGAACTCAACCGCAAGCAACTCAACCGCTTGGCCGCAGTGCTCACGGCCGATGCCTACACCATCACGGGGCGCACCACCCATCAGGGCGAATTTGTGACGTGCGGCGGCGTGAGTCTGTCCTCCGTGTCGCCCAAGACGATGGAAAGCAAACACGTGCCGGGACTTTTCTTTGCGGGCGAGGTGCTCGACATCGACGGGGTGACGGGCGGTTACAACCTCACGGCGGCTTGGCTCACGGGACTCACGGCGGCCGAAGGCATCGCCCGCCGCGTGGCGCAAACCGCGGCACAGCCTTAAGCGCAACGCGCGCACCATTTGTCGTTTTTTTCGCCGAATTGGTGCGCCGGCCGAGGCTTTTTCGGTCTTCGCAAGGGGTGAAAAAAAGCGTTTTTTTGCGCATTCTCCCGCGGCGAACGCCCCTGCAATTCATATTTTTATGCGTATTTTTCGCCGTCAAGCCTTTTTTTCGGGCGAAATTCGCATCAATTCTCATCTCAATGAAACATAATAGTCTTCCGTTATTTGGCCTCCTCTTGTTCGGTGGCCTGAGCTACGCGCTGCAGGGCTCGGCACAACAAGCCGCCCCGTCCGGCAAAATGGACGCAGCGATCAGCCAAATCGTACAACGTCGCGCTGCACTGGCCCATGCCACACGCAGCAGCGCCGACAGCAGCGACACGCACCTCCGCCTACGCGGCCGTGTGGTGAACGTCAACGCGCCTTTGCGCCTGAGCATCTCGACCGTGGAAGGCGCGGCCGAGCACGTGGCGGCGCACATCACGGCTTTGGGCGGAACGGCCACCGTGATCACCGACGCCATGGTGACGGCCACCGTGCCCGCCGCGGCGCTCGACACGCTGTCGACGCTCCCCGAGGTGAAACGCCTCACTTTCCCCCGTCGCTTCCGCCCTTCGCTCAACAAAGCGCGCGCCGATGCGGGTGTGACCAAGGTGCACACGGGCACGGGTCTCGACACCCCTTTCACCGGCCGCGGGGTCGTGATCGGCGTCATCGACCAAGGTTTTGAATTCCGCCACGCCGCGTTTCTCGACCCCACGTCGAAAAATTCGCGCGTGAAGATGCTCTGGGATCGTTCGGGCTATTCGAGCGAAGCCTCCGAGAACAAGGACACCCGCCCCACCGCTGTGATCCCGACCGGCACCGACCTCGCGAAACCCGAGACGGGACACGCCACACACGTGACGAACATCGCGGCGGGCAGCGAAGTCGGCAACACCGGCCTGAAAGGGTGGCACCCGAAGCCGACATCATCATGATTCCCTCCTCGTTTGACGACGCGGAAATCATGGAGGATGTGAAATTCGTGAAGGAATATGCCCAACAGGCCAAACAACCTTGGGTGGTCAACATGAGTTTCGGCAGTCAAACGGGCCCTCACGACGGCACGACGGACTATGACCAAAGCATTGACAAACTCCTGGACGGCCGCGGCGGATTCATCACGGCGGCCATGGGCAACGAAGGTGACCTGCACATCCATTCGCAAGCCACCCTCGCGCCCGGCGAAACCAAATACTTGTTGGTCGATGTCGACTTCCAAAGTGTGATCGACGGCGAGGCGGAAGATCAATTCTACACCAACGTAGACATCTGGGGCAGCGCGGCCGACGGCGCAACCCACTTCGAAATCACGCCCTTCCTCTATTCGGGTGGCGAAATGCTCCCGCAAACGGCCGATTATTGGAAAAAAAGTGATCGACGAGAGCAGCGAGCTCGGCGTGGTCAACGCCAACAACAACCGCGAATTGCACCGCTATTTCTTGGACCTCCGCGCGGCTTGGAAAAATGCCGTGCTCCCCGGTGAGGAAGGCGAAGAAGACGGTGCGACCGACGACATCAATATGAAAATCGGCTTCAAGATCACAGCGAAAGCCGACAATAAAAAGGCCGAAAACCTCCACGTGTGGGTGGACGGCAACGGTCTTTCGGCCGGCGTTTCGAAGCGCGCCATGAAAGACCACGAGGCGGCAACGCTCCAAGCCGACGACGAGTACATCGTGGGCGAAGGTGCGGCCTCCATTCCCCGCGCCATCGCCGTAGGTGCCTATGCCACGAACACCGACTACAAGGGCGAAAAAATCAGCGAGGAGAAAGTGGGACAAATCACCAGTTTCTCGTCCAACGGCCCGTTCCTCAACGAGAACTATCTCAAACCCGCCGTGTTGGCTCCCGGTTCGCTCATCAACAGTGCGCAAAACAAATTGGCCGAGGGCTTCGATTCCAGCGATGAAGACTTGCTCCTGACAACTTCGGTGGGCAGAGGGCGAGACAAATCGTGGTATGGTCTGATGGAAGGCACTTCGCAAGCGGCTCCCTTCATGGCCGGCACGATTGCGCTGTGGTTGCAGGCTTACCCTCACCTGTCGTACGAGCAGGTGAGGGAGATTCTGAAAAAGACTTCGCGCAAACACGCTGACATGAAGGGCAAAGATTGGGACAGCCACTATGGTTATGGTCTGGTCGACGCCTACGAGGGACTGAAAGAAGCCCTTCGCATCGGCAAACTCGAAGGTTTGGCGCGTCCTTCGGCCAGCCTCGAACCGGTAAGCATCTCGCGCACGCCCACTGCTTGGCGCGTGCTCTTCAACAACCCCGAGCGCGAAGCCACCCTGGTGGTCTATACGCTCGACGGACGCGCGGTGCTGCAACGCCACCTCAGTGGGGTGCAACAAGCCCACGAGGAAGTGATCGACCTCGCACAGTTTAAGGCCGGCGCCTATGTGCTTTCGATCACCACGCCCGGCACCCGCGTGGCACGTCGCCTCATCGTGACGCACTGATCGCGAACATCGCATGGCCGCACCTCGCGCTTGAGCCATCGACTCCTTATTTATATAGACACCCCTCCCGCTGTCTTCACCAACAGCAGGAGGGGTCGCTTTTTTTTGCGCGGACTTTTCGTTCGAAAGGGGCGCACGGTGCGGAGTCATCGCGCGCTTTATCCACCACACCGGCGGGAACGCGCGCGACAAGAGACGACCGGCGGGAAAAAATCTTTTTTTTGCGCACAAAGTCTTGCAGTATGCGCGAGCGAATTGTACGCCAATCCAAAAGTTTTCCGTATATTTGCGGCCAAATACCAAACTCCGACATTGCGCATGGCCACAAATCGCAAAATCCAAACCGCCCTCGTCTCGGTTTATCACAAAGACGGCCTCGAACCGCTGCTCCGCGCCCTGCATCGCCACGGCGTCCAATTCTTATCCACGGGCGGCACGCACGACTTTATCTGTTCGTTGGGACTTCCCTGCGAACGCGTGGAAGACCTCACGGGCTATCCCTCCATTTTGGGCGGACGTGTCAAGACACTTCACCCCAAGGTATTCGGCGGCATCCTCGGTCGCCGCGATTTGGCCGACGATGTACAGCAAATGGCACAGTATGAGATCGGCAACATCGACTTGGTGATCGTGGATCTCTATCCTTTCGAAGACACTGTGGCCTCCGGCGCCTCAGCAGCCGACATTATTGAGAAAATTGACATCGGCGGCATCTCACTTATCCGCGCCGCGGCCAAAAAAACTTCAACGATGTGGTAATCGTTTCTTCGAAATCGGACTACGCTCCCCTGCTCGAAATCGTAGAAGCGCGCGGTGCAGAAACCACGCTCGACGAGCGTCGCGGCTTTGCCACACGCGCTTTCGCCACCTCTTCGCACTACGACACGGCCATCCACGACTGGTTCGAAAAGGCCTGAAGCACAATTCGGAAACATTCACCCAACAAGCTACTTCCCTAGCTCCACTTTCTAACAACCGCATTGCCCAATGGGAATTTTTCTCCTCCTTTTTCTCGATGAAACGCGAGCTGGCCATGGACCTGGGCACGGCCAACACCATCATTATTGCCGATGGTGAGATCGCCGTCAACGAACCTTCGGTCGTTGCCCTCGATCCTAGCTCGGACAAAACCATCGCCGTCGGCGAACGCGCCAAACTCATGTATGAAAAGACGAGCGAAAAGATCCGCGTGATCCGTCCTTTGCAAGATGGCGTGATTGCCGACTTCAACGCTTGCGAGCAAATGATGCGCGGCCTCATCAATATGGTGCGAACCAGCCGGCATCTCTTCACTCCCAGCATAAGAATGGTCATCGGAGTGCCCTCCGGCTCCACCGAAGTTGAGCTCCGTGCCGTGCGCGACAGCGCCGAACACGCCGGCGGCCGCGACGTTTATCTCATTTATGAGCCCATGGCCGCTGCAATCGGTATCGGTCTCGACGTAAATGCCCCTGAAGGCAACATGGTCGTGGACATCGGCGGCGGAACCACGGAGATTGCCGTCATCTCGATGGGCGGTATCGTTTCGAACAACTCCATTAAGATGGCCGGTGACGACTTCACGGCCGACATTCGCGAGTACATGAGCCGCCAACACAACGTCTCTGTTTCGGAACGTATGGCCGAGCGCATCAAAATCCAGGTCGGCAGCGCGTTGGCAGAGCTTCCCGCTAACGAAGCCCCCGCCGATTACGTAGTACACGGTCCGAATCGCATCACAGCGCTCCCGATGGAAGTGTCAGTCTGCTACCAAGAGATCGCACACTGCCTCGAACGCTCCGTAGCGCGCATCGAAACGGCCGTACTCAACGCATTGAGCAACACGCCTCCCGAACTTTACGCCGATATCGTCAAGAACGGCATCTATCTCACCGGCGGCGGCGCCCTGTTGCGCGGTCTCGACAAGCGTTTGACGGCAAAAATCAACATTCCTTTCCACGTGGCCGAGGATCCCCCTCCTCTGCGTGGCGAAAGGCACCGGCAAAGCGCTCGAAAATGTCGACGACTATCCCTGCCTCATGCGCTAAGCGACACTAAAACGACGAATCCGCGCACCAACCGATGGGAAACTTCCCTTCGAACTCCCCCATTTTGCTGCGCACCCCGCGTGCTTTCCCGCACGCCTCCCCTTCAAACCGGCGCCCCGTCCGACCTTTCGGGCGGGGCGCTTGGGCTTTTTGCGCCACAGCAGCCTATAAGCGCGCGACAACCCGTCCAAAGTCGTAAAACAACGCACCGATTGTATTCGGCATCCCACGGCGGCATGCCCCAATCCGCCCAAAGCCGCGAAACAACGCACCGGGAACACCTCAATACCTCCTGCCGCACGCCAAAAGCCCCGTCAATCTCCCCACCCCATGCAAATTCTTCTCGATTTTCTCCGTCGCTACAACTACATCTTCCTGTTCGTCGTGCTCGAAATCGTGAGTCTCACCCTCCTTTTCCGCTTCAACGACTATCAAGGCAGCGTGTGGCTCACCGCCGCCGGCGAAGGCAGCGCCCACCTCAACCGTGCCTACACCGAGACCGAGAGTTTTTTCAACCTCCGCAACATCAACAGCGCCCTCACCGACGACAACATCCGCCTGCAACGTGAGAACGCCACCCTGCGCGACGCCCTCGCCGAAGCCCAACACGACAGCACCCACACCGAACGCCGCGTGTTGCAACAGCTCAACGGCTACCGCCTCCTCCACTCCCGCGTGGTGAGCAACAACATCCGCTCCGGCGGCGACGGCTACCTCGTCATCGACCGCGGAAGCGCCGACGGCATCCGCCCCGAAATGGGCGTTGTGGGCGGCGGTGGCGTGGTCGGCATCATCTATCTCGTCGGTCCGCACCACTCCCTCGTACTTCCCGTCACCAACAGCAAGTCGAGCATCTCCTGCTGCGTGCGCGGCAGCCACTATTTCGGCTATCTGCTCTGGGACGGCGGCAGCACGCGCCGCGCCCACGTCGACGATGTGCCCCGCTACGCCAAAGTTCGCACCGGCAACATCATCGAGACCTCCGGCTACTCCTCCGTCTTTCCCCCCGGCATCTTCGTCGGTCGTGTGCACCGCGTCACCAATTCATCCGACGGCCAGAGCTATCGCCTCGATGTCGTGCTCGGCACCGATTTCGGCAACGTCCGCGACGTCAATGTCGTCCTCACCCCCTACAAAGCCGAGATCGACAGCCTCCGCGCCAAGGCCGACAGTTTGAAATAAATTCCCCGTTCGGGTAAAGTCCCGCGCGTTTTTTTCACCCCCTCACGATGCGTTCCGCAAGGAGCGCATCGTTTTTGTTCTCCGCCAACGAGCCGAAGGCAACGTCCCCACAGTCCCCACGTCCTTCGGCTAAAAAACACAAAAGCCACCCCGCCCTCGCGCAAAAGCCCACGAAGCACCCCGTCATCGCCGTAAAATTTTGTAACTTTGCTCCATCGGTATTGCAAATCGGCTCACCTATTGCCTCGTTTCTCCCCATTTCATCGGACGAAACGCGGTAAACCTGCCCCGCCCACCGACCTTCGCAAGCCAACATCCAATTTCATCTCACGATATGAAACGCAATTTTCTCACCCTCTGTTTAGGTTTGGCCTTTGCCGCCGCAGCCTTTGCCCAAAAAGGGCCGAAGTACGTCTTTTACTTCATCGGCGACGGCATGGGCGTGAACCAAGTCAACGCCACCGAGACCTATCTCGCCGCCGTCGAAGGGCGCCGCGGTATCAAACCCCTCACCTTCCCGAGCTTCCCCAACGTCGCGCTCGTCAACACCCAGAGCGACAGCCACGGCATTACCGACTCTGCCGCCGGCGGCACCGCCTTGGCCACCGGTCGCAAGACATATAACAACGCCGTGGGCGTGCTCCCCGACAGCATCACGCCCGTCACCTCCATCGCCGTGTGGGCCAAAGAAGCCGGCGCCGCCGTGGGCATCGCCACCAGCGTGAGTGTCGATCACGCCACCCCCGCCTGCTTCTACGCCCACCAGAAGCACCGCAAGATGTACGCCGAGATCGGTCGCGACCTCGTCAAGTCCAACTTCGACTTCTTCGCCGGCAGCTCCTTCCTCAAGCCCGCCCCACTCAAAGAAGGCGAGGCCGACCTCTTCACCCAAGCCCGCGATGCCGGTTTCGTCATCGCCAACGGCAAAGAAGAGTTCGACAACACGTGGCGCAAGGCCAACCGCATGATCTACTTCCAGAGCCGCGAGGCCAACCACCGCGACAGCACCTCGCTGCCCTACGCCCTCGACCGCAAACCCGGCGACTTGACGCTCGCCGACATCACCCGCGGCGCCATCGACTTCCTCATGAAGAAAAATCCCGCCAAGTTCTTCTGCATGATCGAAGGCGGCAAGATCGACTGGGCGTGCCACACGAACGATGCTGCCCCCATGGTGCACGAAGTAGTGGACACCGACGAAGCCATCCGCGTGGCCTATGAGTTCTACAAGAAGCACCCGAAAGAAACCCTCATCCTCATCACCGCCGACCACGAAACGGGCGGCCTCGCCCTCGGCAACGGCGGTTACAACCTCGACCTCCGTCTGCTCGCCGCACAAACGATGAGCAGCTACAACTACACTGCGCGCCTCAAATACCTGCGCCGCACGAAGGGCGACGCCTTCACCTGGGACTTGGTGCGCAAGGATCTGGAAGTGAACTTCGGCATCGGCACGAAATTGCAACCCACCCGCGACGAAGTCGAAGCGCTGCGCCAAGCCTACACCGACATGGTGGAAGGTCGCGACAAGGGCGCCGAATCGCTCTACGCCTCCGAGTGCGGACTGGCCGCCACGGCCAAGCGCATTCTCGCCAAGCACGCCCACGTGGCCTGGACCACGGGCGGCCACACCGACGGTTATGTGCCCGTCTTTGCCATCGGTGCCGGCGCGGAGCAGTTCCGCGGTCGCATTGACAACACCGAAATCCCGAAAAATCGTGGCGCGTCTGGCCGGCTACAAGCTCCCCGCCGGACTCTGATCGGCCGTTCCGCCCCACAAAGCCACAACCGCCGGCACAACCTGCTCGGCTGACATAAAAAAGTCCCCTTGTTTCGCACGAAACAAGGGGACTTTTTGTCAAAAACGGTCAAGTTTTCGGCGAAAGTCCTCCTCGCTCGGAAGAGAACACGCGCGCAGGGCAGGAAAAGAGGGCTTTTTGAAAGAGCGAAATTTCAAGGATTCGTTTTTTCTGTGTACTTTTGCGCATAACTACCAGCCCACAAACACTATGCTCATCATCGGAATCGCGGGCGGCACGGGGTCGGGCAAGACTACCGTTGTGCGCAAAATCGTGGAAAGTCTGCCGGCCAACGCCGTAGCCGTCATCCCTCAAGACTCGTACTACAAACATCAGTGGGACGTGCCCGAAGAACGTCGTAAACTCACGAACTTCGACCATCCCAACGCCTTCGATTGGCCGCTGCTCACCCACCAAATTGAGCAACTTCGCCACGGCGTGGCCATCGAACAGCCCACCTATTCCTACCTCACGTGCACGCGCTGCAAGGAAACGATCCACGTTGAGCCGCGCGAAGTGATCATCGTCGAGGGCATCATGGCGCTCTACGATCGCGACCTGCGCGAACAGATGGATCTCAAGCTCTTTGTCGACACCTGTCCCGACGAGCGCCTGCTTCGCGTCATCGAGCGCGACATCGCCGAGCGCGGTCACCCGCTCGAAATGCTGATTGAGAAATATCGCAACGTGCTCAAACCCATGCACGACGAGTTTATCGAGCCCTCGAAGCAGCATGCCGACATCATCCTGCCCAACGGCGGCGACAACGCGCGCGCCATCGCCATGATGCAGCAATACATCCGTTCGGCTTTCCGCCGCAACCAGTTGGCCGAAGCCTTCGGCGAATGACCCTCTCTCGACGTCGCCCGCCGACGTCCCCCCTCATAGACATGACGCACCCGGACAAATATCCCCTCCTCTCCCGCATCGACACGCCGGCCGACCTGCGTAAGCTCAAACTTCGCGAGCTCCCGCAGCTCTGCCGCGAACTGCGTGCCGACATTCTCGACGAACTTTCGCAAAATCCCGGCCACTTGGCTTCGAGTCTGGGCACTGTCGAACTGACAGTGGCCTTGCACTACGTGTTCGGCACGCCCCACGACCGCATTGTGTGGGACGTGGGGCATCAAGCCTACGGACACAAGATTTTGACCGGCCGTCGTGACACGTTCCACACCAACCGCTGTTGGGGTGGCGTGCGTCCCTTCCCCTCACCCTCCGAGAGCGAATACGACACCTTCGCCTGCGGTCACGCCTCCAACTCCATTTCGGCCGCCCTCGGCATGAGTGTGGCCACCATGCAGCGCGGCGAAACCGACAAGCACGTGGTGGCCGTCATCGGCGACGGCGCCATGAGCGGCGGACTGGCCTTCGAGGGGCTCAACAACGTGAGCGAGACGCCCAACAACCTGCTCATCATCCTCAACGACAACGATATGAGCATCTCCAACTCGGTCGGGGGGATGAAACGCTACCTGCTCAATCTTCACACCTCCTCGGCCTACAACGGATTGCGCAACCGTTTGGCGCGCCGCCTCGAGAGTTGGGGCTGGTTGCCGCCCTCGCGTCGCAAGCGGCTCATCCGGCTCAACAACGCCTTCAAGTCGTTTCTCTCTGACGAACAAAACATTTTCGAGGGACTCAACATCCGTTATTTCGGTCCCTACGACGGTCACGACGTGATCTCGCTCGTTCGCTTGCTCCGCGCCCTGCGTCCCATGACCGGGCCGCGCCTGTTGCACATCAAAACGGTGAAGGGCAAGGGCTACGACTGCGCGGAAAGCGACCCCGTGGTGTGGCACGCACCGGGAAAGTTCGACGCCGCTGCCGGTGTGCGCCTGGTTTCGGGCGAAACGAGCGATGCGCCGCCCAAATTCCAAGACGTGTTCGGCGAAACCCTCGTTGAACTGGCGCGCACCAACGAGCGCATTGTCGGCGTCACGCCCGCCATGCTCACGGGCTGCAGCATGCACCTGTTGCAACGCGTCATGCCCGAACGCACCTTCGACGTGGGCATTGCCGAAGGCCACGCCGTGACCTTCTCGGCCGGCATGGCCAAAGAGGGCATGGTGCCGTTTTGCAACATCTACAGCGCCTTCGCCCAACGCGCCTACGACAACATCATCCACGACACGGCATTGCTCAATCTGCAAGTCGTGTTCTGTCTGGATCGTGCGGGACTCGTGGGCGAAGACGGCCCCACCCACCACGGTGCTTTCGACATTGCGGCGCTTCGCACGGTGCCCAATCTCACCCTCGCCTCGCCCATGGACGAATGCGAGCTGCGCCGCCTCATGTACACGGCACAACTGCCCAGCGGCGGCCCCTTTGTCATCCGCTACCCGCGCGGTGCCGGCCATCGCTCCGACTGGCGTTGCCCGCTCGAAGCCGTCGAAATCGGTCGCGGCCGCCTGCTTCGCAAAGGCGACGGCACACTGGCAGTCCTCACCTTCGGCCCCCTCGGCGCCGAAGTGGCCGATCTCATCTCGCAGTTGGCCGTTGAGCTCCCGGCAGCCACAGGTGCACTCGACTTTGAGGGCGAGGCTCCCGCCGACGGGCGCATCACGCACGTCGATCTGCGCTTTGCCAAACCGCTCGACGAGGCACTCCTTATTAATATAGCGCGCACGCACCGCCGCCTCATCGTCATCGAAGACGCCTCGCGCGAAGGCGGCATCGGTTCGGCCGTGCTCGAACTCCTGGCCGACCACGGTATTCAGGTGCCGGTGGAGCGTTTCGGTCTGCCCGACCGCTTCATCGAACACGGCAGTGTGGGCGAACAGCGCAAAGACTGCGCGATGGACGGCGAAAGCTTCGCCCGTGCCTTCCGCGCTGCCCTTGCCGAGCCCGCCGCGCCCACGGTTTAACACAACGACCGCGCGCTTTGCCTTCCGCCCACCGGCGATTGAAAAAAACGACCCGCCGGCTACCAAAAGGCACACACCTTGCAGCCCACCGCTCACCGAGGATTGAAACAAATGCCCCGCGAGCGGACGAAAGGCTCGCACTGTCGCCCCCGTGCAACACCCTTTTTCGGCCACAACCGCGCACTGCCGCCTTCATTCGAGGCCGCGCGCCTTCGGCCGCTCCCCTTTTTGTGTTTTCACACGCCCCTTTTCTCCCGCTCATTCCCATGCGCATCGTAATTGCAGGCGCCGGACAAATCGGCAGCCACTTAGCCAAACTCCTTTTCAAGGACGGCCACGACGTAACCCTCATCGACGAACAGCAAAAGCGCCTCAACAGCGTGGCTTCGTGCGTCGATATCCTCACGTTGTGCGGCTCGCCCGGCTCCATCTCTTTGTTGCAAGAAGCCAATGTCAAGGGCGCCGATCTCTTCATCGGCGTCACGCCCGACGAGAGCCGCAACATCACGTGCTGCATGCTGGCCAAAAAACTCGGCGCCCTCAAATCTGTGGCGCGCGTGGACAATGCCGAATACACCGCCCACGACTATAAGGAGTTTTTCCTCAAAGCCGGCATCGACAGCGTGATCTATCCCGAAATGCTCGCCGCCGCCGAAATCAATCACCTCATCGTTCGCCCGTGGGCGCGCCAATGGTGGCAGATGAGCGACGGGAAACTCCTGCTTTTTGCCGTCAAGGTGCGCCGCGGTGTGGATATTCTCAATCGCCCCCTCGCCGAAATCGTCGCCCCCGATGACCCTTTCCACATCACAGCGGTGAAACGCAACGGCGAAACCCTGATTCCGCACGGCAACGACTGCTTGGAGGAAGACGACCTCGTGTTTGTCATGGCAACCGCCGAAGAAGTGACGCATGTGCGCGAACGATTCGGCAAAGCGCATTCCACCGAAACGCATTGCGTCTTCTATATGGGCGCGGCCGACACGGTGATTCACAGCATCAACACGCTTCCGCACCACATCAAAGCGAAGGTTTTCGAGCGCAACCCGGCTAAATTCGACGCGATCACGGCTGCTATCACGCATCCGAAGTTCCTTTTGCTCGACGGCGACGGACGCGACATCCGCGCCTTGCAGGACGAAAATGTCAGCCACGCAGAGGTTTTTGTCGCCGCCTCCGAAAATTGCGAAACCAACATCCTGGCTTGTCTCTCCGCGCGGCGCATGGGCGTGCAAAAGACCATTGCTATGGTCGAAAACACGGACTATATCGCCATGGCCGAGCAACTTGACATCGGTTCGATCATCAACAAAAAAGCATTTGCTGCGGCCCACATCCACAGAATGCTCTTGAAAGCCGACGTCAAAGCCTCAAAAGTTTTGATATCGCCAATGCCGACGTGATAGAATACAAGGTGCACGCCAATACCCGCATCACGCGCAAACCCGTAGCCCAACTCAATCTCCCGCCAAGCGTGAACATCGGCGGTTACCTGCGCGACGGCAAAGCCTACATGGTGAACGGCGACACCACTTTCGAAGAGGGCGACTTGGTAGTGCTCTTCTGTCTGAAAAATGAATTCCGCCGTCTCGAAAAATACTTCAATTGAATGCTCAATCTCCGCATCATCGCCCGAGCCCTCTCGGGTTTGATTCTTCTCGAAGCCGCTCTGATGGCACTTTGCTACGGGCTGAGCTTCTACTATGAGGAGAATGCCCATCGCATGTGGCTCATTCCGATCGGCATCTGCCTTGTTTCGAGTTTAGTGCTCAGTCTTTTGAGTCGAAACGCCGATTCCGAAATCGGTCGTCGCGACGGTTATCTCATTGTCTCGTCGACTTGGATCGTCTATTGCCTATTCGGCATGCTTCCCTTCCTAACGGGCGGCGTGACCGACCGCGTTGCCGTCGCCTTCTTCGAAGCCATGTCGGGATTCACCACCACCGGCGCTACCGCCCTCGACAACATCGATGCCCTCCCCCACTCCATTCTCTTTTGGCGCAGCCTAACGCACTGGATAGGCGGCATGGGAATTATCTTTTTCACCCTCGCGCTGCTCCCCGCCCTCGGTGTGGGCGAGCAACAGCTCTTCTCTGCCGAAAGCACCGGCTTGAAATTGGGGAAACTCCACCCCCGCGTGTCCACCACGACCCACTGGCTGTGGAGTACCTACCTGATTGTGACCGTCGCCTGCGCACTCACTTATTATTTGTGCGGTATGGGCCTTTTCGATGCTGTGAACCATGCGTTCGCCACCATCGCAACGGGTGGATTTTCCACGCACGGTGCCAGCATCGCCTACTTCAAGTCTCCACTCATCGAATACGCAGCCGTGGTGTTTATGATGCTCAGTTCCATCAATTTCACCCTGCTCTATCTCACATTCTTCAAGCGCAGGTGGCGGCAAACCCTCCGCGACGAAGAATTGCGTCTCTACTTACTCCTCGTCGTGCTGGCGGTGACGATCATCACGCTCAGCAAATGGCTCGAAGCCGGCGACTTGAGCGAACACGGCTTCCGCGCCTCGCTGTTTAATGTGGTCTCGATGATGAGCACCACCGGTTTCACGACCGAAGACTTCTTGATGTGGCCGCACCTCACGTGGATTATTCTCCTCACCATGGGTGTGATCGGTTCCTGCTCGGGAAGTACCGCCGGCGGTGTCAAGGTGGTGCGCATACTCACAGCCGTAAAAATCATCCGCAACGAGTTTCGCCATCTCCTCCACCCGCGTGCCGTGTTCTCGCTGCGCATCAATCAAGACAAACTCGGCATAGACGTGGTGCAATCCATCTTTGCCTACACCTGTTTCTTCATCTTGCTCATCACCATCGGAGTGAGTACCCTCATCGTCATGGGGCTTCCGCTATTCGACGCGCTGGGTTTGAGCATTTCGGCCTTCTCCAACGTTGGCCCCAGCATCGGCTATGCCATCGGGCCGCTCGACTCTTGGAACGAACTTCACGACGGCGGTCTTTATATCACCTCGTTCCTGATGATCGCCGGGCGTTTGGAAATCTTCGCCTTCCTCCTTCCCTTCGTACCCTCCTTCTGGCGCGAATACTAAGTGCGCTTCGGTGCCCGCCGCGCCGCACTCCTCTTTTATTATAGTCTGTTCTGCCCCACCCCCTGTGGGCTCACTTCTCCAATCGCGCCCATCGCTTCGCGCTCAGCCGCTCTTTTCCGACCGACACGTACGCTTCGCGCCTCCATCCCATCAACCAACACACTCATGCCACACACCCTCATCGTCAGCGGCCACACCGATCTTCACAACTCCGCCGCCAATCTCCGCATTCTCGACCACCTCGAGCACCATCTCCCCGATGTCGAAGTGCTCCGCCTCGACGCGCTCTACACACACAAGCCCATCGACGTCGCCGCCGAGCAAGATCGTCTGCGCCGCGCCGACATTGTCGTGCTGCAGTTCCCCCTTTTCTGGTTCAACATCCCCTCTTTGCTCCAGCGCTGGATGGAAGAAGTGTGGCTCCACGGCTTCTCTCACGGCACCGGCGGCGATGCCCTGAAGGGAAAGAAGCTCCTGCTCTCGCTCACCACGGGTGCCGGCGCCCCGTTCTTCACCCCCGCAGGCGCCGAAGCCCCCGATTTCACCCCCTTCATGCAGGGACTGATCCACGCTGCCGGTTTCACCGGCATGGAATTTGTGGGCATCGAAAGCACCTGCGGCGTGTCCTACTCGCTGCGCACCGATGCCGAACAACTCGCCGCCATCGAAGCCAAGGCCGACGAGCACGCTCAGCGCCTCATCGCCCGCATTTCTACCCTCTAACCCCCATTTTACCGCAGTCGTTCGCATCCGTTGTACAACGTGTGCGAGCGACTGTTCGGCTCATCTCCCCCTTCGCTTTTATCTCCACACCTCCCATCTCTCTCTACACATGAAACGCATTCTCACCCTCTTCTTTCTCCTCGCAACCCTCGGTTTCACCAAAAGCCACGCCCAATTCGATGCCGGCACAGGCTACATCGCCGCCGGACTCTCCAATCTCAATTTCAACTACACCGACAAAGGTGGAGTCCGCGCAGGGATGAACATCGACGGGGGTTACTTCATCGCCGATTGTCTCTTGGCGCGCGCCAGCTTCGGCTACAATCACTACGCCAAGCGCAACGATGCCTTCACCCTCGGCGCAGGGCTCCGCTACTACGTCATCCAAAACGGACTCTCCATCGGCACCGGTGCCGAATTTTCGCACCACGCCCCCAACATCAACAACCTCCACATTCCCCTCGAGCTCGGCTACACGTTCTACCTCAACCACTATGTGGCCATCGAGCCCCAAGTGTTCTACAAAGTCTCGGTCAACGACTTCACCGGCGGCAGTGAAGTAGGCGTCCGCCTCGGACTCGGCTACTACTTCTAAGCCCCCGCGCTCCCACCCCTCACAGCCGACGCCTCGCCCACGCGCAGACGTCGGCTATTGCTCTCCCGCTCCACAAGCTCCTCCCCATGCAAATCTCCGAACTGGGCGAATTTCGGCTCATCGACCGCATCGCCTCCGCCCTTCCCCCTCCACGCCCACACCCTCCGCGGCATCGGCGACGACTGCGCCGTGTTGCGCCCCGAAAAGCGACGAAGTGCTCCTCTCCACCACCGACCTGCTCATGGAAGGCATCCACTTCGACCTCGTCTACTCGCCCCTTCGGCATTTTAGGGTTATAAGGCCGCCATGGTCAACCTCTCCGATCTCTACGCCATGAACGCCACTCCCCGCCAACTCCTCGCGGCAGTGGCGCTCTCCAAGCGCTTCGCAGTCGAAGACGTCGACGAACTCTATGCCGGCATCCGCATGGCCTGCGAGCGCCACGACGTCGATCTCGCCGGAGGCGACACCAGTGCCTCGCTCACCGGCCTCGCGCTGAGCTTCACCGCCCTCGGCACCGCCCACCCCGCCGACATTTGCGGCCGCGACGGCGCCACCGACACCGATCTCATCTGCGTGAGCGGCAATCTCGGCGCCGCCTATCTCGGACTCTGCCTCCTCGAACGCGAAAAAGGCATCTACCTCTCGCAGCTCCGCGCCGCCAAGAGCGAAGCCGCCCGCGCCGCCCTCAACTTCGCCCCCGACTTCAGCGGACGCGAGTACCTCCTGGAGCGTTACCTCAAGCCCGAGGCGCGACGCGACATCATCGAAGCCCTTCGCGCCGCCGGCATCCGCCCCACCGCCATGATCGACGTGAGCGACGGCTTGAGCAGCGAACTCCTCCACCTCTGTCGCCGCTCCAACGTGGGCTGCCGCGTCTACGAAGACCGCTTGCCCATCGACTACCAGACCGCCGTGGCCGCCGAAGAGCTGAATCTCAACGTAAGCACCTGCGCTCTCAACGGCGGCGAGGACTACGAGCTGCTCTTCACCGTGCCCCTCTCGGCACACACGCTCATCGAATCGCTCGACGACGTGAAAGTGATCGGACACATCACCCGTCCGGAACTCGGCAGCCAACTCATCACCCGCGACGGCAACGAATTTGCCCTCCGTGCCCAGGGGCTGGGACGGCTTCGGCGACAACGAGCGATCGGCCACCCCCGATGCCGACGACGAAGCCTAAGCCTTTCGTCCCGCCCACCCGCTTGGCTGCGAAAAACCGCACAACTTGCGGGCGAAAGTCCCCACGTTTCTGACAAAACTCCCCTCGTTTTTCGCAAAACAAGGGGAGTTTTTTTGCTCCTTGGCCGCCCTCGTTCCCCACACCACAAATAGAGCACAGACCAACTCGCCTACTTGCCAATAAATGATTAACTTTGCGCTCAGCGACAAAGCGCTTTTTCGGGTCGCCTCCTATCCCCACACGGACACCCCGCCCCCGGTTTGCGCTTTCCCTCCCGCTCCGCGCCCTCGAGTTCCCCTGCTTGTCGGTGCGGTTTCCCTCCCCTGCGGTCGCCGGCGCCGCCCCCTTCAGAGAAAATGCCCAGCCGGAACGCTTACTTTCTAAAAAAATCAAGAGAAATGTTTGGCTGCCTGCAGCCGAATGCATAAATTTGTCCTATCCACTCGCCCGAAGCGCACCGCCACCGCGGTTCGCGCCTCCGTGCCATGGCCAACCGTCCACCCCTTTCTGACAGAGAGAAGATATGAAGCAGATGACAATCCAGAATACGTGGTCACTTCGTTCGGCTTCGCACACCTTTCGCGAAGCCTTCACCGCCGAGCAACGCGCGCGCCTCTTTGCCGCTCAGCGCGAATACATCCTCCCCAAAGACGAAATCATCTACCGGCAGGATGACACGCCCCACTTCCTTTATTACGTGCTGGAAGGCACCGTGCGTCTCTACCGCGAAGGGCGCGCCGAGCGCGCACAAACCCTTCGATTCATCGGGCCGGGCGAAATTTTCGGCTATCGCGCCGCCTTGGCCGATGAGCACTATGCCGCCAATGCCGTGACCCACCGCTCCACCACGCTCTTGGCCTACCCCATTCCCCTCGTGCGCCAACTCATCGACGAGTCGCCACGACTCATGCAGCTCATTGTCAAACAAATGGCGCGCGAACTCGGCATCGCCGACCGCCGAATCGTGACCCTCACCCAGGGCATGCTGCGCGAGCGCATGGCCGAAACCCTCCTCTTCCTGCGCTCCACCTACGGCAACCCCGCCGACCACCACGACATCGGCCTGCCCTTGACGCGCCGCGAACTGGCGGAACTCTCGAATATGAGTACCTCGAACGCTATTCGCACGCTCAAACATTTCGAACAAGAGGGCGCCATCGCCTTCGCTTCGCGCACCCTGCGCATCCTCGACGAGCACAAACTGCGCGAACTCTCGCTCCGCAACTGAGCGCCCGCGCCTTTCGAGCGTGATCTCCGCAAGCAGCACGCACAAATCGGGCTGCGACCTTGCTCTTGTGCCACTAAAAACATCCCGCTTTCCTGGCTTCAGGAAAGCGGGATGTTTCTTTTTGCCGAACAGTGACTCCGCGGCGCGACAACGGCACACGATGCGCGCAACGGCAGGCGCGTGCGGTGAACGAAAACCGAACTTAATGCTGTCCCATGTCGAAGCTCGGCACGTGGCGCATCTGGTTCAAGATCCAGCGCGTACGGCTGCGCATGTAGGGGCCGGGCGTTTTGCTGCTGAAGCGCAGGGGGGCAGGGAGCGTGGCGGCGATGAGCGCGCAGTTGCGGCGCGTGAGTTGCGACGGTTCGCAGTCGAAATGCTGCTCCGCCACGGCTTTCACGCCATAGATGCCGTCGCCCATCTCGATGCTGTTGAGATAGACTTCCATGATGCGCTGTTTCGACCAAAACAACTCGATCAGCACGGTGAAATAGGCCTCGAAGCCCTTGCGCACCCACGAACTCGTGGGCCAGAGAAACACGTTTTTTTCGCCGTTTGTTGAGAGATGGTGCTGCCGCCCAGGCGGCGTCCGCCCTCCATGCGCTGCACCAGCGCGTTGCCGATGGCTTGGGTGTCGAAACCGCTGTGGACATAAAACTTCTGATCCTCAGAGGCGATGACGGCCACGGGAAGCGAGGGCGGCATCTCCTCAAGCGGCACCCAACTGTGGTGCAGACGCAGGCGCTCGCCGCGACTCCACTGCTGGACGCAGCGGATTACCATCAGCGGGGTGACGTAGACCGGCACCCAACGCAGGGCGATCACCGAAAGAAGGCTCGACACAAAGAAAATGCCCAGCGCCCAACGGCAGAAACGAAAGAGTTTATTCACGAACATAGGATAGAAAAAAAGCCGATTCTCCCGCAGTACGGGAGAAACGACTCATAAAAGTTGAAACTGCTCAGAAGGGGAGATCGTCCGTTCCGCCGTCGGCAGCTTGAGGTTGAGGGCCGGGCACGCCGACTCCGGGCACTTGTCCGTATTGTGCAGCGCCGTCGGCCGGCATCGTCACGCCGGGCGCGCCAACCTGCGGGCTGACACCTGCAACAGGAGCGGCTCCGGGAGCTTGTGCGGGCATCACGCGCCAAGCACGGATACTGTTGAACCAGCGGCCTTGATATTCGCGGGCATCGATGTCGAAGCTCACCGTCAACTCCTGACCGGGCTGGATATTGAACTGCTGAATTTTGTCGTCGCCGAACACGTCGAAGACCATACGACGCGGGTATTGGTCGTGCGTCTCGAGCACGTAGGATTGCGATGCCCAGTCGTTGCCGGTGCGCGCGGACTTGCCGGCGCGGCGTTCGAGGGCAAAAATGATTTTACCGGTAATTTCCATAGGTTGTTTTGAATATTCGTTGCGAAATTACGCTTTTTGAGTCGACAAGGGCAAACAAAACGCGGCCTTTGTCGACTTTTTCGCGTGCGAAAGCGCCAAGTTGCCAACAGCGGTGGCGGGCTTCACTCGCCGAACAGTTGTTTTCGCTCGGGCAGATCGTAATAGAGTTCCTCATTGTTGCGCCATGCACGATCCACCACGAGGTATCCGCGCTCGATCTGCGGAGCGAGCAAGCGGCGGCCGTTGAGAAACACCTGATCGGGCTCCACACCGGCGGGCAATCGCAGGTGAAGGCGCAGCGCACTGCCGTGTGCAGGGAAACCGGAGAGGCGATATTTCACCCGCCCCATTTCGCAAATCTGATCGACGGTGCAACGCAGCGCGGGGGTGGCGACATTGATCATACAGTCGACGGGTAGGTTCACATACAGGTCGGTGCCTTCGCTCGCCGCCACCCATCCGAGGGTGTTGAGCAGCGCTTGTGCGGCGGCGCGGTCGGTGGGATTGGCCGAAAGAAGACTGTCGCGGCGCAAACGTTCGCGGTCGAGCGCGGCGGCGATGTGGGCTTCGCCCGTCACCAAGAAGAGGCGCGCGAGCGTGTCGGCCGAACAGCGCGCAAGATCGGGTTGCCGCGCGGCCAAACGGCGGAAGGCACGCGCCGAATGGGCGGTAAGCGTGTCGGCCTGCGGCGCCAAATAGGGCGAAACGCGCATGACGCGTTCCACCACATTGGCCGCTCCGGGCGTGACCACGAGGACGGAGGCGGCGGGCAAGAACGAAAGCGGACGGCGCAAGGGCGTTTCGGCCTGCGCTTCCACAGCCACGCACAGCGCGGTGAGGAGAATGAGCGCAACCACCACTGCGCACCGAGCGAACACGGCAACCGCTGCCGCGCACGCGGACGAAACGAGACGGCGCATCAGGCTTTGACGAATTTAATGCACGCCCAATCTTCGCGACTGCGCTCGTCGACGAAGGTGAGTCCCAAGGCCTCGGCGCGTTCGCGCAGGGGAGCGACGTCGGCCGTGTAGAATCCACTCATATAGATATGTGCGCCGCTTCGCATCGCAGCGACATAGCGCGGAAGGTCGGCCAGGAGGATGTTGCGGTTGATGTTGGCGATCACCAAGTCGAAGGCTTCGGGGCGCGACTCGAGGACAGTGGCGTCGCCGTGCACGACTTCGATCTCTCCCACGGCGTTGAGGGCAAGATTGTCGCGCGTGTTGCGCACACACCACTCATCAAAATCGACGGCCACGCAGTGTTTCGCCCCGCTCAACGAGGCTAAAATCGCCAAGATGCCCGTTCCGCAACCCATGTCGAGGACTTCGAGCCCGCGCACCTCGTCGTCGAGCAAGCGCTCGAGCATTTGTGCCGTGGTTTGGTGGTGTCCCGTTCCAAACGACATTTGCGGATTGATTTTGATGGCATATTCCGCTTCGGGCACGTCGGTGTGGAAGGTGGAAGAGACAACACAGCGCGGATGGTCGGCCGATCCGATGAGCAAGGGCTGGAAGTAGTTTTTCTCCCACTCCTCGTTCCAGTTTTTGTCCTCCACTTCTTCGCGCACATAGTCGATGCGGTGGCCGGGCAGCGGGAACTCGGCCAAGACGGCACGGAGTTCTTCTTCGTCAAATCGGGCAGCGGGAATGTAGGCTTGGAACGCATCGGTCGCGGCCTTATCGGCAAAGACGGCGCTCTCGGGAAAATTGTCTTGAAAGGCCACACGCGGCAGGTCGAGTTCGTCAGTGTGCACGAAACTGTCGAAGCCGGCACCGGCCAACGCGTCGGCCAACAGGTCATAGGCGGCTTCGGAGGCCGGCGAGAGGGTGAAGGTGAAACAGAGATATTGCATAAGTCGGGGAAAAATCGAGAAGGGAATAATATATAATGAGGCGTACGCGGCAGAACGCTCAACGATTCGGGACAAAGTCGCCTCTTGTCACGCGCCCTGCGCACGAACTACGCGCCACAACTGACCACTGCGGCGAAAAAATCCGCTCGCGGCCGTTCAATCGAGGGCACTCCGCCCACGAAGGGCGGCACTTTTACGGCTCGGTCAAGCGCAATCGCCACTCGGCAGGGTAGAGATTGTTGGCGCGCGAGCCGAGATTATTGAGCCAGCCGAGGGGAAGTCCCTCAAAGGTGGCAAGTACGTAGCCGCGGGGCACGTCAGCAGGCAGCACCATGGCTTCGCGGCGCAAAAAGCAGCGCGCTTCTGCCGAAGAGAGCGCCACAGTGGGGAAGGCCTCGGGGGCAAGGGCGGTGGAAAGTGCCAAGGCGGTGTGCGGAACGAGCTTCTGCCCTTTGCGTTCGGCCAAGGTGACGCCCGAAACCAGCAGACGCGCCACGCCGGCCAGCCGTTCGACAAAATCGGCATGGGCACTCGGCACGGCATTCCAGCGGTCGTCGGGCAACAAGCGGAGGGCGAACGCTTCCGACTCGCGCAACCACGTCTTGAACTCGCGGGGCGGGGCTTCGGTCTTGGCGGTTTTACGGCGCTTGTCGCGGTCGGCGCGGCGCGTCTTGAGCACTGCGCCCGAATCGTCGTCGCCTTCACTCGAAGTCTTGCGCAGCAGGGCGAGAAAGAGGCCTTCGCCGGCGGTGCGGTGGGGGAAGAAATGGTAAACGGAGAGGTCGCGGCCGGTGGTGTCGCCCGCTATCGGCCACGACGCGTCAAGGGGAATGGAAATCAGCTCAGCACCGAGTTCTTCGCAGGCAAAAACCACCATGTCTTCGTTCTCCTCGCGGTTGAAAGTGCAGGTGCTGTAGACGAGAAAGCCCCCCGGACGGAGCGCCGGCCACACGTCGCGGAGAATTTCACGCTGCCGCTCGGCACAATGCGCCACGGCTTCGGGCGACCACTCGGCGCGCGCTTGGAGATCTTTGCGAAACATGCCCTCGCCCGAGCAGGGAACGTCGGTGGCGATGAGGTCGAAACTCTCGGACAGGCCACCGAAATCCGCAGGATAGGCGTTGGCCACGACGGTGTTGGGGTGTCCCCATTTAATGAGGTTTTCGGCGAGAATGTTGGCGCGCGCTTTCACCGGTTCGTTGGCCACGAGCAGTGCGTCGTCGGGCAGGAGCGTGCGCCAGAGCGTGCTTTTGCCGCCGGGGGCGGCGCAGAGATCGAGGGCACGTTGGGGCGCGCCGTCGGGAAACGCCGCACGATAGGCCGCCGCCACGAACATCGACGCGGCTTCCTGCACATAATAAGCGCCGGCATGCCAACGCGGATCGAGGGCGAAGGCGGGTCGCGCCGAAAGGTAGCGCCCTTCGGCGCACCACGGCACGGGGGTGGCACCAAGGCGGACGTCGTCGGCCACGAAAGGCAACTCATCGGCGGCCCACTTGGCGGGGTTGCGGCGCACACTCACAGGGGTATCGCCTTCGGTGAGGGCAACGCAAAGCGCGCTCGCCTCGGCGGGACCGAGGAGAGCGCGCAATCGGGTGACAAAAGCTTCGGGAAGCATCATGCAAAGAGGGGTTCAGCGGCGAATTTCCATCTCGTTGAGGAGATAATGCGAACCGCCGTAGGTGTCAATGACGAAAAGGATGTAACGAATGTCGGCGTTGATGCAACGCTGCAGCTGCGGATTGTAGCGGAGGTCGGACGAAAGGCTTTCGATGTTGCCGTCGAAGGCCAAACCGATGAGTTCGCCGCGCGCATTGAGGACAGCGCTGCCCGAATTGCCGCCGGTGATATCGTTGTTGGTGAGGAAGCAGGTGGGCAACTCGCCGTCGGCGTCGGCATAGGGGCCGTAGTTCTTGGCGAGATAGTGCTGACGGAGTTTTTCGTCGACCACATAGTCGGGATCGGCGGGATTTTCCTTCTCAAACATACCTTTCAAGCCGGTGCGCCAGCCGTATTGCACGGCATCGCGGGGCGAATAGCCGCGCACGCTGCCGTAAGTCATGCGCAGTGTGGAATTGGCGTCGGGCGCCTTCGTCCATCCGTACATTTCGCAGAGGCCGCGCACATAGATTTGGTTGAGTTCGGCCACTTTGCGCTCATAGCGGTCGAGCGCGGGGCGATAAACTTCATCGATCAAGCGGTCGAATAGCAGCCAGTGGCTGATGACGGGATCTTCGGAGAAGGCCTCGAAATAGTCGGTGGCCATGTACGTGTTAATTTCGGCCGTGTCGCGGAAAGCCGTCTGCGCATAGAGCGAGTCGAAATAGGCATTCATGTCCTCGCACACGAAGTCGGGCTGCGCTTTGAGGCGGTGGTGCTTGGCCCAATAGGGAGCCAGGAGTTTCATCTTGCGCAGGTCGTAGTCGAAATCAGTGGTCAGTGCCACGCGATGCGCAGAGGTCATAAATTCGCGATAGAGCTTTTTCTCCTCAGCGCCGGCCTTGATTTGCTTTTTGCCTCGGTCGAGTCGCTGCCAGTTGGCTTGCACGCGCGGGGCGAAGCGAAGAATGAAGCCCGAGAGGGCGGCGGTGTTGGGGCGGAAGTCCTGTGCGCCGTAGGTGAAGCGGAGGAGGTTGTAGTCGTGGAGCGTATCGCGCACGGCGGCCACGAGCGAATCGATGCGCTCGATGATGTTTTTGTATTCCGGCCGGCCACTGCGCGCGGCAAATTCGCGGAAAGCGGCTTCTTCGTGCGCCTTGATGTCGAGCAAACGGGTGGAAGCGACGCTGGCGTTCATGCCGCCGAAGTTTTTCACCATGTTGCCGAGCTTCATGTACTCGCCGGCGTATTTGAGCGAGGCGGCTTTGTCGCTGTCCATGAGCGACTTCATGAAGCGGAGTTCGGCTTCGCCGGCGAGATTGATGGGCTCATTGATGCTCTCGCAGCGCAGGCGCACCTGCGAGGCGGTGAGGAATCGGCTGGTGCGGCCGGGGAAGCCCATGATCATGGTGTAGTCGCCCTGTTCAACACCGCGAAGGCTGATGGGCAACCACTTCTCGCGGCGCAAAGGCACGTTAGTTTTGGCATAACGTGCCGGACGGCCTTGGGCATCGGCGTAGATGCGGAAGACGGCGAAGTCGGCATTGTGACGCGGCCAGAGCCAGTTGTCTTGGTTGAAGCCGAATTGCGCGATCTGCTGGGGCGGGTTCACCACGAGGCGGACGTCGTCGTAGCGCTGTTCGAAGAACATGTAGTAGCGATTGCCGCCGAAGAAGGGGACGATGCGCGCGCTCACACCGGGGGTCTTGGCGAGGGCGCTGGTTTTGAGGAGCTTTTCGGCCAAAGCGGCGAGCACGCCGGCCGATTGGCGCGTGTGCTGATCATATTTCTTTTGACGCGCGAGGGCTTCGACGCGGGCGGTGACATCGTCGATGCGCACCACGAAGGTGAAGGTGAGGCCGGGCACGGGCAACTCCTCGGCGCGGCTCTTGGCGAAGAAACCGTCTTGGAGGTAATTGTGCTTGAGGTCGCTCATGGCCTGCACAAAGGAGAAGCCGCAGTGGTTGTTGGTGAAGATGAGGCCGTCGGGGCTGACGACTTCTCCGGTGCATCCACCGCCGAAACGGCCGACGACATCGCGGAGGGAGGGGGCATTCTCACTGTAAAGGGCTTCGGGCGCGAGCTGCAAGCCGGCTTTGCGGAGAGAATCGGTGAGGTGCTGCTCTTGCATGAGTTTGAGCAACCACATGCCCTCGTCGGCACGGGCGGCCGTGAGCGAAAAGAGGGCGAGGAGGGCAAGAACGAATCTACGCATGGTGTGAAAGAAAAGAAAGTGGAGAATGAGTTGAAAAAAATGGGGCACTTTTTGAGCAAAGTCGAGGACTTTGCGCGAAAAGTGGGGCGTTATTTTCCGATGAACGATTGGGCGGCGCGGAAATCAGTGAATGGTGACCATCGTGGCGCCGAATCCGTACTCGCGGAAGGAGGCATCTTGGTGGGTGCAGCGGGGATAGTGGCGTTTGAGGTCCTTCAAAATGGCAGCGCGCAGCACGCCTTCGCCCTTGCCGTGGATGAAGACGATGCGACGCCCGGGCTCTTTGGCATACTGCTGCAGGGGTTTGGTGGAAAACGCGCAGTTGACAGGTGAGAATATCGGTCGAGGTGAGGCCGGCCGTGGAGTCGAGGACGGCGGTGGCGTGCAAATCGACTTCGACGATGGCGTTGCGATCGAGCGTTGCGGCACCGGGCACGGCAGCGCGGGTGGCATGGCCTACTTGGTCGCTCTTGCGGGCGGGACGGTCGCGACGCGATTCGATGTCGGGCGTGATGAGGGCTTCTTCGATGCACTCGGCACTGACGGATACGGACTTGGCGGGGCGATCGTTCTCGACCAAACAGCGCACGAGGGCGGGTTCGTCGAAGAAGTCGGAATCGCCGAAGGTGTGGAGCTTGTAGAACTTGGTGCCGTCGACACGGAGGGTGACGTTGAGGGGGAGTTTGAGCGCGAAGGGCTTGTCTTCCTTGTAAGCGATGAGTTGGAAGGTGAGGCGCTCGAGGTCGGGGAGATCGCCGTGGGTGAGTTTGGCGAGAAAGACCTTGCGGTTGGGTTCGACGAGGCCTTCACGCCACAAACGGTAGTCGGTGCCGTGCTGCGTGAGGACGAGGTAGCGGACGAAGAGGTTGGAATCGTTGACGAAATAGGCTTCGAACTCGGTGACACTGAGTTTGCGGGTGTCGGCGGGGACGAAGGCGAGGTGGAGATTGAGCTGATCGGCGCCTTTGCGCTCGAGGGGACGGGCGCGGAAGGTGATTTCGCGGTCGGCGGGATCGGTGTCTTCACCGGCGAAAGCGTAGGTTTCGTCGACTTCGTCGCCTTCGTCTTCACCATCGTGTGCGGCGAGGGCGGCTTTGACGCTGGTGTGGGTTTCGCCGGCGCCTACTTTTGCGCGACTTCTGCGCTCGGCGGCGTCATAGGGGTTGATTTCCTTGCGCTTGCGACCGGGGGCGGGTTTGCGCTCGAGGTTGTAGCCGTCGGTGTCGACGACGACGATCTCGTGGCGGAGGGTGGGGACTTCAAAACCGTCTTCGTCAGTGACGAGGACGAGGTCTTTGCCTTGAAATCCGGTGATGCGGCCGCCGCCGACCGCGTTGAGAAAACGAACTTTGTCTCCGATATTCATAAAGTGGGGATGTTTTCTCGCAAAGGTACAAAAAAATCCGTGTGACACGTCGCACGGCAACAAAAAATCCCCGTCGCCACATGGGCAACGGGGAGATATGATGTGTTTCGATCGAACGATCGTTCTATCTCGCTATTATTCAGCGATGCAGATCACGACGCGGTTCTGATCGTTGACAGCGAAGGGCTGAACGGTGTCACCCTTAGCGTCCTTGATGATGCGGTTAGCAGCGATGTTGCGCTTAACGAGCTCAGCGAAGACAGCGTTTGCACGTTGCTTGGAGAGACGGCTGTTGATCACGGCGTTACCGGTACCACGGTCGGCATAACCGGTGATAGAAACCTTAGCGCTGGGGTTCTGCTTGAGGTAGTTCACTACTTCGTTCACCTTCACGATTTCGCTGGGGCGTACCTTTGCGGAATTGATGAGGAAGAATACGTTGCGAGTGAGGTTCTGCTGAACCTGAACGGGAGCAGGAGCGGGAGCAGGTGCGGGAGCGGGAGCGGGTTCAACCACTACTTCTTCTTCCTTCACCTCTTCTACTACGGGAGCCACCACGGGAGCGGGCACAACCACGGCAGGAGCAGCCTCACCGATGCGGCCGAGACGGAACTTCAAACCAGCGTAGGCGTTATAGAGGAAGTCGGGGTTGTCACCATCCTTAGAGTTGAACTTGTCGGTGGTGGTAGTTGCGAGACCTTCGAGGTTGAACGATACGCGCTTGGCGAGACGGAAGTCGAACTGAAGACCTACACGACCGCTAACGGCGTTGAGCTTGTTGTTCTCCCAGATCAACGTCATTTCGTTGGGGTGACCGTAGGTATACTTGTTCGTGTGAGCCTCGTCATTCTTGAAGCCGTGGATATAACCCACACCGAGGATACCATACACGGTGAAGAAACGGTTGGGGTTGTAGTGGCTGAAGATGGTGTTGAGGTCGAGCATAGCGTCGAGGCCGAGTTGACCGTAGTTCCACTTGTAGTAGTTGATACGATCGTGTTCGTAGTCCCAGCCATTCTTAGCTTCCCAGCCGCTTGCGTGGAGACGCACGCCTACGGGACGCGAGAAACGGTAGCCCACCGAGAAAGCGGCAGCGGGAGAGATAGTCTTCGACCACTTAAGGTGTTCACCGTGAGTGGTAGCTGCGCCACCCTGAAGACCAATCGTCCAGTAGGGGCTGAAATCATACTTGGCCGAGCTCTGTGCATTGGCACCGAGAGCAACTGCTGCGAGGGCAGCAACCAAAAAAGTTCTGAATTTCATAACTGTGGTTATATTATTGAGTTGATATTGTGCGATGTGTAGTGCTAAACCTGCGGACTTTCTTGGGTTTTCGCTCAAAAGTCGCGTACTTTTACACTATTACTCATTGCAAAGGTAATTGTTTTCAGAGAGCCGCCCAATGTTTTTAAGGAAAAAAAGGAGGGCAGACACAATATAATAGGAGTAACGCACTGAAACGGGGGCTTTTCGCACACAGATTCAGCACTTCGTGGGCTTTTACGTCAACAAATTGGGATTATTGCCCCACGATGACTTTGCGTCCGTCGCGAATCAGCACGCCGGCGGCGTCTTTTTTCGCTTTGCGACCACTGAGTTCATAGGTTTCGGCCTTTTTCACCATCGAGTGGTGGGTTTCGCCGGCCGTTGCGCCTGCTGTTTGGGGCTGCTCGTCAGTTTTCACCGCGTCGATGCCCACCAGCGGGTTCTGCTCGCGGGTTTGATAAACGCGCACCCAGTCAAATCGAGTTTCGTAGACGAAATTCAGATCGGGCTTCGCCGCCCAGCTGCCGTCGCCCACGCTTTGATTAAGGATCAGATAGAAGGGTTCGGTGTAAGGCCACTGTCCGTTGGCTAAAGCATCGGAGTCCGTGCTCTTCACTGCGGTGCCGACTTCTTTTCCGTCGACGCTCCACGTGATAGTTGTGGGGGTCCACTCGACAGCGAAAGTGTGGTAGCGCGAATAATCCAATCCGCCCTTGACAAAGTGCGACATCGGGTCGTTTTTGTGCTTGAGGTTAAATGTCCAATTGGAGTGCAGGGTGTGATACGCGTTATTTTTCGTTGTTGATCTGCTCCCAAATATCGATTTCTCCCTCGTGCGGCCAACCTTTTTTTGCTTTTGGCGGGCATCATCCAGAAGGCGGGAAAATTACCGCTGTGGGGCGTGGTGAAAATACGCGCTTCGGCACGTCCGTAGCGGAAGGTGTAGCGTCCCTCAGTTCGCACTCCACCGGTGATAAACTCCTTGTCTTCGCCCTTGGCCTTGAGAGAATCAGGCGTAGCCATGGCGCGGCACACCAACTCTCCGTTCTGCACGAAGACGGTGAGGGGAGAATTGGAATGGAAGCGCGCCCATGTGGGATGGCGACGGACGGTGCGCGACCAAACTTTGTCATTGGGTTGCGAACCGTCGGAGTTATCGAATTCATCGACAAAGCCGGGAATGTATTTTGCGTTTTTACCCGGTTCGTAGTGTGCAATGACGCGCACGTCGCCCTGCATCACGCTCGCGGGAAGGGTGACAGTGCCGTCGGCAGCAGGCGTCAAATCCTGCTCCGTCCACTGTTGCACGCCGTTTTCGGTAGAGCCGCCATCGAGGTTTTTACCGTAGCGCACGGCAAAGCGGGTCATTTCGTAGCCCGCATCGGGCGTTTCCACCTTCAACACGAGCGGTTCGTCAGAAGCCACGGTGAGCGGCAACGCACCGTCCACTCCATATATATTGGCGTGGCGCGTATCGAGACTCAAACGCGACTCGGCGTAGGCCTTGCCCTTCACTTCCAACCACGTGTCGACGATAGCGCCGCGATTGGCGAGGATACCGTTCTTGCCCTTCACGTTGTTCTCCGATCCGAGGGCACCTGCGGGGTCAATATTGTCCCAGTCTACTTTGAAACGCACGCGATAACGTCCGGGCGCCAAGTCGGCGGGAAGGTGAAAGGTGGGGGGGATTGAGCGCACTGCCGTAGCCTTGCAAGTTGGCCGCGATGGATCGGCCGTTCATATCCTGACCTTGATAATAAGAATAGGCCAAGAGATCGCCCTCGGTGGTGAAATTCCCATCGGTGTTGCGATCCAAAAAGAGATAACCGTGCATCCACGTCGCCCCGTTGTTGCCATAATCGAAACGCACCGTCACGCGATCGCCGGGACGCGCCGTGAGGGTTTCGGAAGTGAGGTCGGTGTAGGGTTTGGGATTGGCAATGTTCAGTCGCTGCGCGCCGGCCGAGGTTGTGAAGTTCACAGCGCGCAACTGGCGGTCGGCGCTCACGGCCGGAGCGTCCTTGTCAAAATGGAGAGGATAGTCAGTTTGCGCCATCACGCCGAGCGGGAGCAGAAAGGCAAAGACAGAAAGGTAATGTTTGATCATGCAATGAAGATAAAAATGGGGAACGCATCGAGCCACTCGCGCCATCCAAAACGATGCGCTGCTCGAAAAACGTTCATAGAAGGAGAAAGACTCCAAAAATCCGGCACTTCTGCACGCCAACCGGTCGTTCAGTGCCGACTTCTTGTCGAAAAGCAGAAAGGCATACGAGACGCATGTTGTTGCTCTCGTATGCCTTTGCAATCAGTGGCGCATTAGCGTACCACTTTGTGTCCGCCTACGATTTGCACACCGTGTGCATCTGCATTGGCGCGGCGACCGGTGAGGTCGTAAGCCGCTTGTGCAGCACCGGCCTTGGCCGTCTGCACCGCAGCGATGCCGGCGGGCTTCGTATAGTCGATCTCTACGGTAGCGCCCTCGGCGATACCCTTGAGTTCGTAGGCACCTTCCGTCTCAGTGGGCACCACTTCGACGTTCTTGCCACCCGAGCGTACCGACACCTTCGTGAGGTCCTTGTCGGCCTTCACCACGAGGCGAGCGCCTTTGTTGCTCACGATACGCGTTTGCGTGGCTTTACCGGCCACCCACGTGATATCCACGGTGAAGTTACCCACGGCTTTCAATCCGGTGACCTGTCCGTTCTTCCAAGCAGAGGGAAGTGCGGGGAGGATCTCGACGATGTCGTCGTGGCTTTGGAGCAACATCTGCGCAATACCCGAGCACATACCGAAGTTACCATCGATTTGGAAGGGAGCGTGCGAGTCGTAAAGGTTGTAATAGATACCGCCTTGACCTTCGTCCACGCCGTAGGTAGTGGAGTGACGCAGGGCGTTGTTGAGGATCACACGAGCATGGTCGCCGTCCTTGGCGCGTGCCCAGAGATTCGCCTTCCAACCCATCGACCAACCGGTGGCCACATCGCCGCGGAAGCGGAGCGAGCGCACGGCCGCATCGTAGAAGCCGCCATCGCCGGGCTTCACTTGGTTGAGGGGGGAAGAGGCACATCAAGTGACTCATGTGGCGGTGGTTGGGACCTTGTCCGCTGGTGAAGTTCGAATACTTCCACTCACGGAGCAGGAGATCGCCCTTCTTAATATTGCGTTGGTCGGCCTGTTGCTTCCACGTCGTGCCGTCGTAGGCTTCGGTGTGGAGACCGGTGTCCAAATTGTCGAGGTAATCGTCGAGTTTTGCCACGTCGGCCGCCGTCAAACCGAGTTCTGCGGCACCGACAGCGTTGATCGCGTCGCGGCAAATCTGCAAGTTGGCGCGCACGAGTTGCTGAGCGTGGGGCACACCGTCCTCCGTGGGACCGTGTTCGGGCGACCACTCATTGGGGCAAACCCACTTGCCGTCGTTCACACGCGTGTCCTTCTTGAGGCGTTCCATCCAGAATTCAGCCGAACTCCAAATGGCGGGGAAAGCGCGCTTGAGGTAATCCTTGTCGAGCGTGTAGCGATAGTGGTCCCAAAGGTGGGTGCAATACCAGGCGTTGGCCACGGTGTATTGCGATCCCCAAGTAGACATACCGCCGAAGATGCTACTTTCGGTGTAAACCGTCCAGCCCTTCGTCTGTCCCGAGCGCTTGGCCGCGGTCATCCATCCGTAGGATTTCGCGTTGTCGATGATGAAGTTGAGGAAAGGCTCGTGGCACTCGCTGAGGTTCGTCTGTTCAATGGGCCAGTAGTTCATCTGGATGTTGATGTTCGTGTGCACATCCGAGTTCCAAGGCGCATTGGCGCGGTTGTTCCAGATACCTTGCAGGTTGTTGGGCACGTGCTGTGCACCGCGGCTCGACGAGATGCCGAGATAACGTCCGAAGTGGAAATAGAGCTCTTCGAGGAAGAGGCCGTCGGGTGAGTTCTTACTGCTTTGCGAACCACCGTAGTACTTCACGAGATCCTCGGTGTTGCGCTTCGAAGGGTTGGGTGTGAGTTGGAGATCCACACGTCCCATGTAGGAAGTGAAGTCGGCGGTGTGCGCGCTGAGCAGTTCGTCCCAAGACTTGGCTGCTGCGGCGTCCACAATGCCCTTCACGCGGTTAGCCAACTGCGTTGCGTCGCCGGAAGTGCGCTCTGCCGAGAAGCTGTCGAAGCTCGTTCCACCGCAGAGGAAGAGGAGCACTTTCAGAAGCGCCATCCACCTCGATACCTTCGTCCGTAGCACGGAGCGTACCGCCCACGGGAACGACCTTAATACGTGCGTTGTGGTAAACCGTTTGGAGTTTGCCGTGGAAAGAACCCGTGCCGTCAGCCGAATAGGTGGCGTTGTCGGCGTGGAGTTCCTCGCCGGGGATCAAGCGGAAGACCAAATGGAGTTTATTGGCGCCCTCGGCCGTGTAGCGCGCGGCGATCACGCCGTCGGGAGCAGAGGCGAAATAGCGACGGGTGTACTTCGTGCCGGCTTTATCGGAGAAGTTCACGCCGCCGATGCCCTTGTCGAGGTCGAGATAGCGGACGTAGTTGAGTACGTTTTTAGCCGATGTGCCGTCGAAAGCCCTCAGTGTTGAGGTTCTTGACGAAGACACCGCCGAAGTTCAGGAAGCAACCGAAGCCACTGCCGGGACCGTCGCCGCCGCGGGGGTTGATATCCTTCGGACCACCCGCCCAAAGCGTTTTTTTCGTTGAATTGAATTTCGTCGTTCATCACGCCGCCGAAGAGGCTGGCGCCGAGCGAGCCGTTACCGATGGGCAAGGAGTATTCCATCCAAGGGTTGGAAACGCCCATGGCAGGCTTCTTGTACCACAGGGTGTGGCGACTTTCGGGCGTGAACGTCGAAATGGGCGAAAGCGGATACTCCCAACGGCCGTTTTGCGGCAACTGCTGGCGATAGGCCGTGTAGGTCAAAGGCGGTTGGTAGCCGGGCTCTACGAAATAGAGCGGGTTGTTCGGGTCGCCTGCGTTCCAGAAACCGAGTTGTTTGCCGGCACCGGCACCACCCCACTGGTTGAAACCCTTCGACTTGTCGTCCTTCTTCGTGATTTCGTAGCAACCGGCGTGTCCGGGGCTGGCGATCAGGGCGAGTTCGATGGCCTTAGATTTGTCGGCCGTGCTACCAATGTGCGTATTGTTGGACGACATCGTCACGTAGTTGCCCTTGTCCGAGCGAAGCACGAAGGCATCTTTATTACCGATCAGAGCAAAAGTTTGGCCTTGTTTGGCAAAAACGGCCGTGTTGCACTGCTGTCCGTCGCCATTGTCCTGCAAGAAAGCCTCGCCCGTTTTGAACTGGATGCGCACATATTGGAGTGCACCCTCCGTACTGAACACGGGTTCAATTTTCTGCGCGCCTGCCACCACCCAAGTCAGGGCGAGGAGAACGAAAAGTGAGAGGAATCTTCTCATGTAGTGAGGAATAGATAAGGTGATTGTGAATAAGTTGCTGTCGGAAAGTCGGCGTGCCTGCGGGCACTCAGCGCCGCAAGATGAGCGAAGCGGCCGGATTCGGGCAAGCCGAGGAGCAGAAGGCGGCGAAAAAGGGCGTTCGTGGCAAATCGACCTATCAAAAAGCGCACACTACCTCACACAGCTGTAATGCTCGTGTGGCAAAAATAGTATTTTCTCGTAATATAAACAATGTTTCGTGCCCAAAAATCTCGTTTTTTTCCGTGGAGATCACGCAAAAGCGGCGCCCCTCTCGAGGAGGAGCGCCGCTTGTAGAGGCCTATCGCAGACGGGGCGAAGCAAGATCGCCGCGCGTCCACTATATATATAAGGAGTGTCGGCTTACATCATGCCGCCCATACCGCCCATGCCGGGGGCACCCATCGGCATTTCGGGCTTGTATTCCTTCTTGTCGCAGATCACGCACTCGGTGGTGAGGAACATGCCGGCCACCGAAGCCGCGTTTTCGAGTGCCACGCGCGTCACCTTGGCGGGGTCTACCACACCGGCTTCGCGGAGGTTGACGAAGGTGTCGTTTTTCGCGTTGTAGCCGAAGTCGCCTTCGCCTTCGCGCACCTTGTTCACGATCACCGCGCCTTCCACACCGGCGTTGCGGCAGATCTGACGCAGGGGTTCTTCGATGGCGCGACGAATGATGGCGATACCGGTTTGCTCATCGGCATTGTCGCCCTTCACATCGGCGAGCGCTTCTTGGGCGCGGATGTAGGCCACACCGCCACCGGCCACGATACCTTCCTCAACGGCGGCACGCGTTGCGCAGAGCGCGTCGTCGCAGCGGTCTTTCTTTTCCTTTTGTTCGGTTTCGCTGGCCGCACCGACCTCGAGCACGCACACGCCGCCCGAGAGTTTGCCGAGGCGCTCCTGGAGTTTCTCCTTGTCGTATTCGGAAGTCGAGTTTTTGATCTCGCTCTTGATCTGCTGCACGCGTTCGGCGATGTTTTCCTTCCGGCCGGCACCGTTCACGATGGTCGTGTTGTCCTTCGAGATGGTCACCTTCTCGGCCGTACCGAGCATTTCGAGCTTAGCCTGCTCGAGTTTCAAGCCCTTCTCCTCGCTGATGACCACACCACCCGTGAGTACGGCGATGTCTTCGAGCATGGCCTTGCGGCGGTCGCCGAAGCCGGGGGCTTTCACGGCGCAAATCTTCAACTGCGTGCGCAGGCGGTTCACCACGAGGGTGGTCAGCGCTTCGCTGTCCACGTCTTCGGCGATCACCAAGAGGGGACGGCCACTCTGCACGGCGGGTTCGAGGATGGGGAGGAAGTCCTTGAGGTTAGAAATTTTCTTGTCGTAGATCAAGATGTAGGGGTTCTCCATCTCGCACTGCATCTTCTCGGCGTCGGTGACGAAGTAGGCCGAGAGATAACCGCGGTCGAACTGCATACCTTCCACGGTTTTGAGCACCGTGTCACGACCTTTCGCGTCTTCGATGGTGATCACGCCGTTGGCGGTCACGGCGCGCATACCGTCGGCGATGAGTTTACCGATTTCGGCGTCGTTGTTGGCCGAGATGGTGGCCACCTGTTCGATTTTGTCGTAGTTGTCGCCCACCTGTTCGGCCTGCGAGCGGATGTGCTCCACCACAGCGTTCACGGCCTTGTCGATACCGCGCTTGAGGTCGAGGGGATTGGCCCCGGCGGCCACGTTTTTCATGCCTTCGGTGAGGATGGCTTGCGTGAGCACGGTAGCCGTTGTCGTACCGTCGCCCGCGTCGTCGCCCGTCTTGGAGGCCACGCTCTTGACGAGCTGTGCACCGGCGTTTTGGAAGGAGTCTTCGAGTTCAATCTCCTGGCCACGCTCACACCGTCCTTAGTGATACGGGGCGCGCCGAACTTTTTGTCGATCACCACGTTGCGGCCTTTCGGGCCGAGGGTCACTTTCACGGCGTCGGCGAGGGCGTCGGCACCTTGGCGCAGGAGTTCACGAGCATCTACGTTGTACTTAATATCTTTTGCCATCTTGATTATCTGTTAGTCGTTTGAAGTTGGGCGCGGCGGTAGGTCAAAACCAGCCGCACGCACACCTTATATATAAGAGGAGTAGATTCGCCACGGGGCGAAAATTGCGCGGTGGGGCTTATTCCACCACGGCGAAGACGTCGCTCTGGCGCATGATGAGCAGCTTCTCGCCGTCGACTTCCACTTCCGTGCCGGCATATTTGCCATAAAGCACGCTGTCGCCGGCTTTGAGCACCATGGCTTCGTCTTTCGTGCCTTGCCCCACGGCCACAACGGTGCCACGGCTGGGCTTCTCTTGTGCGGTGTCGGGGATGATGATGCCGCCGATGGTCTTTTCCTCGGCCGGTGCGGGCTTGACGAGCACGCGATCTGCAAGCGGTTTGATAGTCATATCTATAATGATTTTATGTTTTGATTTTGACCTCATCGGTTGCAAAGACCTTGCCAACGACTGCTGCGGCGAGAAAGTGCGCCATTTTGTCAGTCAAGGTGACAAAAACCGCTTTCTCTCCCCCACTCCACCGCAGTTCATCGAGGCGGGCGCGACACTTTGCAACCCGATTGCGAAAAGAAAGGCCTACATTTGCAGTGTACTCCCTAGGGCGACAGCGCTTTCTCGCAGGTCGGTTCATCTCGATCGCGCCGCGAAGCGCCCCGGGGACACAACTTCGAGGATCGCTCGGGGAAACCTCCGCAGTGTCCTCCCGACACCGCCCCGCAGCGTCGCCCCGCTCTCAGCGATTGCCCGAACCGCCCCCCAAGCCCGACGCACACCGCCGATGAAACGGGACGAAAACACGCTTCCCTCCGCGCCTTCATCGGGCACTTCGACTCGCCCTCGACTTCACTCCTTTCCCCTTTGCGGCGCACGGCCGAACGATTCCCCGTTCGCCCCGCCGCCTTCAATGCTTTTCATCATGTCCACTCCCCTCCGCTCATCGTCTTTTTTTCCGCCGCCGGCCGCTGCGCTTCCGCACGCGCCGCTGCCCTTGCGGCCGAACGTGCGCCGTTTTTTATCAAAACCGGTGCACTTTCTTTCAATAACGCCCCACTTTCTGCCAAAAGTTCACCACTTTTTTCGTGCGCCTGCACGCCGGCCGGTGGTTGCCCCTCGGAGCACGCCCATGACCACGGGCACGACCACGGGAAGTCTTCTGCCTCATGCGGCTGCGGTTGCTCCTGTGGCGGTGGACAAGACCACAGCGGCGAATCGGGCTTCAGTTGGCACGATTGGCGCCGCCCCATCGCGGGACTCCTCCTCGCCCTCGCGGCTTGGGGGCTGTTGCGCGCCGTGCCCGCCCTTGCGCCGTGGGAACGCCTGCTCTATCTGCCGGCCTACATCTGCGTGTCGCTGGGCGTATGGCGCGAAGCGGGAGAATCCCTGCGGCGCGGCGACTTCTTCAACGAGTTCACCCTCATGCTCATCGCCACGGTGGGCGCGCTCGCCCTCGGCGACTGCCCGGAAGCGGTGGGCGTGATGCTCTTCTACTTGGTAGGCGAAACGCTCCAAGGCCTGGCCGTGGGTCGCGCCCGCGCCGACATCGCCTCGGTGGCCGCCCTGCGTCCCGACCACTGCACGATGGTGGACGAAACGGCCGACACGCTCCGCGAAGTCGACCCCAAAACGGTGGCCTGCGGCGCGGTGCTGCACATTGAGCGCGGCGCGCGCCTGCCCCTCGACGGCATACTGCTCACCCCCGTCCTCCGCGCCGACACTTCCGCCCTCACCGGCGAGAGTGCTCCGCGCACCTTCGCGACCGGCGACGAGTTGGCGGCCGGCGTCATCGCCCTCGACCGCGCAGCCCGCATCCGCGTGACGAAACCCTACGGCGAGGATGCCCTTTCGCGCATCATGCACCTCGTGGAAGAAGCGGCCGAACGCAAAGCCCCTGCCGAACAGATGATGACGCGCATTGCCCGCGTCTACACCCCCGTTGTGGTGGCGCTGGCTGCCCTGCTCGCCGCCGTGCCCACGCTCCTCGCGGCCGTGCGTCCCGACTGGGGCATCGCGGCGCCGCAGTGGTGGTATCGCGCCTTGGTCTTTCTGGTGGCTTCCTGCCCCTGCGCTTTGGTGCTGAGCGTGCCGTTGAGCTATTTCCGCGGCATCGGGGTGGCTTCGCGCCGCGGCATCCTCTTCAAAGGCAGCCTGCACCTGGATCGCGCGGCAGACATCGACACGGTGGTTTTCGACAAAACCGGCACGCTCACGCACGGCGTGGTCACGGTGGCCGACGGCATCGACAGCGGTACGGCGGGGACGTTCACAGTGAGTGACGACCGCACGCGCACTTCGGCCTTCGCGGCCGTGAAACAGCTGCACCGTTCGGGCATGCACACCGTGGTGCTCTCGGGCGACGAGCGGCCGAAGGTGGAAGCCTTGGCGCGCGAACTCGCTCTCGACGAGTGGCACGCCGAACTCCTCCCGGCCGACAAACTCACGGCGCTCGAACGCCTCATCGACGGCGGCCGGCGCACGGCCTATGTGGGCGATGGGGTGAACGACGCTCCGGTGTTGGCGCGTGCCCACGTGGGTTTCGCCATGGGGGCGGGAGGTACGGACGCGGCGGTGGACACGGCCGATGCGGTGCTGGCCACCGACGACCTGCGCCGCGTGGCCGATGCGCTACACATCGCGCGCCGCACGCGCCGACTCGTCTGGACCAACGTCCTTTTGGCGGTGGGCATCAAACTCCTTGTCTTAATTCTCTCGGCCTTCGGCCTGGCTGGGATGTGGGCGGCGGTGTTTGCCGACACGGGCGTGGTGTTGCTCTGCGTCGCCCTCGTGTTGCTGGCACGTTTCCCCTCGGGCGAGGTGCAAACGGCTGCTCCTCTTACCGAAACGAGCGACGGAACGGCGGAAAAAAATCGTAACTTTGCCCCTCAATCCCCACGGCGCGCACCCGCCCTTCCGACAGCGTGTACCCATCCATCCCACAACGTCCGGCCGTCCCCCTCACCGCGCGCACCCATTCCCCTCGTGGTGCGTTCACCCCGATGGGGCATTTTTCGCAATTCCTCACCCCACTTGCCCATGTCCACCCACGAAGAAGAAAAACTGTTGCACCGCGGCATTCGTCCCACCGCCGCACGGTTGTTGGTATTGCGCGCGTTGCTCGACGCAGGTTGCGCCCTTTCGCTCGCCGACTGCGAAGCGCGATTGGGCACAATGGAGCGCAGCACGGTGTTTCGCGCCCTTTCCACCTTCGCCGAGCACCATTTGGTGCACCATGTCGAGGACGGCACGGGACAAGTGAAGTACGCCCTCTGCGCCGACGACTGCCATTGCGGCGAAACGCCGGCCGACGATCCGGCGGATCTGCACCTGCACTTCGTTTGTGAGCGTTGTCACCGCACCCTCTGCTTGCCCGATGTGCCCATTCCCATTCCTCCGCTCCCCAACGGCTTCGTCGTGCACACGGCGGGCTACGTGGTGCGCGGCATCTGCGCCGATTGCGCCACGCATTCCCGCACTTGACATTCCCCACAACATGACAACCTTTTCCAAAAAACGAGCACCGTTCCATGGGGAGCGGTGCTCGTTTTGTGGTAAGGGGCGAACGGAAATGGCCGCTGCCCTTTGGAGTTTAGGCGCCTCAGCTCAAGAAGATCGAGAGGACGAGCTGCGCCAAGAGGATGCGCATGAACATGGCCAAGGGGTAGACGGTGGAATAACCCACGGCCGGGGCGTTGTTGCCGGCGGTGACGTTGGCAAAGGCCAGCGCGGGGGGATCGGTGTTCGAACCGGCGATGAGTCCCATGAGGGTGAAGTAGTTCAACTTCATCTTCAAACGGGCGAAAACACCCACGATCAAGATGGGGATCGTCGTGATGAGCACACCCATCCACACATAGTGGATACCGTCGCCCTGCGTGATCGTTTTCCAGAACGAAGCACCGGCCTGAATACCGACACTGCTGAGGAAGAGCACGAGACCCACTTCGCGCAAGAGGAGGTTGGCCGAGGTGGAGACGTAGGTATTGATCTTATAGCGGTAGCCCACGGCGCCGATGAGGATGGCTACGACGAGCGGACCGCCGGCGAGGCCGAGTTTCACGGGCACGGTGACACCGGGGATGGGGATGGGAATTTGTCCGACGATGATACCGATGAGGATACCGAAGAAGATCGCGCCCACGTTGGGGTGATCGAGGTGTTTCACCTGTGCACCCACCACATCCTTGAAGTTTTCGATGCTCTTCTCCGTACCGGTCACCAGAATGCGGTCGCCGACTTGCAAACGGAGGTCGCGTGCGGCGAAAAGTTCCATGCCGTGGCGGGTGACGCGGGTCACATTCACGCCGTAGAGCGAAGAAATGTGGAGTTGGGCGAAGGTCTTACCGTTGATCTCGGGACGCGTCACCACGAGGCGGCGGCTGACGTACTGCTCGCTCTCGATTTTCTCTTCGTGACCCACTTCAATGAGTTCACCGAGGAGTTCGGCGATGCGTTCGGCGTCCTTTTCGGCGCAAACGAGGTGGATCTGCATGTTTTGCTCGAGAACGGTTTCGCGTCCGGGGATGAGGAGGGTGCCGTCGGGGAGGATGCAGCGCGAAATGACGAACTGCACGTTGAGGAACTGGTGGAGCGCTTCGAGGGTGCGGCCTTCGGCGGCCGATTTCGTCACGCGAATCACCAAGTGTTTGGGCGCCGAGGCGGGATCGCTCTCTTCGGCCGCTTCCAAAGCCTTGCGTTCCTCTTCAAGCGAGGTGCCGGTGAGGAAGCGCACGGCGATGGTGGCAAGAATGATGCCCACCACACCGAGCGGATAGGCGCAGGCGTAACCGTTGGCGATGACGGGCACTTCCGCAGCGCCCTTCATCAGATCGGGCAACACGTTGTTGGCCGCACCGAGACCGGGGGTGTTGGTCACCGCACCATAGAGCACGCCCACCATCATGGGCAGGTTGTCGGGCGATTGGGGGTTGCTGAAAATGCCCAGTGAGGTGCCGAGGAAATAGAGACCGATCATCACGGCCACGTTGAGCAACACGAGGCTGAGGGTGAGCATGTTCATGCCCAAACCGCCGGATTTGAAGGTTTGGAAGAAGCTCGGGCCGACCTGCAAACCGATGCAGTAGACGAAAAGGATGAGGCCGAGCTCCTTGACCATGTCGATCACGTGCTTTTTGTCCGGCCACGGCCGCCGCGGGATCGGCATAAAGAAAGTTGGTGCAGATGTGTCCGACGAGAATACCGACGAAGAGCACCCACGTCACGCCGAAGGCAATACCGTTTTTGCCGCCGATGCGCCAACGTCCCAGGCGCACGCCGAGACTGATCACAAGGGCGTACAGAATCACGAGGTGCGCCGCGTTCTCCGGGTTTTGGAGGAGTTTAATAAACCATTCCATGATTGTTTTTTTATTTGACTGACTGTATAATTATTTCCGGGTGCAAAATTAGCACTTGTTCTATATTTGCCCAAGTTTATGCCGCGCGAAAAGCGCAAAACAGGGCAGGTTTTGCTACTCAAACGCCCTTTTCGCGGCGCGAAGCTGTACTTTTTTGCGTAGAATGCCGATTTAAAAAATCATCGTGGTCGACAATTCCCAAAGTTTGTGTATATTTGCGCAGGAGGAGCGCGCCCTCGATCAAGGGCGTGTGCTTTTGCGGAAAAAGCCGTGCGCTTTCGGCTGAAAAGAGTGTGATATTCCGCACAAACGATGGACTTTTCGCTTCCCATCGTGCGCCGAGCGTTTGTGCCCCATCGGCACGCGCCCGATTGTGCGGCACGCCCTCACCGCCCTTCGCCCCCCGGCTGCACCTCGTCGCGCGAGAACCGGCCGGGCACTCCTTATCATACCGGCCGGGCACGCTATGATGTGGCGGAACACTCCTTATATATAGGAGACACGCCCAAATCGGAAGGCAGTTCACGCACCTTCCCCACGCTCCCGGCTCTCCTTCTCCGCCGCCACAGCCGCCGACACACATGCCACGGCCGGTGCCCACCCTTACCCTCAGATTCCGGAGTATGAAATCCCTCTTCGCCTACCTGCGGCGCTACTTCACGCGGCGGCAAAACGACCGCCGCAACGAACGCGCCGAAGACTTCCTCAAAGCCCTGCTCGAAGCGGGGAGCGACCTCCCGCGCTCGGCGTGGGATGCCCTCTTTCGCCGGCTCGGTCTCGACCGCAACGCCGCCGCCCACACCCTGGGGCGCTTGGTGCTCGAAGGTCGCATCACCGTCACGGCCGATGCCGTCGCCCTCACCCCCAAGGGACGGCGCGATGCGCTGGCGCTGATGCGCGCCCACCGCATCTATGAACAGTATCTGGCCGAACACTCGGGCTATGCGCCCTCAGAGTGGCACGAACGTGCCCACCACATGGAACACCGCCTCGATGCGCGCGAACGCGAGCGCATGGCGGCGCTCTTGGGCAACCCCTTTTTCGACCCGCACGGCGACCCCATCCCCACCGCGGGGCTGGCGCTGCCCGCCCTCCCCGAGTCGTCCGACGAAACGCCCGGGCGGTGTGCCGAAGCCGGCGCGCTGCTGCGCGTGGTGCACATCGAAGACGACGACGCGCGGCGCTTTGCCCGCATTGCCGCCACGGGTTTGGCCAAAGACGCGGTGGTGCAGGTGGTACTCTGCGACGCCACGCGCTTTGTCTTCGACTATGAGGGCGAACGCTTCACCCTACCGGCCGCCGACCTCGCTGCCATCGACACCCGTGCGCTCACCGACGCCGAAGCCGCCGAGGTGCCGGCCGATGCCTTCCGCATGAGTCGGCTCGCCGAGGGAGAAACCGCCGTGGTGGCGGGACTTTCGCCCTCGTGTCGCGGTGCGCTGCGCCGCCGTTTGATGGATCTCGGTTTCGTTCGCGGCTCGCGCGTGTCGGTCGGCATGCGCAGTCCGCTGGGTAACCCCGTGGCCTATGTGGTACGCGGCACGGCCATCGCGTTGCGCCGCGAACAGGCACGCCAAATCATTGTCACTCCGCTATGAAACACTCCGCTTCTTCCTCCACAGCCTCCCTCCCACACGGCGCCTGCGCCGCGTGTCCCACCGCTTCGCTCCACTCCCTGCGCCGCCACGGCGAGACGGGGGGCGAAACGCGCTATGTCGTGGCGCTCGCCGGCAACCCGAACACGGGTAAGAGCACCGTTTTCAACCGCCTGACGGGACTGAAACAGCACACCGGCAACTGGCCGGGCAAGACCGTGGGCAAGGCCGAGGGCTTCTTCGACTTCCGCGGCGAGAGTTATCGCATCGTCGACCTGCCCGGCACCTATTCGCTGGCCTCGACCTCGGAAGACGAGGAGATCGCCCGCGACTTCATCCTCTTCGGTCAGCCCGATGTGACGGTGATGGTGGCCGACGCCACGCGCTTGGAGCGCAACATGAACATGGTGTTGCAGGTGCTGCAAATCACCGACCGCGCGGTGCTGTGCGTCAACCTCATCGATGAGGCCACGCGCAACCACATCGAGATCGACCTCCGCGCCCTTTCGCGCCGCCTGGGCATTCCGGTGGTGGGGGCTTCGGCGCGCATCGGTCAGGGCATCGGCGAACTCCTCGAAGCGGTGCGCGCTGTGGCCACGGGCGAGTACGTGTGCCGGCCGCCCCGCGGCTTCGATCTGCCGGCCGACACGGCCGTTGAGGTCGATCGGCTCACCGCTGCGGTGCGCCAAGCGCATCCCTCGCTGTCGAACGCCGAGTGGATCGCCACCCGCCTCTTGGAACGCGACGAAGGCGTGCGCCGCGCCTACGCCACGCCCGAACTCACGGCGCTGGCCGACGAGATTCACCTCGCCATCGGCCACAACTTCCACGATCGCTGGATGGAACAGATCTATGCCCAAGCGGGCGAAATCTGCGCCGCGGTAGTGCACCGTCAAGGCGGCGAAGGGCTCTTGCCCCTCGACGTGAAGCTCGACCGCATCCTCACGCATCGTTTTTGGGGCTTCCCCATCATGCTCGCCCTCCTCTCGTTGGTGTTTTGGTTCACCATCATCGGGGCGAACTATCCCTCGGCTTGGCTCGACTCGCTGCTGGTGGGTTGGGGGCATCCGGCGCTGCGCTCGGTGTTTGAGGCGGCGCACTCGCCCGAATGGCTCACGGGGCTGCTCGTCGACGGGATGTATCTGACCACGGCTTGGGTGGTGGCGGTGATGCTGCCCCCGATGGCGGTGTTCTTCCCCTTGTTCACGCTGTTGGAAGACTTCGGCTACCTGCCGCGCGTGGCCTTCAATCTCGACGAACTCTTCCGGCGGTCGGGGGCGCACGGCAAACAGGCACTCACCATGAGCATGGGCTTCGGCTGCAACGCCGCCGGTGTGGTGGCCACGCGCATCATCGATTCCGACCGCGAACGCCTCATCGCCATCCTCACCAACAACTTTTCGCTCTGCAACGGGCGGTGGCCGACGCAAATCCTTTTGGCCACGCTCTTCGTGGCGGCGGCCGTTCCGCGCGAGTATGGTTCGCTGGTGGCGGTGACAGCCGTGATGGGCGTGGTGGTGCTGGGCATTCTGCTCATGTTCGCCTCGTCGTGGGCGCTGTCGCGCACGGTGTTGCGCGGCGAAGTTTCGACCTTCCACCTCGAATTGCCGCCCTATCGTCCGCCGCAGTTCTGGCAAACGCTCTACACCTCGCTCATCGACCGCACGCTCATTGTGCTCTGGCGCGCCTTGGTCTTCGCAGCTCCCGCCGGCGCAGTGATTTGGCTCACCTGCAACATCGAGGTGGGGGGGCACTTCGATTGCGGCGCACCTGATCGAATGGCTCGACGGGCCGGCGTGGTTCATGGGGCTCAACGGCATGGTTCTCCTGGCCTATGTGCTGGCGATTCCGGCCAACGAAATCGTGGTGCCCACCATCTTGATGCTCACCCTCATGGCCTTGGGACAGGCCGACGGCGGCACGGCGGGCGTACTCATGGAGGGGAGCGACGAACAGACGCGCGACATCCTGCTGGCGGGCGGCTGGAATCTGCTCACAGCGGTGAACCTCATGCTCTTCTGCCTGCTGCACCATCCGTGTTCGACGACGCTCTACTCCATCTATAAGGAGACGCGCTCTTGGCGCTGGACGGCGCTCTCTGCCCTCCTGCCCTTGGCACTGGGCATTGTCCTCACGGTACTCGTCGCCACGGTGTGGCGCCTGTGCTGAGCGCGCGGCATTCGACACGCAACTCCTGCTCGATCGCCCGACAGCAACGAAACATTCGGCGGCCGATCGCACTTTCCACCCTCAAAAACAGGGGGTGGTGAGCGCGATTGGCCGTTTTTTTCGTGATTTCGCACCTCTTGCACGACATTAAATGTAAAAACCACCGAAGACTACCTAAAACAATCGGCGAAGTCTTGGGCTTTTCCCAAATAAAGCCCAAGACGAAGAAAATAGTCAGGGGCGAAAGGTAGGAAATCGCGCACCGCGGCCTATATTTGCCGCACAAAGTATGCATTGTGCCCTTTTGGCACGCAAAAAAATTCACCCGCGTCACTTTGGGTTCGACTAAACTAGCACAAGCACAACACTTTTTTTCGGTGTCGTGCGTGTTGTTCGGCGCCCAGTGCCCGACGAACAGTTCGTTCGCCCTTACACGACGCAGCAACAACCCACTTTACGGCGTATGAAAAAACATTATCTTTCCGCACTTGTCCTCGCGCTCTTCACGGCCACGGCCAGCGCGCAGATTACGACCAAAGATCAGGCCAACAAGCAAATCGAAGCCCTGGAAGCAGCCGACACTGAGGCAGCCGCTACGGCCAAAGCTGCAGTAGCCGCCGCTTCCGATGCCAATGGCTACAACCAAGCGGTCAAGGACTTCTACCAAGCCATCAACGGCAGTAGGGTTTACTTCACGAACTCCGCTCGCGGTGCCAAAAACTACCTGACCCTCTCTCCGGCCTTCGCTGCAGCCGGCGATCGCACGGACACTCCCACGGCCGAGAACGTGTTTGAACTCGAATACGACGAGGCGAACAACTCATTCGCACTGTCTCACGCGGTAACGGGTCGCGCATTGAAGAACCTTCCCGGCTTCAACAACCCCGTTCCCACCACTGCAGAAGAAGGCGGTCTCTACTCCTTCGTAGTATCAGGTCAGAACAACACGTTCTCTCTCCGTAACGACGCCACCGGTGGCACCCACAACGTCCTCCACCTCGCCGGCGACAAGACCGGCGCACAATATAATGTGGTACGTTGGAGCGCCGGTAGCAGCGCGTTGACCGATCCCTCAACTTGGGCGATCGAAAGCGCAGATGACATCACTGATAATCAACTGAAAGCCGCCGCTTTGCAGCGTCTCTTGTCTTTTGACCTCACTTCCAACATCGGTCAAGGACTCGGCGAACGCCAAATTTCAGCAGAGGTCAAGCCCGTCATGGATAAGTTCGAAACTGAACCAAACCTCACGCTCGACGAATTGCAACAACTCATCTCTGCTTATGCCGACAACACCTTCTTTAAGCTGAATCTCCCCGTCGCCGGTGACTTCTTCCGCATCAAGTCGAACGATGGCAAACGCTATATCACGACAAAAGACGCTACGAAAGATGCATGGAGACTGCAAACAACGAAAGATGCCAACGACGAAGGTACGATTTTCTGCTTCGACGGCACTCACCTCGTATCACTCAAGACCGGCCGTGCTGTATATTTGAATGGCAATAGCCATGCTAAACTCGCAGCTTACAGCGTTGAAACTCCCGCTACGGTAGAATTCGGTGGACTCGCTGACGGCAAATACAAGATGCTCCTCAAGCAAGGCACGCAAACGGCCACCGTTCACCTCTATCAGCAGGATGACAAACTCGGCGTTGACGGCTGGAACGGCGACAACACGAAAGACAACCTCACTCACCTCCAACTCGAGGCTGTAAACGAAGTGCAGGTTCACCTCAACAACGATGGTTACGCTTCGTTCTGCACACCCAAAGCCTTGAAGGCGGTGCAAAACGTAACCATCTACGTTGCCAACAGCTATGATGCGGCCAATGAGCGCATCAACCTCACCGAAATCAGCGGCAACATCATCCCCGCCAACACCGCAGTTGTCCTCACCAGCGACGAAACGAGCGACATTGCCCTCGTTTCCCTCGCAGAAGGCGAAACGGCTCCCGCGGCTCCCGCTGTAAACCTCTTCAAGGGTAAGGCCACGCCCACGCAGTTCGCCACCGGACAAGAGGTGCGCGCACTCAAGGGCGACGAGTTCTTGGTGCTCAGCACGCCCTACGTTCGTGGTTTCCGCGCTTACTTCAACGCTTCGACGGCCGGTGCCGCTCGCGCTACGACGCTCGCCTTCCCCGGCGTGACGGCCGTGGAACGTGTTGCCGCCGCTGAAAAACGCTGCCGCTCCCATCTTCGACCTCAGCGGTCGCCGCGTAGAAAAAGCCCGTAGCCGGACAAATCTACGTACAGAACGGCAAGAAGTTCTTGCAACGCTAAAATCTCTCGCAGCGCGTCTGCACTTGTCGTGTCACATCGTGAAACGGTAGCGCGCGAAACCAACCTCGCGCCCACCGCTTCACGCCCGGCACGCTCGCGGCGCACGCTCAAACGATATTTACTCACACAGATAAAAATCACTCGTGATGAAGAAATACACCACTCCCCTGCTCGCTCAATACGCCATCGCCACCGAAGGCCTGATGAACATGAGCCTCAAAACTCCCAAACCTGCCGCCGGCACGCTGGATGGTGCGGATGCCGACACTTTCGAAAAGCAATTTTCGATCTGGGGCGACGACTACAGCGACGGCCAAGCCGACGAATTCGATTTCAACAGCACCGGCATTTTCTAAATGCCGCCTTACAGAAGCGCCCGGCTCAGCACAGGGCACTTCACAACAAACCCGCTCTGCTCGGGAAGTCCTCAATCGGGGCTTCTCAGCAGAGCGGGTTCGCTGTTTTGCGACGCGCCGGCCGTTTGCTCGGCGGCGAGTATCCTTAATCAGTCCACCTCCGTGTCCCAATCCTCGCCCGGCTCAAACATCGCCGACAAACGGCCGGCGGGCGGTGGCAATGTGCCGGCCAACTCCGTCGTGTCCGCGCCTTCGGCAGACGACTCCTTATTATATAGAGCAGCACGCACAGCAGGGAGAGCAAAGTCCACATCCGCGGCCGAGAACTTTGCATCTGTCGTCGAGAACTCCCCCTCCGCGGCTGAAGACTCGTCGGCCGGCGCCCCGGGATCGTCGACAAAGAGCGCGCGCACGGTCGCAACAATGCGGCGGAACTCAGGCGTGGCGTGGTAGGCCGTGTGTTTGCGCAACATCTCCTCAAAGGGCGCGACGGCATGGCGATAGGCCGCGAGCTCGTTCTGCTGTTGCACCGCATGGCAGGCCAGTTTCGTGATTTCGCGCTCACGTTCGCGGCGCAACACATCGCAAACTGCCGACAAGATGGGCCCCAGCACCACATCCACCAAGTCATGGCCGCGCATGTAGAGATAAGCCGTTTCGGGCGTCACGCCCAAGCGCGCCATCTCGTCGCGCAGCGGTTTGTAGGTGGCGCGTGCCTGCGGAAATCGGCGTTGCAAGGCCGCAATCTGGCGATTGACACGGCGGCGCAAGTCGTCGATCATGCGTTCGGGGTGATAAAGTTGCACTTCTCTCACCTCAACCGTGCGCGCCAAGTCGGTAAGCGAAAATTGGGTGAAAAAGCCGTAGCGATAGGCCCAGACATTCCACACCAAGAGGGGGTGGACGATGCGCGAGAAGGCCGTGAGGAAGGCGCGGAAGTCGAAAATCACCCGATCGTTGAGCGTGGCCATGACACACACGCGGTCGAGCACTTCGGCGTGGCACTGGAGGTTCTCAATCGCATAGACAAAGGTGTGCACCACATAGGGCGATCGGCACACCATCTCGCTGGTGGGCGTGGCGCCCTGCATGAGAAAATCGTAGTCGGCGTCGACACACGCGATCATGTGCGGCCCGAGCCGATTGGCCAAGGCGATTTTCTTGCCGCGCCCCAGCGTGAGACGCGAGGGGAGCACCACTTCAAACTGCACATGGGGCGCGGCCTCGCTCAGGGCGTCGCGCCAAAAGAGGATGTCGTCGTAGCTTTCGACGTAGGCCACGGCACGCGGCCGCGCCGCACGCCCTTCGAGCCGAGAGGCCGCGGCGATGTAAGCCGAATTTAAGTGAGAAGAGAGACGAGACATGGCAGGGTGGTGAATAAGACAGGGGAAAAAAAGGCGTTGTGCGAAGACCGGATCAGCGCCTCAACGGGTGATTTCCTCGATTTCGGTGACGTGATCCTCCCAACCGTCGAGAATCACCGCCGGCGAGTGGGTGGTGAGAATGATTTGGCCGTGGGGATTGAGAGCGCGCACCATGCTGATCAGGCGCTTTTGCCAGTCGAAATGCAAACTCACCTCGGGTTCGTCCATGAAGAACACCCCCGGTTGCCGGTCTTGTACCAGGGCGGTGAGCAGGAGGATGAGCATTTGTTTCTCGCCCGACGAGAGAACGTAGGGGCGAAAGCGGTTCGTCGTATTGCAGGAAGCGGAGTTCGTTGCTCGATCGGTCGAGGCGCTTGCCCGTTTCGCTGAAGAGGTCGTCGAGCAAATCCTGGAACTGCGTTTTCGCCGCTGCGGCCTCGGCGGCTTCGGCACGCGCACTTTCGCTGCCCGAAGTGAGGAGGGCAATCATGCGGTTGCCCACATTCACCTGGTAGTCGAGATAGCGGCGCTGCAAGCGGTAGAGTTGCCAGTCGAGTTCGGTGAGCACCGCGCCGTCGGCGAGCGTAGTGATGCGATCGGCGGCCACCAGTCGGCTATCGATGGAGCGCACCAATTCGTAGCGCACCATTTCCGCCCCGTCGGGGGCGAGGGTCACACACACATCGTCGTGTTGTCCGCCGCGCAGCGTGCCGGAGGGCGCGAGATGGCCGGCGCGCTGCACGAGGCGGGCGAGAATGGTGCTTTTGCCGGCACCGTTCTTGCCACTGAGCACGTTCACGTCGGGACGAAGCACCCAATCGATGGGTTTTCGCCCGTTCCACAGACTACTGATCTCGATGCGAGCGATGTGAGAAGCGTATTGCGAAGTCATAGCGCGTTAGGTTTTGAGCCCCGATGGGGCGGGTGTGTCGACAAATATAAGCATAAAACCTTTACAAACGCCACCTTTGGTCGCCAAAAGCTCGCAAAACGTCGATTCTCCGTCAACTTTTGTCGGGAAAATCGCCGAAGTCGGCACAACACGCGCACGCTAATCGCGTGAGAATGTGTAACTTTGCGGTCTACTCCCTCGCGTTGCGCCCCGTGTTCGCCCGCAGCGGCACGACGCGCCCACGCTTCTATTCACAGACTAAACTATCTCCTTATTTATATGACCGCACGCCTCCTTCCGCTTGTGCTCCTGGTCGCCGCCGGCGTCACCGGAGTGGCCCGCCAACGCGTCGTCACCGGCACCGTCGTGTCGAAAAAAGACCGCCAACCCCTCGAGCTGGCCACCGCCCGACTCGTCTTGCGCAGCGACACCACGCACCTCGTGGCCGGCGCCGTGACCGACAGCCTCGGCCGCTTCCGCTTGGTCACCGAACAGACCGAGCCCGATGCGCCTGCGCGTGGGCTTCGTCGGCCTCACCTCGGCCGGCCAAGACCTGCAATTCCCCGACGCCGAGACCGATAGCGTCGATGTGGGCACCATTCAGCTCGACGGCACCGACATGGCCCTGCGCGCCGCCGTGGTACGCGCCGTGGCCGCCCGCGTCGAGCAGCAGGGCGACACCACCGTCTTCAACGCTTCGGCCTTTCCGCACGGCCGAAGGCGCCACCCTCGAAGCCCTCATCAAGCAGCTTCCCGGCGCCGAAGTGAGCGACGACGGCACGATCAAGATCAACGGCAAGACGGTCAAGGAATTGCTCATCAACGGGAAAGACTTTTTCAAGGGCGACACGAAAGTGGCCATGAAAAACCTGCCCACCAACCTCGTCTCGCGCGTGAAAAAGCTACGACAAGAAGAGCGACTACGCCGAGCAGACGGGCGTCGACGACGGCGAAGAGAGCTTCGTGCTCGACATCAGCACCAAACGCGAGCTGAACCAGAGTTTCGTGTCGAACACCGACGTGGCGGGCGGCGTCGACGACGAAGGCAGCGCCCTCTATTCGGCCAAATTCATGGGCATGCGCTTCACCGACCGCTCCCGCGTGGGGCCTCATCGCCTCGCACAACAACGTGGGCGATCGCGGTTTCGGCGGCCCCCGCGGCTTCTCGTCGAACAACGGCGGACGCACCACCTCGACCATGATCGGTACGGACTTCGCCTGGGAGAACGGCCGCGGCAAATACGACGCCGGCCGCTTCGAAGTGGGCGGCAATGCCCTCTACTTCCGCAACGACAACCACACCGAGACCATCTCGTCGGTCGAAAACTTCGTCACCGCCACCCAAAAGGGTAGCTTCGACGCCACCCACGCCTATGCCAACAGCCTCAACCAGGCCGTTCACGCCCGCCTGCGCCTGAAGTGGAACCCCGACTCGCTCACGCAGATCTCGTTCCGCCCGAGCTACGAGTGGAGCCGCGGACGCACCAACGGCAATTCGCGTTCGGCCACCTTCGACGTCGATCCTTTCGATCGCTACGGCGTGAGTTCCGTCGACGAGGTCCTGGGTCGCGTCCACACCACGCGCTTTGTGGGCGACACGGTGCGCGTGGCCGACGCCTTCCTCAAGAACGTCAACACCCGCTACGACCTCTCGCGCACCACCACCCACAAGGTCGAGGGCGATCTCAACCTCACGCGCCTCATCGGGGGGCGCAACGGCCGCAACATCGCCTTCGAAGCGAGCGGCGGCTACAACACCACGGCCAACGACGCCTACTCGCGCGCCGACCTCTACAAGCGCGTGGCGGCCGACGCCACAGGCCCCCGCATGGCCGCCGGCGGCACCCACCAATACGCCGACCGTCCCTCCACTTCGTGGAACTACCGCGTGGGACTCTCCTACGTGCAACCCCTCGCCCGCAAAATCTTCCTCGAAACCCGCTACAGCTTCCAGCACAAGTACACCGACGGCGACCGCTCGCTCTACAACCTCATGAGTCTCGACGGCTACTCCACGCTCGCCGACTTCCTCAGTGCACACACACAGCTCGGCACCGTCTCGCAACTCTACGTCCCCGGCACCGACGGCGTGATCGACTGGCTCGACCCCGCCCAACTCCTCAGCCGCCTCAACGCCGACGACGTGCAAGCCGCCGTGCGCGACGCCCAAAACTCGCAGTACGCCACCTACCGCTACGACAACCACCGCGTGCAAGTGGGCTTGCGCTACAACGTGGGTGCCGTGCGCCTCTCGGCCGGCGTGCAACTCTCGCCCGAACGCACCCGCCTGCAATACGAGCGTGCCGCCATCGGCCGCATCGACACCGTGCGCAACGTCCTCAACTTCGCCCCCAACGTGCGCCTGCGCTATGCTTTCTCGAAAACCACCAACCTCGATTTCAACTATCGCGGACGCTCCTCGCAACCCTCCATGACGCAGCTCATCGGCGTGGTCGACAACTCCAACCCCCTCCGCATCTCGGTGGGCAACCCCGGCTTGCGCCCCGTATGGAACCACGGCATGAACCTCTACTACAACTCCTACAACGCCGAACGCTTGCAGGGACTCATGGCGCACGCCGACTTCAACTTGGCCACCGGCAGCATCTCGCAACTCACCGTCTACGACGACGTGACCGGTCGCCGATTCACCCGCCCCGAAAACATCGACGGCAACTGGAACGCCGCAGCCGGCCTGACCTTCAACACGCCCCTCGACCGCGAGAAGGTGCTCAACCTCTCCACCTCGACCGATGCCAACTTCACCCGCTCGGTGGGCTTCGTGGCCACCTCAGCCGCTGCCTCCGCCCTGCCCGATGCCCCCTCGCTGCGTGAGGTGAACGCCCTCTTTGCCGGCGTCGTGGCCGACAAAAGCCGCACCGCCGTCACCGCCCTCTCCGAGCGCCTCGATCTTTCCTACCGCCGTTCGTGGTGGGACCTCACCCTCAACGGACGCGTGGCCTACCAGCACTCCAACTCCTCGCTGCTCACCGCCGCCAACCTCGACACGTGGAGCTTCGCCTACGGCGCCGCGGCCAACTTCACCCTGCCCTGGGGCATGACCTTCTCCACCGACCTGCGCATGACCTCGCGCCGCGGGTTCTCGGCGGCCGAATTCAACACCAACGAACTGGAGTGGAACGCCTCGATCTCGCAGTCGATGCTCAAAGACAAAGCCCTCACCCTGCGCTTGGAGGCCTTCGACCTGCTCGGTCAGCAGAGCGAGATCACGCGTTCGCTCACCGCGCTGGCGCGCACCGATGCCTGGACGAACATGCTCAACCAATATGTGATGCTCCATGCCATCTACCGCCTCAACATCTTCGGCGGTGCCAAACTGCCCGAGCGCCCCGAAGGCCATCCGGGCGGCGAGCGTCCCGGCGGCAACTTCCGTCCCATGCAGCCCGGCAACAACGGCGGTCGTCCCGGCGGCGGCCCCGGTGGTGGCGGTCCTCGCTTCTGATCCGGCTTCGTCGCGCGCACAAGCGCCGATCGTGTGCCTGCTCCTTCCTGTGGTGCCCCGCTTCCTCGGCGTCCCCGCTCCACAGCGATGGCACGTCCCGTTCCCATTGCGCCGTGTCGCTCTCCCTTCGCGGCAAGCCGCCCCGCTCCTTCCTGTGCGCCCCGCCCCCGAGCAGCACCACGGCGGCCACATCTCCCACACCCCACCCTCGCCTTGTCGGCGCGGGTGGGGTTGTTGCGTTTGGGGGCAACAAAACTGCGCGACTTCTAAGAAAAAAAGTGCGCAACTATTGCGTGAAACATGCCGACTTTTTGCCCAACTCCCTTCATCGTACACCGCGCTGCACAACCCTGCCGATCGGGCTTGTCGCACTCGCGTGCACACCGCCGGGGACAATCCGAACGGAAAAACCTGCGAAAAAAACACCCTCTTCCCCACTTTCCCTTCCCCGCTGCCCATTGCCCTCGCAAGATCGGCACCTTTTGCAAATCCTTTGCAAAAACGGCGGTTTCGCCCGCAATTTCGAGGGCAAAAAAACGAGCGAAAAAAACAGCCCACCGAGGCTTTTCTACCGGCCTCTCTCGTCCAAAACGGGTGAAAAACGGGCTGAAAATCATAAACAGGCGTTGAGAATTGTGCATTTCGTCGTTTTTCTCACCTCTTGGCTTCCTATCGATGCAACTATCTCGCGCAGAATAACTCAAAAATCAGCACTTTTTCCGCACAACTTTTTCGACGGTGCAAATCCAAAACTGACGGATATTTCCGGCACAATACCCACAAATCGACCCTCCCAAACGAAGAAATCAAGGAAAACAGCGCGTTTTTATAGTTAAATCCACCGATTAGTCTTGCCGCGTTCGATATTATTTATAACTTTGTAAGACAAAAATTCAAGTAATGTGCGTCACGCCCTCCGCCGTGCGCCTCTTTTTTCACCGAACCCGAAGATGAAATCAGAAAACACCTTCTCCTTCGCTCCCCTCTTCCGGTGGGTGCGCCGATCGGCCGTCGTGCTCCTCGGCACCCTCCTCGTGCTGCTGCTCCATGCCCCGCTTCGCGCGGGCGCGCAAGGCTGTCCCTCACTCGACACCGGCGATTTCACCGCCACCCTCATCGCGGCCAACAGCGACTGCCACACGCCGGCACGACTCACCGTGACCTACCGCAACGCCGTGGCCGGCTTCTCGGCCATGGCCTACAGCGTGTCGAAAAACCGTACGAACTACAGCACGCCCGTGGTGACGCCCCGACCGGGACTACCCGCCGTGCTCCCCCTCGACGGCTGGAACGAAGGCGACCCGATCTACATTCGTGCCGTGGCCACCTGCGGCACCCGACAACTCACCGTCGTGCTGCCCAAAAATCGTCTACCACGTGAAGGAGGCGGCCGACGTGCAGGCCACCGCCACCATCACCCCGGCCGGCGGTTGCGAGGCCACGGGCGGTGCCGTGAGCGTGCATCTCTCGGGCGTGAGCGGCTTCAGCAAAGCGGAGTTCAAACTCGAAAAAGACGGCGCCACGCCCCGCCATCCCTCCGTGCCGGTGGGCAATCTCACGGCACGAAAGCCCTACGAAGAGACGCTCTTCTTCAACCTGGCGCCCGGTCGCTACACCCTGCGTGTGCGCGCCGTGCCCGATTGTGTCCCCGCCACCCCCGGCGAGGGCTGGAAAGACGGCGCCTACGAGTGGGAACAACCTGTCGACGTGGAGCACTTCGGCGTCACGGCCACCACGATCCCCACCCGCGGCAACTGTCCGGGCGGTGTGGTCATCGGCGCGTCGAAAGTGGTGGGTATCGCCCGCCTGAAATACGAATTGTGGAAAAAAGGCGGCATGCGTGCCGGCACACCGCCCCTGCAAACGGCCAATGTGGTCTATCCGGCCTTCGCCCACACCTTCACCGGACTGCCCCTCGGCGACTATGAGGTGCGCGCCACCGCCACGGACTGCGATGCCACCGCCACGGGCTCGTTTGTGATCACGCAGGGCGAATTGGTGCACCCGAAAGTGAGCATCATCCGCCACACCTACGCCGGTTGCGCGGCCGGTCGCTTCCAAGTGCAGTTGGACGGCACCACCGCGGCCTGCCCTGCCTCCTATCGCCTCACGCCCACTGCCGGCGGCACCCCGAAGGTGCTCACCGACGTGGCGACCGAAACGGCCGAATTCTCCGGTCTGGCCGCCGGCACCTACACCCTGACCACCACCTACGGCGGACAGACGATCAACACGCCCGTAGAGATCAAGACCGTCTCGCCCGGTGTGCTGAAATCAAGCCCACACCGGCCGAAACCTACTGCAGCCCGACGGGCGCCATGGAAGTGACATTGGTAGATGGCACGCTCGACGAGAGTGCCACGCTCGAGCTTTCGCTCGACGGTAACCCGGTGCGCTCGGTCAACCTCAATGCGGGCGAAACCAGCAAGACCATCGAAGGCCTGCTCCCGGGTGGCTACAACGTCACGCTCCGCACGGAATGCGGAGCAAAGGTCAGCACGCAAACCGCAATCGGAACGAAGAATGCGCCGAACTTTTCGTTTATCCCTTACGGAGATGGTACTATTGATTACTGTCAATCGCCACTGACGGTAAAACTTCCCCTGGCTTTAAGCATAGAAACCTCCACCGGTGGAATCGATGATCCTGACCTATATAAAAGCATGATCACTTCACTATTTACAGGTGCCACTTACGAAATACACGATTTCAAAAATAAGTTGATTTCTTCCGGGACCATGCCCGTAGAGCAAATGTTGAAAGGCATCGATGCAGGCAATGGCCCTTTGTTTTCCTTGCAACTCCCCCTCCTCGAGGGGACACTGCGATTCTCAGTGCGGATGCCGTGTGGAACCCCCACCATCCATTCGATATACCCCCTAGAGGAGTTTCGGAGTCGCCACACCGGCGACACCACTTCTGTGGTAAAATTTCCGCTGAAATTCGACGCATATCAGAGAGATTGCGACCAATACTCCATCAGCTTCGAACAACGCTCTGAATCGGAGCGCCCGGCAATGCATGTTAGAATTGTCAATGCTAAAACCAAAGCCACTGTTGCAGAACAGTCGAGTACGGAGGGAAGCTACCGAACAGCAGAGTTCGAAGAAATACCTTCCGGAGAGTATTTCTATGAATTTTGGTCCGACTGTCCGAATGCCGTTCACCATCGCAGCGCAAACTTCAAACTCGGTGGTGGGAAGAACGAACCTTCGATCAGCGTTACCAAAGCTGACGGATGCAAAAAAATACCGGCTCGATCAACGTGACATATTATGTGAATACCACGACCTGCAAATATACTCTTCGTCGCGCTGACGGAAGTTTGGTAGAGGAAATCACCAACAACAACGGTTATATGCGCTTCAACAACCTCGCTCCCGGAAAATACAAGTTAGCTGTAGTACCCACTCCTAAAGCCGAAGACTGTCCTGTGGAAGGCGTCACCGAAGACATTGAAATTCTGGGAACAACCAATTACAGCACTTGGTTGTATCCCCCAACTATTCTCCTAACATACAAAATGCAAAAGCCACACTCGGGGCGATACAAACGAACAGTAACACGTTAAGTTTCGATTTCTACAGTACTCCGGGACAACACACCCTCAAGTTGGTTCCGGTTCCCGGCACTCCTATCGTGAAAACGGTGAGCATTCCGGACAATGGCAATTTGCGAAACTCAGTACCGGTGAAGTTTGAAAACTTACCCGACAGCGTCACGTTACACTTTCCCGGGGAAGATTGCGGCGTCGCCGACCAACGCAGCTACAACCTCGTTGAAATGGCAACCGGAAAGGTACATCGTCCGGAATTCTACAATTCGCTTCATGTCACCGTGCGCAGCCATATCCCGGGCTGTCAACAAGGACAGACCAAGCTGCATTCTGACTTATTGGAAAAAGGACTGCCCCAACGCCCCACAGCACTGGTGATTCGAGAAATGGGAGCCGCAGATTTTGTAACAGTCGACTCTATCACGTCTCCCAACATCATCACGGATTGGACCGCCGAGGATCCCACTCCCCGTATGCGCCAATTCGTCTATTATTACGACGGACGACGCGTGGCAGAAGCCATGGTGAACGAAACCGTTTTTGGTTCTCCATTCTTGGCCGTGCAGGTTCAGCCTCTCCCCACCCCACCGGGCGAAAAAGGAATTATTGAAATCAAGAACTTCTTCGCCGGGCCTACGGATCATCTCCGACTGAAAATCACCGACTCGCGCAGTGGACGCGAACTTTTTGACGAAACGTTAGTAGGATCTGACACCAAGGCATTTGCAGTCCCCCCGGGACCCTACACTGTTCACTACGAGGCACTCGACGGTTGCTACGCCGGTCAAGAACGTGAAGAAGAGGTCAACGTCTCTGTCGGCGAGTTCAAGATTAAGGCCAAAGTGAATCGGATGAACTGTGCCAACGACGGTGTGATCACAGTGGAACCGGAAAAGGGTTTCGCGACCGCCGACCAAATCAACTACGAGATTACACCTAACGGCGGGGATCTCCTTCTACGCTCAAACCACCACCCCACAAATTCCCAAAAGAATTCCCGGGTTTGCAAGCCGGAAGTTACACCATCAAAGCCACCGCCATCGTGCTCCGCGGCTTCGACGGTCAGCCCCATAGCTATGAAGCCAGCGCTTGGGCAAGTCTTTCTACCCAATACACGGCACTCTCCGTTCGCAACGCGCCGGAGAATTCTACTCCGGCCTCGGAATGTGGCACAGGGGGAGCCATCGGTCTGGTAATCGGGGGCAACCGCAGTAACGAAGCACGCGTATTCATCACCGACACCCCGACAGGCGCCCTCAGCCCACGCCAAGAAATCGCTCAAAACGCCAACGGCAGTTGGGGAAAAAGACCTCGCTCCCGGCACATACAAGCTGTTTGTCACCGATGGTTGCACGGACATCGTCGTACCGACAGCCACCGTTTCCAACGTCGACAACAAGGCGCTGGTCAAAAAAACCTTGACTGCGTGAAGATCAACGTACTATCTCTCAATTCCGACAAACTCATTTTTTTACCACCGCACTCAATTTACAAGCCTACCCCGAACGAGAACGCGACAAACTGATCAAAAACTTTGAAGTGCAAATCGTAGCCCCGGGCGCCAATCCTGAAGACGGGCAATGGTCGCCCTATGCAAACTCGGTGGCGCTCTACAATGCCCCCTATAACTACCTCATCACGAGCGAAAGAGCCCGCTTCGATGTCAACAACGGATATGACATTCTCTATCGATTCAAAGGTTGTCCCGCTTCGATGAAACGCTTCCACCAAGCCAAAGGCACATTCAAGATTTGCGATCCGTTCATCGTCTCTTCGGAGAGCAGCGAAGATTGTAAATTCAGCCAATTTACCTTCAACACCTACGATACCGAACATCCTTACCGCGTGGTTTTCACCAACCTCACCACCGGACAAGTGATTTATGACCAAGTCAGAACTTTCCCTTACGACAAAACGTACATCGATAACAATCACCGACAAAAAGAGATTAAAGAAAGCATCTTCCGCGTCCCCAGCGGAGGAGAGTATAAACTGACCATCACCTCGCTTCAGGATCCAATACCTCAAACGAAGATCGAAATCTTAAAAGGCCTTCCGCCCGAAAGAAAATTCTTCATTGACAGTTGGTCCGAGCAAAACACCTCTTGCCTTAGTTCCTCCTATCGTATCAGCTGGTATTCCGGAACAGATCAATGTAAGTACTTCGACTCGGTTCGCGTGTTCGATAAAGTCACAGGGGTGGAACAACACCACTACTACATAGAGAGCCATACTCGCGGTGACATTCGAGAATATCTGCTGAACCGAAACCGCACCTATATCATTAAGGGATATGAAAATGGGGTTCACCTCGACTCAAAAGAATTTACCCCGGAATACGATCTTCCCGAGAACTATCTCTACGAAGATATCAAACTCACCGAAAAGTGCGAACCCAACGCCCCCAAGGAGGCACAAGGACAGCTTTCTTACATCTTTGTCGATTGGGCCACAAACGACCGAAAAAGGAACAAATTTGACCACAAACTCAAAGTGATTCTTCGAGACAATGTCAATCATCGCATCTACGAATCGCACAATATAGACACCTACGTCTATGATCGCCCATCGACAGGCCAATCTGCACCAACGCTATACATCCGATCATGGAATGAGTTGAATGCAGCCGGCGACACGATCTCCCACGGAGCTAGCCCCTCCCTGCCCCCGGGCAATCACAGTCTCGAGGTCTACACCTCGTGCGGCGATGTGATTAAATCGACTTTCAACGTGATTTATATGCCTCCCGTTGTCACGGACGTGAAAATCTCGGATGTCAAACATGCTTGTGACGGTAAAATCACTTTTACTCCCACAGGTACCGCGGCTTTCCCCGATCGTGCAGATCCCGCAACCATCACTTCCTACTATGATGCCGATGATAAATACACGACATACAATTGGGGGGATCCTATGGAGACCTATAAACCATCGGGCAACATTTACTACACGATTGAGTTTGGCGATGGCAGCACTTGTAAACGCTCACTCTACTACAATCTGGGACTTGAACCCCTCGCCTTCGACAAATCGAGCACCGTCAGCTTCTTCTGCTCCGGCGCCGACAAGGGTGAGATCAACGTAGGTCTCAAAGGCGGCCACCCGCCCTACACCTACGAGTTGCGCACCCTCGATGGCCTCCTGTTAGAAAAGAAAACAGCACCGGGAGCCGTAACCTTCGAGCAAGGAGTACTTGGTTCTCGCTATCGCATCGAAGCCACCGACGATTGTGGACTCACGCATATATACCAAGACGTCTTGCTGCAAGACCCCGCGGCCATTTCAGGAAGCATGAACAATCGTGTTTCTTACTGCGAAGGCGCACAAGGCCGACTCGAAGCCATCACCTTCCCCGGCGCCACCTATACATGGACACGCCCCGATGGATCGCAGTCGCACGATAAAGTCATTACCTTCCCGGCCACGGCTGCCAATGCAGGAAAATATACCGTAAAGATCCAACTCAATTCCTGCAACGCTACTCTGTACGGACAATACGCTGTACAAGTTGCGCAACTCACCGAAAGCACCGGCGCGCACACCAATCGGAGTTGTGCAGGACAAAGTGCAGTATTCGCCCCTCCCGCACCTATCGCCAAGCTCGACGGAGAAGATGTCGACAAAGAAGACCTCACCTACCAATGGCAATACACCAAGACCCCGAATGATGAGACCTCATGGAAGCCCATTTTCGGTGCCACCGACGCCTCGGTAGAATACGTTGCCGCCTATCCCGGCACCTACTATCTGCGTCGCACCACCCAACTCGGTGAATGTAGGGCCATCGGAGGCGTATGTACCCTCACGGTCGATCCCGGTATCACCGTCACCATGTCGGCCGGCGAGCGACGTGTGGTCATCGATCACAAGAACCCCTTCCTCCTCACCGCAGGTATCGTCTCGGGTCCCCGCGGCGCGCACCTACCAATGGCAGCGCAGCCTCGACGGCAAACAGTGGAGCAACATCGCCGGAGCCACCGAAGTGACCTACACCGAGACACAACGTCTCTCCTCCGTGGTCTACTATCGTCGCATCGTCCGCTCCGGCACCTGCGAAACGAAGGGCGAACCCATCACCGTGGTCTTCAAGCGTCGCTATCCCGCGATGATCAATCCGCAAGTGCGACAGCGTGTCGACCAGCATTGGTAAACCGCCCATCGGTACAGCACGCATGAACCACAGCACTCCACTCATCTTCTGTGTAATGAGTCGCGAGCCGCTCTCCTCAAAAAGGAGGTGCGGCTCGCTTTCGTTTTTCGTAATTACGGCTGTCCGCTTAAAGTTTGGCTTAAGGGTCAAATAGACTGGAGATGGAGGTAATGAATGAAACAATCTCCGCCCTCGATCACGGTGGGCGAAAGGACGAGAGCGGGCGCACAATCTACACATTTCTCCCCATTCGGTCGGCAGAGATGATGTTACAGAGCATAGAATTTCCCGTATATATCGAATCTCTGTGTTCTACACTAAACTACAAAAACAGGGGGCTTTCGCAAAAAAAGTGAGCGTTTTTAAGCGAAAACCGTCCATTCTCGTCAAAAAAAGTTGTATATTTGCCTTGGATAAAAAAACGAACCACGCAAAAAAATATGAGTAGTCGCAACGAACGTCTGGACATGCTCCGCCTGATCTTGGGGCGAGCCGCTGTCGGGAGTCAAGAAGAGCTTCTTCAAGTACTGCGCGCCGAGGGCTACCCGGTGACACAAGCCACGCTGTCGCGCGATCTCCAAAAGCTCAAAGCCGCCAAGGTGTCGAGCGAGGAGGGTTATCGGTATGTGCTGCCCGAGCACCCGGCCTATGTTCGCCAAATCGCCCCTTCGCTCCACACACCTGAATTTCTCCGCACCTCGGGTTTTCTGAGCATGGAGTTCTCGGGCAATCTGGTCGTGATGCGCACCCGTCCGGGCTATGCGACGAGCATCACGACCGAAATTGACGCCCACAACCCCGAGAGCCTCTGCGGCACGATTGCGGGCGACGACACCATTCTGGCCGTCATCCGCGAGGGTTTCGAACGCTCGCGCGTGGTCGAAGAATTGGCCATGATTCTCCCCGCCGTGCGCGGAAGAATGTGAGCCGCGTGAACAGGTAGACGAGTAGATAGGTAAACAAGTAGACCGGCGGACGGGTGAACCGATAGACAAGTTGACGGGGAAACGAGTAGCCCGCCCAACGAGTGAACAAAGCAACAGGTGCACCGGTGCCGTTTTGCACGCCCGTCGAAACAACAAACCTCCCATCCTATGCCCAAATTTCTGAAAATCCTCCTCTCTTTGGTGATGGTAATGGCCGTCTTTTATTTCACCTCGACGCCTTCGCCCACGACCACACTGGTCCGCTTGGGCTTTCTGGCAGCGTTGATCGGCTTCACGCTATTCAGCGTGATCCGCCGCAAAGATGAGGACGAATAGTCGTCGCCCCCCCGACACACAAGGCGCGCAATGAGGGGCACATCGCCCTGAACGCGCAGTCTCCACTAAAATAAAACACGAGAGATGCACCGCCCGGGGACATTTCTCTCGTTGATCGTCCGGCCACGACAACCGGTTTCCGCCCGGCGCAAGACAAGTGTTCTAAGTATATTCCCAAGGTTCAAATCTTATGCTGAAACTTACACTCTACTTCTTTCGGTCCTTCATCATCGTAATGGGCCTGTGGCTTTTGGTCGAAATGTTCACTCACCTTCCGTTGCAGCAGGCCTGGGCGTTGCTGTGGCCTGCGCTGATGATGGGCTTCGTCATCGGCGGCACCGGAGTCGTCGAAAAGTATTTCCGCGAACGCAAAGAGAAAAAGCAAACGCCCACGCGGCGGAACTCACAACCGACGAGTTGACACAATAAACGCATCGCCCCATCAACCCGAGCGGCACGCTGACGATTAGCGTGCCGCTCGGGTTTTTATTATTCCTCCCATCGCCGCGCTGACGAAGCAGTGGGCGCACGGGCAAAAAGACAAAACGCGAGCGCCACTCCACTGCGGAGTGACGCTCGCGTTGAGCGTTTGACGAATAAGAGCCGGTTCGCCGCTTTATTCCTCGATGAGGGTGGCGAGGTGGGCGCGATAGGCGTCCCAATCCTCGATGGGACGACGCGCCACGCCGCTTTCCATCGCGGCACGCGCCACGGCGGCGGAGACTTCGACGATGAGGCGCTTGTCGACGGGCTTCGGGATGAAGTAGTCGGCGCCGAAGGTCAGTTCCTTCAGTCCGTAGGCCTCGGCCACATAGGCGGGGACGGGCTGTTGGGCGAGGGCGGCGATGGCGCGCACGGCACCTTGTTTCATCTCCTCGTTGATGGCGGTGGCGGCCACGTCGAGGGCACCGCGGAAGATGTAGGGGAAGCCGATCACGTTGTTGATCTGGTTGGGATAGTCGGTGCGGCCGGTGCTCATGAGCACTTCGGGGCGGGCGGCTTTGGCCTCCTCATAGGTGATTTCGGGCACGGGGTTGGCGAGGGCGAAGATGATGGGGCGTTCGGCCATGCTGCGCACCATGTCGGCACTCACGACGTTGCCTTTCGACAGGCCGACGAAGACATCGGCGCCGCGCATGGCCTCTTCGAGGGTGTGGACGTCGGTGCGCTCGGTGGCAAACTCACGCTTCTGAGCGTTGATGTCGGTGCGCGACTGAGCGATGACGCCGCGCGAGTCGAGCATGATGAGGTTTTTCGCGGCGCGCGCCGAAGGAGAGGTAGAGGCGGGCGCAGGAGATGGCGGCCGCACCGGCACCGTTGACGACGATGCGCACGTCTTCGATGCGCTTGCCCACCACTTGAGGGCGTTGAGCAGACCGGCGCAGGAGATGATGGCCGTGCCGTGCTGGTCGTCGTGCATGACGGGGATGTCGAGTTCGGCTTTCAGGCGCGTCTCGATTTCGAAGCATTCGGGGGCTTTGATGTCTTCGAGATTGATGCCGCCGAAGGTGGGGGCGATGGCTTTGACGACCTGAATGAAGCGTTCGGGGTCTTTCTCGTCGACCTCGATGTCGTAGGAGTCGACGCCGCCGTAGATTTTGAAGAGGAGGCTTTTGCCTTCCATGACGGGTTTGCCGGCCAGGGCGCCGATGTCGCCGAGACCGAGCACGGCGGTGCCGTTGGAGATGACGGCCACGAGGTTGCCCTTGTTGGTGTAGCGATAGGCGTCTTGGGGTTGCTTTTTTTCGATTTCGAGGCAGGGGCTCGGCCACGCCGGGGCTGTAGGCGAGCGAGAGGTCGTGGGCGGTGGCGTGGGGCTTGGTGGGAACGACGGCAATCTTGCCGGGACGGCCCTTTTTCGTGGTAGTCGAGGGCTTCTTGTTTGCTGATTTGTGCCATAATGTCTATGGAGGATTAAGTGGAAGGGGCGCGCCGTTGGCCGCGCTGTGAGCGAAAAAGGGCGAAAGGGCGAAAGGGCTGCGCTGCGTTTTGCCTTCCCTCACCGTCGGGAGAGGAGATGGGCAAGTTGTGTGGGCAAAGTTACGGATTTTTTCGTGATGGGCGGTGCGAAATGGGCGAAAGCCCGCGGGGAAAATCGCGGATGCTCCCCAACCGTGTACAAAAAAACCGCTCGCACGGGCTGTGAAGCTGTGCGAGCGGTGGAGTATTTAGCCCCGAAGGGCACATTGAGCAAGGGGGAATCCTTAGGGCATGACGAAACGCTGCGTGAGTGTGGTGACCTTGTTGGACACGCGCACCACATAGGCGCCCGGCATAACGACGGATCCGGTGTTTTCGCTGCCGGCTTCGACCTTGAAGCGGGCTTGAATCTTACCGGCGGCGTCGAAGACGAGGGCTTCGGCGGGTTCGTCAGTGAAGTTCTTGACGGTGAAGTTGCGACGCAGGTCGGCCGAGATTTGGAATCCGCGCTGGTCTGCGGTGGCTTTCGCACCGTTGCCGAGGATGGTGAAGCGGTGTGCCGCATCGCCCTGGGCTGCGGTGAACTCATAGGTGTCGCCGTCGTGGATGGCGCGGGTGAGTCCGGTGCGCTTGTCGAGGAGGGTGTACTCCTGAGCGCCGTCTGCTCCGTCGATGTGGAAGGTGAGCTTGTAGTTCTGCTCGCCTTCAGCGGGCACGAATCCCAAGTTTCGTTTCGCCGATGGTCTCGGTCGTCGTCACTTGGTAGCTGCGATCCTGCATGGCGTAGAGCGCCGTCTCGCCGGGTGCGAAGATCTTTTCACCGTCCCAACCGTTGTCGTAGCGATCGGTGGTACCTTCGGCTTGAACGAGCCAGAGGCGGTCGGCCGACTTGGCGCTTTCGACATCGATAGCCAGGGAGTGGAAGCGACGTTCGGGTGCGCGGTTTTCGGTAGCCACCACATTGACGAGGTCGGCATAGCGGTATTTGAGCGTACCGGCTCCGGTGCTCTTGACCATGAAGCTGGAGAGCGACGGGATGTCCTTCGGCATACCATTAACATAACCTGCGAGGTTGGCGGGGATGGCCTTGGTGTACTGACCTTCGGTGACGCCGGTGTTGATCGTCGCGTTGGCGCCGTTGTTGGCGATCCAGTCCTTACGCGAACCGGTGTTGAAGAGGTAGACCACCTTGTCGGCTGCCGTAGCACCGGAGAAGTCGAGTTTCTCGATGTTCATCGCGCCGGTGTAGGGGTTGGCCAGGATGTTCATGTCCTGATAGTTGGTGGCCGAGGCCATACCGTTCACGTTGAAGGTGAAGTCGCCGGTGTTGAGTTCGCCGATGAAGCGATAGTTGGCAGTTTCGGCTGGGTGATTTCGTAAGCCTCGCCCTGCGTGAGCGTACCGGTGGTGACGTCTTCCCACTTCTCGTCGGAGTTGGGGACATTGAGCGTACGGTTGTACTTGCGCACCCAGGTGCTTTCGAGAGGCAACTGATCGCGGTTGGCGGACTTGACGGGCGAACCGAAGTATTGCCAGGTGGCGTAGGTCTTGTTGCGGTTGCCGTCGAACGACTTGGCAAACATTTCGACATTTGCCTTGTAGTTGGGGTTGCTGGCGGGCTTCTCGATGAGGAAGGTACCGTTGGGCTTGCCTTCTTCGGCCTGCACGACAGTGTATTCGGCTATGCCGCGATCCCTGAGGTTAGGTGTAGCCTGAACTCGGTTAGATCCTAAATCCCAGAAATACGCCTTTTCTTTGAGGAGAATTTGGTTACCGGGGGTAGCGACCATGGCACGACCGTTTTCGGTGGAGTTGACATAGTTGCGCACTACGCGGTTTTTGGTCAGCATAAAGGTCGCGAATGGCCGTTTCACCATAGGGGACTATGTCAGCTTCATCGCGGTTCCTGTTGACACTGGCGAAGACTACATCCGACTTTCTGTTGTTAGCATAATTGCCTACGAGGGTGTTCGGCACGAAACGTCCCGTCCAGTTCTCGGCGTTGGCCCAGTCGTTGTTGATATAACCATACCAGTAGTTCAATTCGCTGGCGTCGAGGGTGAAGGTGTTCGTACGGAAGAAGCGCTCTGCCAGTACACGGGTTTCACCGTCACCGACATCGTTCTGTCCCTTGGCCTTCACGGTGGCGAAATAGGTACGGCGGTCGCCGGAAGCGGTGCCTTCGGGCTGCTTGAGCACAGCGTCGAAACCATCGGTGGTGATGGGCGTCGTTCCGCGCTCGAAGGATTCGAGAGGATAGCCGTCCGTGTTGAAGGCATCGGTGGTCATCGCCACGAAGAGGCGAGCATTCTCACCATAACCGCGGCGGAAGGTGATTCTACCCTCACTAATCTGATAATCGGTGGCGGGCACGCGCACATATTGGTCGGTCGCTGCATTAATTTCACGCCAAACCTCATAGCGCGTGGTCTTCTCCGAGCCGGCTACACCTGTTGCTTTGAGCTGTCTGCTGAGATCCATCGTCTCGAGGGGGCGCCAAGTGTCGTCGTTTCGAGGCGACTTAGGCACTTCGTAGCGCTGCTGCAGCGTATAGTAGTAGTGCTCTTTGGGGAGCTTGCCGGGCAATGCAGGCAGCGTGGCGATGTTCAGTTTGTTAATCGACAGATTGGCCATGCCATCAACTGCCAACCTGCGGTCTACCTTGATATCAGCGTTGTCACCGCCCAGTGCTTTTTGGAATGCAGCGGCATTACCTCCCTTATAAACCGACCAGTTGTCGCTTTTAAAGCAATCGTATCCAGATATAAGAACATAGTTGTCCAGCAGGTTTTTGGACAAATCAAGGATTTGAACTTTACTATAATCTGAGTGGTAAAAGGAAGTCAGAAGATTTTCTGAAAGATTCAATTCAAGCGTCGATGCAGTCGAACCACCGGGATCAAAGTCTTTCAGTTTGTTCGTTGCGAGATTGAGCGTTTCGATCTGATCACTTTCTGTTCCCAAAGCATAGCGACCCTGTGCGTTGGCCGTTCCGAGCACATTGTCGTGCAAATCGACATAGCGGAGAGCAGGTGCGGTGTTGAAGGTGGCATCTTTGAGCGTTTGCGAAGCGGAAACGAGTTTCCACATACCATTTTCGCCCGTGATTTTGATCACACCGCCTTGGGTGGCAGCCACATTCACCTCGAACTCGCGATCTTCCGTGAGATTGTACATCTGACGAATGTTCTTGCCGTCGTTTTCGTAGTCGATAAAGACGATGGGCCAGTGATCGCGCGTCACCTTCGTGGGATCTTCGGGCGCAAGGGTGAATTTCACCTTGCCGGCGGCCGAAGCCTTGATGAGGACAACGCGATCGAGAAGGTTGTGAGTGGTTTCTTCGGACTGCGCCGGCGTGGCTTGCGCCTGTGCACGCTGTGCGAAAGATCCCATCAGCAAGCCGGCAGCCAGAATGGCGGGCAGGCTTCGCTTCACGCTGAGGGCAGCCGTGAGACTGCGAATCGGTAAGGAATTCTTTTTCATTGCAGATGGGAATGTTTAGTTGATGACACGTCCGTTGATGTGGATGTAGTTCGGTCGTCTTCCGCTGAAATCTTCGCTCAGATAGAATCTGCAGGTATAAACAGCATTGCGACGGATTTGGCCGTGATAGGCGGTGTTAGCCGTTCCTCCTCCGATGCGTAAGTAACATTTTCCGCTTTGAGGTTCAGGGTAATTTTCATCTTCCTTGGCTACGTTCTTAGCCGTTTCATCTGTAGCCCAACGAGAGGTGTAAGTGATCTCGAGATAAGTCATTCCGTTGAGATCTTGCGAACCGAAAACAGGGTGCGAAACAAAATGCTCAGGAAGATAGATGGAGATGGTGGGATAAGTTTTCAAACCGTAAGAAATCGTCGGCGTGCCTAACGCGGGAAGGTCGATCGGGTCGAGATAGGGGTAGTCGGTAGGGGATGCCTTGTGCTTGAGGTCATAGTTGGCAATAGGCCCTCCGACAGAGAACTTGGCGGGAACGTTGAGCACACGAATACCAGTAATTTCGAAATCGTAGGGGTTATATTTCCAATCAACACGCCCACCCAGTTCTGCGGTGGGAATGATGTCGATGCGGGCAAAGAGACGCTCAAGCTTCACTTCGCTCTTGCTCAGCGACGTCAATCCACTGACTGCATTCGTGGGCGACTCCACGTCGCGGAGGGCTGCACTCATGGGGATGGGCTTCTTCGCGTCGTTGCCAAAGAAACCGCGGATGTAATCCTTCGTGTTGAACTCCAATTTATTGAAGTCGGTTTCCACACCGGAAATGCCCATGCGCTCAGCATCGTCGGCTTTGAGGTTGGCGGCGAAGAAGAAATCCTTCTTGCCGAGGAAGCTCTCTACGTTGAAAACCGCGGTGTTCGTTCCACCGGTTGCAACGTCAAAAGATTTACCCGTGAGCGTAGAGACATAGGGCGAACCGGCGAGGATGACATTGTCAACCTGGTCTTCTTTGTCCGTGGCATCGGTGTTGACCGATTCGCCGGTTTGCGAACGGACATCGACTTTCCAAGCAATCTTTTCAGGCTTGGACGCAGGGTATTGCGTTTCTTCGTCGGCGGAGCAGGCCGTGAAGCTGAGCACGGCTGCGGCGCTCAAAAGGAGAAAAATGTTCTTAGTCATTTCGTGGTTGGCTGCTGAGAGAAAATAGAGCATAAAGGGCGAACGGCTGAACGTACGTCAGACGTTCGCCCCATAAGAGTGGCGTTGTGCTCGCAAAAGTTTAGAGACGTTCTACTACTTGATCGTCACCGTGGTAGCCGGGCACAGTCACTGCATCCCACTTTTTAACCGTCATCTTAAATTCGAGGACGACAGCATTGTCGGGGCTGGGAGAGCCGGGGCCTACGACGTGTGCATGAAGGACGTAACGGCAGTTACGATCGATCTTGCGGGGAAGGAGCACTTTGTAGTAGCATTTTACGGCATCGTTGCTGAAGTCGCCGCCGGCGGGAGGGGGGAAGATGCCGGCAAGGGGGTTACCGTCGCCCAATTTGGCAGGGAGTTCGAGCAAGATGTAGGGGGCAGGCGCATCGGCCGGGGTCTTGCCGGTGATGTCATATTCGTTGACATAGACCGTGGGGAGCGCAGAAGTGGGCACGGGGTCGGCCGGGGTGAGCGGCGCGGGCTGAGCCGTGAGGTCGGCGATTTGCGTTTTCGCACCATCTACGCGGCTCGTGATGTCGTCATTGACACCCACATAAGTTTTGCCGGGGAAATCTTTATAGGTGTAGAGGCCTTTTTGCTGATTGGGAATCAATTTGTCCCAATTATAATAAAGCACTACATCGAAACGGGAAACGGCACGCTTGACGCTCACCTCGATTTTGTTGTCCTGTGTGTTGGGGTTGGTAAAATTCACCGCTTTGGTTCCGGTCATCAGCAGCGGCGTGCTCAGATCGTTGACCGTTGCGATCGTCTGTGACACGGCTTTTTGGAGCTGATCGAGCGTCGTGATCTCATCCGTAGCACCGACGGCCAAACGGCTGCGCACGGCATCGGGGAGATTGAGCAAGGTGATGGCGGTCAAACCGTTGACGTCCGCTGCTTTGACAGGGAGATAAACCGTTTGCGTGGAGGGATCGTTGTTCAACCAGTCGCCGACTTGTCCGGATTCGAAGTGGAAATAGCCGGCAGCAGCGCCACCCGAGTTGGGGGTGATGGGCTTTTTGTTCTGTCCTTGGGAAGAAGACCACGTCCACCTTGTCGACGTGATTTTCTGCCGGTGTGGCAATACCGCGGGTATCGCGCTGCACGAGATCCTCGGCGCCGAAGCGGAGTTGGAGCTTGCCTTCACCGCCGTTGGGTCCGTCGGGTTCATAGGTCTTGTTGCAAGCACCCAAAAGAATCGCCGCGACGGCCAGGAGTGCGATGCTGAGCGTATGGATTAGTTTCATCGTTATTCGCTTTTGACGGTGTAGACGACCTTATTGTTGTATTTGATGTCGAAGATCGGTGTGCCCGGGGCGGCAGGTTCCGTGGGCAGTTGGAGTTTGGCCTTGGTTTGTTCTTGGGAAAGCGCTCTGACCGGCTTGGTTGCCGAAGCGGAGCTTGTCGAGGTTGTCACTACCCACAATGAACTTCGCATTGTTGACACGCGGCACGAGTTCCACGAGTCCGAGCTGTACGAGTCCCTTCTCGGCTGTGACGATGCGCACCGTGGAGGCACCGCCGGGGAAAGTGGGTTCGTCTACTACGACATTGAAGTTATATCCTGCATAGACACGGCCGATTTTACCCGTACACCAGTCCTCAATGTTATAATTGAGCGTGAGTTGGAAACCTTCTTTTGCCGTAATCTCGTAGGCGTTGTTACGCACGGTGGAGAACTTCGAGTAGTTCGCTGCGTTGGGGAGCACGTAGTAAGCGCCCGTCTTGACTTCCTGCTGGTTCTCGGTGAAAGCACTTTGCCAAATCGAGAACTTGTAGTAGTCGTTGTTGCCACCGTCGGTGATATAGAAGGACGTGGATCCGGTTACGAAACCGGGCAGTGCGGGATCGTTTGTATCGACGCGGCGGAGGTACTCGGGAACGTAGTAGGAAGTGACGTAATCGTAGAGCGTGGTGGGCTGTCCGGGTTGCTCACTGAGAGCAAGGTAGTGCGCCTCCGAGTTGGCGAGCATCTGCGCCTTGGTGAAACCATTGGTTTCGGCCAACTCTGTGGGGGCATAGAAGTCAGTGGAGAACTGTCCGTTGGTCGGATAGTCGTCGCCTTGGAAGTAAGGGTTGACGAAGAGGGAGAAGTACTTCGGCACGTTCACGAGCGAGAGTCCCTTGAAGGGGAGGACGCGCTTGAACTTGATGTCGGTCGCTTTGGGTGCGCCGGCTACTTCGTCGACTTGCACCACCCCTTTGAGGGTGAGCTTCACTTTGGCGAGCGAGCGGATAAGTTCCACTTGTTCGTCGCCGTCGGCTTCGAAGTGCTGCGGGTCGGTTTGGAGTTTACCCTTACCGTTGCGCTCTGCCACCACCGTGACATCGCGATAGACGCGGGTCATGAGCATGGGCTTGGCCTCAGAGGGACGATAGCCGGCGGGGAAAGCGATGTGCGTCAGCGCGTTGTTGGCAAAGAGCTGTGCGCGATTGGTGATGCCGGTGAGCGGGACGGTGAGTCCCCAGTCTTGTTCGTTGGCGATGAAGAAGAAATCGCGCTGCCCTTCGGTGAGTTTGAAAGGCTTCGACCACACGGTGGTTTGGCCTTCGGGCTGATTGGTGAAATCAGCGACCGTGTGCATTTTGTTATAGAGCACCGCTCCGCTGGGCGTGTCGCAAATGATGAGTCGCACCGTCTTGACGCGGTCTTCAAAGTCGGCACTGGTGTTGATCGTGCCGGCCACGCCTCTAATACTTACGGCAGCCGACATATACACAGACCCCGGTGCCTTGGGCTCTTCCGGTCCGATAAACTCTTGCTTGCATCCTGCTGTGAAAGCCAGGAGCACAGCGAGGCTCGCTGCGAGTCCGGTGCGGTGTAAAATGTCGTTCAAAGGGAGCATAGTCATATTGTGAAAAGCGTCGTGCTGAGTGCTTCGGCGCGGTGGAGAGGGGGGTGTATAGGCGGCACTGAGGCCGCCTTTACACAGAGAATGGGGTTCTTATTATAACACGAACTCGAAAGTGTGCACCAACCAGTCGTTGATGAAGACGCCGGCACACATGTATTGTCCGCATCCGTTGCACTTATCCTTGATGAGGAACTTGACGTCGATGTCGTGTTCGCAGTTGGGATTGAAGTTAAACTTGTTCTCGGGCTTGCTGGCGTAAGCGAGAATAGCGGCAATGAGGTCGTGTTGGATATCAGCGGGCATGTCGACGTCGCGGGTTTGTCCGTTGGCGCTGTGCGAAATGCGCACGGAGCTGCCGAGTCCGGATTCGAGGTCGAGGAGGGTGTATTTCGCGGTGAGCGCAGTGTCGCCGTACACCACGGGGCCGTTCGTCGGGTAGACGATAGCGGGGGGATTCAACGGGTGCGTTGCGTCGTAGTTGTAAGATCCGTTGCCGGATTTGATTTCAAGTCCGAACTCGCGAATCGAAGGCGCTTGTTTGCGCTCGCGGATCGATTTGTCGAGTACTACGGAAACATTGAGTCGGTAGGTAAGTTCGCCGACCGACACGGCGATGTGCTGTTCCTGCGTTCCGTTCTTTGCAGGGTTCTTCAGTACGACCGAGTGATTGGATTGTCCATGATAGACACGGTCGTTGGCCAAATTCATATAGTTGTTGTCAGCACCATAGCGGAGAGAGGCGAAGACTTCGCTCTTCTTCTTGCCGATTTTGGCGTCGGAGACATTGAATTTGCCGTTCACTCCCGTCCAGGCGTAGATGTTGTAGACGCGATCTTGATCGGGGGTGGGGTTATTGATGGGGAGTTTGATCTCTGTGAAACCCTTTTGTTGGTTGCCGAGATCGATGTCCTTGAGTTCAGCGCTCGCTGCAAGACGATTGTCCTCGTCGAAGGCAAAGAGGTGAACGTTGGTTTGTGTGTTCAGCCCGATGGAATCTGCCTTACAAGTCGTGTTGTAGAGTTTCACATACACAGCCTGGGGGCAGTTGTCGAGGTCATCGTGGAACATGGATTCGCAGCCTGTAAGGAGCAATCCCAGTCCTAAGGTGAAAAACACTCCGGTAAGCTTGTTAGGTAAATTCATCGTGATGTGAGAAAAAAGAGAAAGAGAAAAAAAGTGCGGCGAGGGAGAGGGATTTCTCCCTCGCCGCGGGTATATTCGTTGTTGACGATGATCAGTTGACCGATGTCAACAAGGACAGACAAAGATTATTTGCCGAGGATGGTTTCGAAGGTGTGAACCTGCCAGGGGAGGATCGTCACGTCAACCGACATCCAAGCTTCCTTCAACGAGAGGGGATCATTGGGCTTGATGTCCGTAGGAGGCTCCTTGGGATCGGGGATTTCCTTACCGGGGTTGTTAGGATCGGGCACGCCGGGCTCGGGATCGGGGTTGTTGGGGTTGTTCGGACGACGGGGGTTCGTCTTGGGATCAACGGGCTTCGTGGGATATACCGGTTCGTTCGTGTTAGGCACGAGGGGGTTCCAGTTGTATACGTAGTTAGCGATACCCTTGATCTGGATGTGGTAGATGTTGTTACGGATAGCGGGCGAGTTGATCCACTCCGTTGCGCTCTTCTTGTCGGGGTTCACCCATACGAAGTAGAGCACCTTACCCTTAACGAACTTCTTCACCTTCATGGCAGAAGCAGCAGCGTTGCCATTGGTGGTGGGATCGTTAGCGGCAGCTGCGCTCTGGTAGAACTTGCCGTCGTCACCGAGGAAGAGATCGTCGTCCGCGTTGGTGGTGCTCCAGTTACGGTTAACGCTCTTGTCGTTCATGTAAACGTACTCGGGGTTGATCTTACCGCGAACGAGGACGTAAGCGGTGTTACCCTTGCGGTAGCCGCTGTTACCACGATCGGCAGCGTCGTACTTGTGCGTGTTGGCGAGGATGAATTCACCGTGGAGACCGTCTTGGTTCTTCACATACTCAAGCACGTTGTCGAGGCTAGCGTTGTAAGTAGCGTTCTTCACAACGTTGCGACCACCGAAGTGGTTGGTCTTGTTACGCCAGAGACCCGTGTAGTCGTACTTCTCGAAAGTTTGGGGTACGTCGTAGTCAGCACCGGGATCGGTAGCGCTACCAACGGGGATGTAGTCGCTGTTGGGCGTCTTGTACTTGAAGTTCGTGGGATCGGCGCTTTCCTGCTGATCGAAGTAGAGCGAGCTTTCACCCTGACCCACAACATAAGTGAGGTTCGTGATGGTTACCACCTTCACAGCGTCACCGTTATCAACGGTTTCAACCGTGGGAGTCGTGGGATCGTCGCCCATGATTTCGTAAGATTCCTTATCGGAAGTTACGAGTACGCGAGCAACTACACGCTGTACAGAAACGTTAGCGCGGTTGGGGGGAGCAGCAGCGGTGCTGATCGTTTGCGTTTCAGTCACACCGTCGACAACCGTAACCTCACCGTAAGGGCCGGTCATCGTGATGACGTCCTTCTGGTTGGCACCCGTACCGTCCAAGCGGGCGAGGTGATCAGCTACAGTGAAGGGATCGGTCGTAGCGGCAGCAGCAGTCGTAGCTTCCGTTTCGGTGTACTTCGTGGGAGCGGGAGTACCGGCAGCGGTCTGGAGCTTCAATACGTCGTTGTACTTCGCTTTGAAATCGTCGAAGTCATTGATCGAATTGAGGAAAGCCTTGGTTTCAGCCGTGGGGTTCACCACAACGAATACGCGCTTGTTACCCGGATCCACCTTGAAGCCCTTGGTAGGACGGATGAAGGCGTAGTTGGGCTGACCGGCTTTGGGCTGTTCGAACGTGAAGTCCGTGGGACCGAGGGTAGCTTGCTTCTCGAGCGAGAACTGGCTGGGACCGGTAGCGGCAGCGTCAGCCTTGAAGATGTAAACGTCTACGCTTTCGATAAGGTCATTACCCATCCACTTACCTACGTAGTTGTGTTCGGGTGCGTTGAGATCTTGACCGTCGGCGGCAGCACGCGCTTTGCGATCGGGAAGCTGAAGAGCGAACTCAATAGACATCGAAGTCGTTCCACCGATAGTCTTTTCGGTAACGGGCTTGATCTCTTCGTTCGAGCAAGCAGAGAATGTTCCCACAGAGGCCGTAGCCGTGAGGAGCATTGCTGCGAGGAGAAGATGTTTCTTCATAACGAATAAATTGTTGATTATTGAATGGATTATCTGATTGGGGAAGAGTTTAGACTCGCAGGGCATCCTTTCGGCGCCTTGTCAGGTCTTAACGCTCCACCTTGCTCAATTCTTGGAGGTTCTTGACGGCTTGGGGCAGTTACCTGCGCGGCGGAAGCACTCAGCGGCTTGTTGGTAGTTGCCGGCGAGGGCGTAGTGCACGCCAAGGTTGTTCAACTGTTCTGCAGAAGCAGGGAAGTTGGCGAGGAAATCAGTGTAGTTTCCGTTGTTTCCTGCGGCCAAATTACCGGCGATGGCGTTGAAGCGGCTCACGGGTGCGTCGGGGAAGAGACGCTGTGCGGTGTCGAACACGCCACGACGTTCGGCGCTACCTTCGGGGAAGCTGTTGCCCACCTGATAGAGTTCGGCGAGACTGAGCAGACGCGGGTTGGTCTTGTAGCGCTCGATGGCTTCGGCAGCGTTGAAGCTGCGCACTTGGTAGGTGAACTGGTATTCGGTGCGACGGAGTTCGGGGAAGGCGTTCTCGAGGAGGAAGCGATAAGCGTTGCCGCCGTCGAGTTTCCTGAGGTTCTCCTTACGCGCGTTATTATTGCGTGCTTGTCCGTCGACGATGTCGAGGAGTTGGGCGTTCCACTGCGTATTGTTGGCGGTGAGCCACTGGCGGAGTCCGGCCCAGTCTTCGCCGTGTCCTTGCACTTGGAAGAGGCGGGTGGAGAGGCCGTAGGTTTGTTCGAGGTATTTCACGAACGACTTGGCACGGCCGTCGGCGAGGCGGATGTTGTTGGCCTCTTGTCCTTCGGGCGAAGCATAACCGTCGATGTTCACGGTGCGTACCGTCACGTCCTTGTTGCCGAGGATGGCGTTGGCCACACTGTCGACGCGGGCGAATTCAACGGCGTTGTTGCCGAGGTTGCGGAGGAGTTCGGTGCGGTTGACGCGGAAGTTGAAGCGTGCGATGAACTTTTCGGAGCGCACTTTGACGGCTTCGGCTTCGGGGGTAATATAGGCCACCGAGAAGGTGGGGCGATAGGGATCACGCGAAAGGCGTTCGGCTACGGTGAACTCGTGGCGTTCGAGTTCGCAGGAAGCGCAGCCGGTGATTTGCTCTTCGACGTTGAGTTTTGCAGTGCGAGTCCACTCATAGGCAGGTGCGGTGATGCTGACGGGCACGACCATGCGTTCGCCTCTTGCGCGGAGGGGTTGGGGTGTGGTGCGCTCACCGCGCTGCCACATGATGTGGCGGTTGCGTCCGGCCACCGAGATGGGGGCGAACTCATAGACTTGCGTGCCGTCTTGCGACACGAGTCGGGGGCGGAGGTTGAGCTGCGCGTTGGTGCCGAGGTCAACGTGGTCGAGGATCACGTCGAAGGCGATGCGGATGCTGTCGCGTCCGGCCTTCACCTTGGCGGGTGTGAATCCGACGTTTCCCCGAACGTCTCCTGCGGCGTGGGCCGGGAGCGCCAGCGCGGCGGAGAGCAATGCGATGACAGAGAGAGATTTGAAAATCATGTTGCTTAGGGGCTTACGTGAGGGTTATCGAATGACGTAGACTACGGAGAGAGCGGCCTTGGTCAGACCGAAGTAGTCTTTGGTTTTGCTGGCTTCGAGGTTGCCGCAAGTGTTGCAGCGGAACTTATCGTAGTCCAAATAGGCGTAACCGGCGCCCACTTCGGCTTCGAGACTCCAGCGACGGTTGAGCACGAGTTGGTAACCCATACCGACACCGGCTCCGACAAACCAACCTTCGTAACGGTTCTTTTCGAGGGTGTGGAGGATACCTCCGGGGAACTTCATGTTCGAAACATTGAAACGTCCGGCGTGGGCGTGAATGCCGAAGAAGAGTCCGTTGAAGCGTTCGCACGTCCAATAGCGCCATTCGGGCTGGATCGCAATGTGCTTGAACTTTTTGTTGGCCTGCTTGTCGAGGTCGAAGGGATTGAATCCCACCTGCACGTCAAAGGTCTGCTTCTTGTTCAGGCCGAACTCGAGGCTGAGGTTAGGCGTGGAGGTCGCGTCGTAGAGCAGATTGTTCTTGATCACGACTTGCTGTGCGCTTGTCCCGATGAAGGTGGCTGCCATGAGGGTGAGTAGCAAGAAGAATTTCTTCATATCTAGGTGTTGTTGTATACTTACCGATTGGGGCGGTGGGATAGTTGATTCTGTATTATGGTGTGACGGTCGGCGGAGCGGCTGTCGGTTGTCGCGTGCGGCGGTTGTGCGCCTCTATATATAGGTACGCGCGGCCTGCGTGTAGGCGTCGGCGTCCGTTCGAGGGCGGGAGGGGTGAGTCGTTGGGAGAAAAGTTTCTTCGCAGGCGTTGGGCGCGTCGAAGACGGTGCATTGGTGCACTGGGTCATCTCGTGATGAGTTCTATCGTCATCTCGCTTAGACGTGCCCTGCGCGTCATCCGCTGTGTCGGTGGTCGCGCGTTGGCCGGTTTGGGCATCTCTGGTTGCGTTCTTGTGCCAGTTGGTTGCTCAAGCTGCCGTACTGTGCTTAGGCTTCTCTCCTCTCGGAGGTCACGTGGTCGATGAGGGACTGAGCGTGCGTGAACGTGTTGTTGGTTCTTTTCCGACTCGTCGTTTCATCTTTGGAGGGGCTTCGGGTTGTGCGGTGCGCCGGCTGGGCGCTCGCCGTATTCCCAAGGCGGAAGGAAGTAACCGGTCGGTGGAAAATCGTCGTTTTACGAGGCCTTGGCCTGTCGACTCCGATAGATTACGCTGCAAAGGTATCAGTTAAATTCCTTACCAGCCAAATGTAAATGCACTTTTCTTCATTCCGAGGCTCATTTTTAACATTTCGCCGCATAATATCCCCCGTTTTGGGGCGAAAAGTCCCCGTTCGTGCGCAACACACGTGCTCCAAAAGCGGGCTATCTCACTGATTGTGTGAGAGATGCGAAGGAGTAAGCGTGTAGTCGCGTCCCGCGGACGCGCGTTGACGTACGCGGTTTTGCGCGCACACAAGTTCTCGCTTTTCCTCGGCGACTTTTACCCCGAACCTTGGGGTGTCTCGGGGTATTTTTTTCACGACTGCGGGGCAGAAAAAGAGCGTAAAACACAGATTTTCAGCACATCTCACGAAAAAGCGGTGCGCCGACGAGGTTTTCACGGGGGATATGTACAAGACTGTGGAAAAGTTGTGCAAAAACTTGTTCGATCTCCCGACGTTGATCATTATTTGGACACATCATTCGGACACGATACTTAAAAATTGAGCGCGAATTGTGCAAGCGCATCGGCCGTGGCACCCTGTTCCCCGCCTGCCGTTGCGACTCGGGTGCAAACGGAGCGCGCCCGCCCGACCACTTTCACTCGCCCCACCCCGACGGGCGCCCCCGGCAGCCCACTGCCGAGACCCTCCCCCACTCCTTTTCTGCGAACCCCGCCCGACCGTGAGGCCTTTCCCCACGGGGCGGAACCACCGCTCGGCAACCCTCGCACCGAGCAACCCTCTTCCACAACGAAAGGCGCGAACGGCGCGCTACCCTTTTCGCCTTTCTCCGCTCCTATATTATATATACGCGCGCGCGAAGGGGACTTTTCCTCCCCTCGACGGGAGGGGATCGGTGCGCCCGGCGGTGGAAAAACGGAAAGGCGGGGAGAAACGCACGGGAAGGTGGACATTTTCTCCACACCGTGGAAAAAGACTGTGGAAAACAAATTGTGGATAAGTGGAAAATCGGCGCGCTTTTTCCACCGCTCCGCAACGAACGGAGGCGAAGCGGCGAACGGCGCCGGAGCAGCGGGGCGCTAAACCGCGAAAGCGCTGCGCGAAGCCCCCAAAGCCCCACACGAGGTGGCGAAAACTTGCATTAAAGCGAGAGAAGCGCAGCCCCCGCGAACGGAAAAGCCCGCACACCGGCACGGAAACTCAACATCCGACCGCGAAAACACAGCGCTTGTCAACAAGAAAAGGGCGCAGCGAGCCGGAAACGAGCGAGAGAAAAGCCAAAAACAGTTGCGCCCCTCGCACGATAACGACGAGGGGCGCCAGCCGGCGGGCACGGATATTTAGCAAAACAAAGCCTTTCGCGGCGGCCAATGAGGAAAAATAAACGCGAAAGGGGGTGATAGCGAACCGACAACGCGGTGACACTGCAGAAGAAACACAGTTGCGCAGCAGAAGAAACGAGGAGGGCGCAGAAATGCGAGGACTAAAGCGGCAGACCGGGGGTGCTGACGGACGAAGCAACGCAGTTGCGCAGCAGAAGAAACGCGGAGGCAGCGGAAATGCGCAGCGCCGGGCTTAGCGGTCGTCAGCCCACAGCAGTTTCGCGCCGACAACTCGCCGCACCTGCGCCTCTTCTATCTATAATACACCTCGCACGAGCACTTTTCCCGACCGCCGGCGCATTTTCCCTTTGCTCCCCACTCCGTTCGCTTCAATGGCACAACTCATCGCCCGCACGTCCCTCACTGCCGCGCGCGCCTTCGCCCACTACTTCTACTCCTCGCGCACCCTCTTCCCAGTCGTAATACCGCGTTCTTGCCCCTTTTGCGCACAGCTGCAGGGAAAGTAAACGGGTGAACAAGTAAACCTGGTCTACAAGGAAACGTAAACGAGTAAACCCGTAAACGAGAGGAACACGCGAAGCAACCCTCTCACACGTTTACTCGTCTACGAGTCGACTGGTCTACAAGGGAAGTAAACGGGTAACAAGTAAACCCGTAAACGAGAGGAACACGCGAAGCTACCATCTCACGCGTTTACTCGGTCTACGCGTTTACACGTCTACTCCTCCCTCCTTTACGAAAGAAAAAAGAAATCGGCGCACCTCTGCGAGAGAAGTGCGCCGATTGTTCGGGCGGGTTGAAAGAAAGAGGGCAAGCCTCCGCCGCTCCACCCGAGGGAGCGGACCAAAACGAGCTTAGGCTTCAGCCTTGGGCTCAACGCTTACGACGCTGCGGTCGCGTGCGCCACGCTTGAAGACAACAGTGCCGTCTGCGAGCGCGTAGAGGGTGTGATCGGAACCCATACCCACGTTCTTGCCGGGGTAGTGAGCGGTGCCGCGTTGGCGAACGATAATGTTACCGGCTACGCAAGCCTGTCCGCCCCAGATCTTAACACCCAGACGTTGTGATGCTGATTCACGGCCGTTCTTCGAACTACCTACACCTTTTTTGTGTGCCATTGTGTTGTGTGTGTTAAGTGGTTATGCGATTACTTCTTTAATAGTGACTTCGGTAAACTGGTGGCGATAGCCGTTGAGTTTACGATAGCCCTTGCGGCGCTTCTTGTGGAAAACGAGCACCTTGTCGCCCTTTACGAGGGGCGTGGTAACTTCTGCCACGACTTTAGCACCTGCGACGGTGGGAGCGCCTACTTTCACTGCGCCGTCGGCGTCAATGAGGAGCACCTTGTCGAATTCAACAGTTTGTCCGCTTTCAGCATTGCGGACGCGGTCTACGAAAAGCTTGCGGCCTTGCTCGACCTTAAACTGATGACCGTTGATCTCTACGATTGCGTACATGAGATGTGTGATTTGTGTGATAAAACGGTTTTTTTCCGGGGGGCGCGCTTCGCTCCTTCCGCCCGCACCTTTTCTTTCGAAACGGCACGACACGCACGGGGCGACGCGACTTCTTGGGCCTCGTCGGACTCTATACGGGCGCAAAGGTACAACTTTTTCTCAGAGTGAGCAAAAAGCCCACGAGTTTTTAGGGCATTCGGGCAAAAAAGTCGCCCTTCTCCCCTTTTCCACTACGCTCCAAAGGAGAGAGGGGAAGCGTGTTGCACTTCTATATTGAAAGACACATTATATCGGGAAAAGTCTGTATCTCTTAAGCTCTAGTTAGCAGCTTACAACTTATAATTAAGTCCAACAGCAAATGCCATAAGGTCAGGATAACCAGGCACAAAAATCGTAGCAAAATCCAGCTTCGAGCTAATCGCAAACTTGTACTCTAATTCCCCTCCGTACCATAAGAACTTGTACTGCCATTTATCTGTCGGTGTTCCTTTGTAGTATTTCGTATCTACATAGTTAGGGATAAGAAACCAATTATGTCGATAAATCCACGTTGGACCCATTCCCCCGAGGAGGCTATGCCGACCAATTTGAAAAATACGAGCTCGTAGCCCAATACTCGTCACACCTGCAAACTGGGCAGCACAATCCGCATATAGACCTTGTATAAACTTAACAGAAAGGATATCAGGTACAATAAAGTATTCATACGTAAGGAGAGCACCCAAGTCCAAAACAAAATAAGCCTGTTCGTCTAAGCGATTGGGCATCAGCTCTGCATTAGGCTTTCCACTAAGAGGGTGGAAGCTGAGTCCCATAAATTTCAAACCAATGCTATGACGTTTCGACTTCTGAGAAAGAATGGGATATTGCGACTGTGCCTCTATGCCTTTATTCTCATCAATTGAGTCGTTAAGTGAGAGCCTTACTTGCTTATCGCCCCAATCCTCCACTTCAAACCCTTTGTGAGCAAGAGCTTCAAGGGCTTGGGGCTCTTGCTCATCAAAAACCTGAGCCCCGGCACTCATCGTCATGAGGAGCATTAAAAGGCAAACTATTCTTCTAAGTCTTATCATTACTCGTTATATTTATATACTAACCACCCCCAACATTCTACACTTCTAAGCTGACAAGTTCCTATTTCTGAGGATTCAACTCCAAACAACATCTCTTATAACTTCACAAATATCAGAATCTTGATATGCAGGGCAACCGCATCAAATCTTTAGTAGCTTTTTGAGATCGTATAGAGTCGCCCGATTGCTCATTTGGGCAACGCATTTTTCAAGAGTATGGCCTTCGTGCTTTCCATTTCCTCGTCCCAAAGCTCCCACGCTCTCAACTGCTGTTCGATTTCCAGCACCAAATCTCGCTGCTCGCACATCAAGAAGGTGGCTACCGTGGCCGAATATTCCCGATCGGGGAGACCTGCACTCAGCAACGCTCTACATTTATTGCGTACTTCGTAACGATCCGTCTCCGTTTGACAACGCTCTATCAAACGAAGACAGTCAGCAATGTCTTCATTGAGGCTGGTGCAAAGCTCTGCTCGAGGCTTGGCAAACATCACCCTATCATTAAGTCCGAGCACACTGATTGTAGCTTCTCCCTTTTTATTTTTCGCAAAAAGGTAGCCACTGCGCATAAAAAGGTAATCATTCGGACAATCAAACACAGGATGCACAATAGATTCATTTGCTTCCACATCGTAATCCCCCTTACTCGTGTTGCAAAAGGCACACGAAGGCAACAGATTTCCCCCATTCCACCACGCATGCTTTGTGCTTACTTTTGCATTTGAAATGCTCTACATCCCAACGATGTCCATTTACTCCAAGTTTAACCTCGGCATAAGCGCACTTTCCATGCGTCATCTTCAATAAAGCTTCCTTAATATAAGGCTGAGCCCACACTCGTATCTCTTGGCCTCTACTTGAGGCTTCGACATATCGACGGGTGAGTTCCTCCTTCTTGTCGGTCAACTTCGCCGGTTCTTGGGGTAGGTCTAACTTGATCATATGCTGTTTACGCCATTTCTTCGAGCCTAATTCGGTAAATACTCCGCATCGGGTTACCGGGACGCATCATTTCGTCCAAACGTTCGTAATACTGCTGTGCCGCCGCGCGATCCTTATTCCGTAGCGCCTCTTCAAAATCTTTTTTTACAGCATTGTAAGCTACGGACAAGACGTCGTCTCCCAACTCCATGGTCACACCGAGAATTTCCTCGACCGTCCAGCCCGTGAAATTCGTCACATTAGAACGCTCCGCCTCTATTTCCCCGCTTTCCGCATTGCGACGCAGTACATAGAGGTTCACGTCCTCCATCGATTGGAGCACATGCGGACTGTGGGTCGTGACGATAAACTGCACATTGGGGAAGATCTTCGAAAGCGTGGGCACAAGATCGCGCTGCCACTTGGGATGCAGGTGCAAATCGATCTCGTCCACCAGCACAACGGCCTCTTCGTGCAAGGGATTTTCGGCGTCGGGATACAATTCAAACATCCGCTTGCAGAAATCTGCGAGCCACGTCAAGGTGGTTTGATAGCCGAAGCCCAGTTCTTCAAAACGCACATCACCATCTTTTCCTGCAGAAAAGACAACGACTACGTGCTCATTATCACCATCTTTCTTGAAAGAAAAATCTGTCACGCCGGGAAATAAGTCACTTTTTCACCAAATCGTGCATCTTTTCCAGCCGCTTTTGAGACTTCTCGCTGCCGCTCTTCTGCGAATAGTCCAACTGCAGTAACCACTCTTGAAAAATCCGACAAGCGAGCGTTGCTATTAAAAAAAGCGTTTCTGTGGGATTCCCTTCGCGTTCACTGAGCGCTGTTCGCGCAGGATAACGACTCACTCCATAACCATAGATATGCAAATCAAAAGGCTCTTCTGAATAAGCCCTTCCGTCGGGATCAAAGCCCCATCGCTCTCCTTTCACATAAGATATTACAGTGGCATCGGAAGTTTCCAATACCCCGACAGGGATATATGCCTCCTTAAACACAGGATCAAGATCAGTCCTAAAACTTGTTTTTTCAGGTCGCAACAACGCCAAAGCCCGCAGCACATTCGTCTTACCCGTATTATTCTCGCCGAGCAACACCGTCCACTGCTTAATCTCGCCGTCCGCGCCACGGCAATCCACGGCTAAATCTTTGATACACTTATAATTCTGAATGAGAAAACTTTCGATTTTCATAAGAGGAGAAGCGTTTTTAGCCGATGTTTCACGGCGATACGAACGGGTGAGGAGAAAGGTTTTGACGATCGAGCGCAGCTCGCAAAAGAAGTTGATGCAAGACGGGCAACGTTCGAAACAGTTTACACTGCAAATGTATGAAAAACAACGCGTTTAGACAAACGAATGTAACTTTTTTCGAGGCATATAACACACATTTAGCCCCAAACAAAAGCACGCCGACGCGAGGGGCATCGGCGTGGTGGGAAAGAAGTGAGCGGAACGTGGTCGCCCTACTCCACTCGGAGGCGGAGGGGTGCGGGAAGGGCGTGGAGAGTCTGCATGAGGCGGTGGAAGGTGTCGACACTGTCGGCAAGGCGGAGGACGCCGGCGGCACGACCGACGAGGAGGCAGCCCGAGGAGTCGGAGGGGCGATTGCCGGGATGGATGAGAATGCCGGCACGACCGGGGACGCCCTCCAAACGCGGCAGGCGTGCGCACCACACTTTCGACCACGGTCGGGGCGAACGCAGAAAGCGGGGCGAGGGGACGTCGAGACGGAGGGTGTATTCACCCGCGGGAATCGCGGGATGCGCTCCCGACATCGGGGGTTCGAGGGTGGCGACGGAGCGCAGACCGACTTCTGTCGGCAACAAGAGGATGCCTTCCGTCCCTCCCGGGAGCAGGGCGGTGCGGCAAAGACGAAGTAATGAGGACATGGGATTGTGATTTAAGGTGAAGTGGACGGGTAGATGGGTAAACAAGTGGACGGGTAAACCGGTAGACGAGAGGAGCACTCGAATTAGCGAATCACGCGTTCACTTGTCTACGAAGGAAAGCAAACGGGTAAACAGGTAGACCCGTAAACGCGAGAGTAAGCAAGTGGTTCGGCAAATCCGTTCATGCGCAACAAGCGAACGCGGGGTGCAGTCGAACGAGTTGCTCTCGCGTTTAATCGGCTACAAGGAAAGTAAACAGGCAAACAAGTAGACCCGTAAACGCGAGAGTAAGCAAGTGGTTCGGCAAATCCGCTCATGCGCAACAAGCGAACGCGAGGCGCAGTCGAACGAGTTACTCTCGCGTTTACTCGTCTACTTATTTACTTGTTTACTTCTCTACTCCTCTACTCGATTTCAAAAAGCCGGTGACGCCCAGCACGCTGCCGGCATAGATCAGACACTGGGCGAAGACCCAGAGGACGCTGTCGTGAATCGTGCCCATCGGGGGCAGGAGCAAGCCCATCAGGGCAAAGGCCACGCCGGCGGCGAGTAGCGCGACGGCGGTGATTTCTTGTAGTTTGTAGTGCTTCATCGGAAAGCGTATGAGGTTGAACATCGGAATGGGGCTGCACGGCAGCCGACAGGGCGAGAAAGAGCGCCAATCCTATTAGATGGATATCTCGTTCTTGTTGCTTATTCATTTTATATATAGCGATTTAATCGTGTTTTGTGATAGTATCAATATGAAAGTTCCTTCTATCTTCTTTTTATACACTGATTTCACTTCTTTTCCTCGTCTACTTACTCAAAATAGAAAACAATAATACTTTCTTTATTAGCCCTTTATTTCTATCTATCGATATTTTATTTTCACTCTATCGAAAGAAATCAAAGAACAACAGCGAATTAAGTAAGTAAATCTGTTGTGTTTTTAGGCGATCGGCGGCCAAGGGGTGGCGCTCCCCCACCTTGAGGAGGAGCGACCACCGATTGCGCCTGCGCTATCCGCGAAGGAACGAGTCGCGACGGCCGAGGGCTTAATGACCGGCGGGCGCCACCGTGGGCATTCCGCCCGGAGCGGGAACAGCCGTGCCGCCCGTCGCTACGGGGGTACCGCCCGGAGTGGGTGTGCCCGAGGGATTGCCACCCGTTCCGACGGGAGCGGGAGCAGCCGTACCGCCTGTGGCAACGGGGGTGCCGCCCGGCGTGGGTGTGCCCGAGGGATTACCACCCGGTGTGGGCGTACCCGAGGGGTTACCACCCGTGCCCGAAGGATTGCCGCCCGTGCCGACGGGAGCGGGAACAGCCGTGCCGCCCGTGGCAACGGGAGTGCCGCCCGGTGTGGGCGTGCCCGAGGGGCTACCACCCGTACCCGAGGGATTACCACCCGTGCCCGAAGGAGCGCCACCCGTGCCTGCGGGGTTCGTGCCGGGAGGCGTGGTACCGGGTTGGTTCGTGCCGTCACCCTTCTTCTTTTTGTCGCGCCGGTAGAAGCTCACCGCGTGGTCTTTGACCGAGAGGGCGCGGCGAATGCGCGAGGAGGGATGAAAAACGATGTGCACGCGCTTGATCATCGCGGGACTGACGCTCTGTTCCTCCTTCACGCCCTTTCCGCAGCGCAACGAGGGGCGGAACGAACCGAGATCGCCGAGGCGGATGCTGCGTCCTTGCTGGAGGCAGTCGATGATCTCGACCTCGAGGGCGTCGACCACGGCCTTGACGTCGGCCGAAGCGAGGGTACATTTCTTTTCGATGCGCTCGATGATTTTGGCGCGGTCGTCAGCCGCTGCGGTGACGAGTTGCGGGTAGTAGAGGATGTCGCCGGTCTTGATGTTCTTGCGGCGAATAACGTGGTAGGTTAACATAAGGTTGAAATTTAAGGGGTTAATGAAAGGAGAAGGGAGAATGAACGAGCAAATCGGTAGACGAGTGAACGAGTAGACGAGTAAACCCGTGGAGAAGTAAACGAGCGTCTCGGTAGACGAATGAACTTGTAGACGGGTAAACGAGAAGAGCACTCGAATTAGCGAATCACGCGTTTACTCGTCTACGAGTCGACTTGTTTACGAAGGAAAGCAAACGGGGAAACTTGTAGACGAGTACCGTCGCGTCATCGTAAGCACCACCTCCCTTCACTCTCCAATACAATCGAGAGGGGCCAAATGTGACAGGGAGAGGGCAGAAAATTCGTATAAAAAATGTTTCATCGCTCAGAATCAATGCGTTCGAAAGCCGAAAAAGAGGCAAAAAAAGTCCACAATGTTTTGTCATTTCTCCGCACATTCTCACGAAAAGGTGTGGAGTTTGTGTTCAATCGCACCAATACAACGAAAAGTTGCGAACCCGACCAATACAATGCAGGGGAATACACCAAAATAGGCGATTTCATCGAAACAGAAAGCGTTTCACGGTGTAACAAGGGAGAGGAACCGAGCGTAAGAAAGTTCGTCAAACTCAAATACTTACCCAAATCAAGCGCAAGAAAAGGAAGAAAACACGGCATCGAGTTCGAAAAAGTTTATACCTTTGCAGCACAGCGAGGCGCAAAAACCACGAAAACACCGCCTCACCCATTGTGTTTCCCTTAAATCATCGAAGTTATGCCCCTATTCAGTCCCTATTTCCCCCTCGAATCCAACGCCTACCGCGTCGGCAAGAGCGGACAGTTGCGCCGCCAAATGGGCACCGCGGGTTTCGGCCTCTATGTGATGGTGCTCTCTCACCTGCGCGACTGTCCCGACTGCACGGCCGAACTCGACTACGACGCGCTGGGCTACGAACTGCACGAAGACCCCGCCCTCGTCCGCCGCGTGGTGGAAGACTTCGGGCTCTTCCTCCTCGACCGCGAGCACGGCACTTTCACCGCCGAAGCCCTGCGAGAGGTGGCCGCCGCCGCTCGCCCGCGCTCCCGATCGAAGCGCAACAACGCAGAACGGCACCGCCGCAAGAGGAAAAGTTCGCGCCGAACGACCGACACCGCCGACACGCGTCCCGAGGAAACGACGGAGGAGGCCGACAATGACGACACGCGCTCCGGCGAGGAAACAGCGGCGGCAGCCGACGACACCACCGACCTGTTCCCCGACGCAACGGAGGAGGAAACCGACACCGCCGACACGCTCTCCGACGCAACGGCGCAAGACGACGCACCCACCGCCGACGCGGCAGCCGCCGACGAGAGCGCGCAGCCGAAAAACGTTCGATCCTCGCGAAAAGAAAAGAAGAAAAATAAAAAAACCCTCTCCCCTATAGTCCCCCTCCCCAAGGGGTGAGTGGGAAGGGCGAAACGCCCCAAAACGCACTGCGGGAGGAGGAAGCGCCATCGCGGTTTTCGGCTGTCGCCGTGTCGTTGCCGCCACCGTCCGCACGGGGTGACGAAAGCAAACTGTCCGCAGTGAGCGCGAAGGCGGAAACGAACGCCGAGCGCCCCACTCCTTCGAACGAAATGCGCGCGACCGCCCAGCCCATCACGGCCACGACCGCAGACAACCTGCCCAAAAATGCGCGCTCCATCGACGACCGCGAGCGAAACCACCCCGCAGGGGATGGAAAATTCGACCAAAGGCGAGGGATACGCACCCGAAAGCGAGGGAATATTTCCCCTTGTGAGCGCCCCATCGAACACGACCGGCGAAACTGCCCCGCAAGAGGGAGAAAATTCGCTCGATGTGAAAGAGGACGACGAGCGGACGGAGCGGAATCGCCGCCCGGCGCATTGGACGCGTGAGCGGTTTGTCGCGCCGAATGCGAAGGAAGTGGCGGCCTATGCGCACTTTTTGGGTCGGCCGCGGTTCGACGCGCAGCGGTTTGTGCTCTACTACGAGTCGCGCGGTTGGCTATTGCAGGGCGGACTGGCGGTGGCCGATTGGCGCAGTCTGGTGAAACTCTGGTTGGTGCGCGGCGATGTGCAACGCCGTGGGGCGCAGGGCGAACCGCAGACCGCCTACGCCGCACAAACGGGCGGCTTTTCGGGTCGGAATGCGCCAAAATCGCCGATTTCATCGACCGACGGGGGCAAAACTTCGCCTTCGTTCCCCTCGGCCGCCGGCGTTCGTCAGTCGACGCGCACCACCGCAGTGCAACAACGGCGGGAGGACGATTTGGCCCGGTGGGCGAGCACCCTGTTGGGCGTGACGCCCGACGCGCTCAGCGCGGGAAGTACGTCGTTTTCCGCCCCCTCGTCGCCCGACCGCCCCGCGTCTTTCGCGACTTCGGCGGGCGCTTCGCCGCAACTGCTCCTCGGTGCGGACGAAAGCGAACGTTCGTTCGCCTATGCCGACGAGTATACCACTGAGCACCAAGCCTTTGCCGGCAAAACCACCGCGCCCGACGACGCGCTTTCCGCCCACGTGGCCGAGCCTGCACACAACAATGCCCAGGAAGGAGCGAAGGGCGAAGCGGAAGTTCGCCTCACGGGCGAGACCTCAAACCGACAATCCACTGAAAACAAAAATACTTGACACGGAAGCATTACCCGAGACGGGCGGCGTTTCCGCGCACGAAAACACCCTTTTGTTCACCTTCAACACACCCCCTCATGTATCACGAAAATTACTCGAGCCCTTCCCCGTCGCACACGGCGGAAAACGCTCCCCACGCCCCGATGGTCGGGGCCATGTCCACCCTCTTCCGCTCGCCGACGAGTCGTCGCCGACCGACGATGCCGCCGAACGGCGCCGCAGTGCCGCCGAACGGCGCGAATGCACCGCGTGCCTGCACGAATATCGCGCCGGCTGCGTGCCCTTCTGAGATGAGCGAGAAGGAACGCGTCTACTGGCGACAGCGGATCTTCCACTTTTACAACCCCTCGCTGCAAGCCACCGTGGCCAAGCGCCCCGATTGGTGCTACTGCAACGACAAACTGCTCACGCTCAAGCGCTTTCGCGAACAGTTGGGCGCGGATGCGGTGAACGCTTGGCTGTGCCTGCAACTGAACCACACGGCGAAGTCGTGGGGGAGCGCCGACGGGCTGACGAGCGATCAGTTGCAGGCGGCGGCCGCGGCCATCGCGGTGGCGTACGGCGAACTGAATTTGGGCGAGGTGATGCTCTATTTGTGCTACTTGTTGGCTGGTCGCTACGGCAAGGTGGCTTTCGGCGCGCTGACGGTGGACGCGATGGTGTCGAACTTGCCGGAATTTATGAAGGAACGCAATCGCGAGCGGGGGCGCTATGAGCGTATGCTGGAAGATGCTGCGCGAGCGCGGGAGGCGGCGGAGCACGCGAAACACTGTTGCACGCGCGAACGCTATTTGGAGCTGCGCGCTCTGGCTTTGCAACGCACGAACGGCGACGAACAGGCGGCCCGCGAACTGCTGAAACGGCGGTTTTGGCTGGAGGAAGAAGGGAAGGAGTAGATGAGAGAACTTCCGTAGACGAAGTAAACTTGTACACAGCGTAAACGCGTGATTCGCCGCTTCGACTGCTTCTCGCGTCTACTCGTTTACCTTCGTCTACTTGTTTACCGGTTTACCATATACCCAACCATCAACCATGACAAACCATTACGATCAATACCTCGCCCCGCACCTCGAGATGGTGCGCGGCATTGTGCGCCGGCACTCGTATCCGGCGAGCGAAACGGCCGATAATTTTCAGAGTGTGGTGCTCGTCTACTCGAACACCTGGAAGAGTTGGGCGCGCTGGCGCAGAGCGCGCTCGGCGGCGCGGCGCATTTCGATCCGCGGCCGTGGATATCGACGGTGACGCTCCACGCGCTATCGACGCTCAACCGCCGCGCGCAGCGGCATCGCGCCACGCATCTCACCCCCGCCGGCCGCCCGAGAGCGGACGAGGAGGAGGGGGCGGGCGAAGCCCTCGCGGAGGGAACGAACGCCGGGTGCCTCCCCGATCCCCTCATGAACAACAGCGCGGCGGCGGCCGACCCTTTCGCCCCCTTCGCCCCGAAAGCGGCACAAGACGCGCCGAAACGCAGGGCACGCCGCGAGACGGCGATCGCCACGCACGACACGTGTCTGGAAAGTTGGCACACAGGGCTTTCGCGTCCCGGTTTTCACCGTACGAAGGCGGGGCGGCTGTGGACGGCAATGCGGCGCAGGGCACGACAAGCGGGTTCGGCCTTCGACTATGCGCGGGTGCTGGATGCGCGGTGGTCGCGTGCGCTCTCGGCTTTGGGCACGGAGTCGCGGAGTGTGGTGCTGCTGCACGCCGACGGGTGGAGTTCGGCAGAAATCGCCGAGGCGATGGGGCTGAGTGCGCCTTCGGTGCGCCAGTTGTTGAGCCGCGGACGCGCACGGCTCGCCCGAGTAGGCGATCGTTCCGGCGTTTTTCGGCAGAAAAATTTGGCCGATTGAGTATTTTTTTCCACTTTTGCCTTGGACTCGGGAGTTTTTCCCGAAATCCCTTTCATAACCTACTTTTTTTCGGCGCACGGAATTCGTTCCTGCGCCGTTTTTTTCGGTGCACCGACACGGCGTTAGTTTTTCGGCGCGGCAGTGGTGACGGATGCTTTTCGCGCGGCGCTCGCGCGTATATAAGAGATTGTTCGCGTAATTTCCGGCGCGAAAATTTGGCCGATTGAGGAGATTTGCCGAATTTTGCGTTCAGCCTCGATTTGGTTCATCGGGGTGATCTGTTTTTTTATCTTTGGAGGGCGGCGTCCGAGACCCGTTTTTCTGCGTTTCGGCGTCGCCCGACCCGGGGGTAAAAAAATCGTGTGTGCGGGGAGGGTAGATCGAGCATCGCCCCGACCGCCGCGCCGCCGCGAGCGGAACGCGCCGCCGCACGTTTTTTTCTCTCCTCGCTCTACCTCCAACCTACAAACTCCCTCTATGTTTCACTCCTCACTGGCCCGCAGCCTTTGGTTCATCGTGTTGGTCATCGCGCAAGCGCTGGTTTTCAACCACATCCACCTTTTCGGCTACGCCACCCCGATGCCCTATGTTTTTTTGTGCTGCTGATCCTTCGTCACGGCACGCCGCGTTGGGTTTATGTGCTGACGGGCTTCGTGACGGGCCTTTGCATCGACGCGGTGAGCACCACGCCGGGTGTGGCGGCCGGTGCGCTGACCTTCGCGGGACTGTTGACGCCGGGCGTGCTACAGTTTTTTTCGCTCCCGACGACAAGCTGGAAGAAGCTTTTTCTGCCGGGCGTTCGCACGATGACGTGGAACGGCTTTTTTTGAAATTCGCGGCCACGCTTTCGTTCGTGACGGTGTCGGTGTTTCACGTATTGGAGAGTTTTTCGTTTTTCCACCCGGTTGCGCTGGGTTTGAACATCGGCGGCAGTTTTGTGCTCACGCTGCTTTTTGTCGCCACCTTTGAACGCATACGTTTGGCCTTCAGCTCAGGCGAGGCCACAGCGCGCTGAGTAGGGACGACGGCGCGGACGGAGGTTTTTTTCATTTTGTAGGATAGTTTGATTTCCCTCCGCTCCGGCCGTCGCCTTCTTTGCGCCCCTCGACTCGCACCTCCTCGGCGGTGCGCGTTTCATATTCCCCCTTTTCAGTCACTCCCTTCCCCACCCTATTTCCCTCCCACCGTGCCCCCAAGATTATAGTTTTGAGAAGCGCAAGTTGGTGATCGGCGGCATCGCGCTGTCGATCGTTGTCGTCTTCGTGCTGCGGCTGTTGGCGCTGCAACTGATGAGCGACGACTACCGCAAGAGCGCAGACTCCAACGCGTTTCGCAAAGAGATATTGTACCCCTCCCGCGGGCTGATCACGGATCGGCACGGGAAGTTGCTGGTGTACAACGAGCCCTCGTACAACATCCTCGTGACGATGCAGGACCAACACGGCATCGACACGGCGGACTTCTGCCGGACGATGGGTATCACGCGCGAAGACTACATTCGGAAGATGAACGAGATCAAAGATCCGGCGAAGAATCCGGGCTATTCGCGCAACACACCGCAACTGTTCATGAGCCAAATTCCGGCGCACGAGTTTTCGAAGTTTCGCGAGAAGTTGTTTCGTTTCAACGGTTTCACGGTCGAAAAGCGTTCGGTGCGTCGCTACGCCTCGGGCATGGCCGCGCACTTACTGGGCGACGTGGCGGAGGTGAACCAAGCCGACGTGGACTCCGACGCGTACTACAAGAGCGGCGACTACATCGGCAAGCTCGGCGTGGAGCGCAGCTACGAGAAAGTGCTGCGCGGCGAGAAGGGGATGCGGATTATGCTGCGCGACGTGCACGGTCGCACGAAGGGGCACTACATGGACGGCAAATATGACACCGAGGCCCAGCCGGGTCGCAACCTGACGCTCGGACTCGACTACGCCACACAGGAACTGGCCGAACGACTGCTCGAAGGCAAATACGGGGCGATCGTAGCCATCGAACCGGCGACGGGCGAAATCATCGCGATGGCCTCGGCACCGACCTACGACCCGCGCTCGATGGTGGGTCGCGACCGCGGAAAGGCGATGACCGCAATGATGCGCGACGAACGCCGCCCACTGCTCAACCGCGCCATCTCGGGCACCTATCCGCCGGGCTCGACGTTCAAGATCTCGCAAGCGCTGCTCGGGCTGCAAGAGGGGTCGATCACGCCGAGTGTGGCCTTCCCCTGCGCCCGGGGCTTCAACTACAAAGGGCTGCACGTGGGCTGCCACGGCCACGCTTCGCCGATCAACTTGGTACCGGCCATCGGGACGTCGTGCAACTCGTATTTCTGCTGGAATCTGCTGCGCATGCTCAGCAACCGCGGGAAATACGGCAACGTGCAAAACGCGATGACGCGCTGGAAAGACCATGTGGTGAGCATGGGCTTCGGCTATAAGTTGAGCATCGACCTGCCGGGCGAGCGCCGCGGCATGATTCCGAACGCGGCCTACTACGACAAGGCCTACAAACGCTCGTGGAACGGGCTGACGGTGATCTCGATCGGCATCGGCCAGGGCGAGGTGACCTCCACTCCGCTGCAAATTGCCAACTTGGCGGCCACAGTGGCCAACCGCGGTCACTACTTTGTGCCGCATGTGGCGCGCCGCGTTCAGGGCGAGCGCCTCGACACGACCTACACCCGCCCGCGCCGCACGATGGTGGCGCGCCGCTGGTATGACTACGCCGTGGCGGGCATGCGCCGCTCGGTGTTGGCCGGCACCTGCCGCGGGGCGGATTTCCCCGGCGGGGAGGTTTGCGGCAAAACGGGCACGGCCCAAAACCGCGGCCACGATCACTCGGCCTTTATGGGCTTCGCGCCGATGAACCGCCCGAAGATTGCGGTGTGCGTCTACGTGGAAAACGGTGGCTTCGGCGCCGATTTCGCCATGCCCATCGGCTCTCTCATCATGGAACAGTATATCAACGGAAAACTCTCGCCGGCTTCTCGCTCGAGGGCCGAGTCTTTCCGCCAACGTCACATCAATTATGGCAGCCATGCGCGATAATCAACTCAATCCGGCCTTTCGTGCCGACGGCTGGGTGCTCCTTATCTTTCTGGCCCTCGTCACTTTCGGGTGGTTCAGCGTGTGCGGCGCCAGCCACACGTTCGACCTTCAGAACCTGCTCTCGTTCGACACGCGAGCGGGCAAGCAGTTGATTTGGATTTGCTGCTCGTTGGTGTTGGGCGGCGTGATCTTGATGTTCGACGACCGCTACTTCGACATGCTGGCCGACCTCTTTTATTGGTCGATGATGGCCTTGCTGCTCATCACCCCCTTCGTGGCGCACGACATCAAGGGTTCGCGCTCGTGGATCTCGCTGGGTCCCGTTTCGCTGCAACCGGCCGAGTTCGCCAAATGCGCCACGGCACTGATGGTCTCGAAGGTGATCGGTCAATACGGCTTCACGCTCAACCGCCGGAGCAACTTCCTTCGGGCGGCGGGCATCGTGTTTTTGCCCCTCGCACTCATCGTGTTGCAAAAAGAAACGGGTTCGGCGCTCGTCTATTTCGCCTTCTTCCTCATGTTCTACCGCGAAGGCATGCCCGGCAGCATCCTCTTTTGCGGCGCTGCGGCGGTGGTCTACTTCGTGGTGGGCATCGGTCAAGGCGAAACCGTGCTGCCCGGCACCTTGGCCAGCGTGGGCGAAACGGTGGTCTTGGCGCTCGTTTGGCTCTTCACGGCGGGTTTGCTGCTCGTCTACGTGCCGCGCGAACCGGAACATGCGCGCCGCATCCTCTTTTGGGGCACGTTGCTCCACCTTGTGGCCTACGGCGTTTCGCTCTTCGTCGTGCCCTTCGACATCAGTTGGGCGCAGTTGGGCGGTTGCATCGCAATGTTCGGCTATTTGGGCATGCAGTGGATCGGTCGGCGCGTCAACACCTTCCTGCTCATCGGGCTGTTTTCGATCGGCAGCATCGGTTTTCTCTACGCCTCGGACTATGTGCTCAACAACGCCATGAAGGACTATCAGCGCACCCGCATCCGCGTGCTGCTCGGTGTGGAGGAAGACCGCGATGCCTCGTACAACGTGACGCAATCGAAGATCGCCATCGGCTCGGGCGGCTTGTTGGGCAAAGGCTTCATGAACGGCACGCAGACCAAGCTCGACTACGTGCCGGAACAGGACACGGACTTCATTTTTCTGCACCGTGGGCGAAGAAGAAGGCTTCGTGGGCGCGGCCGGCGTGCTGGTGCTCTTCCTCTTACTCATCTGGCGGCTCATCGCCCTGGCCGAGCGACAAACGTCGACCTTCGGGCGCGTGTTCGGCTATTCGGTGCTTTCGATCCTGCTCTTCCACGTGTTCATCAACATCGGCATGGTGCTGGGCATCGCCCCCGTCATTGGCATCCCGCTGCCGTTCTTTTCCTACGGCGGCTCGTCGCTTTGGGGTTTCACACTCCTGCTTTTCATCTTCCTGCGCATCGACGCCGGACGCAAACGCTGAAGCCCCCACACATTATTTATCCCCTCTCACTCGTTATCCATCCACAAGGAGCCGCCGCTCACGAAGCGCTCGCCCCGCCCCGCCCACATCGGGCAAAGCGTCGACCGGTTTCACGCAGTGCTCCTCCACAAAACATAGACTATGGCTCTCACTCCCCGTCGCCAAACCCTCATTCGCAGCCTGCTCTTTGTCGCGCTGCTGCTTGTGGCCGGCGGCCTCATCTTTTATCTGAAGCGCTCGACCGATGTGCCCCTCACCCCCGACGGACTCGCCGGCCGCGACAGCATTCGCCACATGGCCGTGCCCGACACCGCCGAGCATGCGCCGACACCGCCCACCGAAGAAGCGACGCCCGCCAACTCCGGCGGCGAAACGCCCGATGTCGCTGAGCGCGACCCCGCTGCCGCCGGCTACGACGACGGTTATCTGTGCGGCAACACCGACGGAATGAACAACGACGAGCGCGCCGGCTACGACGAGTCGTCGCAATATCCCTCGGCCGCCGACCGCCAAACCTACGCCGCGGCCTATCGTCGCGGATATGCCGCCGGTTTTGCCGACGGACGCAGCCAAGCCGTGACACCCACCACGGACGACAACGACAACAGCGACCACGACGCGACGCGCCCCGACAACGACGGGAAGAACGCCCCCGCCAAACCCACCGCGCCCCGCGAGCGAACGAAAGGCCGCCCCCGCGCCTAAGCCGAACACGCCGGCGCTCAAGCTCAACGCCCCCCGCGACGAACGCAAAACCACCCCTCGCCCGTGAACTACCGCGCCCTCCTCTTCCGCCACTACCCCGTCGACACGCCGCTGCGTCGGCTGCTCCTGCACCACAGCGGCCAGGTGTGCCGCCGCGCCCTCGACATCGCGCACCGACATCCCGAACTGCGCGCCGACCTTCGCCTCATCGAAGCCGGCGCCATGCTCCACGACATCGGCATCTACCTCACCCATGTCGTGGAGCATGGCGCCGGGCATCCACTGCCAGGGCACGGCACCTTACTTAATGCACGGCTCTCTCGGCGCGCGCATTCTCCGCGCTGAGGGCCACGAGGCGTTGGCGCGCATCTGCGAGCGCCACACCGGCACGGGTTTGCGCGCGGCCGACATCCGCGCCCTCCAACTCCCCCTACCGGCCGTCGATCTCTTCCCCGAAACGGTCGAAGAGCGCATCATCTGCTACGCCGATCTCTTCCACAGCAAGAGCCACCCCCTGCGTTTTCTCACTGCCGAGCAGGTGGCCGAGCGCGTTGCCCGCCACGGCGAAGAGGGGCTCTACACCTTCCGCCGCTGGCAAGCGCAGTTTGAGTAGTGGGAAATGAGTTGTCGTAAACAAGATTCGTAAACGAGTAAACTCGTAGACGGGTAAACAAGAGAGTTACCTGAGCGAACCGCGCCGTTTTCAACGACCGCACCACGCGTTTACATTGTCTACCCGTCCACTTCGTTTACGAATATCACTCGTTTACATTGTCTACGCGTCTACTTCGTTTACGTAAACCACTCGTCTACGCCGTACACCCGTCCACTCCGTCTACGAACATCCCCACTTCGTCCACGAAAATCCCCCATCCTAACCCCATCTCCACCTTGCATCGTCCCGCCGTCCGCCATTTTGCCGCCCCGTTAGCGGCGTTGCTCCTCGGGCTTCTCACATTGGCCTGCCACACCACCGCGCTCCTCACCGGGCACGGCACCCCCGGCGCGCCCCAACGTCCCCTCTTTGCCGACACCGTCGACAGTCTGCCCACCGATGCCCACCGCCTGCGCACCACCGCCCTCGCCGACAGCCTCGCCGTCCGCAACGACAGCGCACGCACCCACGCCGAGCGCCTCAACCACGCCCTCGACAGCCTGCGCCACGCCCATTCTGCCGACAGTCTGGCCGCCCGCATCGCCGCCGACAGCCTTGCCGTGGCCAAAAATCCCCGCCTGCGCAACGCCGACAGCCTGCGTCGCGACACCACCGCCCGTGCCCAAGCCGACACCCTCCGCCTGCGCAAGTCGGGCCTCGACGCCCCCGTGGAATACACCGCCAAAGACAGCCTCGTCTACGACGCCGAGAGCGGACTCGCCCACCTCTACGGACAGGCCGATGTGAAGTATCAAAACATGGGTCTCAAGGCCGACTACATCACCCTCAACATGGACTCCTCGCTCGTGCGCGCCACCGGCGTGCCCGACAGCACCGGCCGCCTGCAAGGCCAACCCGTCTACACCCAAGGGAGCGAAAAGTACGAAAGTCGCGAGATGGCCTTCAACTTCAAGACCAAGAAGGGCTTCATCAACGACGTGAAAACCACCCAAGGCACCGGCTATCTGCGCAGCGTCGAAGCCAAACGCACCGGCGATGGCAACTTCTATCTCCAAAACGCCCAATACACCACCTGCGACGCCGAGCATCCGCACTTCTGTCTCCAACTCACCCGCGCCAAAGTCACGCCCGGCAAGGAGACGTTCTTCGGCCCCGCCTATCTCGTTGTGGCCGATGTGCCCCTGCCCGTGGCCATCCCCTACGGCTTCTTCCCCGTCAACAAGAAATACTCCTCGGGGCTCATTATGCCCACCTACGGCGACGAGACCGCCCGCGGTTTCTACCTGCGCGACGGCGGCTACTATTTCGCCCTCTCCGACCGCATCGACCTCAAACTCCTCGGCGAAATCTACACCCGCGGCTCGTGGGGCCTCTCGGCCGAGAGCAACTACGCCCGCCGCTACGCCTATCGCGGCAACGTCTTCGTCTCCTATCTCACCACCGTCAACGGTGACAAAAACCTCCCCGACTACAACAAGCAGACCTCCCTCAAAGTGCAGTGGAGCCACAGCTCCGACCCCAAGGCCAATCCCAACACCTCGTTCTCCGCCCGCGTCAACTTCGCCACCGAGAACTACGAACGCTCCAATCTCACCTCCCTCTACACGCCGCTGGCCTACACCCAGAGCACCCGCGCCTCGTCGGTGAGTTTCAACCACAGCATTCCCTCGCTCGGCCTCTCGCTTTCGGCCTCGGCCAACGTGTCGCAAGACATGCGCAACTCCACCCTCTCCGTCTCCCTGCCCGACGTTTCGCTCTCCGTCGACCGCTTCTATCCCTTCCGCCGCAAGAAAGCTGTCGGCAAAGAGCGCTGGTACGAAAAACTCTCGCTCTCCTACACCGGACAGATGACCAACTCGCTCACCTCCACCGAGTCCGAGTTTTTCCACACCCCCATTCTCAAGTGGCGCAACGGCATGCAGCACCGCATTCCCCTCACCGCCAACTTCCAACTCTTCAAATACATCAACCTCTCGCCCTCCTTCAACCTCAACGGGCGCACCTATTTCTCGCGCCAGCGCAAATCGTGGAACACCGCCGCCGGCACCGAGCGCATCGACACCGTCTACGGGCTCTACAACCTCTTCGATTGGAACGTAGCCCTCTCGGCCAACACCACCCTCTACGGCTTCTACAAGCCCGTGCGCTTCCTCTTCGGCGATCGCATCCAGGCCATTCGCCACGTCTTCAAGCCCACCGTCACCTTCTCCTTCGCCCCCGACTTCACCGACGAGGCGCGCGGTTTCACCACCCACTACGTTCGCACCGAAGCCGACGGCACCGTCTCGACCGTCAGCTACTCGCCCTACGCCCTCGGCGCCTTCGGCTACCCCAACGCCAAGCGGCAGGGCAACCTCCACTTCAGCGTGTCGAACAATCTCGAGATGAAGGTCAAATCGGACGCCGACACCTCGGGCTACCGCAAAATCTCGCTCATCGACGAGCTCTCGGCCTCCCTCTCCTACAACCTCGCCGCGCAAGTGCGCCCCTGGTCCGACCTCAGCACCAACCTCCGCCTGCGACTCACCAAGAGCTACACCTTCTCCCTCGCCGCACAGTGGGCCACCTACGCCTATGAGTTCGACGACAAGGGCAACGTCGTCGTGGGCAACCGCACCGAGTGGAGCTACGGCCGCTTCGGTCGCTTCCAAGGCATGAGCCAAAACCTTTCCTACACCCTCAACGGGCAGAAACTCATGACCCTTTTCGGCCTTCTCACCGGTCACGGATGGGACAAAATCTTCCACCCCGATCGCGACGACAACCCCATGCCGCAACGCCGCGACCCGAACGCCGACCCCGACGAGGAGCAACTCGACAACGGCGATCCGCAAGAAGACGCCAACATCGACCCCATGCTCCGCAAGAAGAAAGACAAAGCCGAGCAGAAATCCAAGGCCAAGGTCGACGAAGACGGTTATTTGGCCTTCGCCCTGCCCTGGAACCTCACCTTCTCCTACGGCATCTCGATGGTGGAAGACCGCTCCAAGCCCATTCGTCGCTCCAACATGCGCTACCCCTTCTCGTTCAACCAGACGCTCAACTGTTCGGGCAACCTCACGCTGGCCAAGGGGTGGAACATCAACTTCACTTCGGGCTACGACTTCACGCGCCACGGCATTTCGATGACCACCGCCGCCCTCTCGCGCGACCTCCACTGCTTCCAAATGACCTGCAACGTGGTGCTCTACCCCTACTCGTCGTTCAACTTCTCCATCCGCGCCAAGGCCGCCGAGCTCGCCGACGCCCTCCGCTACGAGAAACGCTCGGCCTACTCCTCGAACATCGATTGGTACTAAACGCCCACCGCACGGCCGACGCTTCGCCCGACGCCCCATCCGGGCGCACCCCGAGCCCTCGCCGTCCACGGCGCCCCACCCCTCCTCGAGACTTCTCCACCCTCGGCGACGCTGCTGCACCAAATCCACCCCGCCCCCCAAAAATTTCGCAACTTCACCCCCTCTCGCAGCATCCGCCCGCCGAATCCATCCGGCTTATCAAGCACAAGTCTATTTGTCAACCCTAACAAAACCCATACCATGTACAAAAAACTTCTTGGCGGCCTGCTCTGCTGCCTCATGGCCTTCACCGCCTGCGACAACGACAACAAGAACGAGTTCCACCGTCTCAACTTCTTCCCCGCCCTCTCCTCGGGCAAGATTTGGTTTGCCGACCAATCGACCGACAGCATCGTCCTGCAAACCACCGACAGCTGGAAACTGGCGGTCGAAACCCTAAACGGCAACGACAAGTGGCTCACCGCCACCCCTGAATCGGGCACCGTGCCCCCCAACCACATCGCCGCGCAGCGCCTCACCCTCGCCTTCGCTGCCAACACCACCGGCAAAATTCGCACAGCGCGCCTCAACGTCACGGTCTCGACTGACAAGATTCGCGGCATCAGCCTCCCCGCCACACAAACCTCGTGGCTCGATGTCCGTCGCCCCCAACCCGTGTTCCCGCGCCCCATCGTGCAAGGCAAAGAGCCGAAGTCCAAATACAACGGCGGCGACCCCTTGCCCGTTTGTCGAGGTGCTCAACGCCAAGGCCGGCACCACCCAGTGCGCCTTCCGCCTCTATGACACCGACACCGAGAAGCACTCCCTCACCTCCGACGCCGACTGGCTCATCGTGCCCGCCGAATCGGCAAAACCCGGCGCCGGCGCCCACAACGTGAAGATCACCTATCTCGAAAACCCCGATCCCACGCCCCGCACCGCCCACTTGGTACTCACCTCCGGCGGCATCACCACCCTACATCACCTACAACCAAAACGCCCGCTCGAAATAATCTCCCCTCGTTCGGCACTCCCGAAGCGCCGAACGCAGCGACTATTGATCGCCCCACCCCCACGGTGGGTCGCATCCCTCTCTTTCACGAGTGAACCCGTAAGCGCAAGGAGTTTCGCCCCACACGGCAGCTCCGCGCGCTTACCGATTTGCCCTTCGTGTGCCGCCCTCCGTGGCGCACACAGCCGTTTTTGCGGCAAAACCCACCCACTTTTTTTCTCAACACCCCACGCCTTTTCTCAAAAAGCACCCCACTTTTCCACCCACCTGAAACTCCCCCTCGCCCAAACCCTCACCCATCCGCGCCGATGCGGCCGCCCCCGGCACACACTTGCCACGACAGAATCGACAAAGCACTCATTTCTATAAATACCTTATCCCCCACCATTTCTCCCATGCACCACTCCCTCCTCTCCCTCTTTGCAGCGCTCATCGCCCTGCTCGCCCTCCCCTCGTGCAACTCCGACGAAGAGAAGGAACACCACCTGCTCAACCTCCGCTATCTCAACGCAGACGCGCTCCACCTCTATGCCGACCAAACGACCGACACCCTCACGCTCACGGCCACCGACAGTTGGCACCTCGATCTGCAATATCTCCACGCCGACGACGCCAACCACCTACAACTCAGCCCCACCGCCCGCCAACTTCCGGCCGGCAACAAAGCGGAGATTTCCACGAAACTCATTTGCAACCTCACCCCCAACACCGGCGACAGCGTGCGCCAAGTGAAGGTGCGCGTCACACCGGCCACCGATCGCATCGAACCCCTCAACTTCTACGTCATCCAGCACCCGCACCTGCACATTCAGTACCCCGAAGCGCAGTACGATCCGAAGACGAAAAAGGTGGTCTTCATCGGCTCTCCCTTCCGCAACAATCCGACCACCTCACTGGCCTTCATCCTCTACGACAAGGACAGCACCACCCACTCGCTCACCTCCGATGCCGATTGGCTCACGGTGCCGGCACGCTTTGCCCGCCCCACCGCCGGCGCGCACTCCGTCGACCTCGAAGTGCGACCCAACCCGACCGCCTCCGAGCGCACCGCCCACGTCACCCTCACGTCCAACGGCGTTTCGACCGTCATCACCTACGTTCAAGCCGCCGCCGGGGCGAAATAAAAATCGGCAAACCGAAGTGGACGAACCAACGATGCTGACAAAGTAAACGAGCATACGAAGTGAACACCGTGGACGAGCGGACGCGCTGCGCCGATCGTCACGCGCATTGACCTCCACCCCGTCCACCCGCCGGTGTGCACCCCCGTCCACTCATTGCCGCTCCCCGACTTCCCCTCCCTTCTCCACGAACCTCAACCTCAAAAATCCCAACCCATGCTCTCCACCCTCCTGCTCAGCAGTTTGCTCACGGTCGGCAGTCACCCCACCGCCGCCGGTGCTCGCGCCGCGGCACCCTCGTCGCCGCCCTTCATCGCAGCGATAGTCTCGGTCTCGACAAGATAGACCCCGCGCTCCACAGCCTTTATCTCGACGCCCGTCCCCGCTCGCACCGCGGTGGGCACGACGGCACGGCCGAAGCCCTCGCCCACGTGCTGGTCGAGACCACGGCCGCCGAAGCCCTCGCCGCCGACTATCCCGACGCGCACCCCGCGGTGCTCGGCGACCACCTTGTCGCCCTGAGTGCCGACGTGGCGCAGCTCCGCCGCTTGGGCGCCGACCCGCGTGTGGAGAGCATCACGCCCCGCCGCACCTTCGCCCCGCTGCTCGACAAAGCGCGCCGCGCCGCCGACGTCGACCGCGTGCAAAGCGGCAAGTTGCTCGACACGCCCTTCGACGGGCGCGGCGTGATCATCGGGGTCATCGACCGCAGTTTTGAGTACCGCCACCCCGCTTTCCTCGACAAGGAGGGGCGCAGCCGCATCCTCGCGCTCTGGGACCGCAGCGGCTACAAGCCCGGCGTCGACGGTTCGCTGCCGGTCGACAGCACCACGATCATCGACGGCACCGACAAGGTCGACCTCCAAGGAGGCGGCCACGGCACCCACGTGGCGGCCATCGCCGCCGGCAGCGAAGTGGGCAACGGCTTCCACGGTGTCGCCCCCGGCGCCTCGCTCGTGCTCATCCCTCCACCTTCGAGGGCGCCGAGGTGATACAAAACGTGCGCTTCATCCGCGGTTTTGCCGAGCGCCGCCGGATGCCCTGGGTGGTCAACCTGAGTTTCGGCTCGCAAATCGGCCCGCACGACGGCACCACACCCTACGATCGCACGCTTTCCAAGCTCACCGGCCCGGGAGGCGTGATCGTTGCCGCTATGGGCAACGAGGGCATCGACAACCTCCACGTCGGCACCACCCTCCAACCCGGACAGACGCGCTACGTGCGCTTCACCCGCGAGAAAAAAGGCGAAAACGGCGTCTATCCCAACGCCGAACTCGCCCTTTGGGGGCAAACGCCCGACCGCACCGTGCGCTTCAAAGTGCGCCCCTACGTCCTGACGCAGGGCAAACTCGTGGCCTACGATGCGGCTTTCTGGAAACGCTGTGCCGACATCCGCTCGGGCGCCGACCGCAACAACCTCAAAGAGCACTGGAGCATCGTGCTGCGCATGAACCAAATTCGCGTCGATGTGAACGACCCTTCGGCCGAAGTGGTGCTGGCCATCACGCTCCCGGGTTCGGAAAAGAGCGAACGCACCTTCCACCTCTGGGCCGAACGCCACCAAGGGGCTTTCTCTGCCACCGCTGTGCCGGCTCATGCGGCCGAACACCTCGCCCCCACCGCCGATTACCTCGTGGGCGAAGGCGCGGCCACCATTCCTGCGGCCATCGCGGTGGGTAGTTTCACTTCGCGCAAGGACTATCCCGACGCCCTCCACCCCAACGCGCGCGGCAACCGCCCGAACGTGGTGCTCAACGGCCTCGATGTCGTGGGGCTGCGCAGCTATTTCTCGTCCAACGGGCCCGGTCTTGACTCCATCCGCGTGCGTCCCACCGTCTTGGCGCCCGGCAGCATGGTGTGCAGCGCCCTCAATGCGCTCGCACCGGGCTTCAATCCGGAAGCCCAAACCACCTTCGTGGCCGATGTGCTGAAGCGCGGCGATCGCACCTACTACTATGGCGCGATGCAAGGCACTTCGATGGCTTCGCCCTTCGTGGCGGGTTGCGTGGCGCTGTGGTTACAGGCCAGTCCCACGCTCACGCCGGCCGACATCACCGACATCATCCGCCGCTCTTCGCGCCGCCCCTCGGCGATGAACAATGCGGAGTGGACACCTCTCTACGGCTACGGCCGCATCGATGCCTACAAGGGTTTGCAACTCGCCTTGCAACACGCCAAGACGACGGGCATCGCGCGGCCGTCGCACAGCGCAACGCCGGTTTCGCTCGACCTCTCAGCCGACGCGTGGCGCATTCTCTTCAACGCCGACGAACCGCAGGCCACCGTCACGCTCTCTTCGCTCGACGGTCGCACGCTCCTCACGCGCACCCTCCAACGGCCGCGCCAGGGTAGCGAACTCGTGCTCTCGCCGGCCGACCTTCCCGCCGCTACCGCTGCCCCGCATGTGCTGATCCTGCGCATCGTCACCCCGGGTGCCGTCGTGACGCGAAAGGTGATCCGTTGAATGTAAGGAAAGTGAACAAGCGTAGACGGGTAAACAAGTAGACACGTGAATCACTCGACCGCATCAGGCGTTTACACGTCTACCGGTTTTACTCGTCTACGAATCCACCCGTTTACTCGTCTACCCGTCTACTCGTTTACGCCCCCCCGTTTACTCAATATCCCATGCCCCAACTCCTCCGCTTCCTCCTTCCGCTCTTCGCACTCGTCCTCTTCCATTCGTGCGACAGCGTGGAGCGTCCCGACCGCTGGCGCGAAGACCCGCACGCCATCGTGCCGCAACGCAACGTGCTGCTCGTCGACTTCACCGGCCAACGCTGCAGCAACTGCCCCGCCGCCGCCGACCTCGTGCACTCCCTCACCGCCGGTGCCGCCGGCGCACGCATCATTCCCGTCGCCGTCCACGGTGGCCCCCTCGCCCTCCAAAGCCAAAGTTCGCCCGTCGGGCTGGCCAATGACGACAGTCGCCGCCTCACCGACAGCGCCGCGGTGAGTTCGTGGCCGATGGGCAGCGTCGACCACGCCGGACGCGGCGCACTGCTCCGCCCCGCAGCGTGGAACAACGCCCTCGCCGACCGACTCACCCTCGATGCCGACCTCTCCGCGCAACAATCGCTCCTCGCCGCTGCGCAAGTGACGCTCCCGACGCGCACCTTCACCTACGCGCTCCAACCGCGCCACCTCACCCGCGCCGACGGCACGCCCGATCCCGACACCTATCTCCACCTTTGGCTGGTCGAAGATAGCGTGGTGGCACCCCAAATCTTGGCCGACGGCACTGAAAAATGCGCGCTACGTCCACCGCCACGTGCTGCGCCTCAACCTCACCCGCGACGGCGCCATTCGCCTCCCCGCGCCCCGCGCCGGCAGCACCGCCCCCGCCATGTCACGCCCCCTCCGCGCCGGCTCGTCGGCAACCGCCGCCCCGGGTAGTCCGGAAGCCGTGGCCGATGCCCTCACCGGCCGCATTTCGGGGCAAATCACACTGCCTGTCGGTTTCGGTTTTGTCCGCACGTTTCGCCACGACCACGCGTCTCAACGTCCACCGCCTCAAACTCATCGCCTTTCTCACGCACGGCCGTTCGGGCACCGTGCGTGCCGTCGCCGCCTCGCACGTAGAAGTGCGCTGAAGCATGGCCTTTTTCTCCGGAAAGTGCGTTCGTACTCTTGAGCAACCACGCCCTAATTATTGAGTAACCACGGCATTTTCAAAAGGACAAGGCCGCATTCTCCGAAAACCGCGTCCACATTGTCAAAAACAAAGCTTTTGCTCTGGAAAGCATAGCCGACAGCTCGAGAAATCACACCCATATTGTCAAAAAACAAGGCTTTTACTCCCAAAAGCATAGCCGACAACTCGAGAAATCACACCCATATTGTCAAATACTTTCGCAAAACTCTACCTATGTTCCTCCATTTCTTCCGCACACACGGCCGTTCGGTCGTCCACACGCCACGCATGAGCGCCGGTTTCGCCCTCCTTTTCGCCCTCTTGCTCAGCACCCTGCCCCTCAACGCGCGCTTGGTGTTGCGCCACGGCGACCAAGTCCTTTCGCCGGCCGACACGGTGCGCATCACTGTCGTGGAGCAGCGCACGGAATACCCCTCTGACGATCCCGCCAACCCCGATCCCTTCACGGTCGTGGACTTCAAATATCCCGATCTCGCCTCCTACACCGTCGGCACGGACGAGTCCCTCAACGCCCCCCTCGACTTCTCGGCGCTGGTGGAGAATGTTTCGGACTTTTCCCTCCAGTGGTGCGGACTCACCCACGAGTGCAACTTCCTCTCCGCCCGCGGCGACCGCGAAACGCGCAACGCGCGCCTCACCGCCGAGAAACCCCGCCTGCCCCTCGAGCTGGAAGGCCATTTTGAAGCCAACCGCTACGGCCATGCTGTGGCGCGCCTGACACTTACCCCCACCGCTGCCGCCACAACGGCCGCTGCAAGTGTAACTCCTGCCACTGCAGAAACGTCTGCCCCCATCGTCTACACGATCCGCTTCACCTATCCCGCACCCTCCGCCCTGCGTCGCGTCGCCAAGCCCCTCCCCGCCGACGCCGTTCTCTACGATCTCGCCGGTCGCCGCATCGTGCGCCCGCGTCCCGGCCACATCTACCTCCGCGCCGGCCGCAAAGTCCTCGCACAGTGAGCCATCATGTACCCAAAATCGCCAAAACGGGTACATGAGAAACCCTATCATGTACCCAAAAATCGCCAAAACGGGTACATGAGAAACCTATCATGTACCCGAAATCACCAAATCGGGTACATGAGAAACCTATCATGTACCCGAAATCGTCAAAACAGGTACATGACAAGTCCATCATGTACCCGAAATCGCCAAAACGGGTACATGAGAAGCCCCCGCCCCCAAGCCCAATGACACTATGGAAAGACTCAAAATCTCCACCTCCGTCGGACTCTTCCGCGTGCCCACCGACGATATTGCCTACATCGAAGCCTCCGGCAACTACTGCGACGTGCATCTCTTCAACGGCGAATCCGTGACCATGACGTTTCAGTTGCACTACTTCGCCGAAGTCCTCGGCATGCTGCAACAAAACTTCTTCATTCGCGTGGGGAAAAGCCTGATCGTGAACAAAAATTTCGTCTACGCCATCAACGTCACCAATCAAGAACTGAAACTCATGGACTATCGCGCCCACCGCAGTTTCAGACTCAAAGCTTCGAAGGAAGCCCTCAAAGAATTGAAGAGCGTTTTGGAACTCGAACACAAATGACCATGGAACACACAGAAGACAACCACCTCCAAGAGCAGTCCCTCTTCGCGATCGAGCACGAAACCGACGACCCCACCGCAGAAGCCGTGGGCGAAGCCCCCATCATCACCATCGAGCGCTACAATGTGGAGGACGAACGGCAGCTCCCCCCCGCGGTGAAAAAGCGCAGCGCCCTCCAAACGTGGAGCCTCCGCTTCCTGTGGTTCGTGAGCGCCGCCGTGCTCCTCGTCGGCCTCTACGCCGCCACGCGCCTATACAACTATTATTATAACCTCGGCGTGAGCATCTCCGTCTCGCCCACGGACAACCTCCGCAAACTCGACCGCATGCGGATGGAAAACGGCCCCTCGGAAGTGCTACTCAAGCGCGACTCCGTGCTCGGCGTGGCGCTCGACATCTACGAGTGGCACAACGTCAAGGCCGAACTCACCCTCGCCGAGCCCGACACCGCCGACCACAACGTGCTCCTCTACACCCGCACCGCCGACTACACCGCCACCGGCGAATACATCGGCTCCTTGGTCGTAGACGGCGAGGAGAAACAGCGCGACGTCTCGCGTCTCGGCTACTGCGCCCTCAAAAACGGGCACGCCGTCATCGGCATCTCGCGCTTCGACGACCTGCGGCGCGCCATGGTCGACGCCGACGGCTCCTACTTCCGCCAGTTTGTCCTCGTTTCCGACGGCCAACTCCCCCCGCGCTTCACCCTCCACGGCAAAGTGGAGCGCAAAGCCCTCGTTCGCACCGCCGACGACCGCCTTTGCGTCGTCGCCACGCGCCACCCCGAAACCCTCTGGAGCTTTGCCGACGCCTTGCGCGAATATGGCTACGTCGATGCCATCTATCTCACCGGCGGTAACCAAAGCGGCTTCTACCGCGCCCCCGACGGCACGCCCCATTTCACCGAAGAAGCTGCCCGCTATCATACCGACAAGCACCACGGCGTCGCGCCATGGCTCGTGCTCCGCAAACGATAAGCCCCAACGCCGCCCAAAAGCGGCCACAGGCGTACCGACAAGCACCACGGCGTCGCGCCCTGGCTCGTGCTCCGCAAACGATAAGCCCCCAACGCCGCCCGAAAGCGGCCACAGGCGCACCGACAAGCACCACGGCGTCGCTCCCTGGCTCGTACTCCGCAAACGATAAACCCCCAACGCCGCCCGAAATCACCCACTGACGGGCGCACCGACAAGCACCACGGCGTCGCACCTTGGCTCGTGCTCCGCAAACGATAAGCCCAACGCCGCCCCGCAAAACACCACAAAGGTTCATCCGACTGCCCCTTCACGCATCGGATGAACCCTTTTTTTATCCCTCGGGCACAGAAGTGCTCACCCCATCGTGACCACCAACCCTCACGCACTGCCCTCAAACAACCCAAACAGCACCGCCGCGCCCCGAAATCGCGCCCCTTCTCCCTCCGCGAAACCCCACAAAATCAACCATTTGCGCGGCCGGAGAAAGCCGCGAGCGACAATTCATACAGCAAACCCGCCATTTCATACAACGCCCCTCCAAAAGTTTTGCCCCGCCATGCCCGCTGCTTACTTTTGCATTGTCATCAAGACAGCAACGAAATACAAATCAAAAAATAGAAGACAATGAAAAAAGCAATTTTCGCGCTGATGATGGTTGCAGCAACCTCCACCGCAAGTTTCGCAAAGGTCAACAACACGCAGGCACAAGCCGTGGTCAAAGAAGTGGCACAAGCCGTCAAAGACGCACCCGCCGGCACCACCTACGGACTCGTTGAGGCCAACAAGCAACACATCGTGCTCAACACCCCCTTCGGCCGCATCACCGTCAACAAAAACGACGACGGCACCTACTCCTGCATGGGCATGAACGCTAAAGTGCTCTCCGCCAAAAACCGCGTCTACAAGATCCAAACCTCCCCTCGGCACCTTCAGCGTCAACGCACGCAAGGGCACCGTCACCAAGCACTAAACCCACGTCAAACACCCAACGCCCGAAACCATGAAGAAGCTCTTTCTCCTCTTCGCGCTCCTCATCTCGGCCGTGCAACTGAGTTTTGCCGACTCCGCCCTCACCTCCACCGAGTTCTACAAGGCCTATCTCGACATGCCCATCGTCAAAGCCGCCGCCGATCAGCCCAACCACCTCTCCGAAGCGGCCAAGACCTACCTCTTCGATGAGGCAAATCCCCTCGATGTCAAGCTGGCGCTCATCAACGCCGTGGGCTGGGAGTTCGAAGGCCTCACCGCCTACAAGGACTACCTCAACTATTGCATCCAACACTTCCCCAAACGCAAATACGGCATCGCCCCCGGCAAGCGCGTCACGCAGCAAGACGTTTTCAAACACGCCGCGCCCGAACAGAAGGCCGTGCTCGTCTACCCTCAGTGCGATGAGCAATTACTTCAACACCGCCGCGATGAGCAAAATGGTGCGCATGGCCATGACTACCCCGCGCACCGACAAACAATCGTTCATGCTCGCCATCGGACTGGTCAAAGCGCAGATCGCGCTGGACAACGACTGGGCAGAGGTCTATCCCACGGTGCATGCCTGCGTCAACAAGCCCCGCATCAAAGACATGCGCCCCGAAGCCATCGACATCGTGATGGAATACATCAACGAATACGAAAAATACACCCACAAATAGTCATCCCAACCCGTTAACCTTACCCCTTTTCCGACCAAAAATCTACCACGGCACTCCACTTCCGCGCCGTCCGACAGCGGTTGGCCGCGGCCGCGCAACGAAAACCGCCCTACCCCTCCGCCCACGCGGAGAGTGGCACCCACTCGCCGACGAGCTGAGGGCAAGTTTTCGACGGATTTCCGCCCCATGATCCCCTTTTTCGGTGCATCCCCCAGCGCGTGTGCTGTCGGATGCACCTTTTTTCGTCGCCCCGCACCCGACGCGACGCGAGCACAAAGCCCACCGCCGACCGCCCTCCCCCAAAAAGCCCAAGAAAAACGCCGAAACGATGACCGAAATCGACCAAAATCCGCGGCTAAAATCTCCCAAAATCCACCCCGATTCTCGGCCACGCTCGCTCCGCTGCCCCGCACCAAAACCCCACAACTTGCGCACCCGGTGTGAAAAAACGGACTACTTTTGGGCCAATTCCAAAATAAAATCCTAACTTTGTCGCAGAGCCACCCGTTTCCGCTCATTTTTTTCGCGTCGCCTTTGCACCGAAATCAGCAACGAAGGTGGCCTTGCCGCTGTCCCTGCGCCACCGCTGCGCCGCCGGACGCGCACCCCGCGTCCCAAAACGCACATCCGCCCTCAGATAGTAGAATATAAGTTTAGCCCACGATATGAAGTTCGCCATTTCCAGCAGCATCCTTTCGCAGCGTCTCCAAACGCTCGGTCGCGTCATCGCGTCGAAAAACAGTATGCCCATCCTGGACAATTTCCTTTTCCAAGTCCACAACAACCAACTCGAGCTCACAGCTTCGGACAGCGAGCTCACCCTCCACACCACCCTCGAGCTGATCGAGAGCGACGGTCCCATCGACTTCACCGTCAACGCCAAGACCATTCAGGAGGCCATCAAGGAAATCCCCGAACAGCCCCTCGAATTCAACGTCGACCCCGACAACCTCGACATCACCATCACCCTATCAGAACGGGCACTACAACCTTGCGGGACAAAACGCACAGGAATACCCCCTCACTCCCGAGTTGGACGGCGAAATCTCGACCCTCGGCGCCGATGCCGCGCGCCTTTTCTCGGGCATCAACCGCGCGCTCTTCGCCGCTGCCGACGATCCCCTCCGCCCCGTGATGAACGGTGTGTTCTTCGACTTCAACGCCGAAGGCCCTCGCCGTGGTGGCCTCCGACGGTCGCAAACTTTCGTGCACCCGCCTGCTCGACATCCAGACCGACACCCCCGCCTCGTTCATCCTCCACAAGAAGCCGGCCAACATCGTGCGCAACATCTTGCAGAAAGAAGTGGGCGACGTCACCATCCGCTTCAACGGTCGCAACGCCGTCATCGCCTCTGAGTGCTACGACCTCTCGTGCCGCTTGATCGAGGGCAAGTTCCCCAACTACAACAGCGTCATTCCCAAGGACAACCCCAACCTCGTCACGCTCAACCGCGCGGCGATGATCTCCGCCCTGCGCCGCGTGCTCATTTTTCTCCAACGCCGGCAGCCCCCTCGTGAAGCTCCACATCGAGTCCGGCCGCATCATCCTCTCCACTCGCGATGCCGACTACGGTCGCGCCGGCGAAGAAGCCGTGGCCTGCCAATATGAAGGCCACCCGATGAACATCGGCTTCAAAGGCACCCTCCTCATGGAACTGCTCAACAACCTCGAAGGCGACGAAATCGTGGTGCAACTCGCCGATCCCTCGCGCGCCGGCATCATCGTCCCCGCCGAACAGCAGGACAACGAGCACGTGCTCATGCTCCTCATGCCCATGATGCTCAACGAATAAGCCAACCGCGCGCCCAACGGTAGTCCGCTCGCCGCCCAACGATAGCCCCTGCGCCGCGCGATGAAGGGCGCCCCGCGCCCCACGAAGCAGCGCCCTGCGCGTCCGAACTGCGCCTTTCGGCACGAAGCCCCTGCCTTCTCGGCAAAAGGCTTCCACTTTCGACAAAAAGCCCTCGGTTTTTGACGAAAAACGGTGTACTTTCGCCCCCCTTTTCCACCGCGAAGGCGCGACCCGACGGCCACAAGCCGAACGGCATCGGGCACAACACCTCGGTGACGCAGCGAAAGCCCACCGCTGACGAAGCGACAACGATCGTCCACACAGCCAAAAGCCGTAGCCACTCGGTCGAAAGCCGTGCCACACGCGCTGCCCTACCGCTCCGCGCCCTCTATTCCCCTCCATTTCCCCACACACCACGCCGGCCATCAGGACTCTCGAGTTCGAGGGCCGGCGTGTTGCATTTTCGCCCCGCAGCCGGCACACGCCGCACCGCCCGTTCGTCAGCAACAGCCTCCCTGCGGCGCACCCCACTCCTGATTGATCTCTCCTCTCGGCTTTCCCTCCCCCGAGACAAAGCCCCAAGCGCGCCCTCGTTCGTGCCCCCTCTCGCCCCATGTCCAGCGTCCAACACTCGCCCCTCGCCGGCCGCCACATCGTGCTCGGCATCACCGGCAGCATCGCCGCCTACAAAGCCTGCACCCTCGTCCGCTTGCTCGTGCGCCAAGGCGCCGAAGTGCAAGTGGTCATCACGCCCGCCGGCAAAGAGTTCGTCACCCCCCTCACCCTCGCCACCCTCTCGCAGCGCGCCGTGGTGAGCGAATTTTTCGACCGCCGCGACGGCAGTTGGCACAGCCACGTCGATCTCGGTCTGTGGGCCGATGTCTTCGTCGTCGCCCCCGCCTCGGCCGCCACGCTCGGCAAGATGGCGCACGGCATCGCCGACAACATGCTGCTCACCACCTACCTCTCGATGAAAGCCCCCACCTTCGTCGCCCCGGCCATGGACCTCGACATGTATGCCCACACCGCCACGCAAGACAACCTCGCCCTCCTGCGCCGCCGCGGCGTGCACGTCATCGAAGCCGCCGACGGTTTCCTCGCCTCCACCCTCTCGGGCAAGGGGCGCATGCAAGAACCCGAAGTCATCGTCGAGCACCTCGCCCGCCACTTCGCCGCATCGGCCGCACCGACCGCACCTTGCGGCGAAAAACACCGCCGAGAGCACAACGGCAGCCGCAGCCGCGTGCCACAATGCCGACGCATCCTCCGGCGCGCCCCTCGTGAGCCCGATCGACGGGCACCGCCCGCGCTTGCTCATCACCGCCGGCCCCACGCGCGAACGCATCGACCCCGTCCGCTTCGTGAGCAACTATTCGAGCGGCAAAATGGGCTTCGCCCTCGCCGAGAGTGCCGCCCGCGCCGGTTTTGACGTGGTGCTCATCGCCGGCCCCGTCGGGCTCACGGTGCAGTCGCCCCGGATTCGGCGCATCGACGTGGAGAGCGCACGTGAGATGCACGCCGCCGCCCCTGCGCGAGTTCCCCGATTGTGCCGGCGCCATCCTCTGCGCCGCCGTCGCCGACTACGCCCCCGAAGCGCCGGCCGACCGCAAAATCAAGCGCGAAACCACCGGCCCCCTCACCCTTCGCCTCGTGCCCAACCCCGACATCGCCGCCGATCTCGGCCTGCGCAAGCGCGCCGACCAGTGGCTCGTGGGTTTCGCCCTCGAAACCGACCATGCCCTCGACAACGCCCGCGGAAAAACTTCACCGCAAGCACCTCGATCTCATCGTGCTCAACAGCTTGTCCGACGCGGGCGCCGGTTTCAACACCGACACCAACCGCGTCACCCTCATCGCCCCCCGAGGGCGAACCCCAAGCCCTCCCCTCATGGCCAAAAGTGCCGTGGCCGACACCCTCATTCGCCACCCTATGCCACACCTTCCCCTCCCCTCGCTCCTGATGCGCGCCGGGCGTTCGGTCGCCGCCCTCCTCTTTGTCCTGCTCGCCCTCCTGCCCGGCTCGCTGCGCGCCGGCGAACTTGACGCGACGGTCACCTTCGACACGCGCCACGTGCAGGGCACGGGCAATGAAGCCACCTTCGAAGCCCTGCGCCGCGCCGTCACCGATTTTCTCGACGAACAACGGTTCACCGATCTGCGCTTCGCCCGCCGCGAACGCATCAAATGCACCTTCTATTTCAACGTCCGCAAGTACGACCCCTCGGCGCAAACCTTCGAAACGACGCTCACCGTGAGCAGTTCGCGTCCCGTCTACGGCGCGAGCTACACCAGTCCCGTTTTCATCGCCCGCGACGCCTCGGCCAACTTCCGCTTTGCCGAGTTCGACAAACTCGAGTTCCGCCCCGAAGCCATCGACCGCGACCTCACCGCCCTCTTGGCCTACTACGCTTATATGATCATCGGCATCGATCTCGACACGATGTCGCCCCTCGGCGGCACCGATGTGTTGGGACGCGCCCGCGATTTGGTGAACAACGCCCGCTCGCTCAGTCTTTCGGCCAAGGGCTGGAAAGCCTTCGACGACAACCGCAACCGCCACGGCCTCGTCACCGACTGGCTCGACCCGGGCATGCAGCCCTTCCGCCGCATGATCTACGCCTACCACCGCAACGGCCTCGACCACATGGTCGAAAATCCGGAGCGCGCCCGCGTGGCCATCGTCGAATCGCTCCGCCTGCTCGCCGAAGCCCACGACACCAAGAAGCTCAGCGCCCTGCCGCAACTCTTCACCGAGTGCAAGGCCGACGAACTCGTGGGGCTCTTCGCCGGACACACCACGGCGCAAGATCGCGACTTCCTCGTCGGACTCTTTTCGCGCATCAATCCCTCGAAAAACACCTCTTGGAATCGCATTCGCGACGGCAAATGATCGCCCCCGCGCCCACTTGCCGCCGCGCCTTCGCCCTTTCGTCCACCCATCTTCCAACTCTCGTCCCGTGCTCACCCACCTTCACATCAGCAACTACGCCCTCATCGACAGCCTCGACCTCGATCTCGGCGCGGATTTCACCGTCATCACCGGCGAAACCGGCGCCGGTAAGAGCATTATCCTCGGTGCCCTCGGTCTGCTCCAGGGCCATCGCGCCGATGCCAGTGCTTCGCCGCGCCGACGCTAAGTGCATCGTCGAAGGCACCTTCGACACCGCCGGACTCCCCATCGAGCCCCTCCTCGAAGCCGCCGAAATCGAAGCCGACGGCCACACGCTCCTCATCCGCCGCGAGATTTCGGCCGCCGGCAAGAGCCGCGCTTTCGTCAACGACACACCGGCCACCCTCAACGTGCTGCGGCAACTCGCCGAACACCTCATCGACATCCACTCGCAGCACCAAAATCTCCTCCTTTCGCACGAGAATTACCTCCTCGACACCCTCGATCTCGTGGCCGACAACGCCCCTTTGCGCCACGCCTACGCACAAGCCCTCGCCGACCACCGCGCCGCGCGCCGCCGCTTGCAGGAACTTCAAGAACTGAGCGGCCACGACGGACAGGATCGCGACTACATCAGTTTCCAACTCGAGCAGATCGACGGCTCGGCCTTCGAGGTCGACGAGCAAGCGCGCCTCGAAGCCGACAGCGAAGCCCTCACCCACGCCGAAGACATCCAGAGTGCGCTCGCCCATGCCGCCACGCGCTTGAGCAATGACGAGTTCGACGTGCTCGACTGCCTGCGACAAGCCGAAAGCGACCTCCGCGATGCCGCCCGCCATCGCCCCGAAACCGAAGCCCTCGCCGACCGTTTGGGAGAGCGCGCGCATCGAAATCGACGACATCCTCAGCGACGTGGAGCGACTGGCCGACAGTGTCGAGATTGACCCCGTGGGACTCGAGCGCACCAACCGCCGCCTTTCGAAACTCTACGCCTTGCAGCGCAAACACAACGTCGAGACCATCGCCGAACTCCACCGCGTGGCCGACGATTTCCGCGCCCGTCTCGATGCCATCGACCATGCCGAAGAGCATCTCGCCGAAGCGCAAGCGCAACTCAGTGCCACCCTCGAGACGACCCTCAGCGTCGGCGCGCAACTCACCGACAGCCGTCGCCGCGCCGGCGAAGAGATTTGCACCACCCTCCGCACCGATCTCGCGCAACTCGGCATGCCCCACACGCAACTCGCCTTCGATTTCCGTCCGCGCACCGCACCCGACGCCACCGGCACCGACACCGTGGCCTTCCTCTTCTCGGCCAATCCCGGCATGCCGCCGCGCGATCTCGCCGAAACGGCCTCCGGCGGTGAAATCGCCCGCTTGATGCTCGCGCTCAAAGCCTTGGTGGCCGGCCGACGCAACCTCCCTTCGATCGTTTTCGACGAGATCGACACGGGAGTCAGCGGCACGATGGCACGCCGCATGGGGCAGCTCATGCGCCGCATGGGCCACAGCGTGCAAGTGCTCTGCATCACCCACCTGCCGCAGATCGCCGCCCTCGGCACCGACCACCTGCGCGTGGCAAAACACCAACGCGACGGCGAAACCCTCTCGACCCTCACGCGCCTCACGGCCGACGAGCGCATCAATGAGCTGGCGACCATGCTCTCGGGCACGGAGATCACGCCGGCCGCCCTCGCCAATGCGCGCGAACTCCTCGACCCCACCGCGCAATAAGCCGCCGCGCAAGGGCTACGCGCGCACGCCTTGTTATAGGACACGCACTCCTTATTATATAGGATGTGCTTCGCCGAAAGCGTACCGACTTCGTGACCCTAAACGACAACTGCCGCAGCAAACCGCGCGCACGCCTTATTATATAGGATGTGCTTCGCCCAAAAAGCGTGCGCAAACCTCTTCACTCAACGACTTTTCCTCCCATGTCCCGCTCCTTTCTCGTCTTTCTCCTCGGCCTTTGCGCCGCCCTCCTCAGCCCCGGCGCAGCGCGTGCCGACCGCGGCGCGAACACCGCCGCCCTGCGCGCACTCGCTCGCATCGTCACCTTCAATCCCGCGGGCGACACCCTCGGTGTGACGCAAGGTTTCTTCGTCGAAGCCAACGGCACGCTCATTGCCCCCTATGCGCCTTTCCGCGGCGCCGCCCGCGCCCTCGTCAGCGACAGCCGTTCGCGCCAAGGCCACGTGTTGCGCATCGTGGCGGCCAATGCCGAACTCGACCTCCTGCGCGCCACCACCGATCTCGCGCGCCGCAACGACGAATACCTCCCCCTCTCGCCCGAACAGTTCCCCGTCGGCACGGCCTTCACCCTCGTGCCCTTCGCCACCGACGGCCGTCCCACGGCGCAAACAGCCAACGTGGTGCAAACCGAAAGCCTCCGCGGTCACAACTACTACACCCTTTCGGCCGCCAACGCCGCCTCCCTCGCCGGACTCCCCCTCCTCACCGCCGAAGCCAAGCCCCGCGTGGCCGCCATTGCGCAGTTCAACTACGGCAAAGCCCCGTCCGACGGCACGCCCCTCGGTCTTTGCGCCCTCGCCGCCTCGGCCGCCGACACCCTCCGCGCCAATGCCGTGGCCGCCCTCAGCCCCTGACCTCACCGCCCTGCGCATTCCCTCCTTCTCCCCGCCGACGAGAACGAAGCCTACACCTATCTCTATATGCTCCTCCGCTCACGGCGCGACAGCAGCATCGTGGCCACCGCCCTGGCCGACTTCCTCGCCGCCCATCCCAACCACCGCGAAGCCACCCTCGACGCCGCGCGCTTCTATGCCGCCCGGCGCCACTATCTGCGCGCCGATTCGCTCCTGGCTCGCGCCTTGCGCATCAGTCCCGACGCCGACAGCCGCAGCCGTGTGCACGAAGAGCGCGCCGGCCTCATCATCGACGCGCTTGCCGTCGACAGTCTGCACCTCCCGCCCCACTGGCGCACCGCCGAAGCCCTCCGCGCTCTCGATCGTGCCGACAGTCTCGCACCCCGTCCCTCCTCGTCGCTGCTGCGCGGCGTCATCCTCTACAGTCAAGGCCGCAACCGCGAAGCCTTTGCCGCCTTCGAGCGCGTCAACCACAGTGACGCCGCCTCGCTGCGCTCCTTTTTCTTCGCCGCCCAAGCCCTCAGCCGCGCCGGCGGCAACGATAGTGCCGTAGTGGCCTTGCTCGACAGCGCCCTGGCGCACACCCCCACGCCCTTCACGGCCGAAGCCGCCGCCCCCCTCGCTTGGCGCGCCGTCTATGCCGAACGTCTCGGCGATCACCGCCGCGCCGTGCTCGACCTCGTGGACTATGAGCGCCTGGTTCCCGCCGCCGAACTCGCCGCCCCCTTCTTCCTGCGCCGAGCCGCCCTCGCCGAGCAAGCCCGTCTCTACCGTCGTGCCGTCGACGACTACACCACGGCCGCGGCGCGCACCGCCGACCGCGAAACGCACATCGAAGCCCCTCACCGCCAAGGCGCTCCTCTGCGTGCGCCTCTCGGCCGGCGACGAAGCCCTCGCCGCCGCCGAAGAACTGCAGCACCTCACCCCCGACACGCCCGACGCGCTCAAGCTGCTCGGCCTCGCCCACCAACTCCTCGGCCACCGCGCGCAAGCCCGCCGCTACCTCTCGCAGGCCGCCGCCAAGGGCGATGCCAATGCCGCCGAACTCCTGCGCAAAGTCAAGTGACCTTCGTCCGCCCCTGCACCCGATTTCGCCCCGCGCCCATCGGATATGGGGCGGTTTTTCGTGCTAAAATCACAGATTTAACACCCCATTCCCCGATTTTCAGCACAAAAGCCTAATTTTGGCGCATCACGCTCCATCGTTTCAACTCCCACCCCGCATGAGAAAAACTCTTCCCCACCCTCCTCCTCGCACTGCTCACCGCCCTCCTGGCGACCGCCTGCCAAAAAGACGAACCCGCTCCCTGCCATTGCCCACAAGCAACAGACCTCCCTCGCCCTCACTACCCCGGCAATCCCTATCCCCTGCCCTACATCCCCGACGCACCCACCGTGCCTCCCACGCCCTACAGCGTCGACTGTTATCTCGAACCCGACACCCTGGTCTATTCGAGTTACGACAGCAAAAGAGATGAATATGCCCTCTCTTTCGATGCCACCCCCAATTACACCGGCGGTCGCCGACTTTTCGCGCCCCGTCGCGGCACCTCGCGGCAAGACTCCCTCGTCTATGCCGAGCAAGCCCGCCTGCGCGGCGAAGACGGCAGCCTGCGTGCCCACCCACTCCGCGCACAAACCCTGCTGATGAACGTCACCGCGCTGCGCGTGCTCCTCTATCGTGCCGACGGATCCCACACCGACATCTCCGACCGCTGCACCCTCACCTACACCTCCTTCGAGCCTTACATCAAATCAGGCTACTCCACTTTCTACGCCCGCTACACGCGCCGCTTCGACGAGATGGACGCCTACCAACTCCGCTGGATCGAACCCTACATCCTCATCACCTGCAAATTTCCGCCGCACGCTGCAGACGAAAGCCTCCTTCTCCTCGCCACGCTCGCCGACGGCCGCACGCTCCGTGGGCACTTTGATTCGGCTCCCACACGCATCCGCTATCAACACTGATGCACCCGAAATACTCCCCCCTGCGAAAAGCCCGACCTCCCCACACGGAAGTCGGGCTTTTTGCGCTCCTTTTCGCCCCGCCGCCTCAACCTTGCAACCCCTCTGCGCCCCACTTTTCGTATTTGACGTGCAACATTTCGAAAAAAGCGAAAATCTTCGCCCGAACACCTACCTTTGCATCATCAAAACAAAACCCCTATTCGCCTGCTCCGCGCAAAAAGGTCTTCGCCACCGCCCATCGCGACCGAGCACCCTACGCCCCACAGCAAAACACAGTCAACCACTCATTCCTTAACCCCCAAAACCTTCACGCTATGATCTACAACGCTTTCGAAGCCCTCAAGGCCTTCTACCGCACCACCGTCGTTCCGTTGCACTTCGGCAAGCACCGCACCTTCAATCTCCACACCCTGCCGGCGCTCCTCCTCATCCCCTACCTGATCTGAGGCCACCGCAGCACAATCCAAGCCGAGCGCACACCGCCGCCCCCCCCTTCTCTACCTTGTTTGCCATAACAAAAAACACACCCATGCGCGGCGACCGTTTCGACCACAAGTTCCGAAACCACCTCGGCACCGAAAAGCCCGATTCTCCCAAGCGAATCGGGCTTTTTTGCACCCCGGGGCGCGCGAAATTCTAACCTTGCAACCCTTCCGCGCCCCACTTTATATTTTTGTCGTGCAACATTTCGAAAAAACAGAAAAATTCCAACCAAATACCGACCTTTGCCACATCAAACCCAACCACTTATCTCTAAAAATTCTCATCACTATGATTGACCTCTTCCAACACCTCGACGGCTTGTTCGCCTCGCTCTTCCACCTCGTGCTCACCGTCGGCAAACTCGGCCTGCTCGTTTTCATCGCCTTGCGCCTCTATCCCCACATTCGCAAGCACTTCGCCATCGGACACAAGTCCTCCGGCAACGTGCCCCACCGCCCCCAAGCGCCCGGCGTCTACAATGCACAGCAGGCTACCCAATATGCCAACAACGCGCAGCAGCATCAGCAAACGCCCGTGGACTTGAACCCCGAAAAGTTCTTCTCCGCGATCACACGCCTCTACCGCGCCACGATCATCCCCGTCCGCATCGGCGAACGCGTCATCAACGTCCACAGCCTCCTGCTCCTCTTCGTCCTCTCTATGATCTGGTGAGCGCACAGCGCCCCGACCCGCACGGACTTTCACTTTATTCACTCATAAATTCCCCTCCTACAATGAACACCTCCACCTTTACCCCCGACTGTCCCCTCCGTTCACAAGCCGAAACCGCCCCGCAAAGCGATCCCTTCGACGGCTTTCTCGAGAGTTTTTGGAATTTCGCCTGAACCGGCGCACAAATTCCGTCCCGCCTGCCCCAACTTGCCCCTGGAACCGCGCATCCCAACCTTGTAAACCACCCCAGCTGAAAACACACCCCGCGGCCAAAAAACACCGACATCACAAAACCTTACCCAACGCCACGCATCCCAACCTTGTAAACCTCCCACCTGAAAACACACACCGCGGCCAAAAAACACCGACATCACAAAAACCTTACCCAACGCCGCGCATCCCAACCTTGAACCACCGCCACAAGGAAAACACACCCTCCCACGATGCCCCTCCACGCAGGCAAGCCCTTGCCCCCCTCGCGCCCCCTGAGCGCGAGGGACGTGCAAGCCCGATCTACCCCTCATTTTGCGCACCGCTGTGGTCGTCCCATCGGCGTTCGCCCTGCCCACAACGGCAGTTCCCAACCTCGAAAAAAACACCGCCGGTACACCCGCCCTTCGGTGCGCAATTCCTCAACTTTCATTTCAAACGTCCCAACTTTTGACGAAAAGTTGGGACGTTTTTCATTTGCCCCCTATTTTTTTTAGAATATCTTTTGCATATCCGATGAAAACACTAACTTTGAAGCGTAAATAAAAAGTCGGCTTTGCAAAACCAATCGTCACGGCGTCTATTTCAGCACATTCGCGTTTCGAAACCGTAAATTGTTCACAACGCCGTTCGCCGCTTCCGGTCGAAATCACCCACCGGCCGACCCACCCATTCACCCATTCGCCCCAACCCTCTGCCTATGTCCTTCCTTCGTTTCGACAAAACGCAAATGACCAACCTGCAAGAATCCCTGATGAAGGAATTCCTGCTCACCAACAAGTCGGGCGCCTACTGCTCGTCCACACTCACGGGGTGCAACATCCGCAAATACCACGGCCTCTTTGTCGTGCCCGTGCCCGCCATCGACGACGAGAACCACGTGCTCCTCTCCTCGCTCGACGAAACCGTCGTGCAACACGGCGCGGAGTTCAACCTCGGCCTGCATAAATACGTGGGCGAGAACTACAGCCCGCGCGGCCACAACTACATCCAGAGCTTCGAGTGGGACAAAGTGCCCACTTGGATCTACCGCATCGGCGGTGTGGTGCTGAAGAAGGAGATCATCTTCCGCAACGAGCGCGATCGGCTCTTCGTTCGCTACACGCTGCTCGAAGCCCACTCGCCCACCACGCTGCGCCTGCGCCCCTTTTTGGCCTTCCGCTCCGTGCGCCGCTGGACACACGAGAACGGCATGGCACGCACCGACTACCGCGAGGTGGAAAACGGCGTGGCCTTCAATCTCTATGACGGCTATCCCGACCTCGTCATGCAGCTCGACAGCGACCGCGCCACCTATCACCACACCCCCGACTGGTATCGCGGCCTCGACTACCCCAAAGAGCGCGAACGCGGCTACGACGAACCGGAAGACCTCCTCGTGCCGGGCTATTTCGAGATGCCCATCGCCTGCGGCGAGAGCATTGTGTTCACCGCCTCGCTCGATTCGCGCGACCCCGCCACGCTCAAACCCCTCATCGAGGGCGAAATTGCCGCCCACGACTCGCGCGACACCTTCTACCACAGCTTGGTGAACGCCGCCCACCAATTCCGCCAGCAACTCGGCGGCGAAGAGTACATCATCGCCGGCTATCCGTGGTTCAAGCCCCGCGCCCGCGACACCTTCATCGCCATGCCCGGCCTGACCTTGGCCATCGGCGAGACGGAGCAGTTCGAGAAATACATGGACACCGCGGCCAAGGCGCTCGACGACTTCATGGCCGGCCGCCCGGTGAGCGTGCAAATCTACGAAACCGAACAGCCCGACACCCTCCTGTGGGCGATGTGGTGCCTGCAACAGTACGCCAAATACGTCGGTCGTGAGCGTTGTCGCGAACGCTACGGCGCCCTCATCGACCGCATCATGTCGTTCATCTTCGAAGGCCACCACCCCAACCTCTTTGGCCACACCAACGGCCTGGTCTATGCCAACGGTCGCGACCGCGCCGTCACGTGGATGAACTCCACCGCGTGGGGTCGCCCCATCATCCCGCGCTCGGGCTACATCGTCGAGTTCAACGCCCTGTATTACAACGCCAAGAAGTTCTACCAACAGCTGCTGGTCGACGACGGCCGCCCCGAACGCCTCATCACCGCCGAACGCATCGAGGCCGAGTGCCGGCAGTTTGAGGAGAGCTTCCGCTCCACCTTCGTCAATCACTGCGGCTATCTCTTCGACTACGTCGACGGCGGCAACGCCGATTGGAGCGTTCGCCCCAACCAACTGCTGGCCATCGCCCTCGACTTCTCGCCCCTCACGCTCCGCGAGCGCAAAGCCGTGCTCGACATCTGCACCCGCGAACTCAAAACGCCCAAGGGCATCCGCTCCCTCTCGCCCAAAAGCCAAGGTTACACGCCCTATTATGTGGGACGTCAGGAAGATCGCGACCGCGCCTACCACCAAGGCACCGCCTGGCCGTGGCTCACGGGCTTCTATCTCGAGGCCTATCTGCGCGTCTACCGCATGAGCGGCGTGAACTACATCGAGCGCCAGCTCATCGGCTTCGAAGAAGAACTCTTCTACCACTGCGTCGGCACGATTCCCGAACTCTTCGACGGCAATCCCCCCTTCTCCGGCCGCGGCGCCATCTCCTTCGCCATGAACGTGAGCAGCATTCTCCGCGCTTTCCGCCAACTCGAGAAGCACCGCCTCGAAGAAGAAGCCGCCGAACGCGACTGATCCCATCTCCCCTCCCACCCCTATACCTATATACTCCCCATGAAAGTACTCATGTTTGGCTGGGAATTTCCCCCCCACATCCTCGGCGGCCTCGGCACTGCGTCCTATGGCATGACAGCCGGCCTGGCCGCGCAACCCGACATGGACATCACCTTCTGCATCCCCAAGCCTTGGGGCGATGAGGACAAGAGTTTCATGAACATCATCGGTCTGAGCCAAACCCCCATCGTGTGGCGCGACGTGGACTACGACTATGTGCGCGAACGCCTCGGCGACCGCATGACTCCCGAACAATACTACGCCCTGCGCGACCACATCTACGCCGATTTCTCCTACCGACTCACCGACGACCTCGGCTGTATCGAATTTTCGGGGCGCTATCCCGACAACTTGCAGGAAGAGATCAACAACTACTCCATCGTGGCCGGCGTCATCGCCCGCCAACAGGACTACGATATCATCCATGCGCACGACTGGCTCACCTATCCCGCGGGCATACATGCCAAGCAAGTGAGCGGAAAACCCCTCGTGGTGCACGTCCACGCCACGGATTTCGACCGCTCGCGCGGCAACGTCAATCCCACCGTCTACGCCATTGAGCGCGACGGTATGGACCATGCCGACTGCATCATGTGCGTTTCGGAACTCACGCGCCGCACCGTCATCGACCACTACGGGCAGGATCCGGCGAAAGTGGTGGCGATGCACAACGCCGTCTACCCCCTTCCCGACGACATCCGCGAGATCGTGGCGCAACGTCGCCCGGCCGCCGAGCGAAAGGAGAAGGTCGTCACCTTCCTCGGCCGCATCACCATGCAGAAAGGCCCCGAGTATTTCGTCGAAGCCGCCGCCCTCGTGCTCAAACGCACCCGCAACATCCGCTTCTGCTTCGCCGGTTCGGGCGATATGATGGAGGCCATGATCGAACTCGCCGCACGTCGCGGCATCGCCGACCGCTTCCACTTCCCCGGCTTCATGAAAGGCCGCGAAGTCTACGAGACCTTCCGCGACTCCGACGTCTACGTCATGCCCTCCGTGTCCGAACCCTTCGGCATTTCGCCCCTCGAAGCCATGCAATGCGGCGTGCCTTCCATCATTTCCCACCAGAGCGGTTGCGCCGAAATCCTCGACAAGTGCATCAAAACCGACTATTGGGACATCGAAGCCATGGCCGACGCGATGTATTCGCTCTGTGTCAACGACAGCCTCCACGAGTATCTCCGCGTCGAAGGCCTCAAAGAAGTCGACGCCATCACGTGGGAGAAAGTCGGCCTGCGCATTCGCGAATGCTACGACCGCCTCCTCGGCCGATAAGTCGCGACGGTCGCAACACCCTCTCCCGTCGGTCGCGCCGACTACCGCCTTTTCGCGCAAAAATAAGCCCCCGCTTTCCGCCCGAAACGGCCACCCGCCGCGCCGACTCCCCACTTCGCCCCCCCTCTCGAGTCCAACTCCCCACCCAAACACCCGGCTCCTTATGAAATCCATCTGCCTCTATTTCGAAATACACCAAAACATCCACCTCAAGCGCTACCGTTTCTTCGACATCGGCACCGACCATTACTACTACGATACCTACGAAAACGAGCGCTCCATCACCGAAACCGCCGAGAACAGCTACATCCCCGCGCTCCGCGCCCTCATCGAGATGGCCGAACGCTACGGCAGCTACTTCAAATGCGCCTTCTCCCCTCTCCGGCACCGCCATCGAGCTCCTCGAACAGTACTCCCCCGAAGTGCTCGAGCTCCTCGATCAGCTCAATCGCACGGGCTGTGTCGAATTTCTCGCCGAGCCCTACTCCCACGGCTTCTCTTCTATCAAGTCGCCCGAGTGCTTCAAGGACGAAGTGCGCCGCCTCTCGCGCAAAATTAAGAGCCTTTTCGGTGTCGAGCCCCGCGTGCTGCGCAACTCCTGCCTGATGTATTCCGACGAAATCGGTGCCCTCGTGGCCGAAATGGGCTTCAAAGGCATGCTCGCCGAGGGCGCGAAACAAACCCTCGGTTGGAAAAGCCCGCACTACCTCTACCACTGTGCCCTCGATCCGCGCTTGAAACTCCTGCTCCGCGACCCCGGTCTGTCGGAAGACATCAGCTATCGCTTCAACGACCGCTCCTGGAACGAATACCCCCTCTATGCCGAGACCTACGCCCGCTGGATCGCCGAACAACCCGCCGACCAACCCGTCGTTTGCCTCTTCATGGAGCTCTGCGCCCTCGGTATGTTCCAACCCCTTTCGAGCAACATCCTCGATTTCTTCAAGGCGCTGCCCGAACAGTTGCGCAATCACGGCATCACCTTCGCCACCCCCTCCGAACTCTGCGACAGTTTGGGAGAGCGTAGGTCCGCTGCCCGTCGAATATCCCACCACGTGGGTCGACGAAGAGCGCGACCTCTCGCCCTGGTTGGGCAACATCATGCAGCAGGAAGCCCTCGACAAACTCTACTCCGTGGCCGACCGCGTGCGCATCGGCGGCGACAAGCGCCTGCGCCAAGACTGGGACTATCTCCAAGCCTCGAACAACCTGCGCTTCATCTCCACGAAAGCCAACAGCTACGGCGGCTATCGCGGCATCTACGCCTCGCCCTACGACGCGTTCACCAACTACATGAACATCCTCGGCGACTTCATCACGCGCGTCAACGACCTCTATCCCCTCGAAATCGACAACGACGAGCTCAACGCCCTCCTCACCACGATCAAAAACCAGGGCGACGAACTCGCCGTGAAGGACAAAGAGATCGACAAGCTCAAGAACCTCATCGGTCGCCTCGAGAAAGAAGCCCTCGCTCGCGAAGAAGGCGCGGGCGCACCCGCCACTTCAACCGAAAAGAGCGTTGCCGCCACCGAAAAAGCCACATCCGCTGCCGAAGCGCCCACCACCACGAGCGCAAAGGCCGTACCCGCCGTCGAAAAAGCGACCGGCGCCGCCCCCCACTCCAAGAAAAAAGGCGGTAAGCGCGGCGGCAAAGGCTAAAAACCTGCGCCCTCCGTGCCGACGCACGCCCACAACAAAGCCCCCACCGCTGACCATTGGGTCGCCGGTGGGGGCTTTTCGTTGGATGATGCGCAGAGGGAAACGCCTTCGCGCGGCAATACACATTATTATATAGGGCAGTCCGAACGCTCAGCGCGCCCCTTCGTCCGTCAGCGCCCAGAGGTCGAGGCCTTCGTAGACGCCCGTCAGTTCGTCGGCCGCCATTCGGCGCAAGGCCTGCGCCAGCGCCGCCGTGGGCATCGGCCGTTGCGCAAAGGAAAAATTTCACATCGTCGGGGGAAAGTGCGCAGAAATGCGCACGCGTTCACTTTTTTTTACTTTTGAGTACTTTCATACTAAAGAAAACGCGCTATATTTGCAACGAAAACCCATTTTATCATCTCTGTGTAGCAAAACATCGGAATCTATCGTCCGCGCGATGCGTTCGCCGCACAGCCTACAAACTTCCCCACCTCGCCCGCCTATGATCCTTCATTCCGCCACGCGATTGCTCGGTGCAGCCTTTTTGGCCCTCGGCCTGAGCACCCCCGCCGCCACCCTGGCGCAGCAAGTCATTTTCCCGCAGGAACAACAAGCCGGCACGGCGCGTTTGGCACGCACAGCCGACCACTATGTGCTGAGCAACGACCTGCTCACCGCCACCTTCGTCGAATCGGGCGGCACCCTCCGCTTCGGCGGTTGCCCGCAGCTCAACTTGAACGCCGGCACCGAACTCTTTGAAATCCGCACCGGCAACGGCCAGACGGTGGTGCGCGCCTCGGAAATGCAATTGGAGGGCGTGCGCGAGATCAACTACGCGGCCAATCCCTCGGCCACGAAGGGGGCGGAGAAACTCCCCGGCCGTGCCCTCGAAGCCACCTTCAAGCACGGCAACCTCACCGTGCTTTGGCGCGCGGTGCTGCGCGACGGCAGTCACTACCTGCGCACGGAAATGAAACTCACGGCCTCGAGCGACACGAAACTCTTTGCCGTCGTGCCCATGCTCTATGAGGTGGACGTGCACGCCGCCGGCAGTGCGCCGCGCAAGGTGGGCAACACCCGCGGTGCCGTGCTGCTGAGCGACAAGATCTTCGCCGGTCTCGAAACGCCCATGGGGCTCAACACCGTGGGCGCGGGCGAAAGCGACGAACGCCCCTTCACCCACGACGCGTGGACGACCGACGACTTCGCCATCGCCCCCGCCGGCACGGTGCCGGCCGGCGTCACCGCCCTGGGTTATGCGGCCGACAAAGTGGCCGTGGCGCAGGGTTACGTCACCTTCAAGCAGGCCGGCGCGCAAACCCTCACCTTCACCTACAAAGGCGGCCCCCACAAACTCAACCTCGTGGGCGTCGACGCCGTCGACCTCGACGGCAACGTGGTGGCCTCCGACTATCACTACGGCACGATGGGCAACGCCCACAGCCGCAACGTCTACACGCTCAACGTGCCCGCGGTGGGCGTCTACCGCCTGCGCTATTTCGTGGACACGGCGCCCGAAACCATTGACTCTCGCGGCGAGATCGCCTTCTCCGGTCGCGTGGGTCGGCCCGTCATCGTGCGCGATCTCGCACCCGGCAGCACCCCTCGTCTCGACAGCCACGCCACACCGGCCGCGCCCTCGCGCCCCCGTGCCGTGCGCGCCCTGAGCGCCGCACAAATCGGTGCCGACGATGTGCTCACCGACGCGTGGACGGCGGCCGAATGGACACAGGCCGCTCGCGTGCCCTCGCGCATCAACGAGGTGGGCTACTACGCGCCGAACGTGAAATCCATCAGCCGTTCGCTCCGCTTCACCTCGACCGGCACGCTCGCCGTGCAGTTCAACTACCGCACGGGCAACACGCGCCTGAACCTTTGCGGTCTGGAACTCGTGGACGCCACGGGCAACGTGGTGGCCTCCGACTATCACAAGGGCTACACGGGCAATGCGGCCGAAGGCAACGTCTATCGCTTCAATGTGCCCTACGGCGGCGAATTTACCCTCGTCTACTACGCGCAAGACAAGGACGAAGCCATCACCTCTTCGGGCAACATCCGCCTCGCCCTCACGCAGAGCGACACACTCCACCTGGCTTCGCAAGCCACCACGCAGCTGCGCGGCACATGGAGCCGCAACACCACGCTCCGCGCCGGCGACGATTGGAAAGTGGGCGCCGTGGTGGGTCTCGTGGCTCCCGGCCAAGCGCGCCGCTCCTTCCTCGCCTACAGCGAACGCGAGCGCGCCGTGCCCTGGCGCGCCATGCCGGCCTACATCTCTTGGTACGAACTCAACATCGACCGCAACAACGACCCGAACTATACGGGCAACATGCACGATTGGCAGTGCGAAGAGGTGGTGCGCCAGTGGAAAAAGAATCTTTTCGAGCCCTATCGCACGGCGGTCAACTCCTTTGTGTGGGACGACGGCTGGGATCACTACGGCGATTGGACGTTCTCGCCCAACTTCCCCGACGGCTTCCGCAAAGCCGACGCCTTGGCACGCGAAATGGGCTCGGGCATCGGCGCATGGCTCGGCCCGGTGGGCGGCTATGGGCAGAGCGGCAACTATCGTCGCGCCTTCTGGAACGGCAAGGGCGGCATGCAGCTCTCCAACCCGAAGTATTACGAAACCTTCACGCGCGCCATCACCGACCTGTGCAACAATCGCGGCTATGATTTCCGCTTCTTCAAGTTCGACGGCATCAGTGCGCAATTCTCGGCCGTGGGTCCCGACGCGGGCACGGTGGGCGAAGAGAACGCCGAGGGCATCATCCGCGCCGAACGCATGGTGCGCGAAACCATCAAGCCCGATATCTTCTTCAACACCACCGTCGGCACGTGGGCTTCGCCCTTCTGGTTCCAATACACCGACGCCGTGTGGCGCCAAGAGGGCGACTACGGCGAAGCGGGCAACCAAGGCAGCGACCGCGAGCGGTGGATCACCTATCGCGACGCGCTGGTGCACAAAAACTTCGTGAAGAACTCGCCGCTGTGTCCCATCAACACGCTGATGACCCACGGTTTCATCCTCTCCTCGCACGGACAGGTGTCGAAAAACATGGACTACGACGGCATCGTGCGCGAATTGCGCTGCGCCTTCGCCTGCGGTTCGGGCATGGTGGAGCTCTACAACGACTACGCCCTGACCAATTCGATCCGCGGCGGCCGCCTGTGGGGCGATCTGGCGGAGGCTATTCGCTGGCAAAAGAACAATGCCGACGTACTGCCCGATGCGCACTGGGTGGGCGGTAACCCCTGGACGGGATCGCGCGCCGAAGTGTACGGTTGGGCGTCGTGGAACGGCCAAAAAGGCCACCCTCGCGCTCCGCAACCCCTCGGCTTCGGCTGCCACCTTCCGCACCACGCTGCGCCAAGCGCTCGAAATCCCCGACTATGTGCACGGTAGCCTCATCCTCTCGAAGGCTTTCGGCCGACAAGACGCGCTCACGGGCTTGAACGAGGACACGCCCATCGACATCGACACGCCGCTCACGCTGTCGTTCCCCGCTTCGAGCGTCTATGTCTTCAACGGTCGCGAAAGTTCCGTGCCCGCGGTGGCCGTGACGGGCATCACGCTCACGGGACCCGAGGTGAATGTGGCGCCGGGTCGCGAGAAAGCCCTCGTTTGGGACATTGCACCCGTCAATGCCACCCACACCGCTGTGCAATGGGCGGTGGCCGACCCCTCGATCGCCACGGTGGACAACGGCGTGGTGCGCGGTGTGAAAGACGGTGAGACCACGGTGACCGTAACGGCCGAGGGCGGACACACCGCCACGGTGCGTGTGAAGGTGAGCACTCCGCCTTATGCGATTTCGTTCGATGCCGACGCGACGCAAAGCGGCGAGCGCACCGTACGCAAGGTGACGATCACCGATCCCGCCCAACAAACACCCACAGTGCTCACGCTCGGCGAACACCCGAAGGCCTACACCGACCTCACCGATCGCCCCGTCAAGGTGGGAGCCGGCTCGGCGGTGACGATTGCGCCCGAGTGGAAAGGCAATTGGATGCACGCTTACGTGTATATCGACCTGAACAACGACGGCAAGTTCGACGCTTCGAGCCCCAACTCGCCCGAAGTGGTGGCCTTCACCTACTACAAAGGCCAGGCGAAGGGCGAAAACGGCCTCACCACGCAGGGCAACAACAACCCGGGCATGACGATTCCGGCCTTTGCCCTGCCCACGACCTACGGCACTTACCGCCTTCGCCTGAAAATCGACTGGGACAACCTCGATCCTGCGGGCAGCACGGCAGCGGGCAACGAGATTTTGAAGAACCGCGGCTCGATCACGGATATTCTCCTCAATGTGGTCGATCCCACGGCGGTCAATGCGCCCACACTTGCCCCCTCCGCCACGGCACCGGCCTACGATCTGACGGGTCGCCGCGTGTCGACCGCCGCTCCCCACGGCATCGTCATCACGGGCGGCAAGAAACAAATGCGCTGATCGGGCTTTGCACACGCATCGCCTCACCTCTCTTCACGCTCTCCCCACGCACTGCGTCGGGGAGAGCCTTTTTGTAGCTCGCGCGCCTTGTCCTTGCTGAAGGCGGCAAGAAACAAACGCGCTGATCGGGCTCTGCACACGCATCAGCCCACTTCGCTTCACGCTCTCCCCACGCACCGCGGCGGGGAGAGCGCTTTTCTACAGACCGCGCGCCTTGTCCTTGCTGAAGGCGGCAAGAAACAAACGCGCTGATCGGGCTCTGCACACGCATCAGCCCACTTCGCTTCACGCTCTCCCCACGCACCGCGGCGGGGAGAGCGCTTTTTTGTACGACCGCGCGCCTTGTCCTCACGAAAATTCCCTATATTTGTAGCAGTTTAGGGCGCACGACCGCCAAAGTCGCCGTGTTCCCACGTCTTCACTCCTCGTTTTTCCACCATGATCGCCCTCCCCCTCCTCAGTTTAGCCCTCTTCGCTCCCACGGCCGCGCCGGCCGGTGCCACCGCCATGGACAGTGCCGCCGTCTATGCCGACACGTTGCCCGATGCATGGGCGCCGTACGAATGGGTCGCCGCCGATGCCGTGCCGCCCGCCCTCGTTCCGGCCGCAGACGGCAACTCCTCTGTGCACCTCCTCACACGCACGCTCACTTTCACGCTCGGCGGTACGCTCGGTGTGCACTTCCCCGCCGGCGCGCCCACCGCGGCCTTCACCCTCGGCGGCCTCGAACTGCGCAATGACCGCGACAGCCTCATTTCGGCCGTCTATCCCACAGAAGACGCCCCGGCCTCCGATCGCTATGCCCTGCGCGTGCCGACAGCCGGCGCCTACACGCTGATGGTCTACGCCCGCGCGGCGAAAGGTGCCCCCTCTTCCGCGCCGACGGCCGTGCGCTTCACGCTCACCGCGCCCTTGCCCGACGCAGTTGCCGCCGCGCCGCGCACCGCTCCCCACTCGCGTGCCAACACGACCTACGACCTGAGCGGCCGCCGCGTCTCGACCGCTGCACCCCGCGGCCTTGTCATCCGCGGCGGACGGAAAATGATGCGCTAAGGCGCGTTTTTCGGCCGATAACCCCATATTTTTTGTCGCCCCCTTCCGCCCCGTGCAGGCAGAAGGGGGCTTTTTTCTGCCGTTTTGTCAGCCTTGCGACATTGGCACACGGCTTGCAAAAAAGAAAGCGTACGGCGCAAGGCCAACGCCTCCTCAAGAGCGCAGGCCACCGAACGCAGCGCGGCAACACAAGTCCGTCCAACGCGCCGCACACTCCATATTATTATAGTAACAAAAATAAAAAAGCAACATACCACTATGGGAAAGATTATTGGAATTGACCTCGGAACCACGAACTCGTGCGTATCTGTATTTGAAGGTAACGAACCTGTTGTCATCGCCAACAGCGAAGGCAAGCGCACCACGCCTTCGGTTGTGGCCTTCGTCGAAGGCGGCGAGCGCAAAGTGGGCGACCCCGCCAAGCGCCAAGCCATCACCAACCCGAAACGCACCATCTACTCGATCAAACGCTTCATGGGCGAAAACTACGATCAGGTGCAGAAGGAGATCGAACGCATGCCCTACGACGTGGTCAACGAGGGCGGACTGCCCCGCGTGGCCGTCGACGGCCGCAACTACACGCCGCAGGAAATCTCGGCCATGGTGCTCCAGAAAATGAAGAAGACGGCCGAAGACTACCTGGGCCAGGAAGTGACGGAAGCCGTGATCACGGTGCCGGCCTACTTCTCCGACTCGCAACGTCAGGCCACGAAAGAGGCCGGTCAGATCGCCGGACTGGAAGTGAAGCGCATCGTGAACGAACCCACGGCCGCCGCACTCACCTACGGTGTGGACAAGGCGCACAAGGACATGAAGATCGCCGTGTTTGACCTCGGCGGCGGTACGTTCGATATCTCGATCCTCGAGTTCGGCGGCGGCGTGTTCGAAGTGCTCTCCACCAACGGCGACACGCACTTGGGCGGTGACGACTTCGACCAAGTGATCATCGACTGGCTCGTACAGGAATTCAAGAACGACGAGGGTGCCGACCTCACCACCGACCCGATGGCCATGCAGCGCCTGAAGGAAGCTGCCGAAAAAGCGAAGATCGAACTCTCGAGCTCGGCTTCGACGGAAATCAACCTCCCCTACATCATGCCGGTGGGCGGCGTGCCCAAGCACTTGGTCAAGACACTCACGCGCGCCAAGTTCGAACAGTTGGCTCACGGTCTCATCCAGGCTTGCCTTGTGCCCTGCCAAAACGCATTGCGTGACGCCGGACTGGAGAAAAACGAGATCGACGAAGTGATCCTCGTGGGTGGTTCGAGCCGTATCCCCGCTGTGCAGCAGTTGGTTCAAGACTTCTTCGGCAAGGCTCCCTCTAAGGGCGTGAACCCCGACGAAGTGGTGGCCGTGGGTGCCGCAATTCAAGGTGCGATCCTCAACAAGGAGAGCGGCGTGAGCGACATCGTGCTGCTCGACGTGACCCCCCTTTCGATGGGTATCGAGACGATGGGCGGTGTGATGACCAAGCTCGTCGAAGCCAACACGACCATTCCCTGCAAGCGCAGCCAGACGTTCTCGACGGCCGAAGACAACCAGCCGGAAGTGACCATCCACGTGCTCCAAGGTGAGCGCCCTATGGCGGCACAAAACAAGAGCATCGGCCGCTTCAACCTCGCCGGCATCGCTCCCGCACGCCGCGGTGTGCCTCAAATTGAGGTGACGTTCGACATCGACGCCAATGGTATCCTCAACGTGAGCGCCAAGGACAAGGCGACGGGCAAGGAACAGAGCATCCGCATCGAGGCTTCTTCTAACCTCTCGAAAGAAGAAATCGACCGCATGAAGGCGGAGGCTGAGGCCAACGCGGCAGCCGACAAGGCAGAGGCTGAACGCATCGAGAAAATCAACAAGGCGGACAGCATGATTTTCCAGACAGAGAACCTCCTGAAGGAGAACGGCGACAAACTTCCCGCTGATGTGAAGGGCGAGATCGAGTCTGCGCTCAACACGCTGAAGGAGGCGCACAAGTCGCAAGACGTTGCGGCCATCGATGCGGCTAGCGAGACGCTCAACAAGGCGATGGAGAAATTCTATGCCCAAGCGCAGGCTGCACAACCGGGCGCGCAAGACTTCGCACAGGGTGCGGGCGCACAACAGGGTGCCCAAGCCGGCGCGCAGCAAAACGGCAAGGAAGATATCCAAGATGCTGACTTCGAAGAAGTGAAGTAAGGCACAGGCTCCCTTAAAATAATGGGTGCGCCGAGTCCGCATAGTGCAGACTCGGCGCAATTCTATAATCATTCTAACATTTCTCTATCCCTTTCTTCCTTCTACTTACCTCGATGACTTCTGAAGTTGAAACGAAAAAAGTTGCAAAAACCATTGATGAGCAAATTGCATTGCTCAAAAGTCGCAACGTGCAGTTTCGTGATATCGAAAAAGCGAAAGAACAACTACTCGATATCGGTTATTTTCGATTAGGCTTTTGCTTTTTCCCTTTCGAAAAAAAGTTTTCCACAAAAAGAAAAACGCAATCACATATACAACGAAGATACCTTCTTCGAAAACGCCGTTGCTCTTTATTATTTTGACTTTGACGTTCGCCAGTTACTTCAAAAGCACCTTCAAAGAATAGAGGTTTCTCTAAGAACAAACATCATCCACTGGGTTTCCTTAGAATATAAAGACAACAATCTTTGGTTTGTAGATCCTCAAATAGTAGAGGGGAAGTTTGCAGACAGCTTTACAGAAAAGGTTTATAAAGAGATCCGGAGAAAATCTGACATTATTAGACGTCATCATCTCAATCATCCAAATGACCGTTTTGCTCCACCATGGAAAACAATCGAATTTATGACTTTTGGTTCGCTCGTTGAACTATACAAGAGCCTCAAAGATACCAAGCTCAAACTCTTTATAAGTCGTCGTTTCGGTATTAACAGTATCAAACAGTTTATTAGTTACTTAGATATTTGTCGTGAACTAAGAAATCGCTGCGCACACGGTATACAACTTTTCCATCTACAACTATACCATTTCCCAAAATCAAATCCTGTACACTTTACAAAGGATGAAACCCATAAATTCTTTGGCGCGCTAAAGATTATTACTTTCTTACTTGGACATATCTCAACCAATAGACGCGATGATCTGCTTCAAAACATACAAAATCTATACAAGAATCTCATAGAAGAAGCCCCATGCTTCAAACAAATCCTTAAAAAATGTGCTTCAATGGATGAATTAGCACTACAAGATTTGGTCATATCAAAGCAATAAACTACTTTTGCACCCGATAAAAGTGCTGTCGGCTGTCCGCGACACGGCCGTTAACACTATAAAATCCCCAAATGATCCCCTCGTACAGCGCTGCACGAGGGGATTTTTGTATCTTAGCAGACGATTTCAACACAGAACTCCTATACAACCCCTCCCCCCATGCGACTGAAACTCCTCTTTCTCATACTCCTGCTGACAATCCTCCTCCCCCTCGCGGCACAACGCGGCACGGTGAAGGGGCGGGTATGGAATGCGCGCAACAACGAAGCGCTGATCGGCGCGGTGGTGCGCATGGAAGGCACAAAACGCGCGACGGTCACGGACTCGGTAGGCAACTATGTGTTCAAAAATGTGGCACCCGGCTTCTACCATCTCGCCGTCCAACTCTTGGGATTTGAGAACAAGCGCACGGAAGAGTTCCAAGTCTTGGGCAACCAAACCGCGTTTGTGGATGTGGAGTTGAGCGAAAGCGCATTTTCGCTCACCGAAGCGGTGGTGAAATCCGACACGCAGGCGAAACGCGCCGAGAGTCCGCTCTCGGTGAGTCGGCTCGAAGTACAGCAAATCGAGAAGAGCGCGGGCATGAACCGCGACGTGTCGAAGTTGATCCAGACGTTGCCGGGCGTGGTTTCGACGGACGCGAACCGCAACGACCTACTCGTTCGCGGCGGTGGGCCGGCGGAGAATGTCTTTTACCTGGAAGGCATCGAACTGCCGGTCATCAACCACTTCTCGACACAAGGCGCAGCCGGCGGCGCAGTGGGCATCTTAAACCCCGACTTTATGAGCGCGGTGGACTTCTACACGGGGGCTTTTCCGGCCAACCGCCCCAACGCGCTGAGTTCCGTGATGGACATTCGCATGAAAGAAGGAAGCCGCGACCGCCTGCACACGAAGGTTTCGCTCGGGGCTTCCGATGCTTCCGTCACCCTCGACGGGCCGATCAACGCGCGCTCGTCGTTCATCGTTTCGGCGCGCCAGTCCTATCTGAAAGTGCTCTTCAAGTGGTTCGGCCTCCCCTTCTTGCCCACCTACAATGACTTTCAACTCAAATACAATTACCGCATCGGCACGCATAGTAGCCTGACCGTCATCGGTTTGGCCTCCATCGACCACATGCGCCTCAACACAGCGTTGGACGAACAGGCGCAGGAGATCCGGCGCTTTCTGCTGAACGTCTTGCCCGCCTACGACCAATGGCACTACACCTTGGGGGCGGTCTACAAAGTGGCCGCCACGACGCACACCGACCGCTGGGTGTTGAGCCGCAATTTCCTCGACAACGGCATCCACAAATACCCGGACAACGACACCAATCGGCCGAAACTCTTTGACTACCGGTCGCAAGAATCGGAAACAAGTTGCGTTTCGAACGCACCTTCTGGACGCTGCCTTTCAAACTCAACGTCGGCGCCGGCGTGCAACACGCCCATTATTTCAACCGCACGCAACGCTACCGCATCGAAGCAGGCGTGCCGACGGTCGACCACTACGAAAGCAACCTGTACCTCTTCGCCTATTCGGCCTTTGCACAGGCCTCCAAAGCGTGGTGGCAGCAACGTTTGCAGGCGTCCTTCGGGGTGAACCTGATGGGCAACACCTACAATCGGGCGATGCGGAACCCCCTCACGCAAATCGCCCCGCGCCTCTCGCTCACCTATGCCCTCAATGACAAAACGAAGTTGAGCGCCAACGTGGGACGCTACGCACAACGGCCCTCCTACACGACCATGGGCTACAAACGGCGGCGGGCGATTTCGCCAACCGCGAGACGCTCAAATACCTCATCGCCTACCACGGCGTGGTGGGTGTGGACTATCAGCCGAATGAGCGCCTTTCGCTCACGGTCGAAGGCTTCTACAAGGCCTATCGCCACTACCCCATCTCCATTCTTGAGGGCATGAGCCTTGCCAGCAAGGGCGCCGCCTACGCGGTGCTGGGCGATGAAGCGGTGGTTTCGTCGGGGCGGGGACGCGCCTACGGAGCGGAAGCCGTTGCGCGGCTCACTTTGCCGCAGGGCTTGACGGCTTCGGCCACGATCACGCTCTTCCGCAGCGAATTTACCAATCTGAAGGGGCAATATCAGCCCTCCTCGTGGGACACCGGCCACATCATCAACCTGATGGCGGGCTGGAAACTGCCGCACAACTGGAGCCTTGCCGCGCGTTGGCGCCGACTGGGCGGTGCGCCCTACACACCGATCGACGCGCAGCTCTCGGCACAAAAAGCCATTTGGCAGCTCCGCAACTCGGCTTATTTGGACTATGCGCGCTTCAACTCCCTGCGTTTGCCGGCGGCGCACCAACTCGATTTGCGCGTGGACAAAGAGTTTTACTTCCGCCAATGGGCGTTCAACCTCTACTTCGACGTGCAAAACGTCTACCGCTCGGCCAATCCCATGGCGCCCATCTACACGAATCTCTCGCCGCAAGGCCAACCGATGACCGATCCTGCCGACAATGACCGCTACCTCCTCCGCCAAATCCCGAATATGCGCGGCACCGTGCTCCCGGCTATGGGCGTGATGGTGAAATTTTGAGGAGAATCTCGGCGTTTTCACCCTATTTTTGCTCGCTATTGCGCTTATGCTCCGACAAGGTCGAAAAGAATGCTTCACAAACAGCCAATAGTACCCACAAAAAAGCACATCACGTCACTTAAGTTCACGCGAACCACTAGAAAAAGACGCATAAACGCAAATATATACAACAAGCACACAAAAAATACCCACATTTGGGTATTGAACATCGTAGAGGAAGGTCATAACTTTGCACTCGCAAAGCGCGGCCTTCCTCTTTTTGCACACATCGCGAAAAAAAGAGCGGAAAAAGCACTTACCCAAACGAAGAGCAAACACGCCATTGGAGACTTCCCCGCGACGGGGCAACTCCTGTGCACAAGAAATGCAAAATCACGTATGAAGAAAACCACCAGTTCCCCGCCGTTCAGCCACGGTCTTGCGCCGTTGGCGCTGTGTGTAGCCTTGGCGGCACCGGGATTCCCCCTCGCTGCGATGGCGAACGGCACCTCTCCCGCGGGGACGCTCCCTCTCTCTCCACTTTCCGCCTCATTTTCACCGACACGCGTCACAAACGCAGCGGATCCTACCACAAGCACGGCCAATCCTGCCACAAACGCGGCAAATGCAAGCACAAGCGCGCAGACTTCCGCCACCTCATCGCAGAACAGCGCGCAACTTCCGCCCACCGATGCGCCGTCGAAGGCACAGACCGTGCTGCATTTCACCGTCACGCGCCAAGACACGCACGAAACCCTCATCGGCGCCGCCGTGCGCTGCCAGGGTGTGCTCGCCGTCACCGACAACAAAGGGCAATGCACCATCCGCTTGAAAAACAACCCCGGCCGTGTGCACGTCGAAGTCACCTACATCGGTTGCCACAAACTCGTGCGCACACTCACCGTGCCGGCCGACGGCCGCATCGCCCTCGCCTTGAAAGACGCCAGTCAGGAGATGCAAAGCGCCGTGGTCACCACCCATCGCAAACACACCTCCGTGTTGCAGCAGTCGGCCGCCGTGAAATCGGCCGACATTGAGAAAGGCGGAGCCATGTCGTTGGCCAAATTGCTCGAAACCATCCCCGGTGTCAGCTCCATCAGCACGGGCGGCACGATCGCCAAGCCCGTGATTCAGGGCATGCACTCAAGTCGCATCCTTTTGATGAACAACGGTGTGCGCCTCGAAAGCCAAAGTTGGGGTGCCGACCACGCACCCGAAGTCGACTACACCGGCTCGAGCATGGTCGAAGTGGTGAAGGGCGCCGAGTGCATCCGCTACGGTTTCGGCGCCATGGGCGGTGTGGTGCTCCTCAACGACGCACCCCTGCCCTACGACAGCACGCGTTTCCACGTGAAAGGCTCGGCCAACGTGGGCTACGACACCAACGCGCGCGGCGTATCGGGCAGCGGCACCCTCGAAGCGGGCTACAAACGCTGGGGCGCTCGCGTGCACGGCAACTACACCAAAGGGGGGCGACTACCGCACGGCCGACTATATCCTGAACAACACGGGCTACAACAACATCGCCCTCTCGGCCATGCTCGGCTACAAGGACAATAACATCACGGCAACCTTGCTTTCGAGCATCTACTACCAGCGCAGCGGCATCTACTACGGATCGAAAATCTCTGACCTCGACCAACTCATGAAGCGCTTCGAGGCCGGACGCCCCGATCCCACCACCCTGCGCCCCTTCTCCTACGACATCCAGCCCCCCCTTCCAGCAGTCGCAGCACTTCACCGTGAAGGGCGAACTCAAATGGCGCATCAATCCCGACCACCGGCTCGACTTCGTGGCCTCGTTCCAAGAGAACCTGCGTCAGGAGTTCGAGAACCGCAAGAAACAGCAGTGGAGTTGGATTCCGATGCAAGACCTGATTCTCAAGACCTTCAAGTTCGATGCCACGTGGAACGCCCAATGGCACCTCTGGCACATGACCACCGAAGCCGGACTGGCCAACACCTATCAGGAGAATTTCAACTATCCCGGCACGAAACAGCCGGCCTTTGTGCCCAACTTCGCCGCGCTCTCCATGGGTGGTTTCGCCTTGCACAAAGCCACCTTCGGCCGCTTGCAAGCCGCCCTCGGCCTGCGCTACGACTTCCGCGTGATGTCCGTCAACGGCTACACGAGTTTGAGCAACTACACCTACTACGACGACTTCAAACTCTACAGTAATTTCACCTCCTCGCTCGCCGCACACTACCAAATCAGCGAACAGTGGGACGCCCGCGCCAACGTGGGCTGGTCGTGGAGGCCGCCCGACATCAACGAGCTCTACGCCATCGGGCTGCAAGAAGGCTCCTACTGGGTGGTGGGCAACCGCCATTTGGAGAGCGAACGCGGCTACAAGGCGGTGCTCGGCACGAAGTGGCGCAACACCCGCTTCTCCGTCGAACCGAGTGTGTTCTATCAGCGCATCGACAGCTACATCTACGACCACATCGGCGAGGGTAAAGACCGTTTCCACAACCACCCGAGCGGCAAGTACCCCAAGTTCATCTACGACCAAGACGACGTGCGCCTCTACGGCGGCGACATCGAAGCCACCTACAAGCCCGTCGAGCCGCTCACCCTCGTGGCGAAAGCCGAATGGATCTTCGGTCGCAACCTCACGCGCAGCGGCTGGTTGCCCTTCATGCCCTCCGATCGCTACGGCCTGTCGGCCACTTACAGCAAGACGCTGGGCAGCCGCAAGCAATATGTGGCCTCGCTCTCCCTCTCGGGCATCTACGTGGCGAAGCAAACGCGCTTCGACCCCGACAAAGACCTCGTGCCCGACTCGCCCGACGGCTATTTCCTGCTCAACGGCACAGCCGATTTCGCCATTAAGCTCCCCCGGGGGCGCGAAGTGAAGTTCATGCTCGTCGGCGACAACGTGCTCAATGCGCTCTACAAAGAGTACACCGACCGCTTCCGCTACTATGCCCACGAGCGCGGCGCCAACTTCTCGCTGCGCACGCTCATCCGCTTTTAGCCTCCGCCCGCGCTCGGCACAGCGGCTCGCAGCCACCACGGCAAAAGCACAGGACTTTTGCAGAAAAGTGCTGCATTTTCGCGAAAAAAAGCAGCGGACTTTTTTTCAAAAAGCCGCCGATTTTCGCTCGTAGCCCGCTCATCGGGCGGCGCGCACACGAAGCGCCGCAGCGGAAATCCGTCGCCCCGAGCGCCCTCCTCAACGATTCTCCACAATGAAATATCCTTATCTCTCCCTCCTCTGCACCGGTTGTCTGGCGCTCTCCTCGCTCTTGAGCTGCTCCGACAACCAAGTGGACGACTTCTTCAAGAAAGTCGTCAAAGCCCCTCCCTCGTCAATCGAGCGCGATGTGAAGGGTCACGATCAGATCTATGCCGTTCATGCCATCTTGCGCATGGGCTATCCGGGTGGTACACTCAATGTTGGCCCTAACGGCGAAGACGAAATCAATGTTTATCGCACCATCCACGAGGCAGGCGACAGTCTCTCGCTGCCGGTGATGCAGGAAATCGACATTGCCAAAGACGATGATGGCCAGATGACGGTCACCACCGCCCGCAATCACTTCGATGTGGTGGCATCGGACAGCCTCATCTACGGTCTCGAACTCCGCTACTACGACCAAAACGGACTGCTCATCAATCACCAGTTCTCCAGCTATTACTATAAGACCGACAAACAAGGCAATCAAGTGCCCGACGAAATCAGCAGTGCGCTCCAAATGCACCAACATTTCTTTGGCATCGGTCACAGCACCCTCGACCAAAATGCTGTTGTTGCAGCCGGTAAAGCCCCCATCGTGGAGAAAGGTTTGCAAATGGCCTATCCTCGCACCCTCGATGCTACGCCGCGCTACATCGACCGCTACACCTTCCGCGAGAAGGGAGGACAACCTTTGCCGGCCACCAAATACAGCACGAGCAACATCTATGCGCCCGAGGCTTTGACTTTGGGCAACAACGCCGTGCCCTACAATGTGGATCTGGCTTGGCGCGCCATCGAAACGGGTGGACGCCCCGAGGCTTTGCAAACCATCAGCACGCCCGAAGGCAATATGCGCCTCTACCAAACCGTGGAAGGCACAAAACTCAATGAACTGACTTCCGAACTCTTCAGCTACGAATATCGCGACACCGACCCTGTGGAAGAAGAAATCGGAAAACTCTTTGTGGAGTCTTACAATGACGACTTCATCGACCCGGACACCAACTTGCCCCGTCAGCGTTATAGCCACACCGTGAGCTTGTTGCGCCAAGAACGCAGCCTTGATGCCGGTAAACCCTTCGACCGACTCGGTTTCAAAGGCATTTTGCGCTTCAAACGCAAAGACGTTCAGTTCTCTCTGCAAGCACGCATCTGCAACATCCTCAACCGCGGACTACAACAAGCCGGTGCTGGAGCAACTGCTTTGGACAAGCCTGCGAAATACACCAACGTGGGCAACTCGGCTATCGGATACGTGTGGGACTTCAACCAAATACAACCCGGTTGGGATAACTTCGACATCGACTATCCGCTGCCCATTCGCGTCATTGCCGACACTCAAGATGGAGAAGAACAGTGTGTCAAAGACATCCAACGCTTCTATCCCAATGCCAATGCCGCTAGTCTGTGGCGGATGCTCTCAGAGCCACAAAGTTATTTTTCTTCTTATCGATTCAGACAAAGCACCGTATTATTCTAATGACTAAGTTATCCACCATTTCCGCCTGTTTGTTGGCAGTCGGATGTCTCACCACTTCGTGCGACGACTTTGTCTTTGGCAACGTCCACGTCAACTATGATGACAATCCTCTCGAAGCTAAGCCCGTTGCTCACTCCGGAGCCGACCACTATGTCGACAGTTTGACCAAAATCAAGACGAACGATGCGATGGCCAACCCCGATCCTAATGGAGCGTTCAAGAACTGGTCTACTTGTTTGGCCATGTTCAAGGAAGGACACTCCCACGGTGACGGTAAGATGCACGGCAACTTTGTCTATCGCAATGCGCCTTGGAAGCAAGAAGAGTTTGTCCTCATTCACAACAACACCACACAATGGCCCACTGTTGAGGTGCAACGCTCCTCCACGGTGACTTATCTGGAATCGGTTGACGGCAAACAAGGCCCCAACTACATCCGCATCATCGGCGGAAAACTGAAACGCTGGGGACTTTGCCTCTACTTCTTCAACAAGGAGGGGAAGTTGATGAATGATGATATTCTCGAACATTCCGACGAATACCAGATTTTCTTCACCGTCAGCGATGTGGACGACAAGGGTAGGCCTTATGACGTGATGGACTGTCGTGGCAAATGGACCTATGACCCCAAGAGCAAAGATCCCTTGAAGAAAGGCACTGTGGACCCAACGCCCATCAAGGCGGCTGCCTTTGCCAATGCCACCACGTGGAAGCAACGAGCCGAATTGTCTTCTAAACTCTTTGAATACACCTATCGCGACACCTGGAAACACGGGCTGATGGGCGACGGCACACGCGAGTTGTTCAACCAGCGTTTGCTCCCACCGCTCGACAAAACGGCAATGGACTATGCCGTGGCTCCCTACGACCAAGACCGCGTGGGATTGAAAGGACACTTCAATTTCGACATCGATCTCGGAGAAACCGACACACACCACGTCCAATGGCCATATCTCATTGCCAATCGTCCTGACTACGTCACGGGCGAGGCGGCGCAATACACGCGTCCCACTTATCTCCTGCCGAAGTTCTATCTTTCTGTGCGCGTGATGAAATGTCCCAAAGGCAAAAAGGCACTCATTCCTCGCGATGAATATCTGAAACGCCACTCCACCTATGAGTTCGTCAGCCAACGCATTTGTGCTGAGGCCACGAATCCCGACGAAGCCAAAGAATACGGACAAGATTCGGAATGGACAGAAGTGTTCCGTTTTAACATCCCCATCAAAATCTATTGCAGCAGCTTCGATACTGACCCAACAGGCGTAGACGCCAACGACCCGCTCTACTTTTTCATGGGACACGAGATTGGTCTAACGCCCGAAGAAGCCCTTGAAGCTGCACAAAACGTGCAAACGCACGGCATCGGTGGTGGTTCCGGCTTTGGCAACTGGTTCCTCTAACCAGTAAAGGTTATACATCGACAACCACCACACCACAAAACACTGAGCCGAAGTGAAGCCCTCGCCTTTTGAGGGCGCACTTTAGGACTCAAACGCGATGTTGCAAGGCACGTGTTGCCCTGCCATTCGCTAATATCGCATCTCTGGAAAGTTTTTTTATCTAGACGAAGAGATGCTCTTCTCCACACATATTATAGTCATATCATTACCACAATGAAAAAGATTTTCTATTCTCTTCTCGCGCTTCTTGCCCTCGGGTTGGGCAGCTGCCAACGCGAAACTGGACTCACCAACGTCCAATCGTCTGAAACCACCACCGACCACCTCATCATTAAAGAGGTGTTCTACGCGGGTCATGCTTACATTCGCACTCCGTCCACTGACTACGGTGGAGGCTATACGCCTTTCCCTGGTGGAGATTATGACGATGACACCGACTCTGGTTCTGAGGCTGACTCTACTTCTGAAGAATCTACAGCCCCTGCAACAACTACGTCCACTCGTGCCGGGAAAATGGAAAGCGTTTCTATACACGCAGCTACGACGACCAATACATCACCATCTACAATCCTTCTAAGCAAACACTTTACCTCGATAGCATGGCGATTGTAACCAACCAAATCGACCCACGTGTTATCTTAGAGTTTGCTCCTGGCGACAACTTTATCAACTCTTATTATGGTGTAAACAGCATCATGTGCTTCCCTGGTAAGGGCAAGGACTTCCCTGTGAAACCTGGTCAAACCATTGTGATTGCCAATTACGCGGTAGACCACGCCAAGACTTTTGAGAAGTATCTTGAAGACAATGGCGAAAACCTCAAGGAATATGAAGGTTATGACCAATTTCTCGATTTGACGAAGGCTGACTTTGAGTGGAGTCCCAGCACCGACAAGAACAACAACCCCAATGTGCCCGATTTGATGCCCATCAGTTCAGGCCGTGCCATGGCTACTGTGGCAGAAGCTGTGGGTTTGGCTCTCGTGCGTTTGCCTTGGTCGCCTGCCACCTTTGCCCAATTTGCAAAGCGCGATGCCGAGGCTGATAAGAAATCGAAGGTGAAAAATCCGATTCACTATATCAACGTCACCAACACTCACCTCAAAGATTTCCTCGCTGTCGAAATTCCTTTCGATAAGGTGGTAGACTGCATGACCATTTGTCCTCGTAAGCGTTTCCAAATGCGTCCTTCTAAGTTGGATAAAGGCTTCCTTGGTGTGAATGAAGAAGACTTCTCTTCTTACAACAATGAAAAATATCCTCAAGGTGATGGGTCTCTCTCTCAACGTAAGTTTGACGGTAAAGGCTTCGTGGACACCGACAACACGACGACCGACTTTGAAGTGAAGCCGGCTTCGCTCTCACGCAAGGCCGCTACGCCCGAAAAGCCCGCGGAGAAACCGGCGAAATAAGGGGAGCTTTCCTCAAACAACTCGACCGCAGCAACAGAAAGCGCCGAGGGAGCGAGACTCCCTCGGCGCTTTCGTGTTGAAGCTGTGCGCTGTTTTGTTCCGCTGCGCGGCCGGTGCACTTCGCGCTTCCCGCAAAACAAAACAAGAGGGCGCTCCACATCGTTGTGGAGCGCCCTCGCGCGTTATCGTTGTGCGACCGAGTCGCGAAGTGGGCTTAGGCCTCTACCTTCGACCAGTCTTGTTGGCTCATGCGCACGTAGCTTTGGTAGCGACGCTTCGCGTTCTCTTCGCAAGCCTCGAAGAGTTCGGCGGCCTGTTCGGGGAATTGCTTTTTGAGTGCCTGGAAGCGCACCTCGCCCGTGAGGAAGTCTTGGAAGTCTTCCCACTTCGGCGCCTTACTGTCGAGCATGAAGGGGTTCTTGCCCTGGTCTTCGAGCTCGGGGTTATAGCGCCAGAGGTGCCAGTAGCCGCATTTCACGGCAAGCTCCTCTTCGTAGTGCGATTTACCCATGCCGGCCTTCAAGCCGTGGGCGATACAGGGCGAATAGGCCACAATGAGCGAAGGTCCGGGATAGGCTTCTGCCTCGCGGATGGCCTTGAGCGTCTGATTGTGGTCGGCACCCATCGCGATCTGCGCTACATAAACGTAACCGTAGGTGGTGGCGATGAGACCGAGGTCCTTCTTTCGGATGCGCTTACCGCTGGCGGCAAACTTTGCCACGGCACCCGTAGGCGTCGCCTTGGAGGACTGACCGCCGGTGTTGGAGTAAACCTCCGTGTCGAGGACGAGAATGTTCACATCTTCGCCGCTGGCGATCACGTGGTCGAGACCGCCGTAGCCAATGTCGTAGGCTGCGCCGTCACCACCGATGATCCACTGCGAGCGCTTGGTGAGGAAGTGGCTCAACTCGCTGAGTTGTGCGCAAATGGGGCATCCTTCTTGCTTGCCGGCCTCGATGAGGGGCTTGAGGCGCTCAGCGGCGGCCTTGCTCTCGGCCGCTTTGTCCTTACCGTCGAGCCATTGCTGTGCAGCCTCCTTGAATTCGGCGCTCACATGGTCGTCGGCGAGGCAACGGGTGAGGATATCTGCGATGCGGCTGCGCATTTTCTTGTTGGCCAAGGTCATACCGAGACCGTATTCGCAGAAGTCTTCGAACAACGAGTTGCTCCATGCCGGGCCGTGGCCGTCTTCGTTCGTGGTGTAGGGCGTGGAGGGGATCGATGCGGAGTAGATCGACGAGCAACCGGTGGCATTGGCCACCATCTCGCGGTCGCCGAAGAGTTGGCTGACGAGTTTCACGTAGGGCGTCTCACCGCAACCGGCACATGCGCCGGAGAATTCGAAGAGCGTGGGAGCAAACTGCGAATTCTTGGGGTTGGCGTTGATGTCGAGCAGGTGATGCTTGCTCTTTACGTTCTTCACGAGGTAATTCCAGTGGTCGGCCTCGTGACGTTCCTTTTCGAGTGTCGTCATGGCGAGGGCTTTGCCCGTTTTGGGCTTACCGGGGCAGACATCCACGCAGTTGGCGCAACCCGTGCAGTCGAGTACGCTCACTTGAATGCGGAAGTTCATACCCTTCATGGGCACGGGCGCCTTCATCTCGAGCGTGGGTGCTTCGAAACCGGCCTTTCGTCGGCGTCGAGCACGAAGGGACGGATACAGCCGTGAGGACAAACGTAGGCACACTTGTTACATTGGATACAGTTCTCCAAATCCCAAGTGGGAACGAACGTGGCCACACCGCGCTTCTCATAGGCGGCCGTACCTTGCTGCCACGTACCGTCTTCGAGTCCCTTGAAGGCGCTCACGGGGAGGTCGTTGCCCACCTGTGCGTTGATGACATGCACCAAATCCTTCACGAAAGCGGGTGCTCCGTCGTCGACGGGCTTGTCATCTTCGAGCGAAGCCCATGCGGGATCCACGGCGAAGGTGTGGTATTCGCCACCGCGATCCACGGCGGCGTAGTTTTTCTCCACGATGTCCTGACCCTTCTTGCCGTAAGTCTTTTCGATGAAGTGCTTCATCTCCTCAACGGCCTTATCGACGGGGATAACGCCCGTGATACGGAAGAAGGCGCTCTGCAAGATCGTGTTAGTGCGGTTGCCGAGTCCGATTTCGGCGGCAATCTTCGTGGCGTTGATCACATAGACCGTGATGTTCTTCTGTGCCAACACGCGCTTGATCTTGTTGGGCATATTGCGCGAAAGAGCCTCATCGTCCCAAACGGTGTTGAGCAAGAAGGTACCTCCGGGCTGAATGCCGCGCAGCACGTCGTACATGTGCATGTAGCTCTGCACGTGGCAGGCCACAAAGTTGGGGGTGTTCACCAGATAGGTGGAACGAATGGGGTGGTCGCCGAAACGCAAGTGCGAGCAAGTGAAACCACCCGACTTTTTCGAGTCGTAGGAGAAGTAAGCCTGGCAGTACTTGTCGGTCGTTTCGCCGATGATCTTGATCGAGTTCTTATTGGCACCCACCGTACCGTCGGCGCCGAGACCGTAGAATTTGGCCTGGAACATGCCCTCGCCGCCGAGGCTGATTTCCTCTTTCTTGGGGAGCGACGTGAAGGTCACGTCGTCAACGATACCAATCGTGAAGTGATCCTTCGGCTCGTTGAGCGCGAGGTTCTCATACACGCCGATGATCTGCGCGGGCGTGGTGTCGTTGGAGCCCAAACCGTAGCGACCGCCCACGATGAGGGGGGCATTCTCGCGACCGTAGAAAGCATCCTTGACGTCGAGATAGAGTGGTTCGCCGCTGGCGCCGGGTTCCTTGGTGCGGTCGAGCACCGCAATGCGCTTGGCCGTGGCGGGCACGGCGGCGAGGAGGTGCTTCACCGAGAAGGGGCGATAGAGGTGTACGCAAACCATACCCACCTTTCGCCTTGTTCGCGCAGGTGGTCGATGGCTTCGCGGGTCGCTTCCGAAGCCGAACCCATGAGAATGATCACGCGGTCGGCTTCAGGATCGCCGTAGTAGTTGAAGAGGCCGTATTCGCGGCCGGTGATGCGGCTGATTTCCTTCATATATTCTTCCACCACCTCGGGCACGACGTTGTAGAAGGGGTTGGAAGCCTCGCGGTGAGCGAAGAAGGTTTCGGGGTTCTCGGCCGTACCGCGTGCCACGGGGCGCTCGGGGGTGAGGGCGCGTTCGCGGAACTCGCTCAGGGCCTTTTGGTCCACCAGCGGGCTGAGGTCCTCGATGTCGAGGCGCTCGATCTTCTGGATCTCGTGCGAGGTACGGAAACCGTCGAAGAAGTTGATGAAAGGCACGCGGGTCTTGATCGAAGCCAAGTGAGCCACACCGGCCAAGTCCATCACCTCCTGTACCGACCCCTCGGCCAGCATGGCGAAACCGGTTTGGCGCGCCGACATCACGTCTTGGTGGTCACCGAAGATGCTCAACGCGTGGCTGGCAATGGTGCGCGCCGAAACGTGGAACACACAGGGGAGGAGTTCACCGGCGATCTTGTACATGTTGGGGATCATGAGCAACAAGCCCTGCGATGCGGTGAAGGTAGTGGTCAATGCGCCGGCTTGGAGCGAACCGTGCACAGCGCCGGCGGCACCGCCCTCGCTTTGCATTTCCTGTACCAAGACCGTTTCGCCGAACATGTTCTTGCGGCCTTGCGCCGACCAGTCGTCGACGTATTCGGCCATCGTAGACGACGGCGTGATGGGGTAAATTGCCGCCACTTCGCTGAACATATAGGCGATGTGGGCAGCAGCCTGGTTGCCATCACAAGTAATGAATTTTTTAGCCATACTCATTCTATGGTGTTATGATTGTTATGTTATGATGTCCTTGTGGGCGGAAGTTTCCGCCTGAGCCGGCGTGCCATGCCGGAAACCGCTGCTGCCCGTTGTGCACACGGGGGTGGAGCGAGGTCGGTCACAAAAATGGAAAAAACGAATAGTCCTCACGGACTATGCACCGGGGCTCGCGTCTGTGGGCACGAGCGTCCGTAGGGCAAAGGTAATATTTCTTTTCTGATAGGCAAAGTGCACAAAAACGAAACTTCGCACCCGATAGGCTTTTCATCCGAGAAAATAACGCTTTTTGCACCTTCGCCCTCGCTTTTCGCACCCTTTTCCCCTCCTTTTTCGCGCCAAAATCCAATCATCGCACACCGCAACGCCAAAACTCCACTACTTTTCCGAGAAAGCCCACGCCTTTTGCTAAAAACTCCCAAACTTTTTTCCGATACCCCGCCGCTTTCTGCCCCTCACTTACGCGCGCGCGTTCATTTATATATGAAATCACCTTCCATCGCGAAAGTTTTCTCGACAAACACTTTGTAATCTCCATATTATTTGTACTTTTGCCCAAAGGCATGAGCCTTCATCGCACCACGAACGGGCGAAAGTCGTGCTTCCGCACCGGCAATCCGCAGAAAGCGAAGCCCTATCCCCACTTCCCATCCGCGCAAAAGACGAGACGAAGGCCTTAATCGCTTTACGCCACACATTGCTTCTCAAATTCAATCCCTATGCGAAGACTCTTTTCGCACATTCTCACTATGGCAACGTTTGGCGCATGTTCCGCTGCGGAATCCAAAGACGAAGACATTCACGACACACAACAGAAAGGAACTGTTTCCTTTCAACGTCGCCATTCCGAAGCCCTCGACATTGCCGTAAACAGTCTCCCTGGTTCAGCACATGCAGAACTCGTTGATGCATCTACGCGATAAAATTCTACTGAGAAAAAGACCACTGATCGAGACGGTAAACGACGAATTGAAGAACATCGTTCAGATTGAACACACGCGTCACAGAAGCATCGGAGGGTTGGCAGCGAACCCCATGGCAGCCATAGCCGCATATAGTTTCTTGCCCAAAAAACATCACTTAATATCAAAATCATCGAAAGAAAAAGGAGAATGACTTAGACCGACCTAAGTTTAAACAGAGTAAAAAGCATCAAATTCAACAAAATCAGATAGAATTATGAGACATCTACTCGCCCTATATATCGCCATCCTTTGTATGAGTATGGCGAGTGTGCCGGACACACAAAAACCTCGTCGTGAAGAAGCAAAGCGACTTGTGCAAAGCACACAGATCATGACATTCAATGGCAAGACGGATTCACTGATTCTGATTCTTGATCATGCCATACAGCTAGACTCTTCTCTTTGGGAAGCCTATTCTAGAAAAGTCTTCCTCCTCGATGTTGCTGGTCGACAATCGGAAGCTCTCCACATGCTAGAACAGCTTGAACGCGATGGACGTTTCGCTAACCAATCTTGCCTTTTGTGTCATCTGGGCGACCACTACTATTGTGCTAATGATACTCCACGTGGCAAAGAGAAATTCAGACAAGCGCTAAGCATAGACGAGGCTCGCTTTGCTGAACACCCTTGCGATTCTCTCATAACATGGCTAGCTTATGGCTATCGTCGCCTCTATGATGGTAAAATCGCTTGGAAGAAATGTATGGCTCTCTTCAAGAAGTCGCCCATCACGAGTCGGAAAGCACGTAAAGAGGCTATCCAAGAAGTGCGTACTTGGGCTAACATCTGGGAGGATCAGATTGGTGCTTGTCTTGACCCTTATAAATTCGGCCAATTTGTGGACAAGCAGAAAAAAGAACACTTACAGAGAACTAAGGTAAAAACAAAGCATAAGATTGGCTCTAAACGTCACTAACCTTCTCCCCCACCATCTCCTTGGTGGGTTGGTGGGGGGGGAACTTCTTTTAATCTATCATCTCATCACAATGAAAATAGCATTTCTTTCAGCCCTCAATAAGACGTTTATGAAAAAGTTAATTATTCTCCTTTTTCTCTCTTGGACGTTGCACGCTGTATATGCTCAAACAGAAGGTCTCGTTCCTATTGAGCACGTGTCCTACATCTATGAAGAGCAGATCTCATATCCATCGGGAAGAGAGAATCGTTGCTATCTTATCTTTCGGAAAGATTCGCTAGGCGTGCATGGATGTTTAAATGCTACAACAGATGAGTTTTATGTAGCTAGAGAAGGATTCCTTCCTGGTTATGAGATTCGTCCTTTGCAAAACATCATTGTAAAACAGGATTCTTTGTCTTTTACAGTCGAAGCGGGGGTAGAATTTGACAACCCAGTTCCATTATATTGCAAGGAGGAGGCTACAGCGCAGCGTATGGGCATCCCCCTTTGGATACAAAAAGGTGCAAAACCCGATGTGATTACTCATAAATACAAAGGGAAGATTGAAGCCAACCGCTTGGTAATAGATGATGGGGAACCTTTTACGATTCCTAGGAAACGTGTTTTCATTCGCTGTAACTAATCTCATGTACCCCATCATTTCCGTGTGAGGTGATGGGGTACTTTTAAGGTGTATTATATCATCTATAAGCAGCATAAAATACAAATAACGCTCTAAAATAGCATATCATGCAAGACCGCAGCGAAAGAAGTACAAGACATCATTGATCGAATGCCCACAGGATGGTGCTGGTGGGTATTTGGAATTGTCACAATCCTTATCATAACGATGTTCACCTTAAGTATTGTCATTCATTATCCAGAAACAGTGGATGGCGAAGTCTCCATCACAGCTACAACGGCGCCAGTGCGTTTGGTTGCTTCAGCAACTGGGCGACTTCATCCTTTGCTCCAGCCTGGAGCTAACGTTAGACCAGGGGAAGTGCTAGCCTATGTGGAAGGTGGGGTGAATTATCAAGATTATCTCGTGCTTAAACAGTATTTGCAAAATGAAGACTCTATCAATGCTGTACTCCCTTCGTCCTTAGCTTTGGGCGAACTGACTAATGTTTACAACGCCTATGTCGTCTCTCTCGAACATTGGTTGCGGCTTAGTCATAGCCAACGTTATGCTACCGTGCGCAAGAGCTTAAAGCACAGATAGAAGCAGACCAACGTGTGGCTAGACAATTGGCACTAAGTAAGAGCTATCGTGAAAAGGTCTGTGAGAATTTGTCGCATGAGATGTCGCGCGACACGATGCTCAGTCGCGACAAACTCGTTTCTCTAAGTGAGATGGAAGTCAATGCCAACAATTACTATGCACAAGTGGATGCAGCCATCAATGTGCAAGCCAATCGATTCACCAAACAAGCGGAGATTCGACGCACGCAGACAGAAATAGCGCGTAATTTGCAAGAGGAAGAAGAAATCATAGAAGAGGCCTACTCCGACATGCAAGCCAAGCGTAGTGTACTTATGGAAGAACTTCGCTTGTGGGAAGAAAAATATTTGCTCATTGCTCCCATGTCGGGTAAATTAGATTATCTGGGATTTTGGCATAATAATTCTATGGTTGCAGCTGGCACAGAAATACTATCTATCCTTCCCCCACAAAACCAAGTGATAGGTGAGGCTCACATCTCATCATCGGGTGCAGGCAAGGTGAAATTGGGCAAGAGGTGAATGTAAAGTTGCGCGATTTCCCCCTACGATGAATATGGACTCATCAAAGGAAGAGTCATCTCAATGTCTAAACTCACGAATAAAATTCAGACGGAGAATCATGTAGTAGAGTCTTATTTGGTGCAGATCAATTCTCCCGGAGGACTAGTGACTAATTTTGATAAGCATCTTCCCCTCAACTTTGAAAGTAAGGGAACGGCGGAGATTATTACGCAACCCAAACGTCTCATCCAACGACTATTTGATAATCTCAAAGCCAAAACAGAAAAATGAGTTCCTTTTCTCAAGCCTCCATACGTCTCTAGTGAGCTACGCAACACTTCGCCTTAGCTCAAATCTTTCGCTCCGAGTGGTTCTCGGAAATTCATGCTGGACTTCTAGTTAGCTCTATTGCATCATCCTAGGCTTGTCGCATAGCACTGCAGCACGTCCAGCTTAATATTCAAAACCATACAACTATTATGGCGCGCATTACAAAATCCTCTTTGGAAGAGTTTGCCAAAGAGGTCGCAGCTCTCGAAGCTGCAGAAGCAACAATTCTCTCACCAGAAGAGATGGAACGCTACGCTGGCAGTCGCTATGGTGCTTACACCTCGTTAGGCACTACCAAAGCAAGCACCAAGCCCATGCCCTCGTAGGACTTGGAAATGACTTACTTTCCACTGAAGTGGGGAAAGGAGAATCAGACGTTTTTTTCGTCTTCCATCACCACTATGCATTTAGACAAAAAAATAACGAGCAGCACAATTCAGGCGCATTTGATCCTTTTCGCAGCCAAGACGGAAGTTCAGGATACTATTACGACTGCATTTGGAGATGCGTGTCTTATATTCGCAATAAAGATGGTTCTGCAAGAGATGCAGCAAACATAGCCTATAGATTTTAGAATACCCAGATGCTGATCCGAGTGGATTCCTCGAAGGTTCGGGAGCCTCAACCGGGAGACTTGAATTTGAAGCATTTCAAGAACTATATTTAAAAGCCAAAGAATACAATCCCAACAATCCCTCTATCGGTGTCATTCCAGATTATAATATCGAAAAAATGTACGGACACGGTGTCAGATGACCTGCTCACGCAGTCGTAATCCGCCCAACACTGACGGCTCAGCAGATCATTATGCCCCACAAGCAGGCCCGGCACTCTCCCGAAAGAAACCTACTCAGATTGGAAATACCAAAAATCCATTTGCCATGAATACATTAAAAACTATATTCACGTTCTTCTTCACTCTCTGTTTTATGATGGTAGCAAATGGCTATGCTCAAAAAACAGATAGCATCAATACAGAAGCCGGCAAAAGCGTGCTCCATAGAAATGCAATCTACATACCACCAGCTTTGGAGCAGTATGCCGACACGACTCTTCTCCATCAGAGATTCAACGTAGAAAACAAAGGCAATTACCTCTACACCCCCTTTACAGAGGACAACGAACCCACTATCCCCTTTAATTATGGGTTTCTACATCCACTGGGCGAAAGATTCTACAATTGCTTTATGGGAAAAGTTGATCGCATTCTCCGACCCAAAGCAGACAAAGGTTTCATCATCCTCACAAGCTATCTCGTTGTTCTGGGTGATTCCTATGCCTTTGACACAAGCAACAAAGATACGTCTAAGTTGGCTGATCTCAAATACCTTGATTTCAGACATATCAAAAGAGATTTTTCTTATGGACATCCCTATCAAGGGTTCACTCCCAACGATCGTATAGAACTCAGCAATCTCGTACAATCGTATGGCAGGCAAGCCGCATTAGAAACCGCCAACGCTTGGGTAATGGCCAGCTATCCTTTCAGTTTACAATCTACGAAATTTGAGAATCGATATACACGAGGAAGAAAACTCATCCTCACAGATGGGCATTCAACTCTTTACTTGTATTTTCTGATGATTGACTCAGTCGCACCCAACTTCGATACTGAGGTTCTTCCCTACATTAAAGGGGTATTTCGCTTCAACAGGTTTTGGTAAAGACTAAGACCACGATTTACGCCACGCTATAGTTTCATATCTATTTACACATTCAAAATCTAAGTACTACTCTGTCTTTCGTGCTTACATAGCAAAATACAAATAAAAACCGGAGTTCGACCTAAACATTTCCTCTAAAAATAATTCCACCGACTAAACAACTTAATCGGTGGAACTTGTTCAAGTGGAAAGAAAAATCGCAACCTTACGACTGAAAGCCAAATAGTTACTATTCCACACCAACTCCATTTACACTACAAAGATAACAGAAATGTTTATTAGGTCGACGAATTCTGCAAGCAGATACGCGAAAGTTTTCTCAACAAACGCTTTGCAATCTCCATATTATTTGTACTTTTGCCCAAAAGCGATGAGCCTTCATCGCCCCACAAACGATCGAAAGTCGTGCTTCCGCAAAGCCTATAGCCCAAGTGCAACAAAATCCCCCTCAGCAATACCTCAATATCTAAATACAATCACACAATGACACACCCCTCTCCCCGCCCGCTGCTCCGCCTGCTCGGCGTGCTGTTCGTTTTCCTCTTCGCCCTCTGCCCCTCGCGGCGCAGAAGGGTAAGGACTTCGAGGACTACAACGTGCAACGCGGCTTCGAAATGCTGCAAAACGACGAAGATCTCGACGAAGCGCTCAAGCAATTCCAAACCGCGCTCGAAAAGAATCCGCGCAACGGCTATGCCCATTTCTTCATTGGCCTCATCCGCCTCAACAACGACGAAAACGGCAACGCCCTCTCCGCTTTCGATCTGGCCGTCAAGCATTTGCCTAAGAAAGACAAGAAAACACTTGCCCTTGTGCAATCCAAACGCGCGCTCGTCCACTTGGAACTCACCGACACCACGGCCGCACTCGCCGATCTCGGCACAGCCATCCGCCTTGCGCCCGACGACAAAAGCTATTACCAACAACGCGGCGACCTCTACTACGAGATGAGTCGCTACGACCTCTCCGACCGCGACTACGAGCAGATGCAAAAAAACTCGACAAAGGCGATACCTATTCCTATATGGGGCTGGGACGCAACGCGGTGGCACGCAAAGACTACGACCGCGCCCTCACCCTCTTCGACCGCGTGGTGCAGCTCGCACCGGAATACAGCCAAGGCTACTCCTTCCGCGCCGAGGTGCACTTGCTGCGTCGCGACTATCCGCGCGCCGTGGAGGACTGCGCCACGGCCTTCGTCCACGTGGGCGACGACATCGACAACAAAGCTTTCCAAGTCTTCGGCACCCTCTGCGACTCTGCCGCCGCCCCGCTGCGCGCACGCCTCAAAGTGCTGCGCAACAAAGAGCCGAACGAACGAAAATGGCCCCTACTCCTGGCCGGTATCGAACGCGCGCAACACCACTACGGCCGTGCGGTGAACTACCGCCTCGAAGAGTATGCCATGGATCCCTCGGCAGGCACCGCCAACGGCATTGCCACCGACCTCAATGCCCTCGGACTCACTGAGGCCGCAGTGGCATGGGCTGCACGCGCCGAGGAAGAGGATTCCAGCAGTCTGTCAACAATACTCTTACAAGCGGAACTGCTCACCGACCTCCGCCGCTACGACGAAGCCAACGCGGCACTGGATCGCGCACAGGCCATCGATGCCGAAGACGCCCGCGTCTACCTGCAGCGCTCCTTGATCCACCGCGAACAGAAAACTACGAAGCCGCCGTGGAAGCCATGGACATGGCGCTTTCGCTCAACGAGGAAACGGCCTTTCTTCACGACCTGCACGGACGTTTGCTCCTGAAAATGGGGCAGAAAGAGCGTGCCGACGCGGACTTCCGCCGCGAGTTGGAACTCGAAAAAACGCCCGACGATTACTTCGTCTCGCCCTTTGCCCTCTATTTCCTCGGACGTCCGAAAGCGGCCGTCGCACGCATGGACTCCATCATGGCCAAGGGCGATGAGGACAACGCCTACAACGCGGCTTGTCTCCACGCACTGTGCGGCAACAAACAGCAGGCACTCACCTATTTGGAGCGTGCGCTGAAGAGCCGAAAGTACACCGATTTCGACCACATCGACAAAGACTCTGATCTCGACAACCTGCGCAACGATGCCGACTTCAAGGCGCTGGTGAAGCAATATCGCGAGGCGTGGGAAGCCCACCTCGCCGCTGAGCGCAAACTCCTCGACCCGCGCGCCACAGAGGGCACAAAGAGCCACGCACCCACCACCGCCGCACCGATACCCAGCACGAAAAAAACCGCCGGAACGGCAGCCGCCGCCACAAAACACGGCGTTTCGGAAATCGCCTTCACCCGTACGGGCGGCGTCACGCAGGTGCCTTGCACCATCAATGGGCTACCCCTCCACTTTGTTTTCGACACAGGAGCGTCGGACGTGACGCTCTCGTCGGTCGAAGCGCTGTTTATGTTCAAGAACGGCTATCTCAAACCCACCGACGTGATCGGTCGCCGCGCCTATCTCACCGCCTCGGGCGATGTGGTGGAGGGCACGAGCGTGCGCCTGCGCTCTGTGACCTTCGGCGGCATGACGCTCGACAACGTGCGCGCCTCCATCACCCACAGCCAGGACGCGCCGCTCCTCCTCGGCCAGTCGGTGCTCAGCCGACTGGGGAAAGTGGAAATCGACAACCACGCCAACGTGATTCGCATCACGCGAAAATAAGCCGCCGGCGCCCTTCGCGCACTCCTTGCGCAACCTTGCACACCAGGCGAGAGGCGACCGAGGCGAAAAGCCTTCTGCGCTCGAAAAAAATCCGTGCATCCCACGGAAAGAGACAATCTGGGCGCAAAGCATCGTATAAAAAAAGGCCTTTTCTCCTCAAAAAAATTTGTACAGTCCCCGCAAATTGCTTATATTTGCAGCGTTCAAACAGACGTGAGGGGCTCAAACGAAGCTCCTCACTTCTTTTAATTAGCCGTGTCTCACCCCACTTCGCCACCGAAGTCGAGACACCCCAACTCATTTCACACCGACTGACACTCATGATCAGTAAAGCAGCCGTAGAACAACTCATCGCCGACTGGCTCGTCGGCAAAGACTATTTCCTGACCGACCTGGTCATCACGCCCGATGACCGCATCATCGTGGAAATCGACCACGCCGAAGGGGTGTGGATCGAAGATTGTGTGGCGCTCTCTCGCCACATCGAAGACGGACTGGACCGCGACGAGACGGATTTCGAGCTCGAAGTGGGCAGCGCCGGCTTGGGACAGCCCTTCAAAGTGCTGCGCCAATATGAAATCCACGTCGGCGACGATGTGGAGGTGCTCACCGCCGAAGGCAAAAAACTCGTCGGCCGCCTCACCGCTGTCGACAACGGCCAAATCACCCTCACGCAAACCGTGAAAGTGAAGGCACCGGGCGAAAAACGCCCCCACTTGGAAGAAGTGGAAACCGTGCTTTCGCTCGATGCGGTGAAATGGACCAAACTTTACATCGACTTCAAATAAAATAGCGCCCGCCCACGCGCGAGGATGCCCCATACTCGGCGCAACCACCGCGCACGCTGCAGCCACTTGCACCGCGAGGCCGGCTTATACACCCCATTCGCATATATCACAGCGACCCACCATGGCCAAAAAGCAAACCGAAACTCCCAGTTTGTTGGAGACCTTCAGAGACTTCAACCAAACCAAAAATATCGATGACACCACTTTGCTCGGCGTGCTCGAAGAGAGCTTCCGCAGTGTCATCGCCAAAATCTTCGGCACGGACGAAAATTTCACCGTCGTGGTCAATCCCGACAAAGGTGACTTCGAGATCACGCGCAGCCGTGAGATCGTAGCCGACGATGAAGTGGAAGATCCCAACAAACAAATCGCCCTCTCTGAAGCGCGCCGCATCGAACCCGACTTTGAAGTGGGCGAAGACTGCAGCGAGCACATCGAATTTGAAGATTTCGGCCGCCGCGCCATCCTCACTCTCCGCCAAACCTTGGCCAGCAAGATCCTTGAGCTCGAACACGACTCCATATATAATAAGTATAAGGATCGTGAGGGCGAGATGGTGACGGCCGAAGTTTACCAAACGTGGAAGAACGAAACGCTCCTCGTAGACGAAGAGAAAAACGACCTCTTGTTGCCCAAAAGCCAGCAGATTCCTCGCGACTACTACCACAAGGGCGACCACATCAGCGCCGTGATCGACCGCGTCGACAACACGAACGGCAATCCGAAGATCTATCTTTCGCGCACCAGCCCCATGTTCCTGCGTCGCCTGCTCGAACGCGAGATCCCCGAAATCGCCGAAGGTGTCATCCAGCTCCGTGCTGTGGCGCGTATCCCGGGCGAACGCGCGAAAATCGCCGTCGAAAGCTTCGACCCCAACATTGATCCCGTCGGTTCGTGCGTAGGTGTGGGCGGAAGCCGTATCAACGGCATCGTTCGCGAACTGCGCAACGAGAACATCGACGTCATTCCCTACTCTTCCAACACGATGTTGTTCATCCAACGTGCCCTCAATCCGGCACACATCAACAACATTGAGATCAACGAAGAACTCAAAAAGGCCGACGTCTTCCTCAATCCCGACCAAGTGAGCCTCGCCATCGGTAAAGGCGGCCAGAACATCAAGCTCGCCTCCATGCTCACCGGCTATACCATCGACGTCTTCCGCGAAGTCGAAGGCGAACAGCCCATCGACGACATTTATCTCGACGAATTCTCGGACGAAGTAGACCAATGGGTCATCGACGCCGTGAAGAACATGGGTCTGCGCACCGCACGAGAAGTGCTGAATGCCCCCCGAGATATGATCGCTGAAAAGGCCGACCTCGAAGACGACACCGTAGACCACCTCCTCTCCGTGCTCCGCGCAGAGTTTGACGACAGCGAAAGCTAATGCCGAGGGCTTCGGCCCCCACCGCCTTCCCCTTTCGTCACATCGGCCATGCACGCGGCCACAACCCACACACAATGAGATTAAGCAAAGCTACCAAAGAATTTAACATCGCAACCCAAAGAGCCGTTGACACGCTCAAAGAGCACGGTCACGTCGTCGAAGCCAACCCCAATGCGAAAATCGACGACGCACAATACGAGATTCTCAAAAAGGTGTTTGCCAGCGACAAAGCCCAAAAGGACGAGGCCGAAAAGCTCTTCCCCAGCCGACGCGAGGAGAAACGCAACGAGAAGGCCGATAAGCCCGAAGTGAACGACGAGGCGCCCGCCGCTCCTGCCGAAACGCCCGCTCCCGCGGCCGAAACTTCGACCGAAGCCCAGCCCGCAGCCGAAGCCACCAAGACCGAAGTGCCCGAAGACCTCAAGCCCCAGGTGAAAGTGCTCGGCAAGATTGAGCTCGAAGACAACGCCGGCGGCAAAAAACGCGGCTCACGCAAGACGACTGCCGCCTCCAAGACGGAGAAAGCGGCCGAAAAATCGGCACCCGTCGAAAAGCCTGAGGCCGCTCCTGCCGCAGCCGAAAGCGTAGCCCCCGAGGCGCCCGCCGAAAAGCCCGCAGCGCCTGCACAACCCGCGGCGGAAAAAGCAAACGCCCGCCACGGAAACCGAAGCAGCACCCGCCGAAGCACCCGCTCCCGCGGCCACTGCCGATGCGCCTGCCGCCACCGGTAACGAGAACGACGCTGAAACAACCTCCGTCGGTGGTGCTCCGCGCCTCACCGGCCCGAAGGTGGTCGGCAAAATCGACCTCGACGCCATCAACGCCAACACGCGCCCCAAGAAAAAGAGCAAAGAAGAGCTCCGCAAAGAGCGCAACGACAAGCGCAACCCCGCCGGCAAGAAGCGCGCACGCATCGGCAACGAGCGGGTAGACGTGAGCGCCGAAGCCAAAAAGAACAATACCGGCGGCAACGCCGGTGCAGGTGCGGGTCAGAATCGCAACAACCAAAACCGCAATAACCAAAAACGCCGCCAAGGGTCAAGGCAAGAAGGGCAAGAAAGGCAACGCCCCCGCACAGCCCGTCAGCGACGAAGACGTAGCAAAGCAGGTAAAAGAAACCCTCGCACGTCTGCAAGCGAAGGGCGCCGGCAAGGGCAAGGGCGCGAAATACCGTAAGGAGAAGCGCGAAGCTGCCCGCGAGCGTCACGAAGAAGACCTCATGCGCCGCGATGCCGAGAGCCGCGTGCTCAAAGCTCACCGAGTTTGTGACCGCCAACGAGCTCGCCACGATGATGGATGTCCCCGTTACGCAAGTCATCGGCACCTGCATGAGCATCGGCATCATGGTTTCGATCAACCAGCGCCTCGACCAAGAGACCATTGAGATGGTGGCCGACGAATTTGGCTTCAGCACCGAGTTTGTCAGCGCAGAAGTGCAAGAAGCGATCATCGAAGAAGTCGACAGCGACGAAGATCTCGAGCCCCGCGCTCCCATCGTCACCGTCATGGGTCACGTCGACCACGGTAAAACCTCCTTGCTCGACCACATTCGCAACGCCAACGTCATCGCCGGTGAGGCCGGCGGCATTACACAGCACATCGGTGCCTACAATGTCCGCCTCAAAAAATGGCCGCTCCGTCACCTTCCTCGACACCCCCGGTCACGAAGCGTTCACCGCCATGCGTGCTCGCGGTGCACAAGTCACCGACATCGCCATTATCATCATTGCCGCCGACGACAATGTGATGCCCCAGACCAAGGAAGCCATCAATCACGCCGTGGCTGCGGGCGTTCCCATCGTCTTCGCCATCAACAAGATCGATAAGCCCGGCGCCAACCCCGACGCCATCAAGAGCACACTCGCTTCGATGAACTTCCTCGTCGAAGAATGGGGCGGTAAATACCAATCGCAGGACATCTCCGCCAAGAAGGGCGAAGGCGTGTTCGAACTCCTCGAAAAAGTGCTCCTCGAAGCCGACCTCCTCGAGCTCAAAGCCAACCCGAAGCGTCGTGCCGTCGGCACCGTCATCGAGAGAGTTCGCTCGACAAAGGTCGTGGCTACGTCTCCACCGTCCTCGTTTCCAACGGTACCCTGCGCCAAGGCGACGTCATCGTGGCCGGTACCCACGCCGGACGCGTCAAAGCCCTCTTCAATGAGCGCGGCGTTCGCGTCCAGGAAGTGCCCCCCCGCACACGCCGCCACCGTTCTCGGCTTCGACGGCGCCCCCCAAGCCGGCGACCAGTTCAACGTCATGGAGACCGAGCAAGAAGCCCGCGAAATCGCCAACAAGCGTCTGCAACTTCAGCGCGAACAAAACCTCCGCACCTCCAAGATGCTCACGCTCGACGAGATCGGCCGCCGCTTGAAGCTCGGCGACTACCAAGAACTCAACATTGTCGTCAAGGGCGACGTGGACGGTTCTGTACAAGCCCTCTCCGACTCCTTCATTCGTCTCTCCACCGAGTCCATCGCCATCAACGTCATCCACAAGGGCGTGGGTCAAATCTCTGAGAACGACGTCACCCTCGCTGCCGCCTCCAAGGCCGTCATCGTCGGTTTCCAAGTGCGTCCCTCAGCCGGTGCGCGCAAACTCGCCGAGAAGGAAGGCGTCGACATCCGCCTCTACTCCATCATCTACGACGCCATCGAGGAAGTCAAGGAAGCCATGGAAGGCATGCTCAAGCCCATCGTCAAGGAAGAAATCACCGCGATGGTCGAAGTGCGCCAAGTCTTCCACATCTCCAAGGTCGGCTACATCGCCGGTGCCTACGTCATCGACGGTAAAGTCTCCCGTTCCGACAAAGCCCGCCTCATCCGCGACGGCGTGGTGGTCTTCTCCGGCGACATCGCCGCCCTCAAGCGTTTCAAAGACGACGTCAAGGAAGTCACCACCAACTTCGAGTGCGGTATCTCCCTCCAAGGATGCAACGACATCAAGGAAGGCGACACCATCGAAACCTACCGCGAAATCGAAATCAAGCAAAAGCTCAACGCTTAATCCACACATTGCCGCGATCGGTTCCTTTCCGATCGCGGCTTTTTTTGTACCTTCGCCCGGCAATCACCCACTTTTGCACAAAAACGCCCCGAAACGTCACAAAACAGCAGGGAGAAGAAGGCCATTCGTCGACAAAACCCGTTCATTGGTCGATAAGTTCATCCGAAACAGCGCATTCCCCGAAAGGCCATTTGCTTTTTACCTCCCAATTCTCTATTTTTGCAACAACAAAAAGACAATGAAGAAGTCACTTTTCGCAGCCCTCGCCTTCGCGTCTTCGCTGCTCCTCACCACCTCCTGCGACACCCCCGACACCCTCAAAGGAGTACAGCCCAGCGCCGCCAACACTCTCTCCGCACTCAACACCGGAGGCACGATGCTTACCAATCTCGTCGGCAACTTTCTCAGCGGCGGCAGCGTAACCGAACGTGATCTCGTCGGCACATGGACCTACAACGGCACAAGCTGCGTCTTCGAAAGCCAAAACCTTTTGGCACAGGCCGGCGGCGTCGCCGCATCCAGCGCGCTCGAAACCAAAATCGACGAGCAACTCAAGCGCTACGGCATCAGCAAAGGCGTGACCCGCTTCACCTTCAACGCCGACAAAACCTTCACCGCGACACTCAACGGTCGCAACATGAGCGGAACTTATAGCCTCGACACCGCGTCGAAACGCTACACCTTCAATTCGTAGGCGGACTCCTCAACCTCCAGCCCCAAGTCACTCGCAACGGCAACGGCATCGCCCTCCTTTTCGAGTCCGACAAACTCTTGGGACTCCTCAGCACCGCCTCCTCCCTCCTCGGCAAGATGGGTAATTCCAACCTCGCCATGGTCTCTTCGCTCCTCGGCAACTACCAAGGTATGCGCATCGGACTCAAACTCTCGAAGTAAACGCCTCAGCGCTCCCCACTTCGATCTCGCGGCAGCCGCGCACCGGCACAAACGCCCCCGCAGCACCGCAAACCCTCGGCGACCGTCGCCCACATTCCCCCGCGATTCGCGATCGTCACCCACTCCCCACGGCATTTCTCGTATTTATAGTTTCCGAACAGTCTCGCTTACAGTGGTAAGTGAGGCTGTTTTTTTTTGCACATTGAGGGCAAATCACTACCTTTGCCCCATCAAAACCTCAGAACATGCACAAGTTTTCTCGCATCCTCCCTTGCTTTTCGCCCTCGGCCTCATCCTCAGCTCCTGCGGCGGCAGCAACACCCAAACTAAAAACGGCTATACCTACCAACTGGCGCCCCGCGAATCGCAGCCCGGCAACTTCCTCACCTACACCGCAGCCCAAGGCACCGTACGCGCGTGGCAAGGCTTCGCCGTTCGCGCAGATCGCAAAACCCTCTCCGCCGGCGACCTTTTTGAGCAGGAGCCCGAAGTGCGCATCGACTCCTCCCGCCTCACCCAAAGCCTCAATGCCGACGGCACCCTCACCGTCGGTCACTTCGTCGGCCGCATCGGAGGCGAAAGCACCCTCATCGACGGCATCGTCGTCCCCGCTTCCGGCACACCCCAAGGCCGCGACACCGCACTCGTCAACCGCGTCGTCCAACCCATCGAAGGCGGCGGCATCTACATCGGCCCCGCCACCCAACGCGAGATCGCTTCGCGCGGCGGACAGGGCGGTACCATCCGCAACTCGCGCAATGTCATCGATAGCCTCGGCGTCGGTCTCCACGTCTTCCCCGACGGCAGCTACTTCGCCGGCCGCATGGTAGGCGATCTCGGCACCGATCTGCCCGACTTCCTCGACGGCTACTACATCGCCGCCGACAGCACCCTCTATGTTCTCCCCGAAGAGCGCACCGCCGTCGATGCCCTCACCGCCGAAGCCCTCAAAGCCAAAGCCCCCGCCAAGGGTGCCCCTATGACGCGCCTCCTCAGTCTGCCCGAAGACCTCAAAAAACCTCTACGGCAGCGTGGCCAACAACTACGATACCCCGCCTATGCTCAACGGTAGCCCCGCCGCCGTCGCCGCCCTCCGCTTCACCCCCTACGAAACGGCCGGCCATTCCACCAAAAGCCACGAGATCACCGTCCAATTCCTCGTCGGCACCGACGGACGCACCACCGTCATCAACGTCACCGACTGCAAAGACGTAGAAGTAGAGGCCGCCGTCAAAGGTTTCCTGCGCAAACAAACCTTCACCCCCGCCACCAAGGGCGGACGTCCCGTCAAAGCCTGGGTTCGCCGCACCCTCACCTACCTCACCGCCACCGACGGAGCAGGCGGCGGCAAGCCGCGCGAAATCATCGGCAACCTCAGCGAGCTCTAAGTCCACCCTCACCCCGAAAGCCTCGGGCAGCGACCCAAAGTCCCCGCCCACCCACAACCCGACATTCAACCGCACGCCGCGAAGCCCCGCCTCGCGCCCGGCGCACCGCGTGCACACACCGACATAACAACTTTTTTTCTTATGGCACAAGCCCTCGAATTCAAGTACGCCCCCATGTTCCAACTCGGCGAAGACAAAACCGAGTACTATCTCCTCACGAGCGACCACGTGAGCACGAGCGAATTTGAAGGACACCCCGTCCTCAAAGTCGAAGCCGAAGGCATCACCCGCATGATCGCCCAAGCCTTCCGCGATGTCTCCTTCCTCCTCCGCCGCGAGCACAACGAACAGGTGGCCTCCATCCTCTCCGATCCCGAAGCCTCCGACAACGACCGCTACGTTGCCCTCACCTTCCTGCGCAACGCCGAAGTCGCCGCCAAAGGCCGTCTGCCCCTCTGCCAAGACACCGGCACCGCCATCGTCCACGGCGAGAAAGGCCAACAGGTATGGACCGGCATCTGCGACGAAGCCGCCATCTCACGCGGCGTCTACGACACCTACACCGAGGAAAACCTCCGCTATTCGCAAAACGCCCCCCTCAATATGTACGATGAGGTCAACACCCGTTGCAACCTCCCCGCACAGATCGACATCGAAGCCACCGAGGGCGACGAATACCACTTCCTCTGCGTCACCAAAGGCGGCGGATCGGCCAACAAGAGCTACCTCTATCAGGAAACCAAGGCCATCCTCAACCCCGACACCCTCGTGCCCTACCTCGTCGGCAAGATGAAAACCCTCGGCACCGCCGCTTGTCCGCCCTACCACATCGCCATCGTCATCGGCGGCACCAGCGCCGAGAAGACCATGCTCACCGTCAAGCTCGCCTCCACCCACTACTACGACTCGCTCCCCACCACCGGCGACGAAACCGGCCGTGCCTTCCGTGACGTAGAGCTCGAAGCCCGCTTGCTCGAAGAGACCCGTCACATCGGACTCGGCGCACAGTTCGGCGGTAAATACTTTGCCCACGACATCCGCGTCGTCCGTCTTCCCCGCCACGGCGCCTCCTGCCCCGTAGGCCTCGGCGTGAGTTGCTCGGCCGACCGCAACATCAAGTGCAAAATCAACCGCGACGGCATCTGGATCGAGAAACTCGACGACAACCCCGGCCGCCTCATCCCCGAACACCTCCGCAACGCCGGCGAAGGCGAAGTGGTGCGCGTCGATCTCAACCGCCCCATGCCCGAGATCCTCGCACAACTCGATGCTTACCCCGTATCGACTCGCCTCTCCCTCAACGGCACAATCATCGTGGCCCGCGACATTGCACACGCCAAGATCAAGGAACGCCTCGACCGCGGCGAAGAGATGCCCCAATACCTCAAAGACCATCCCGTCTACTACGCCGGTCCCGCCAAAACACCCGCCGGCATGGCCTGCGGCTCCATGGGTCCCACCACAGCCGGCCGCATGGACCCCTACGTTGATCTCTTCCAGAGCCACGGCGGCAGCATGATCATGCTCGCCAAGGGCAACCGCTCGCAACAAGTCACCGACGCCTGCAAGGCCCACGGCGGTTTCTACCTCGGCTCCATCGGCGGTCCCGCCGCCATCTTGGCACAAAACAACATCAAGTCCATCGAGTGCGTCGAATACCCCGAACTCGGCATGGAAGCCGTTTGGAAGATCGAGGTCGAAGACTTCCCCGCCTTCATCCTCGTCGACAACAAAGGCAACGACTTCTTCAAGCAGTTGCCCCCCGCCTGCGCCAAGTGCTAAATCCGCTCCGCGTCCCTCGTTTCCTCGAGGGGCACACGTTCTCAAAAAGTCCCCCACTATCTCGAAATAGTGGGGGACTTTTTTGTATAACTCGCCGTGTTTCAGCAAGAAGTGGCCGACTTACGTAGACGCGCTGCTGCACGTGAAAAGATTGGAGAAGTGGGCAAAGAAACCATGCACAGGGCGCAAAAGGAGAATCTTACACACTTTTTCGGACATTACCATTTTTCTGCCGTTTTGAAGTTTACCGGACAGCAATAGCTCGGAAAGGCCAACCGCATCGGCGATAGCTCGGCACTGCGAATGAGAACGTTGGTGCGCCGAAAGCGCGGCAAACGAAAAAAACAGCACCCCGCCCTTGTGCACGCGGCACAAGAGCGGGGGTTGTGACTGAATGGAGTTGACGCGCACGCTGTGGGGGCGGCCATCGACGAATCGACGCGACAGCCTCAATAGAGGAAGCCGAAGAGCCAAAGCGGAATCTCGTTGTCGCCGCGTCCCACCTCGGTGTTGTAGCGGGCGAGGACGATGTTGGGGTCGCTCTTGACGCGCTTGCTGCGATCGCAGACGTGGATTTCCACGTTTCCGTTGATGCGGTAGAGTCCGTCGCGGCGTCCTTTGTTGACGGTGTGGTGTCGCCAAAGGGAGTTGACGAAATAGGTCTCCATAATGTTCTGCTCGGAGATGGAGGGCGAGTAGATGGAGTAGATGAGATTCGGGTTGTGGAGGAGAACCGCCGCGGGTTTCTTGGGGAAGCCTTCGTTTTCCTTGTAAACAAGGTTGACGAGTCGGGCTTCTTCGAGATACTTGAGGTAGTTCATCACCGTGGCGCGCGAAGTGCCGATCTCTTCTGCGAGACGGCTCACGTTGGGGGTGGTGTTTTCGCTGACGGCGAGGAGATAGAGGAGCTTTTTGATGCGCTCCAAGTACTTCAACTCGATTTGCTTGATGAACAAAATGTCGACTTCGATCATCGTGTTCATCGCGCGCAGGAGTTGTTCGGTGAAGTTGCGGCCTTCGAGGAAGAAGGGGTAGTAGCCGTGGTGGAGATACTGCTGGAAGTACTCCCAGGGGCGCACTTTGGGCAGAATGGTTTTGAGAATGCCCTTGTGATCCTCAAGGAGTTCTTTGAGGGTGTAGGCGCGGAAGTTTTCTCCGGTCTGCAAATTGATGAATTCGCGGAAGGAGAATCCGTGCAACCAGTATTGGCGGGCGAGGGAGTTGAGTTCGGTGTGGTCGTTCTCACCTCCGCGCACCGAAGTGGTGGAGTAGATGATGCGGAGCAGGGGGAAGTGCTCATAGCACTCGATGATCTGCTCGCGCCAATTGGGTAGTTTGAAGGCTTGGTCGAGGAGTAGTACCTGTCCGCCGGCTTTCACAAAATCGCCGGCGAAGTCAACAAGTTTCCTTCCTTGGAAGTAGAAGGAGTTCATGTTGGCATAGAGACACTGTCGCATGCGAGGATCGAAGTTGTCCTTGGCATACGAGAGGAGGAATTGTGTGCGGCCTACTCCGCGGGATCCGCGAATACCGATCAGCCGGTAGCTCCAGTCGATCGAATCCATGAGCGCGCGCCGAATGGGGGCATTGGTGTGCTCTATGAGATAGGCGTGTGATTGAAAGAAAGTCTCCATAGTTCTCTGGTATAATCGGAATTTCGCTTGAGGGCATGGCTCCGGTGCACCGCAAAAGTGGTGTTAAAAGCCTTTTATGCTGCAAAGTTACTACATCATCGTGGGATTGCAAACCGAAAGTGCCAAAAAAATGCGTATAGGCTTCGATTTTAGCATTTAAGGGGTGATTTTGGCACTGAAAGGGGGCTGTAATAGGGGTTTTGTGCAACAGTAACTCGTAAACATTGCGGTGATTGAGCGGGCGAGTCTTCGAAATAAATGTAAGGTTCTGTGCTTTTGGGCGGGTAAGTTGTTGAAGGAGCGAGAGTTTGGCGGCAAAATGCAAAATATCGGCCTCGAAATGCGAAAATGCGTAGCTGGCGGGCAAAAAATGGGGCTGCAAACGCCCAACACGACCTGAGTTCGGTCTAAGCCTCTTCTCTAAAAATAAGGTTCGTCCGACTTTTGGAGTGAGGCCTCAACTACCGGAAAACCTTTCTCAAAAGTGCACCGGCCTCCCACTTCAGCCCCCAACGCGCACGCGTAGCGCGCGCGTCCGCTGTTTTTCGTTTTTTGCCTTCACCTCTTCACCATACAACTGTAAAGATCTATGAAACAGCGACTTGTGGGTGAAGATTTCACACTCGTTTCCTTCACCGGTGAAGGCAAAAAAGGGCATTTCCTTCACGCGCAAAACACACTGTATCAATGAATTGCGGGTGAAGGTGAAGGGTGAAGGCAAGAATTTCGAACTCGCTGAGTGCGCGATGCGCAGGGGCGTGTCCGTTCGCGCGTATGGATGTGCGGATGAGGAGACAGAGGATGTCACGGTGGGCAAAGAACGGGCGTCTTTTCCCAAAAAGCGGGGAGGAAGAAGAAAAAAGAAGGGGCGTTTCGAAAGAAAGTCCACAAGTTTTTATTCAATCTCTCCCAATTCTCAAAAAAAAGGAACATTTTTCTCACGAAATATTCGACAGTTCGAAACTAAATCCTTACTTTTGCGCTTGATAAAACACAACTTTCCCTTCATCCCGCCGCTCTGCGGCGTCTATATAGCGCAAAGTAGAGGAACTTTTCCCGACTCTCCGGCGCAAATGCTCTTTGACTTACTGAAACATCGTAACTTTGCCTTATCCCTACCCATCGAAACATGCCCCAAAGACGCTCTCCCTCCCAATCGAGGGGAATGTCCGAAATACACACGTTTTCGGGACAGTCTCAGTAATACTCGTTTTTATCACATCATCCTGACGCTACGGTAGAAGTGGGAGGTGTGGCTCCGATAAATTGCCAAAAAAAGCGCCGCACTCCACAGGGGAGTGCGACGCGAGGGTTGGTTTTGCGGAGATCGCGGGCGTTCTGCGTGAGAACTTGGCGATTCCTTATTTAATCGGCGAGCTTGGCGAAGATGTATTCGCGGTTCAAGCGAGCGATGTTGGCGATCGATTCGTTCTTGGGGCAGACGGCTTCGCAAGCACGGGTGTTGGTGCAGTTACCAAATCCGAGTTCGTCCATCTTGGCCACCATGAATTTCGCACGACGTGCGGCTTCGGTGCGACCTTGGGGCAGGAGGGCGAGCTGCGATACCTTGGAAGAAACGAAGAGCATGGCGCTACCGTTCTTACAAGCGGCCACGCAAGCGCCGCAACCGATGCAAGAGGCGCAGTCCATGGCCTCATCGGCGTCGGGTTTGGGGATGAGGATGGCGTTGGCGTCCTGGGCTTGTCCGGTGCGGATGGAGGTGTAACCGCCGGCCGCCTGGATTTTGTCGAAGGCGGTGCGATCGACCATGCAGTCCTTGATAACGGGGAAGGCAGCTGAGCGCCAGGGCTCTACGGTGATGACGTCGCCGTCGTTGAAACGACGCATGTAGAGTTGGCAGGTGGTGGCACCCTGTGCGGTTTTGCCGTGGGGCGTACCGTTAATGTAGAGGGAGCACATGCCACAGATGCCTTCTCGGCAGTCGTGGTCGAAGACGAAGGGTTCTTTCCGTCGTTAATGAGTTCCTCGTTGAGGATGTCGAGCATTTCGAGGAAGGAGGTGTCGTCGGGAATGTTCTTCATTTCGCGCTGTTCGAAATGTCCGGCGTCCTTGGGCCCGTTCTGCTTCCAATATTTTACTGTGAAAGATATATTCTTAGCCATGGATGTTTGTTGTTTGTGGGGTGGTAAACAGGTAAACGTGTAAACGAGTAAACGCGTGAGGGTGTCTGTTGAATCACGGCGGGCTCAAACTTCTTGCGAATCAGAGCATAAACGACATTGGTCGTGAACTCTGCGTCGCACTCTTTACAGCATCTCTCGCGTTGACGCGTCTACGGGTTTACTTAGTCTACTCATCGCCTTACGCGACTACGACTTATAATTACGCGTTTGCACCTTGATGATTTCGTACTCGAGGGGTTCTTTGGAGAGGACGGGTGCTTTGTCGTCGTCGCCTTGGTATTCCCAGCAGCCCACGTAGAAGAAGTTTTCATCGTCGCGCTTTGCTTCGCCTTCTTCGGTTTGGTGCTCTTCGCGGAAGTGACCGCCGCACGATTCCTCGCGGTGAAGCGCATCGTTGGCCACGAGTTCGCCCATGAGGATGAAGTCTTCGAGACGCAATGCCTTTTCGAGCTCCACGTTCACGCCCTCGGGCGTGCCGGGGATGAAGAGATCGGTGAAGAAGGTCTTGCGGAGTTCCTTAAAGAGGGTGAGTGCCTTTTCGAGGCCTTCCTTGGTGCGACCCATACCGACGTATTCCCACATGATGTGGCCGAGTTCCTTGTGGATGCTGTCCACCGAGCGCTTACCCTTGATGGCAAAGAGGCGTTCGATGCGTTCGCGCACATGCTTTTCGGTGGCTTCGAATTCGGGAAGTTCCGTCGAGAAGCGAGGAACGGTGATTTGGTCGGCGAGATAGTTCTGGATCGTGTAGGCAACACGAAGTATCCATCGGCCAATCCCTGCATAAGAGCAGAAGCGCCGAGGCGGTTGGCACCGTGATCGGAGAAGTTACATTCACCGATGGCGAACAGACCATTAACGGTGGTCATGAGTTCGTAGTCCACCCAGATACCGCCCATCGTGTAGTGGATGGCGGGGAAAATCTGCATGGGTGTTTCGTAGGGGCTCTCGTCGGTGATTTCTTCGTACATGTCGAAGAGGTTACCGTAGCGCGCAGCGATCTCATCGCGGCCGAAGTCGCGGATGGCTTGCGAGAAGTCGAGATAGACAGCCAAGCCGGTGTTGTTCACACCGAAGCCCTTATCGCAACGTTCCTTGGCAGCGCGGCTGGCCACGTCGCGGGGAACGAGGTTACCGAAGGCGGGATAGCGGCGTTCGAGGTAGTAGTCGCGGTCTTCCTCGGGAATATCCTTACCTTGGAGACGGCCTTCCTGGCACGCCTTGGCGTCTTCGAGCTTTTTGGGCACCCAAATGCGGCCGTCGTTGCGGAGCGACTCGGACATGAGGGTGAGTTTCGACTGTTTGTCGCCGTGTACGGGGATACACGTGGGGTGAATCTGCACATACGAGGGGTTGGCAAACACGGCACCCTTGCGGTAGCAAGCGATGGCGGCCGATGCGTTGCAGCCCATGGCGTTGGTCGAGAGGAAGTAGGTGTTACCGTAACCGCCGGTACCGATTACCACAGCGTGAGCGGCGAAGCGTTCGAGTTCGCCGGTGATGAGATTACGCGCAATGATACCGCGTGCGCGACCGTCGATGATCACGAGGTCGAGCATCTCGTAACGCGTGTAGAGTTCCACCGTGCCGAGGTGTACTTGGCGCATGAGCGACGAGTAAGCACCGAGAAGGAGTTGCTGACCGGTCTGACCTTTGGCGTAGAACGTACGGCTCACCTGTGCGCCACCGAACGAACGGTTGGCCAACATGCCGCCATATTCGCGAGCGAAGGGAACACCTTGTGCGACGCACTGGTCGATGATGGCGTTCGACACTTCGGCGAGACGATAAACGTTAGCTTCGCGAGCGCGGTAGTCACCGCCCTTCACCGTATCGTAGAAAAGGCGATAAACCGAGTCACCGTCGTTCTGATAGTTCTTGGCGGCGTTGATACCACCCTGAGCCGCAATCGAGTGTGCGCGACGGGGCGAGTCTTGGATGCAGAAGTTCTTGACCTTGAATCCCATTTCGCCGAGAGAAGCCGCGGCGCTGGCGCCGGCCAATCCCGTACCCACGACGATAATGTCGAGCTTACGTTTGTTTTTGGGGTTCACCAGTTTCTGGTGCGCTTTATAGTTGGTCCACTTTCGGCCACGGGGCCTTCGGGGATGCGTGAATTAAGAATAGCCATGATGGATGCTTATATATATAATGAGTGTAGGAGGTAGAAGTTCCGCAGCTTAGCAGCCAAAGTGCAGGTTGCCTTCGAGCATGGCCTGAACACAGAACTTAATCACCACGGCGGCGTACATGGCCATCAACACGGTGGAATAGATATAGCTGATGCATTTAACACGGGGGAGCCAGGTTTTGCCGCTGGCACCGATGGTGTGGAAGGCACTCCACATACCGTGGGTGAGGTGGAACCAGAGGGCGGCGAGCCACACGAGGTAAAGCACCGCATAAACGGGGTTGGAGAACGTGTATTGGATCCAATGATAGCCGTCGGTGGCGTAGAACTCGTCGCCCACGTGTGCCAATTCGACAAACATCATTTTAGCCCAGAAGTTGTAGAGGTGCAATGCCATGCCGAGCGCCACGATGATACCGAGCACAAGCATGTTTTGCGAAGCCCATTCCACTTGTTGGGGACGATCCACCACAGCGTAGCGGCTGTTACCGCGAGCGCGACGGTTTTGGAAGGTGAGGATGAAGGCATACACGAAGTGCAGGAGCACCAGTGTGCCGAGTCCGGCCGTAGCCGCCACGGCATACCAGTTGGCACCCAGCATCTCACAGATCCAGTTGTAGCCGCTTGCCGAGAAGAGCGAAACGACATTCATACAACCGTGGAAAGTGAGGAAAAGGATGAGCGCCAGTCCGGTGACCGACATGATCACTTTTCTTCCGATAGATGAAGTAGTTAACCACATAAGAGATTGAAGAAATTAAATTGTTGATGAACTTGTTAGATAATTGCTTGTGTTGTTGTTTTTTCGGTGGTGGTTCTGCCACAACGCGACGCGTTTCGCCTTCTCCTCATAAATGGGGAGAAGGACGACACTGCAAAAGTAGTGGAAAAAGGAGAAAGTACAAAGCAAAAGAGCCTAATATATAGTGTCACCTCGTGTGAAAAAGTGCCCCAACCTCCACTTTTTGTCCCCGACGGTGCCCAACGGGCGAAAGTCACGGCTGAGAAAGCAGGGGAAAACACCGCCGACCGGCTCCGAAAACAGCGCAAGAAACCCCGCAAACTTGCCCAAATGAGCCATCTATTTCGCAAACTACAGATATCATTTTCGAAACTTCCTTTTTACTTCCTCCCGTCTTTCCTTCATTTCCGGTGCATTTCCCTCCCATCGGCGGGCATCTTGCTTTTTGAGATTAAAACAAAACAACTATTTTTTTGCACTCGGAAATCAAAAAAATGCTCCCCCAATTCATGTCCTCCACCCCCACCACCCTCAGTCCCGCACGCAAAGGCTTGGCCGGCGTGCAGTACCTTTTTGTGGCCTTCGGCGCCACTGTGCTCGTGCCCCTGCTCGTGGGTCTCGATCCCTCCACGGCCCTTTTCTCGGCCGGTGTGGGCACCCTTCTTTTTCACCTCGTCACCCAAGGCAAAGTTCCTATCTTTCTCGGTAGCAGCTTTGCCTTTATTGCGCCCATCATCAAGGCCACCGAGCTCTACGGCCTGGGAGGCGCGCTCTTCGGCTGCGTGGGCGTGGCCGCGGTCTACGGACTCATGTCGCTCCTCATCCGCCTTTTCGGTTTGCGGTTCATCGATCGACTGTTTCCGCCCGTGGTGATCGGTCCCATCATCATGCTCATCGGCCTCTCGCTCTCGAGTTCAGCGGTGAAAATGGCCTCGACCAACTGGATCTTGGCGGGCATCTCGCTCGCCACCGCCGTGGGCGTCACGCTCTACGGGCGGGGCATGCTCAAACTCATCCCCATCTTCCTCGGCATCGTGGTGGGCTACGTGGCCGACCTCGCGTTCTTCGACGTCGATTTCTCGCAAGTGGCCGCCGCCCCCTGGTTCGGTTTGCCCCACTTCATCCTGCCCGAGAAATTTTCGTGGGCACCCATTCTCTTCATGATCCCGGTGGCCATCGCGCCGGTCATCGAACACATCGGCGATGTCTACGTGGTGAACAACGTGACGGGCGAGAACTTTGTCAAATCGCCCGGACTGCACCGCACGATGCTGGGCGACGGCGCGGCCTGTCTCTTTGCTTCGCTCATCGGCGCGCCCCCCGTCACCACCTACTCCGAAGTGACGGGCGCCATGTCGCTCACGCGCATCACCGATCCGCTCGTTTTCCGCATCGCCGCCCTCACCGGCATCGTCTTCTCGCTGGTGGGCAAAGTCAGCGCCCTGCTGCGCAGCATCGACCAAGCCATTCTCGGCGGCATCATGCTGCTGCTCTTCGGCACCATTGCGGGGGCCGGCATCTCGAGTCTGCTCCACAGCCGCATCAACCTCTCCTCTGCGCGCAATGTGGTCATCATTTCCGTGACGCTCACCACTGGCATCGGCGGAGCGGCCTTCCAATACGGTCGTTTCTCGCTGGCCGGCATCGGTCTCTCGGCCGTGGTGGCCGTGGTGCTCAACCTCCTTTTGCCCGAACGCGCCGAGGACCGCACCCCCACCCCGTCGCCCGTGGCCAAACCCGCCGACGAAGCAGCACAGCATGGCAGCGAAACGACGCACAACGCCGGCGAAACGGCACATCCCGCCGCGCCCGCTGACGAAACACCTGCGACAATCGCGCCCACTGCCGACGCTTCGACCGCAGACCCCGCCGCCGCGCCCGAAGCCTAAGCCGCTCGGCGATCACGCCCCGGGTGCGTGCCGACGCACCGCCCCGGCAGCGCCCCTCTCCACCGACATTTCATTCATCACCTTTCATTTATTCTCCATTTCACCATGCGCACCGCTTTCGTGCTCCTGCTCCTCGTGCTGCTCGCCCCCTTCGCGCGCCCGGCACAAGCCCAGAACATCCAATTGCACTACGACTTCGGTCGTCAACTCTACGCCAAAGACCAACCCACGCGCCCGCGTTGGACCACCACGGTCGAACAGTTCCGTCCCGACCGCTGGGGCAACACGTTCTATTTCATCGACATGAACTACGCCAACGAGGGCGTGGAATCGGCCTACTGGGAGATCTCGCGCGAGTTTTCGCTGGGCAAAACGCCCTTCGCCGCCCACATTGAGTACGACGGCGGACTGAGCAACAAATTCAGCTACAACAATGCCTATCTCGTCGGCGTGACCTACGCCTGGAACGCCCCTTCTCACCGCGCCGGCTTCACGATTACGCCCATGTACAAGTATTTAGCCAAGCAGTCGAAGCCCAATTCCTGGCAACTCACGGGCACGTGGTATCGCCACTTCGCCGCCGGCGCCGTGACGTTCTGCGGTTTCGCCGACGTGTGGGGCGATCGCAACCTCAACGACGGGAAAAACAATGTGGTTTTCATCACTGAACCGCAGCTTTGGCTCAACCTCAACAAGTTGCACGGGGTGAATCCCGATTTTCGTCTCTCGGTGGGCACGGAAGTCGAGGTGAGTCACAATTTTGCCGTCACCGACAAGACGATTGTCAACCCCACGCTCGCGCTGAAATGGAGCTTCTGACGGTGCGCCGCGCTGTCTCTCCCCTCGGCGGCGGTGTGCACTCGGCCCGTCGGCCGTAGGGTCGCCGCCCGTCCCCCGCTTTGCTCGGTTCGTGCGCCGCGCAGTGCCCTCGGGTGCTGTGCGTCGCACACCGCCCGCCCCCTTTCCCCCCAACACTTCCCCCTAACGCTCACTTCCCACATGCAAACCCTCTATCGCCTCCTGGGTTTCGACCCCACGAAGCACAACCTCCGCACCGAACTCATGGCCGGACTGACCACCTTCCTGACCATGAGCTACATTCTGGCCGTCAACCCCGACATCCTCGCCTCGACCGGCATGGACAAAGGCGCCGTGTTCACCGCCACCGCCTTGGCTTCGGCACTCGGCACGGTACTCATCGCGTTCCTCGCCAAGTTGCCCTTCGCCCAAGCCCCCGGCATGGGCATCAACGCCTTCTTTGCCTTCACCCTCGTGGCCGGTATGGGCTACAGCTGGCAAACGGCGCTCGCCGCCGTCTTTGTTGAGGGCATCATCTTCATCTTGCTCACGGCTTTCAACGTGCGCGAACAGATTGTCCACTGCATCCCGAAGACCCTTCGCTTCGCCATCTCGGCGGGCATCGGCTTTTTCATCGCTTTCATCGGGCTGAAGAACTCAGGCATCATCGTAGCCAATCCAGCCACCCTCGTTTCGCTCGGCGCCTTCACCCCCGTGTCGTCGCTCGCCGTGCTCGGCATAGTGCTCAGCGGCGTATTGATGAAACTCCGTGTGCGCGGCGCGCTCTTCTATAGCATTGCCGCCTGCACCCTCATCGGCATTCCCTTGGGCGTGACCGTTATCCCCCACGGCTTCGCGCCCTTGTCGATGCCCAAGTCCATCGCCCCCACGTTCTTGCAGTTCGACTTCAAGTCGCTCCTCACCCCCGACATGGCACTCACCATCTTTGCGCTCGTGTTCATGGATATTTTCAACACCATCGGCACGCTCATCGGCGCCGCCGCCAACACGGAGATGATGGACGCGGAGGGCAACGTGAAAAACATGAAGCAAGCGCTCATGGCCGACGCCATCGGCACCTCTGTGGGCGCTGTGCTCGGCACCTCGACCGTCACCACTTTCGTCGAAAGTAGCGCCGGCATCGCCGAAGGCGGCCGCACCGGTATGACCGCCCTCTCCACCGGTCTGCTCTTCGCCGTGGCCCTCTTCTTCGCCCCCCTCTTCCTGCTCATTCCGTCGGCCGCCACCACCGGTGCCCTCGTGTTGGTGGGCGTGCTCATGCTCAGTTCGATCAAAGATGTCGATTTCGACGACATCTCCGAAGCCCTTCCGGCCTTCGTGACCGTGATCATGATGATTCTCACCTACAACATCGCCGAAGGCATGTCGTTGGGTCTCATCTCCTACACGCTCGTCAAGACCCTCAGCGGCCGTTGGCGCCACGTCAGCCCCACGCTCTACATCGTGTCGGCGCTCCTCGTGCTGCGCTACGTGCTGCAACTCTAACCCCTTCCCCCATTGGGCGACAGCGCCCCGCGCAGGCTCGGCCTGTCCCGCCCGCCATCGGGCGGAAAGCAATCAACCGCGCCGCGAATCACTCGGATTCGCGGCGCGGTTTTTTCGTGTCGGTCGGTGAGCCGGCAGGAGCAGCGCGCACAATGTGGCGCACAGCGCGGCAAAGGGCGAGGGGCGACGGCGCTACCCCGCGCGCCGACGGCCGGCAATCAAAGTCCGGCTTCGCGCAAGAGGCGTTCGCCACGCGCTTCCTCGGCCGAGCCGAGTTCCATGTACTTATAGAGCGCGTTCAAGGCGGCTTTGCGCACGCCGATCTCGCCGGCCGTGTCGGCCAACTCGGTGGCGGCGTGATCGAGAATCTCGTCGGCGTCGCGCTGCGTGGGCATCAGTCCGCCCATGAAGAGGCGGCCGAGCAGCAACCACGCCACCAAGCGCGCCAAGGGGGCTTCAGCGGCCAACAAACGGAAGGCCAACTGCGAGGCGTAGGGGCGCTCGGCCAGCAAGTGGAGCACGAGCATCTGCGCCTCCTCCACATAGCGCAAGCCGTCGACGTAGTGAAGCGCCAGCTCCTCATCGACCTCCTCGGGAGGCACGACAAGGAAGGCCAAGAGACGGAGTTCGCGAATGTCGTCGGCATAGAGCGCGGTGGACAGGCGCACGGAGTGCGGGAGATCGGCGGCCATTTCGACCAAACGGAAGGTTTCGACACCGAAGTTGACGCGATAGTTCACGCCGCTTTGGCGCATGGCGTGGCTGAGCACGCCGTCCATGGCGGCACGCAGCAGGCGCTTGATGTCGCGCACTTGGGCATCGAGGTCGGGAGTGGGAGTCATAAAAAAGAAAAGAAGGGGGTGCTGTGATGAAAAAACGGGGGCGTTCTGCGCGCCCGGCGCCGACCGTTCGGCGCGTGAGGGCACAAAAATACGAAATTCCGCGCCTTCTGCGAAAAAGCCGACGACTTTTGCGCGAAAACGCTCAGCTTTTCGCGAAAACCGGTCTACTTTTTTATCCTTCTGCGCACGTTGCGTTCCCACTCCGACCACCCTGTGCCGAAAACCCACAAGCGGGCGTGGAAAACGCACGCGCACGACACATAAAAACACATTTTCGCCTCCAAAAACGCCCTTTAACGACCGAAAAATGCTTTACATACGATAGTACACCACCACAGAACAGCAAGAAAACAACGCCCTTCGGCTTACATTTGTCAACCACCCACCAAAAAGCGCGCCGACACACCGCGCCGCTTAAAAATAAGGCGCTCAAAATGAGTGCATTCCCGATTTTTATGTGTACCTTTGCCGAAAGTTTAAGAACCGCCCCTCTCGCGTCGCGCGCGGCACGCAGCGCAGAGCGTCGGTTTTTGTGGCATCGGCCGCCGCCGTGAGGCTCGGCGCGTGCCCCGTTTTTCAATTCGCTCTTTCCGCCGCTTTTTCGTTTCCCTTTCGTGTTTTCTCTCCACGAAAGGATCAATGCATTTATACACACTCACATCGAATCAAAAAGATTTATGGAGAAAAAACTGACCACCCTCCTGCTGGGTCTGATGCTTTGTGTCACCGCCGCGCTGGCGCAGACCAAAGTGTCGGGCGTTGTGATCTCGGCTTCGGACAATCAGCCCATCGCCGGTGCACACATCGCCACGATCGGTCGCAAACAGCTCACCGTGACCGACGACAACGGTAAATTTGCCCTCACCATCAAAGGCAAAGACACGCGCATCACCGTGTCGTACATCGGCATGGAGTCGACAACCGTCAAAGGCGGCGAGAACATGCGCATCGTGCTCAAAGACAACCAGAGCCTCGGCGAGGTAGTGGTGACCACGGGTATGACGAAGACGGACCGTCGCCTCTTTACGGGCGCGACCGACAAGATCGACATCAGCAAATCGCGCCTTTCGGGCGTGGCCGACATCAGTCGTTCGCTCGAAGGGCAATCGGCCGGTGTATCGGTGCAGAACGTGAGCGGAACTTTCGGTGCCGCTCCCAAGATTCGTGTGCGCGGTGCCACGTCGATCTACGGTGCCTCGAAGCCCCTTTGGGTGGTGGACGGCGTGATTATGGAAGACGTGTCGAACATCGGCGCCGACGATCTGGCCTCGGGTAACCCCGAAACGCTCATCAGTTCGGCCATCGCCGGCCTGAACGCCGACGACATCGAGAGCTTCCAAGTGCTCAAAGACGGTTCGGCCACCTCGATCTACGGTGCTCGCGCCATGGCGGGTGTGATTGTCGTGACCACCAAGAAGGGTCGCCAAGGACAAGCGCACCTCAACTACACGGGCGAGTTCACCACGCGCCTGGTGCCCTCCTATCGCAACTTCGACATCCTCAATTCGCAACAACAGATGGGCATCTACCGCGAACTCCGCGACAAGGGATGGCTCAACTACTCGGATGTGCTCAACGGCAGCGACTATGGCGTGTATGGTAAGATGTATGAACTGCAAAACAGCTTCGACGCCAAGCGCGGCCAGTTCTTGTTGCCCCACACCACGGAGGCGGAGAACGCCTACCTGCAACAAGCGGAATTCCGCAACACGAATTGGTTCAAAGAGCTCTTCTCGCCGGCCATCATGCAAAACCACTCGGTGAGCCTGAGCGGCGGTACGGCGAAATCGAGCTACTATGCTTCGCTCAGTGCGCTGCTCGATCCGGGTTGGTACAAGCAGAGCGACGTGAAGCGCTACACGGTGAACCTCAACCTCACGCACCACATTCTCGACAACCTCACGTTGAACCTCATCGGCGGTGCCTCTTACCGCGATCAGCGCGCCCCCGGCTCGCTGGGTCAGGACGTGGACGTGGTGAACGGCGCGGTGAAACGCGACTTCGACATCAACCCCTACTCCTATGCGGTGAACACCTCGCGTGTGCTCGACCCCAAGGCCTACTATGTGGCCAACTATGCGCCGTTCAACATCTTCAACGAACTGGACAACAACTACATTGACCTCGGTGTGCTGGATGCCAAATTCCAATTTGAGCTGAAGTATAAGCCCATCCGCGGTTTGGAACTCACGGCGCTGGGGGCTTTCAAGCACGCAGCCACCTCGCAGCAACACAATATTAAAGACAACTCCAATCAGGCCTTGACCTATCGCGCCATGCCCAACGGCATCATCCGCGACGCCAACAAATTCCTCTATCGCGATCCGGACAACCCCACCGAATTGCCTTACAGCGTGCTGCCGAAGGGCGGTATCATGCACAAGACCGACAACCGCATGAGTGACTATCACTTCCGTGCGACGGCCAACTACAACCGCACTTCGACAACCGCCACACGGTGAACCTCTTCGGCGGTATGGAAACGACGGACATCGACCGCACTCGTACGCGCTTCGAAGGCTGGGGCTTGCAATACGAAAGCGGCGAAGCACCCTTCTACCCCTACCAGCATTTCAAGAAGTCGATCGAAGAAGGCAACGACTACTACCAATTGGTGAACTCCAACTGGCGCACGGTGGCTTTCTACGGCAACGCCACTTATTCTTACCGCGGCCGCTATGTGGTGAACGGTACTTATCGCTACGAGGGTTCGAACCAACTGGGACGCAACACCGACGCACGTTGGATGTCGACCTGGAACCTTTCGGGCGCTTGGAACATCCACGAAGAGCGCTGGTTTGCCAAGTTGGCTCCGCTTTCGCACCTCACGCTCCGCACTTCCTACAGCTTGACGGGTACGCCTCCCGATCCTTCGCTCGTTTCGTCGACGACGATCTTCCGCAACTCCACGCCCTATCGCCTCTTTGCCTCCGACCAAGAATCGGGCTTGGCCATCACGGAATTGGGTAACGCGCTCCTCACCTACGAAAAGAAGAACGAATTCAACGTAGGTATCGACGCCGGCTTGTGGAACAACCGCATCAACGCCACGCTCGACGTGTACACGCGCAACAACTACGACGAAATCGGTCCGATGGTGACGCAGGGCATGAGCGGACAGATCGTGAACTGGGGCAACGTGGCCGAGATGAAATCGAACGGTGTGGAACTGAGCATCACCTCTTCGAACATCAAGCAAAAAGACTTCACTTGGTCGACGAGCTTCGTCTTCTCCTACACGAACACGGAGATCACGAAGTTGTTCAACAACGGCCGTGTGATCGACCTCGTGTCGGGTAACGGTTTCGCCATGAAGGGCTTCCCGGCTCGCGCCCTCTTCTCTGTGCCTTTCCTCGGCTTGAACGACGCCGGCATCCCCCTCTTCCGCAACGAGAAGGGCGCAATCACGACCGACGACATCAACTTCCAAGAACGCAACAACACCGGCTACCTGAAATATGAGGGGCCGACGGATCCGAAGTTCGTGGGCTCGCTGGGCAACATGCTTTCTTACAAAGGTTTCCACCTGAATGTGTTCTTAACCTACTCGTTTGGCGGCGTGGTGCGCTTGGATCCGAAATTCCGCACGCGCTATACCGACATGACTTCGATGACGCAGACGTTCCTCAACCGCTGGATGGCCCCCGGCGACGAGAAAGTGACGGATGTGCCCGGCATCTTGAGCAAACGCCAGTTCACGCAAAACCGCCAACTGCGCTATGCCTACAATGCCTACAACTTCTCGTCGGTGCGCACGGCCAAGTCTGACTTCATCCGCCTCAAGGAGATCTCGCTCTCCTATGATCTGCCGGCATCGCTCTTCAAAGACAAGGGCATCCGCGACGTCTCCGTCAAACTTCAGGCCACGAACCTCTTCTTGCTCTACTCGGACAAGAAACTCCACGGCCAAGACCCCGAATTCCTTAACGCCGGCGGTGTGGCTTCGCCCATGCCCAAGCAGTTTACCCTCACCCTCAAATTCGGAATCTAATCAATTTAGACAGCTCGTATGAAACAATATATAGCTTCCTTCCTACTGGGTGCCGCTGCACTGGGTACCTCCGGCACGCTGACCTCGTGCAATGACTATTTAGATAAGTATCCCGACAAGCGCATGGAGCTTCGCACGCCCGATCATCTGGCACAGCTCCTCACTTCGGCCTACCCGCAAGTGCACCCGGCCTACTTGCTCGAGATGTATTCGGACAACACGGATCGCCACCTCTCACCTTCTTGGGGTGAGGTGGACCGTTTCCAACGCGAGGCCTACCAATGGGACGACATCACCGACGTGGGCGAAAACGAATCGCCCCAAATGATTTGGAACTCGCACTATCTGGCCGTCAACACGGCCAATGAGGTGCTGAGCTTCATCCGCAAACAAAAGGATCAAAGCCCCTTCCGCGCACAAAGCGGCGAGGCGAAACTCTGCCGCGCCTATGCCATGCTCAGCTTGGCCAACGTGTTCTGCGAAGCCTACGATCCTGCGACAGCTGCTTCGCACCTCGGTCTGCCCCTACCCCGAGAATCCCGAAGATCGTCCCGGCTTGACCTACAAACGCGGCACGCTCGCCGAGCTCTATGCCCGTATCGATCAGGATATCACCGAAGGTTTGGCCGAAGTGGGTAGCGCTTACACCGCGCCGAAGTTCCACTTCACGCCCGAAGCCGCACACGCTTTCGCCGCTCGCTTCTACCTTTACAAACAAGACTGGCAGAAAGCCGTGGATCACGCCACAAAAGCCCTCGGCTCGCACCCCGAAAACCAACTGCGCAACTGGGCGCTTTGGAACAAACAGGGACTCAACGGCGAAGCCATGCCCAACGAATATGTGCGTTCGGGCGCAAAAACGAACCTCTTGCTCCAAGTGGTCATTTCGGCTTGGGGGCTTTACAGCGGTCCTTACGGCGTAGGCGGTCGCTTCTGCCACGGTCGCAGCGTTTCGGACAAGGAAACGTTCAACTCCACGGGCCCTTGGGGCGAAAGCGAGGCCGCTTTCAACTACACCGTGGGCTCCAACTCCGGCCAACCGCAGATCACACTCAAGAAGTTGCCCATCAACTTCAAATACCAGGACCGTGAGGCCGGTATCGGTAGCTACTATTCGGAGTATTCGGTGTTCAACGCCGACGAAACGCTCTTGGTTCGCGCCGAAGCCTACGCTCGTCTCAAACAATATGCGCAGGCCACAGCCGACATCAACACGGAAATGACGGCTTTCGCCCGCAAACCCAAGACCTTCTCCACAACGCAGCTCACGGACTTCTACAAGAAGGTGAAATACTACCGCCCGGACAGCGCAACGGTGCGCAAGGCTTTCCACATCAGCGAGCCGCTCGACACCGCCACGCAGGAACCGCTGCTGCAATGCATCTTGCATTTGCGCCGCATCATGACGGTGCACGAAGGACTCCGCATGCAGGACGTGAAACGCTACGGCATCACAATCCACCGCCGCGACTTCGACGCGAATGACAAGTTCGTTACGGTAACCGATTCGATGCCCGCCGGCGATCCCCGCCGTGCCATCCAGCTTCCGCAGGACGTTATTTCGGCAGGACTCACCCCTAACCCGCGCAAAACCACCACTTCCAAATGAATATCCGGATGAACAAGATACTCCTCGCCACGCTGTTGCTCCTTTCTTGCTTGGGGCTCAGCAACTGCTCGGACGATGCGCCCAAAGGAGCCAGCATTTTCCCCACAACGCCCGTCAAGCGCAACGCCTTCGACAACTGGTTGCTCAAAAACTACACGAACCCTTATAATATTGAGTTCAAATACCGCCTCGAAGACGCAGAAACCGACTACAACTACCACCTCGTGCCCGCCGACTCCGCAAAAACGGCGAAATTGGCGATACTGACCAAATACCTTTGGTTCGATGCCTACACGGAAGTGGCCGGTGTGAACTTCGTGAAAGCCAATGTGCCGCGCACGATTGTGGCCGTCGGTATTCCGGGCTACACGCGTCAACGCACGATGGTGCTCGGTAGTGCAGAAGGTGGCTACAAAGTGACGCTCAACAACATCAACTCGCTCGACAGCGTGACGTTGACGAACTATTCCGCCATGACGGAATTCTATTTCCACACGATGCACCACGAGTTCACGCACATTCTCAATCAGAAGAAGCCTTACAACACGGCCTACAACCTGATTACGAAAGCCGCCTACGTGGGTAGCAACTGGACTCACCAGAAGGAACGCGACGCTCGCCACGCCGGTTTCGTTTCGCCCTACGCCATGAGCGACGGCTTCGAGGACTTTGCCGAAACCCTCGCCTACTACGTGACGCGCACGCCCAAACAGTGGAACGACATCCTCACGGAAGCCGGCACCACGGGCGCACCTATCATCAACCAGAAGCTCGAAATCGTCAAGGACTACATGCTTTCCTCTTGGAACGTCGACCTTGATCGGCTGCGCGCCTCCGTTCTCGGCCGCGGCGACAACGTGCGTCATCTCGATCTCCAACACCTCAAGTAAAAACTTCCCATGCGCATCCTTCATACCCTCGTCATCGCCCTCGCCGCCCTCGGTGCTGTGAGTTGCGCCAACGACGAAAAAGAACTTTTCAGCCTCCCCGCGGCTGAACGCATCGACCAAGTGGTCAAAAAGACCGCGCCGCTCTCGAAGCCTCGCCCAATGGCTGGAAATTCGACTACTTCCTCGGCCGTTCCTACTCCGGTCCCGGCGTAGCGATGATGGTTACCTTCCGAAACGGCAAGGCTACCATGGCTTCCGACGCGTCGGACACCGCCGTTTTCTACACCGCCGACTACGATGTGGTGAAAGATCAGGGCCCCGTCCTCACGTTCAACACCTTCCTTGCGCCCATCCACAGTTTGGCCGGCGGCATGGCCAGCTTCCCCGAGGGGCGTCAAGGCGACTATGAGTTCTCCATTCTCTCCACCTCGGCCGATACGATTCGTCTGCGCGGCAAGAAGTGGGGCAACGAGATGATGCTCACGCGCAACCCCATCGGTTTGAAGCAAGACTCCGTGATCATGGGCGCCATCAAGATGCGCGAGAACATGATCACCGACAGCATCTATCTCTGTCACGGCAAGGACACGATTCCCGGCGCCGCCTTCGACTTGGACAACCGCCATTTCGACATCCACGGCGCGGTGCAACTCTCCTCGCCCATGGTGTTCTCGCCCAAAGGCTTCACCTTGGCGCAGCCCCTCCACTACAAAGACCAAGTGTATAGCGACTTCACGTGGAATGACTCCGCCCGCACCTTCTCCTCGGCCGACATGACCATCTCTTTCCGCATCCCCGAAACCTATAAGCCCCAAAGTTTCTGGATCGGCAAGTGGAGTGTCAAGCACCGCGCCTTGCGTGCGCTCGGACGCCGCCCGACTTATCTGACGATCTACAACGAACGCAGCGTGCGCAACCCGCAAGCGCTCAGAGCCGTGTTGGAATTCAACCGAACGGAGTATGAAATCTTCGTAATGTACAACCGTACGACCGGTACGATCAGCATTCCCGCGCAGACGGTCGAAGATCCCACGAAGGCGAACTACGCCATTCTCTTCGTCGGTACCAACGGTTCGCAGCTCCTCGGCAAGGTCGATGTGCCCTTCACCTTCCAATGGGATCCCGACTTCGAACATGCCACCGCCGTCGGCGCGACTTTCGAAAAGAGCAAGGCCACCGGCATGTACGGTATCGGTTACAAAGACGAGCTCCACCAGAACACTGACGCAGAAGGCAACCCCGTTACGCCGATCATTCTGCTTGATCTCGAATATCTGCGTCGCGCTCAATAATTCATCTCCCAAGACTTCTCACCATGCATAAGCATTTTCTCATCGCCCTGCTCGCCGGTGCCGGCGCCCTCCTCACCGCTTGCAGTGAAGACGGCAACACCGTGCGACAGCGCACCCTCGAAGTCGTGTCTTCCGACACCAATTTCCCCGTCGACGGCGGTCAGCGCACCGTAACGCTCGCCCGCGCCGCCGCCACTGCCTACGCCCAAGACAAATGGGCGGAGGTGCGTGTCGAAACGGCCAAGTGATTGTCAAGACCGGTGTGAACACCGACGAACAGTCGCGCAACACGCTCCTCGTGGTCAAGGACAATGCCGGCGATTCCGCCGCGATCAACATCCACCAAGAGGGCCTCATCTTCCGTCTTCCCACTTCGGCCACGGTCGAAAGCGACGACCAAGCGCTCGAGCGCTCGTTTCACGTGCAATTCAACGTGCCCCTCGACATTCGTTCGTCGGCCGACTGGATTACCGTCAACCACACCGCCAACGGTGACGTAACCTTCAAGGTAACGGCCAACACCACCGGCCGCCCCCGCGTGGGCTGGTTGCTTTCGCGTGCCCACGGCCTCACCGACTCCGTGCGCATCACGCAAGCCACGCTCTCCGACATCGTGGGCACCTACCGTCAGCGCGCTTCCACGCTCGACAGCAGCGGAACGCGCATGATCGACACCACCAACGTGGTGACGATTTCCAAGATCTCCGACACCCAAGCCATGTTCTCCATCGATGGCAACCTCAACTGGGAATGTGAGTTCAAGCCCGGTCAGGGTCTGTTCATGAACAACGGTAAAGTGCTGCGCGAAGTGAAGAATCCGCCCCAGCCCAGCACCTATCTCGTGTCGTTGCTCGCCGCCAATGATTTCCGCCCCGGACATCTCAACAGCATCATCGGCACGCGCGAAACGCTCCGCCTCGCCATCGGCGACAAGGGCGAACTCGTGTTCCGCCAACACGAGACAATCAGTTTGCAACAGCAGTGGAACAGCTACGCCATTGGCCGCTCCGGTTCGACGAAGCTCTCGCTCGACACCTATCTCGGCCTCTACACCGCGTTCATCAACCCCACGCTCACCTATTTGCCCTAACGGCGCCGCCACCCGCCCCTGCCGCTGCGCGCATCCCCCTGCGCTGATTGGGAGCCACTCCTTATTATATATAGATAATCCCCGCCATGTCCTTCGAGACAGGCGGGGATTGTTTTGCGTTCAGGCCGCAGTGCGGCCATCAGCGGTAGCGATCAGAATTCGTCGTTGGCATAGAGCGAATCGAAGACCGAAAGGCGATAGTCGAAAAGTTCCTCGTCGCGGAAGAAACGCTTCAATTCCACTTCCGCGGCCTCCGGGCTGTCGCTGGCGTGCACGATATTCTCTTGGAACGACATGCTGAAATCGCCGCGAATTGTGCCGGCCGGTGCCTTCCGTCCCGTGGTCGGGCCCGTGATGGTGCGTACCGCTTCCACGGCGCCCACGCCCTCGAGGGCAATCGCCACAACGGGGCAAACCATCATGCTGTCTTTCACGCGTTGGAAAAACTCTTTGCCAGACAAGTGGGCATAGTGTTCGGACAAGAGGGCATCGTCCAACTGCATCATTTTGAGTCCGCACACGCGGAGACCCTTTTTCTCGAAGCGCGCGAGCACTTCGCCCATCAAGGCGCGTTGCACTGTGCAAGGTTTGAGGAGAACGAGTGTTTTTTTCAAGTGCCATATCAGTAGAATGTTTTGAAGAGGTGAATACAAAAAGAGGAAAACCGCCGAGGTTCTCGCCGCTAAGATATGCATTCTCGCCGTGATGGCCAAACCTGCATCGGCTTTTGTCGTGCTCGCCGCGGCGGTGGCGAAAAAAAGTGCCGCCCGCTCCGGTTCATTGCGAACCGAAACGGGCGGACAACCCAATAAAAATGACATCCTACGCCGTTCGCGCGAGCGAATCGGCACAAGGAGTTTTTACTTGCTGCACTCTTGCTTGAGCGTAGCCACGAGCATCCAGATGAGCTTCTCTTGCTCGCGGAGCCAGTCGCTCACCATGGCGCAAGTAGCCTCGTCGCCGGCTTCTTGTGCGGCAGCCAACACCACGCGCTCCTGGGCGATGAGTTGCTTTTCGGTTTCGAGCACCTGAGTCAAGGCGCTGTGTCCGCAATGGGTCACTTCGGCTTCCTTCACCTGCGAAACTTTGAGGTATTCGCTGTAGCGGTGTTCGGGCGTTTCGCCGAGCTGGAGGAGGCGTTCTGCGATGTCGTCGGCCTTCGTGGCGATGCCGTCATAGAGACGTTCGAACTCTACGTGAAGATTGTAGAAGTTCGTGCCTTGCACGTTCCAGTGGAAGTCGCGGAGGTTGGTGTAGTACACCTGCACGTCGGCGAGGAGCTGACGAAGTGCGGAAACGACGGGTTGCACCTTTTGTGCATCGAGGAGGGTGTAGTTGAGTGTGCTCATTGTTTTGCTATGTTTATATGGTTCTGTTATGTACTTTGTTCTGATTACGGGTGGAAAACGTCATTCACCGCGGTCGGCGGTCGAGATGTTCTCCCGTTTTTTTGATTGCAAAGTTAAGGGCTTTCGTCGCGAAGTGCAACAGATAGGCTCTACTTTAACATAGGCAGAATCTATAACTCCACCTATCGAAAAGAGAATCAGCGTTTTGCGCAGAATATTTTTTTCCGACAAAACGCTGATTTAACGGGATCTGCAGCGCAAAGTCGCGGCAGTGACTACGATTTAGCGGCGCTTGGCACCACGGGCACCACGGGAACGTGCGGCGGCAGCGGCATGCGTTGCGCCCTTGGCGGGACGCGCGGCGGCAGCGGCATGCGTTGCGCCCTTGGCGGGACGCGCGGCGGCAGCGGCATGCGTTGCGCCCTTGGCGGGACGCGCGGCGGCACGGCGCGGCGCACGAGCCGCGTTGGTTTCCTCGTAGTAGCCGTCTTTGTCGTCATACGATTCGACCGGCTCGGCCTTGGCGGCCATGTTGGCGGCCGGCGCGGCGGTGTGGAGGATTTCCACGCCGCAACCGCGAACGATGCGATCCACCAGGAGGGGCGAATAAGCGTGAACGATGCCGTCGGCTTGGATGATGCGCACGGGTTGTCCCGCGGTCACTTCGAGCACAATGCCTTTTTTTCGGCGCGACCGTTGGTGAAGAGCACCACATCGGTGAGTTCCGTTTCGGTGAGCACGGCCGATTCGCCGGCAACACCGTATTGATTGACTTGCTGCGCGTGAGCCCCTCCGGCGAAGAGGGCGAGGCCGAGCGCAAGGCCGAATATCTTTTTCATTGTCGTTGAGCGATAAAGGGATGAAGCGTCGGGCGCATTAGAATTGATAGCCGAGACGCACGGTAAATTCGGGTTGGTTGTGCCAGCCGACGCCGGGAATCACACGTTTGCCGTACGATCCGTCGGGCGCCACTTTGCCGGCATTGGGAATGATCGACTTATTGACTTGATGATAGACACCACCCACGCCAAACGTCCACTTGCGATAGCGCACACCGAGTTGTGCACCGGCGTAGACGGCCATTTCGGGGTAGTTCTTCTTGTCGCTCATCGTATTCACCGTGTAGCCGGCGCGCAGGTCGAGGAAGGGCGTAAATTTGCCCTGGAGCGGATAGTCGAAGCGCGCCAAGAGCATGGGCGTGATGGGGAGAATCTCCGTGCGGTCGTAGCGTTGCACGGTGGCACCCACACCCACATAGAGCAAACGGCTCACGCGCGTGCCGACGGTGAGGGAAAATTCAGGATTCATCTCCCCCACGAGGTGGTGCTTCTGTTCCAATCCGTAGCCCATGCCCAGTTCAGCGGTGAAACCGAGGCGCATTTTGCGCGACTTGGTGTTTTCGACGGGGGCATCGGCCTTTTTGTTTTTGTCGATGAGGATGCGTTCCACCTCATCCCACTTGTAAGTGAAGACCTGCCCGTGCACATTGCGGAGTTTCACGGGGGTTTCGAGGCTGCGTTCGAGCACAGTGCCCTGCACCTTCTGTCCGTTTTTGAGCACGATCACGTCGCGTGCGGCAGCGATGGCCTTTGCGCTCGGACGGCGCTCCACACGCTCCACGTCCACGGCGCGATAGTAGAAGATGGTGCCGTCGGGCATTTCGATCTGCACGCCGTTGTCGTTCGATTCGAGCACCTTGCACTTGAGCGTGCGGCCGCTTTTGAGCACCACATAGTCGTAGGCATACTGATTGGCGGCGGCATCGGGCAGGATTTCGCTCTCACCGGCAGCGGGCTTCGCCACCGCGGGGGCTTCGGTCTTGGGAGTTGCGTGCACTTCGGTCTTTGTCTCGACGGGCGCTGCGGTCTTTGTCTCGATGGGCGCTGCGGTTTGGCTTTCGGCGGCTCCGCGCACGGGGGTCACAGCGGGCTTGCCGCGCTCCACACGCGTCACCTCTTCGGGGCGATACACGCGCACTTTGGCGTCGGCCAAAAGCACTTTGACGGGATGTCCGGGCACATAAGTGATGATGCGGCACTTGGCGCTCATACCGTCGCGCAAGACGATGAGATCGGGCAAGTCGCGATCGGTGACGATGCTACCCATCGGGCTACCGTAGGCGCTTTGGGCGGTGGTTTGCGCCGATAGGCCGGCGAAACTCAGGCTGGCCGCCAGCGCGAGGAGATAAATACGTTTCATATCGTGATGAAATGGGGAAGTTTTTTGACACTTTTGTGCAGCGACCACAGGTCGCCGCACGGCAAAGTTAGCATTATTTTCAATATCGGTCAAGCCCATGGGCGAAATATCGCTATTCAGCGGGCGAAAAAACGCTTTTTCCCGCTTTCGGCAGCCTACGGAGGCGAAAAAGTCCCCGTGTTTTTCGAAAACACGGGGATATTTTTTGGGAAAAGGTGTGAAGCTTAAATCAAATAGCAAAAGGATTGCGGCGGAACTTTTCCGGGAAAGGCCTCTGTTAACTTCGTGGGGTTTTCATAAGGCAAAAAGCTCTTGATGCGAATGGCGTATGCTTTTTCTCGTTTGTCAAAGTATCGGTCAAAGAATTCACGCGTGATGCCTGCACTGTCGTGTGTGTGCTGCCAAAGGATATCGGGGGTCTCGCATAGAATTTCGTCAACCTTGAATTCTCCGACGACTCTACACACCGGGCTTGAGGCGTATACCACGATGGTATCTATATCGGTTCGCTTGTATATGGCCTTTCTGAATTCATATCGTTTCGTCCCTTTGATGATTTGCTCCACGAATTGGGGCTTAATGGACAATAAAACCTTCATGAGCTCCGGATTGTTGAATGATGAAATTAAATTGTTCGTCGGTAATTGGGAGCAGTCCCCAATAACTTCCAGCGTCGAAATGCGCTTCTTCGATGAGTCGGCCGCGAGTAATGCGCTGCGGCAAAGCAAAGTTGTAAGTCATCTTGATAACCACGGCGTTTCTGTGATCCTCGTAGAGTGCTTTTAGCTCTGTGGGGGTGAAAATGCTGCGTTGGCCGACATAGTCTTCAAACTCTCGGGCGTCCGCGAATGTGCTCCTGCTTCTCACCTCCTCAATTTGACACACAGATGAAACCACTGCTCGGTAATGCGCCGGCCCCATGTTGTCCCTTGTGCGATAAATCACGACGATGTCTCCTCTTTGCAGCTCGTCGGCTCCTCGCATAAAACAGATGTAGATCTTGTGAATGCCGTTGGTCGTCGAGTTGTCTTTGATCAGTGTGGCGGCGTTGTTGCGCTCGTTGTTGAGAATCGAATCAGGAAAGAGGCGTGTGTGGTATTCCGGTTTGACGGCCAAAAGGAATTTTCGGCGTCCCTGCGTCTTGAGGATGGGATAAGTGTGCAGTAACTCTTCGCTTTGCTCGTCGAGTTTTTTCATCAGCACGTCTTCTTCTCCTTTCATGGCCACTTTCACGAAGCCGTATCGTGTGAGCAACGCGACGAGCGATGTGTGTTTGGGAAAGACCGTCACGTAAATTTCTCTGCAGCTTCTGAGCACGGCCGCGTCTGTAATCTTCTTTATGAATCTCTCTCCGAGTTTCGTTCCGTGTGCATTGATTTCAGTGTTCCGACTTTGAGACGTCGTCTCGATTGCATGGGCGGTTCTACGTCGTCTACCACTCCTTCTTCTACTTTCAGGAACAAGAAAGCCTGAAGTGTTCCGTCCTCGCCGTGCATGACAAAGGCGTTCGCTCCTTCTTGCGCTTTCCTTTCGAACCAGTCTTCAAAACCTTGGTAGTCTTTTCGCAGTGTGTCGAAAAAAGGGTCTTTGACGTCGATCTGCGCGAAAGGTTTCCAACCGTCAAGCGGGTCTGATGTCTTCATATCGTCGTTCCTTTTTGACAAAGTTAGTGATTTCAGCCGTTGTGTCCGTTGCCTTGTGTCTGCTTTGTTGTTATTTCTCTGTGTTTTGACGGTGAATGTCACAAAAAAAGTCCCCTGCTTCTTCGAGAAACAGGGGATGTTTTCGAGAAAAGTGGGGGACTTTTTGGGAAAAGCGCACCACTTTTGCGCAAAAGTGGCGCCGTTGGGTGCGACGGCCGTGCACGGCGGCTCGTCGCTGCCCGCTTTGCGCTTAGCGGATGGAGAGAGCGAATCCGCCGCCCGCACCGGCCACGAGCTCCTTGAGCACGGTGTTGCGATCCACGGTCAGGGTCTTGATCACATAGGCCTCGGGGCGCTTGTTCCACGCGGTGCCGGGCGCATCGGCGTAGAGCGTGGCGGTATAGGTGCGGCCGGGCGTGAGGAAGTCGAGGCGGAGGTCGGTTTTGTAGCCGTTGTCGCCCGCGGTGCAGCCCACAAACCACTCGTCTTTGCCCTTGGCCTTGCGCGCCGTGAGAACGTATTCACCGGGCTCGGCGGCCAGGTAGAGACTCTTGTCCCAATCGAGCGCCACGTCTTTGATGAACTGGAACGCATCGGGGCGTGCCTCGTAGTGCTCGATGACATCGGCGGCCATTTGCAGGGGGCTGTAGAGCGTGACGTAGAGCGCCAACTGGCGAGCCAAGGTGGAACGCACGCGACTCTTGTTCTTCGGGTTCATCTGCTTCATGTCCATGACAAAGATGCCCGGGGTATAGTCCATCGGTCCGCCGATGCAGCGGGTGAAGGGGAGGATGGTGGTGTGATTGACGGGGTTGCCCTCAAAGGCTTCGTACTCCGTGCCGCGCGCACTCTCGTTGCCGATGAGGTTGGGGTAGGTTCTGCACAAGCCGGTGGGGCGGGTGGCCTCGTGGGCGTTGACCATGATGCGATAGTCGGCGGCCTTCTTCAAGGCATAGAGGTAGTGGTTGTTCATCCACTGGCCGTAGTGGTGCTCACCGCGGGGCACGATGTCGCCCACATAGCCGCTCTTGACGGCATCGTAGCCGTTGTCGACCATGAAGCGGTAGGCCGCATCGAGATGTCGCTCATAGTTGCGCACGGACGAGGAGGTTTCGTGGTGCATGATGAGCTTCACGCCGCGCGCCTTGGCATAATCGTGGAGTGCCTTGACGTCGAAATCGGGATAGGGGCTGACAAAGTCGAAAACATAGTCCTTTTGGTTGCCGAACCAGTCTTCCCAACCTTCGTTCCATCCCTCGACGAGCACGGCGTCGAGTCCGTTTTTGGCGGCAAAGTCGATGTATCGCTTCACGTTGGCGGTGTTGGCCGAGTGTTTGGGCGAAGCAGGGAGTTTGGAGTAGTCGGTTTCGCCGAGTTTCACGGTGCTCACGGCGTCGGTGTAGGCCCATTGTCCGCGTCCGGTGATCATGTCCCACCACACGCCGACGTATTTCACGGGATGAATCCACGAGGTGTCGTCGATTTTCGAGGGCTCGTTGAGGTTGAGGGTGATGCGGCTGGCGAGGATGTCGGTGGCTTTGCGGCCGACGATGACGGTGCGCCACGGCGAATTGGAGGGGGCTTGCAGATAGCCTTTGTCGCCGCGCGCATCGGGAGTGAGATGGCTCACGAAGGTGTTGTTCTGCTCGTTGTAGGTGAGGTGCATGGTGGGATAGTCCATGCAGGCGGCCTCGTGGAGGTTGACATACAGGCCGTCGTCGGTGCGCATTTGCAGCGCGGTCTGCACGGTGGTGGGGCCGGCCGGCGTGCTGGAGGAGTTGGCCTTAATGGCCTTTTTCATCTGTCCGCGAATGCCGGAGAGTTTCGTCTGCTGGTATTCGAACTCCTGCGTGTCGTAGTCGCCGGCCACCCACCAGGCGGTGTGGTCGCCCGTGAGGGCAAACTCGGTCAACTCGTCGGCCACGACGAAGTAAGTGAGTTTTTTCTGCTCGGGGAACTCATAGCGGAAGCCGAGTCCGTCGTCGAAAAGACGGAAGCGGACGTTCATGAACCGATCGTTCTTCGACTGTTTGAGACACACGAGCAGTTCGTTGTAGTGGTTGCGAATGCTGCTCTCCTCGCCCAGCACGGGCTGCCAAGTCTCGTCGAAGCTGTTGTTTTCGTAGCGCACCAGTTGGAAGCCGCTGAAGCAGTCTGCGCGACGTTGGGCTTTCTTGTCGTCGGTGGTCGAGGACTTGACTTCCGAAAAGTCGTTTTTCTCGCCGTTGTCGGCCTTGAATTTGTAGCCGAGATGGGAGGGGGCGATGACCGTTCGGCCGTCTACGGTGAGGGTGTAGTGGGTCGTCCGCCGTCGATGCGGAAGTCGAGTTTCAACTTGCCGTCGGGCGAGGTGATCTGCTGCGCTGCGGCCGCGAGGGCGAGGAGCGCGAAAGCGGAGGTGAGGAAAATTTTCTTCATGGAGTGGGGCTATATAAGTTGTGTCGATGCGCACCTATATAATAAGGCGTGCTGTCGGTCGCGAGGGGCGTATTTTCGCCGAACGCGCGGCGGTGGGCGATCGATCGGGCGCGCGGTCGTTTTTTTTCACGCGCCTTTCGGGCCGTCGACCCAAAAGTTGAGGACTTTTTCGCACACAAAGATAATCATTCGGTCTACTTGTGCGCATTGCGCACGAAAAAAAGCGCCGCAGTTTGCATATTTCAGCCATTCAAGGGCGTTTTTTTCTTTTTATTGTACGCATTGTGCGCAAATCGGCCACGAGTTTTCTGTTCTCTTCGAGCAACCGCCGCATTACAGAGCCTACATCCTCGGACTTCATGTGTTGACGATCCTCGCTTTCGTGGGCATCGCGCGCTTTTTCTACACGGTGAGCAAGCAGCAGCACTGAGTTTTGCCCCTCGATGGGACGAACCGATGCACAAAAACGGCCAAACCGCTGACGGACACACGGGGTGTCAGTCGGCGGTTGGCCGTTGTTAGATAGGGATCGGCGCGCTGTTGCGGCGCATTGCGGTGGGCGACACCGGCATCGAGCAACGGCGCGCGGCGGGGCTTAGGCTTTCAGGCCGTTGTTGGCAATGAGCCACTCGGCAATCTGCACGGCGTTGAGCGCAGCGCCCTTTTTGATTTGGTCGCTCACCAACCAGAAGGTCATTCCGTTGGGGTTGGCGAGGTCTTTGCGGATGCGGCCGACGTAAACGTCGTCGCAACCGGCCAAGAAAAGGGGCATGGGATAGCGGCGCTCGGCGGGATTGTCGTCGAGGGTGAGGCCTTCGCCCTCAGAGATGGCACGGCTCACTTCTTCGACCGTGAGCTCGCGCTCGGTCTCCACCCAAATGGCTTCGGAGTGGCTACGCATCACCGGAACGCGCACGCAAGTGGCGCTCACGGCGATGTCGGAGTGCATGATCTTGCGTGTTTCGTTGTACATCTTCATCTCTTCCTTCGTGTATCCGTTGTCGGTGAAGACGTCGATCTGGGGAATGACGTTATAGGCGAGCTGATAGGCGAACTTCTCAACGTGGGGCGTTTCGCCGGCGGCGAGTGCGCGGTGCTGCGCCTCGAGTTCGTCCATGGCGGCCTGGCCTGCGCCCGAAGCGGCCTGATAACTGGCCACGTGCACGCAGCGAATGTGGCTCAACCGCTCGATGGCTTGGAGCGCCACGACCATCATGATGGTGGTACAGTTGGGGTTAGCGATGATGCCGCGCGGACGATTGAGTGCATCCGTGGCGTTGCATTCGGGAACGACGAGGGGCACGTCCTCATCCATGCGGAAAGCGCTGGTGTTGTCGATCATCACGGCGCCGTAGCGGGTGATGTCTTCGGCGAAGTCGCGCGAGATGCCGGCGCCGGCGCTGGTGAAGGCGATGTCGATGTCGCGGAAGTCGTCGGTGTCGTGGCGGAGTTCGCGCACCGTCACGTCGCGATCACCGAAACGATAGACTTTGCCGGCGCTACGTTTCGAACCGAAGAGTCGAAGTTCGTCGATGGGAAACTTGCGTTCGGCCAGTACGCGGAGAAACTCTTGGCCTACGGCACCGCTGGCGCCTACAATGGCTACGTTCATAGGTTTGTCATAAAGATTTCGCCGACGAGATGCGGCGCGAAAAGGGCTTGCGGCGGGCAACTCGTCGGAAGAATGAGTGAATAGGTGTCTGCAAAAGTATCGATAAATCCCGTATTTCGCGCGCGGTATGCCATTTTTTTTTGTTACTTTGCCGTCCGAACGTCCCAATTTCGGGCATTTATCTTGCGCACATGTCGTTTATTCCGCTTCCCATCACCGATCCGACGTGGATATTCTTCGTGGTGTTGGGTGTGATTCTCTTCACGCCCATGCTCCTCGAACGCCTTCGTATTCCCTCCATTGTGGGGTTGATTGTGGTCGGCGTGGTGATCGGGCCGCATGGTGTGCACTTGCTCAACCGCGACGCCAGTTTTGAGATCTTCGGTAAGGTGGGTCTTTATTATATTATGTTCATGGCGTCGCTCGGCATGAACCTTACGGACGTGATGCGCCACCGTTATGTGGCGCTTTCCTTTGGTCTCATCTCGTTCGCCCTGCCTTTCGCCCTCGGACTGGGGGTAAACGTGTGGGCGCTGGGCATGAGTCTGCCGGCGGGCGTGCTGGTGGCGTCGATGTATGCCGCCCATACGCTATTAACCTACCCGGTGGTGATGAGATGGGGCTTGTCTAAGCACCGCTCTGTGGGCATTGCGGTGGGCGCCACCATCATTACGAATATTCTCACGCTCTTGGTGCTCGCCATTGTGGGCGGCGCCTACAAACCCGACGGCGAAGGCTTCAACTTCCTGCTGCTCGGCGCGCGACTGTTGGCACTGAGTGCGGGCATCGTGGTGGTGTTCCCGTGGATCTGTCGGCGCTTTTTCCGCCGCTTCGACGACAATGTGGTGCAATACATCTTCGTGTTGACGCTCGTTTTCCTCGGCGCCGGCCTCATGGAATGGGTAGGTATGGAAGGTATCTTGGGCGCATTCTTGGTCGGACTGGCGCTCAACCGCGAGATTCCTCCCGCCGGACCACTGATGAACCACATCGATTTCGTAGGCAATGCCCTCTTTGTGCCGTATTTCCTCATCGGCGTGGGCATGATCATCAATGTCCAGGCGATGGCTTCGGACTATAGTATATTTGTCACCGCCGGCGTGATGATTGTCACGGGCGCGGCCGGCAAAATCCTCGCCGCCCACGGCATTCGCCTGATGGGTTTCAGCGCCGGTGAGGCGCAACTCGTGTCGGGTCTCTCCACTGCGCGCGCCGCCGCCACGTTGGCCATCGCGCTTGTGGGTTATGAGATCATACTCCCCGACGGCTCGCACCTGTTGGGCGACGACATCATCAACGCCTCCATGTTTTTGATTCTCGGTTCGTGCATTGTGGCCTCAACCCTCACCGATCGTGCGGCGCGGAAGATCGTGCTTTCGGGCGAAGCGGCGCAAGAAGACGCGTCGGCCGACAAGGATTCGATCATTGTCGCACTGAGCTACCCGAACATGCTCATTCCGCTGACGAACATGGCGCTGATGTTGCGCACACCGAGCGCAACGGCGCAACTCACCGCCGTGACCGTGGTGCTCGACGACGACGCCGAACGCCGCATAGAAGCGCGCCGCGGACTGGACTACGCCGCCAAGATGGCCGCCGCTGTGGGGGTGCGCATGCAAACTCACTGCCGCCGATCGGTCAACGCCGTGACGGGCATCACACACACCGCCGGCGAACACGAAGCCACCGACATTCTCATCGGACTCCACAGCAAAAAGCACATCGGCGAAACCTTCTACGGCAAATTTGCCACCGACTTGATCGCTTCGGCCGCACAACAAATTATGATTTATCGGCCGTTGGTGCCCATTCACTCCCTGCGGCGCTTGCACATCATCGTGCCGCGACGCGGAGAGTTCGACCCCGGTTTGAAACACTGGTGCCGACGCATCGCCACCTTGGCCGAACAAACCGCCTGTCGGCTTTCTGTCTACGGCGAGCAGAGCACTTTGCGCGCCGTCGAAGGCATTTGGCAGGCCGATCGCCGCAGCCTTTCGGCCGACTACCACGAGTTGTCGCCCACCGACGGCCTCGCCGCCGTGGCTGCCCGCACCCGTCCCGACCACATGGCCGTGTTTGTGCTCGCCCGCCGCGGTATGCCCTCCTACCACCGCCGTCTTGACGCAATTCCGGGGCAACTCGAGCGCTATTTCTCCGCCCGCAGTTGGATGCTCATCGTCCCTGCGCGCTCCGGTGCCACGTCTTCGTCGGGCGACGGCCGCAATGCCCTCACCCTTCCCGATCTTTAAGTTGAAAGTCGGGCATGCTCAGCGCAGCGTGCCTTTTTTTAAGTTGAAAAGCGGCCGCAATGCCCTCACCCTCCCCGACCTTTAAGTCGAAAGTCGGTTCACTCGCGGCCAAGCGTGCCGACCTTCAAGCCGAAAGGCCGCCCTGCTCAGCGCGAACGTGCCCACTTTTTCCCACTCCTCCACGTCTAAAAACTCCCACCCCATGTCCATTCTCTCCATTCGCGACATCCATAAATCATTTGGCACGCTCGAAGTGCTGAAAGGCATCGACACCGACATCGCCCGCGGCGAGATGGTGAGCATAGTCGGCGCTTCCGGCGCCGGAAAAACCACCTTGCTCCAAGTCATGGGCACCTTGCTGCGTCCCGACGAGGGAACGATCACGCTCGGCGACACCGATGTGACGCGACTCTCGGACACTGCGCTCTCGCGCTTCCGCAATCGCCACATTGGCTTCATCTTTCAGTTCCACCAGCTCTTGCCCGAGTTCACCGCCCTCGAGAATGTGATGCTTCCCGCGCTGATTGCCGGCGAAAGCAAGCGCGCCGCCACGGCACGCGCCGCCGAGTTGCTCGAATTCATGGGACTTTCGGCACGCGCCGAGCACAAACCCTCCGAACTCTCGGGCGGCGAACAGCAACGTGTGGCCGCCGCGCGCGCCCTCACCAACCGTCCAGACATAGTCTTCGCCGATGAGCCCACAGGTTCGCTCGACACGCACAACCGCTCGGAACTTCAAGCCCTCTTCTTCCGTTTGCGCGAGGAATTGGGGCAGACTTTCGTCATCGTCACCCACGACGAACAATTTGCCGCCCAGACCGATCGCTGCATTCGTCTCGCCGACGGCCGCGTGGTGGAGTAAAAACACACACGCAGTGGAGGAAAAACGCGCGCCCCGCGAAGTGAAAACGGCCCCGCTTCCCCCTTTTGCGCTCCACACTGCACAATCTGTGCAGCAGTTCGCCCCCCTCTCGGCGAAAAAACCACACAAAGTACACCGACTCTTCGAAAAGAGGCGGTGTTTTTTGTAACTTTGCCGCGGCTTTTGGCCACCCCCAATTCATTTCCCCCAACCCCCAAAAAGCGTGCCGCCCACTTTGCGCGACACACCCCGGCATCAACACATGAGCACACTCCGTTTCAAAGTCGTGGAAGAGGCTTTCAAAAAAACGCCCCGTCCCCGTGACCGCACCGGCCGAACGTCCTTCGGCGTATTACGCCACCTACGTTTTTCAACCAAGAGAAGATGCGCAAGTATCTTCCCCTCGAAAGTCTATCAGCGCTACGCCGAAACCCTCGACACCGGACGCCCTCTTGATATGCACACCGCCAATGCCATCGCACAAGGCATGAAGCAGTGGGCCATCGAAATGGGCGTCACGCATTATACACACTGGTTCCAACCCCTCACCGAGGGCACCGCCGAGAAACACGACGCCTTCGTCGAGCACGACGGCAAGGGCGGCATGATCGAAGACTTCGCCGGCAAACTCCTTGTGCAACAAGAGCCCGATGCCTCCTCGTTCCCCAACGGCGGCATCCGCTCCACCTTCGAAGCCCGCGGCTACTCTGCGTGGGATCCCGCCAGCCCCGTCTTCATCATCGACGACACGCTGATGATTCCCACCGTCTTCATCAGCTACACCGGCGAAGCCCTCGACTACAAAGCCCCGCTCAAAAAGTCGATCGCCGCAGTGAACCGCGCCGCCGAAGCCGTTTGTGCCTACTTCTACGACCAACCCGTGCGCGTACACACCAACCTCGGTTGGGAACAAGAGTACTTCCTCGTCGACGAAGGCCTCTACGCCGCACGCCCCGACCTCTTGCTCACCGGACGCACCCTCATGGGGCACGACAGCGCCAAGAATCAGCAGATGGAAGACCACTATTTCGGCGCCATCCCCGAGCGCGTGGCCGAATTCATGCGCGATCTCGAAATACAAGCCCTCCGTCTCGGCATTCCCTGCAAGACGCGCCACAACGAAGTGGCCCCCAACCAGTTTGAGCTCGCCCCCATCTACGAAGAGTGCAACTTGGCGGTCGATCATAACATGTTGCTCGTCTCGCTCATGCGCAAAATCGCTCGCAAGCACGGCTTCCGCTGTCTCCTCCACGAGAAACCCTTCGCCGGCATCAACGGCAGCGGCAAACACTGCAACTGGTCGCTCTGCACCGACAGCGGCGTCATACTTCACGCCCCGGGTCGCTCCGAAAGCGACACCCTCCGCTTCCTCACCTTCGTCGTCGCCACGCTCATGGGCGTCTATCGCCACAACGGCCTGTTGAAAGCCAGCATCATGAGCGCCGGCAACTCCCACCGCCTCGGCGGCCACGAAGCGCCCCCCGCCATCATCTCCTCCTTCCTCGGCACGCAAATCAGCGAACTCCTCGACCGCGTCGCGCAGTCCGACAACGCCCTCGCCCCCATGGCCGGCAAACAAGGCGTTCAGCTCGACATCCCGCAGATTCCCGAGTTGCTCATCGACAACACCGACCGCAACCGCACCTCGCCCTTCGCCTTCACCGGCAACCGCTTCGAGTTCCGCGCCGCCGGTTCGTCGGCCAACTGCGCCAGCGCCCTCATCGTGCTCAACACCGCCGTGGCCGAAGCCCTCACCGACTTCAAGGTGCGCGTCGATGCCCTCATCGCCCAAGGCAAAAACCACCGACGAAGCGCTGCTCACCGTGCTGCGCGACGACATTCGCACCTGCCGTCCCATCCATTTCGACGGCAACGGCTACAGCGAAGAGTGGAAGGCCGAAGCCGCCCGCCGCGGACTCGACTGCGAAACCAGCTGCCCGGTGGTCTACGATCGCTACACCGACGAAGCCTCGGTGCGCATGTTCGAAAGCATGCACGTCATGACGCGCAACGAACTTGCCGCTCGCAACGAGATCAAGCGCGAGATCTACTACAAAAAGATCCAAATCGAAAGCCGCGTCCTCGGCGATCTGTGCATGAACCACATCATTCCTGTCGCCACCAAGTACCAAAGTGTGCTCGTCGACAACGTGAGTAAGATCATCTCCGCCTTCCCGGCCGAGAAAGCCGCGCAGCTCAGTGCCTACAACGTCACGCTCATCGAAAAAAATCAACCACCACACCGATTTCATCGTCAACGCCGTCGAAGCCATGGTCGAGAAGCGCAAGGAAGTGAACCGCCTCACCGACATTCGCGCCATCTCCGTGGCCTATCACGACGAGGTCGAGCCTTTCTTGCGCGACATTCGCTACCACATCGACAAACTCGAGCTCATCGTCGAGGATGAAATGTGGACCCTCCCCAAATATCGCGAACTCCTCTTCATCCGCTGATCGAAAACCGCCCCGCAACGGCGCCCACCGCTCCCTTTCATCGCGGGGCATCCGATCTACTCTGAAAAAAGCCCCCAACTTTTCGCCGAAAGTTGGGGGCTTTTGCTCGAAAACTCCCCGTTTTTTTCAAAAACTCCACTGAAAAAATGAACGGCTCCGCCATGCCGGCCGACAACTCGGCGACAAAATCACTGATGCCGAGCGCCCTTTTCCGAGAAATCACCGCCATTGCTTGTTTACCTCAAACCATCTCCTTATTTTTGCAAATAGAGCTATCGAACGAGACGCCGCTTGCCCAAAAGGCTGCACCGTCTTTTCGGCTCAACCCACATTTTCGTTTCCCCTTTCCTACCCTTTCACCATGAAACCGCTCTTTCAATTCGGACTTGCCTGCATTGTCCTCATCCTATTGGCTTTGAGTTCCTGTTCTGCGCCGGCAGAAGAGGAACAAGTGCATTACCTGCCGTTTCGCGAAACCGCCGACGGGAAATGGGGGATGATGGCGACGGACGGCAAGGTGTTGTTCAGCGCAAAATTCGCAAACGCCCCCACCGTCGTGTACGACGATCGCTTTTTCGTGTACAACGACAAAGGGCTTCTCGAAATGTACACCGCCGAAGCCGAACCCCGAAAAATCGGAGGCGAATACCTCACCGCCGGCCACTTCCATAAGGGGCGCGCCCTCGTGGCCGAACCCGGCCAAGCCGTCAAGATCATCGACACCGACGGCAACACCGTTCGGCTACTCGACAAGATTCAGAACAAAATCATCAGCAAAGTGTCGACCTTCGAGCACGGGTATGCCCTATTCCAAACGGTCGACTATCTTTGCGGCGCCGTAGACCTCGACGGCAACAGTGTGATCTCGCCCAACTACGCCATGTTGGTGGCGGGCAACGGCATTTTTCTCGCCGTGCCCTCGCAATATAGCCAAGCCGTCGAACAAGGCGATCTCAAAACAGTGACGTTTTGCGTACTCGACACCGACGAAAAAGTGCTGGCTCAAATTCCTGCCCGCAATTACAACGACATTCAGCTGCTCGGCGACAAGATCCTCCTCTCCGAAGAGGTCAACCACCGCCTCCTGTGGAGTGTTTTGGACAAAACCGGACAGCGCCTTTTCAAAGGTGACGACCGCATCGAGCGCATCGGCGAACTACGCGGCGAAAACTTCACCTTCCTCAGCAACGAACTTTGGGGCGTGATGAACTTCAAGGGCGAAATCCTCATCCGCCCTCAATATAACGAACTGCGGTTCGACGGCGATCAACAGCTCATCGCCACCGTGGACAAAGATGCAGACTACACGCAAGACCAACTCATCGACTTGCGAAACCAACCTCTGGGCACGGCGAACTATGCCGTCATCTATCCGTTTTCCGACTTCGACGGCGAGCACACCCTCGTCCAGCAACACGACAACACCTTTGCCCTCATCGACCGCAAAGGGCAGGTGCTCAACAACTTGCCCAACATGGTGGAGGTCGAAATGAACAGCGGCGATGACAACATAGAGAGCAATGCCATTGCTTTTTGCCATGTTGATCGACGGATTCGGCATCCGCACCGGCGGTGTCGACGGACTTGAAGTGGGCAACACCGGCGTTTCGGTCATTCAAAAGGTGGGTTACAAGAGACTGGTTGGGCGCGCCGACAGCCTCACCCCCGCCTCCGATCCGTCTTGGTACCACTCGAGCCAAGAACTTGTCTACAAAAAGCGGTTCGCCGATGTGGAGGGACATGTGACCCTCCTATTCGACCGTATGATCAGCCGAGCGGAAAAAGACGGCAGCGGCACAAAATACGTGTGGAACGACGCAAAACTCAAAGTCTGTGCGCTGACTTTCTACAACACCGGCAAAATGGAAGACAATCTATCGGACTTTTTCAACGTCTTGTCCGAAGAATTTGGGCAAAAAGGCAAGCCCCTGAGAAAGAACAAGCAATATACGATCTTTGACATGGGCAATGGTCAGCGCATTATGCTGGATCTGAACCCTCAGCGCCTCTTTATTCTCTGGACCACCGGCGCAATCATTGACCATCTCGACTTCAAAGAAATAGTTTCTTCGGTATCTTCTGAAAACTCCGCGGCCGGGCGCAACACATCCCCGACAGCGGAAACAGAAGAGGAGCAAGATCCAACGATACCTTACAACCACTGAAAGACCGGACACGTCGGTCGGCTAAAATCCCTAACCGACAATAAAAAATCGGAGGTGACTGCCCACAAAGCAATCACCTCCGATTTTATTTTTTCACGCACAAAAAAAGAAAGGGCACACCCTACCCGAACAACTCGCGTAGGGCGGCCTCAACCCGCGAGACGGGGACGAGTTCGATGCCCTTGAATCGAGAGGCATCGAACGACTTCATGTTCTGCGCCGGGAGGAGGAAACGGCGGAAACCCAACTTCATGGCCTCGGCAATGCGGCGATCGATGCGCGTCACGGGACGAATCTCACCACTCAAGCCACATTCGCCCGCCATGGCCACATCGCGCTCGATGGGCGTGTCGACATTGCTCGACAACACCGCCGCGATCACGCTCAAATCGATGGCCGGATCGGTCACCCGCAGGCCACCGGCGATGTTGAGGAAGACATCTTTCGCCCCCAACTTGAAGCCCACCCGCTTTTCGAGCACAGCGAGCAACATATTCAGGCGGCGCAAGTCAAAACCGGTGGCCGATCGCTGCGGCGTGCCGTAGGCGGCGGTCGAAACCAAGGCCTGCGTCTCGATCAGGAAGGGGCGCACGCCCTCGAGGGCGGCACATATCGCCACGCCCGAGAGGGGTTCGTCGTGCTGCGTGAGGAGGAGTTCCGAAGGGTTGTCGACGGGGCGCAGCCCGTTGGCGTTCATTTCGTAAATGCCGAGTTCGGCCGTCGATCCGAAGCGGTTTTTGATGCTGCGGAGGATGCGATAGAAATAATGGCGGTCGCCTTCGAACTGCAACACGCAGTCCACGATGTGTTCCAGCACCTTCGGCCCCGCGATACTGCCCTCTTTGGTGATGTGGCCGATGAGCAACACGGGCACTCCTTGGTCTTTGGCGAATTTCAACAAGGCGGCTGCGCACTCACGGATCTGGGTTACGCTGCCGGGCGAGCTTTCTACCGTCTCGGTGTGCATGGTTTGCACCGAATCGATGATGAGCAATTCGGGATTGACGGTGCGCACCTCCTCGAAGATGCGCTCCATGCGCGTTTCGCAGAGGAGCAGCGGCGAACCGCCGGCGGGTGCGTCGGGCAAGAGGCGATCGGCGCGCAATTTGATCTGGCGTTCGCTCTCCTCCCCGCTCACATAGAGGATGCGTCGATCGGACATGCCGAGCACGGTTTGGAGCAAAAGGGTGCTTTTGCCGATGCCCGGTTCGCCGCCCAAGAGGATTAAGCTGCCGGGCACGATGCCTCCGCCGAGCACACGGTTGAGTTCAGCATCGTGGGTGTCGAGTCGCGGTTCTTCGGTGGCGTCAATTTCTGAAAGAGGGACGGGGCGCGCCGTTTCGCGGCGGAGTCCGGCCTGCTGCACGACGGCCGCGCCGCGCGAAGGCGAGACGGGACCGACGGAAAATTCCTTCATCGTGTTCCAATTCCCACATGAAGGGCATTTGCCCACCCACTTCGGGGTGTCGAAGCCGCAGACATCGCAGACGTAAGCGGTTTTTGATTTGGCCATAGGGGTCGTTATTTCAAGGAAAAGCACCCACTCCCGCCGCTCACCTCTGGAGAGATGAGCGACGGCAGGGGTGCGGCAAGAAAATCGTGTTACTGCAAACTGCCGAGTTCCTCGCGAATGTTCACCAGTTCTTCGCGAATGGCGCGCAGGCGATCCACCACTTCCGTGGCGCTCGCGGTCGCATTGTAGTTATTGCGGAGGGCTTCGCGCGCCGCCTCGATGCGCAGGCCGCGCACCTTGACGAGATTATAGACCACGCGCACGGTTTCGATGTCGCGCTTGGTGTATTGACGAATGCCGCGCGCGCCCTTTTTGGGTGCAATCTGCGGAAATTCACGTTCCCAAAAAGCGGAGCAGCGTGTCGTTCACGCCGAACATTTCGGCCACTTCGCCGATGGAATAATAGAGTTTGAGGTCTTTGTCAGCTTTGACCGGCATGGGCAGTAAGAAAGTTGAGTTGATAGGTGGAAAACGGGGGAGCGATCAGGGGCGATAGCCCACGATCTTGCGACCGCCTTGGAGCAAAATGCCCGCAGGACGGGTTGCACCGGGCGAAAGGCGGCGGCCATCGAGCGTATAGATCGGCGCCTCTTCGCTACGCGTGGCCGCAGGCACGGCACGAACGCCCGTGGGCACGTAGCCAATGGGGTGCTCGGCGATGTAAGTGGCGCGCTCGCTGAGCCAAGACTTCATCAATGCGGCGAGAGAAGTGTAGTCGGGGCTGCCTTGCCACCAGCGATTGAAATCGCGTTCGGCGGCCGGGGCGATCCAAGCGGCATATTCGTCGATATACTTGCAGAGCGAGTCGATGCCGCCCTGCTTGGCAAAGCGTTGCGCCAACTCATTGTAAGCGGTGGCCACCTCTTGCGATCCGTGCATGGCATGTCGGAAGAAGTTGCGGCCGGGGCCATTAGGGCCTTTACCGTCGAGGAGGTCAAACTGGGGGGTGATCGTGGCAAAGGCGCCGGTGTGCTCGTAACCATAGGCCCAGTCGAAGTCCCAAACGGGGCCGAACACCCACTTGGACTGCGGGTCGAAAATGTTGGCGCGCCACACATTGACGCTCTTCGGGTGGCGCAATTCGAGATTGCCCGTGAGGTCAAACACATAGTAGAACGCGGCGAGCGAAGGCACGTCGACCACCTCGGCGGTGCGCTCGGCAAGCACGGCGCGCATGAGCTTTTGAATCTCGCTGTTGAGCGTTTCCTGATAGAGGGTGGCCGCTTCTTTGCCGTAATCGGTCACATAGTCTGCGATTTCGGGGGCTTTGAGGTCGATGGGCAACTTGTAAGTGCTGTCGCGCTTGGGGTCGCCGTCGTAAGTGTCCCACTCGAGGAGCGCGGCCTTCGACTCATCGGGCACAACGACGCTGTTGGAGGCCAAATCCACCTGTTCGCTCAAGTTGTAAAGTCCGCGGTAGGAGCCGTTGATGTAGAGTTCCACCGGAATCATGTGGTTGGCGTAGCTGGCGCCCACGAGTTGAGCGGTGCGCATGGCGATGGCGTTGTTCAACTGCGCATCGCTGAGGAAGTTGGCGAGCAAGACCCAGCTTTTTCCCTTGGCCAAGCCGAAGGGGCTTTGCTTCTTGTCGAACTTAAAGCGGAAGGGCTTTTTGGCCATCTTCCACGTGGTGTTGCCGCGTCCGCGCACCTTGGCCGAATCGGTGATGTTCTTCCCGATCCCTGCGGCCTTGATGGTGATCTGCGCGCGGCGCCACGTTTTTACTGCTTTCGAGGTCGGTAATCGTGATGCCGTCGGCCAATTTGATGTCGATGCGCGGCACTTCTCGCTGTGCCGCTGCGGAAAGTACGGCAAGAAACGAGAAAAACAAGGGAAGAATTCGGGAAAACATGTGGAGTTTTTTTGAAAATGAGTGGAGTTTTCCGCCGCCGTTGCGCCGTGTGGCGCCAAAGGACGGCACGCGCCGTGCGAACCTCGTGAGTTTCGCGCGGCGCGTGCGGCAAATATACACATTGTTGTCTTTTTGACCAAGTTCAGACCTCCAAAGTCCACCAACCTTCCCACGTTTCTTGTGGTGCGGCGCGTTGTATTTCGGGTCGTTGGGGCATTTCGCCGTCGAAATCCACCGTGTCGGGGAGCCCGTACCACGGTTCGACGCAAACAAAGGGGCGTGCTTGCCGGCGGGTTGCCAAATGAGCCACACCGGTGCGGAAGAAGCCACGCGGGCATAGCGACGTCGCTTGCGATCGAGCACTTCGACGGCCTCGACCTGCCGCGCATCGAAGATCAACGCCTCGTGGGCGAAGGTATCGACGCCGATGGGCACGAGCGCATTGCCCATTTGGTGGAAAGCCAAGGCGGCCAGCGTTTGCAAATTCTTGCTCCACGGGATGGGCACGCGCGCAGGCTCAATGCACCCTTGGCTACCGGCGCGCAGGAGGTCGCGGGGTGCCCCTTCGAAACGCAGGAATCCGGCCACGCGCTGCCCGTCGGGCGTCCAATCGCGGAGATTGAGGGCGGGATGAGCGCCGACTTGGAACCACATGGAGCTGTGGTGCGAGCGGTTGGTCACGCGCAGATCGGTGCGGAGGGTGCGTTCGCGCAAAGTGTAGGTCACTTCGAGCCGATAGGGCCAAGGAAACTGCTTGAGTTCCTCGTCGGTGTTCTCGATGGCGAAACGAATGAAATCTTCGCCCTGCTCAACGAACTGCCAATCGCGCCGGCGCACAAAGCCGTGCTTGGGAATTTGGTAACTGCGTCCGTCGAGTCGGCACGTTCCGTTCCACAATCCGCCGGTGATGGGGAAGAGGAGGGGAGAACGGCCGTTCCAATAGGTCGCATCTCCGTGCCAGATGATTTCACGTCCGTCGGTCAAATCTACCAGACTTTGGATTTCTGCACCTCGAGCCGAGACTTCGAGCCGGAGGGCGGCATTTTGTAGCGCATACATGGTTCTTTTAGTTTTTGGGCGGGTTGAACTTATATATAATGTGTGCGATGCCTTGAAAAAGAGTGCGCGCGCAGTGTGACGCGACGCGGGGTTCGGCCGTCAACGTCGACGATAGTCGAGCGGAGAGAGGCCGGTGTAGTTTTTGAAATAGCGTCCCATGAGACTTTGGGAGGGGAAATTGAGGCCGGTGGAGATCTCTTTGATGCTCAAATCGGTGTTGCGCAGCAGATTCTTGATCTCCATCACCACCAACACGGAAACCCACTGCCCAACGGTGCGGCCACTCACGTTTTTGATGAGTTGTGAGAGGTATTTCGGGGTGAGTTGGAGCTGATCGGCGTACCAATTCACGCTGCGCTGCTCGCCAAAATTGCGAGAGAGGAGCTGCATGAAGCGATAGAAGATATTAAATGTGCGGGTGTTGAAGTTATCGCGTCGCGATCCGCGGCGTTCGAGCAGTTGACAGAGGTCGAGATAGAAACTCTGCAAGCAGGTTTTGATGACCTCGCGGGCAAAGCAGTGATCGTGGTCAAGCATGCGGGCGTGCAAGGCGCGATAGTCGGCGACGACGAGCGCTTTTTCCGCTTCGTCGAGCGAAAGCACCGGTTGCTCCATGAGCGAGAGCAGATAGGGCCACAGTTGCGTCATGGACATGAGCGTCTCTTGCACGAACGAGAGGTTCTGAAAGATGGCCTGTGCGGAAAAATCGGGTGAAAACTGGATGTCGCTGAAGGTTTGCTGCCCAAAAGCCAAAAAGAGGTCGCCGGCCTCGACATGGAAGGAGCGATCGTTCAACACACAATCTGCGCTTCCGGCCGTGCAATAGCCGATAGTGAAAAAAGAGGTCTGCACCGCTTGCGTGTCAGCGGGCAACGTGGCCAGGTTTTCCACGATGAGCAGTTCGTCGTCGAGCAGTTCCATTCCCAAGGCGTAGGGGCGCATGTCTTGCAGCGCCACGCTGTGGGGTTCGTGGCGGCGAACAGCAGAAGGAGTAGACGAGTTGTTCATCACATCGTGGTTTTAGGAGTTAGTACTACCGCAAATGTACAAAGTTTTTGGGGAGTTTGCTTTCTTTTTTCTGAACAAATCGGCAAAAAACGCTCAACTTTTCTATTTCATTGCGACGAAAATGGCTATTTTCAACACCCATATTAAAATAGAGACGTGCGCCGAGAGGAGGAGTCCGGTCGATAAAAAAACTCAACGTGGCGAGAAAATTGGCACACGACATATTTTTATCGTATATTTGTAGCCTAAGCCCGCGAGCCGCTCCCAAGGAGCGGCACCACACCGCGGCGCTTCACTCTATTCTCCATTACGCAGTTCCCCTTTATGGCTAACGAATATCTCAAAAGTTTCACCGAACAAAAATACGAAGCGGGATTTGTGACCGACGTCGAGACCGAAATTCTCGAAGCCGGTCTGAACGAAAACATCATCCGCCAAATCAGTCAGAAAAAAGGCGAGCCGGACTGGCTTTTGCAGTTCCGTCTCACGGCTTATCGCCATTGGCTCACGCTCCCCTGCCCGGATTGGGCGCTGGTGCGCCTGCCCGAAATCGACTATCAGGCCATTCACTACTACGCCGACCCGACCAAGAAGAAAAACGAGAAGAAGGAAATAGATCCCGAACTGATGAAGACGTTCGAGAAACTCGGTATCCCGCTCGAAGAGCGCATGGCGCTGGCCGGGGTGGCCGTCGATGCCGTGATGGACTCCGTGTCGGTGAAGACGACCTTCAAGGAACGCCTGCAAGAGAAGGGCATTATTTTCAGCTCGTTCTCCGAAGCGGTGCGCGAAAACCCCGAGTTGGTGCGCAAATACCTCGGTATGGTCGTGCCTTACACCGACAATTACTTCGCCGCCCTCAACTCGGCCGTGTTCTCCGACGGCTCGTTCGTCTACATCCCCAAGGGCGTGCGCTGCCCCATGGAACTCTCGACCTACTTCCGCATCAATGCGCGCAACACCGGGCAGTTTGAGCGCACGCTCATCGTGTGCGAAGACGGGGGCTACGTGTCTTACCTCGAAGGCTGCACCGCACCGATGCGCGACGAGAACCAATTGCACGCGGCCATCGTGGAAATTGTGGTAGGCGAGGAGGCGGAGGTGAAATACTCCACCGTGCAGAACTGGTATCCCGGCGATGCCGAAGGAAAGGGCGGTGTGCTCAACTTAGTCACCAAGCGCGGCCTCGTACGCGGCCGCAACGGACGCCTCTCTTGGACACAAGTCGAGACGGGCTCGGCCATCACGTGGAAATATCCCTCGTGCATTCTCAGCGGCGAGGGCGCGCAGGCCGAATTCTACTCGGTGGCGGTGACAAACAACTTCCAAGAAGCGGACACCGGTACGAAGATGATTCACTTAGCGCCCAACACCAGCTCGACAATCATCTCGAAAGGCATCTCGGCCGGCAAGAGTCAGAACACTTACCGCGGACAAGTGCGCATGTCTTCGCGAGCTCACGGCGCGCGCAACTACTCTTCGTGCGATTCGCTCCTGCTCGGTTCGGAATGTGGCGCACATACCTTCCCCTACATCGACGTGGATAACGACGACAGCGTGGTGGAACACGAAGCAACGACCTCGAAAATCTCGGAAGACCAGCTCCCTCTACTGCCGCCAGCGCGGTATTCCGATGGAAGATGCCGTGAATCTCATCGTGGGCGGCTATGCGCGCGACGTGATCAACAAACTTCCGATGGAATTTGCCGTCGAAGCACAGAAATTGCTCGCCGTTTCGCTCGAAGGCAGCGTAGGCTGACCGCGGCGAAGGGCAGATACATTATTTATATCCCAACCCCAACACAGAACTGACGGAGAGTCGGCACAAACGTGCCGACCCCGCTGGTTTTTTCTTTATCCTCTCGTCTCATGCAACGACTCTTTTTCGCCCTCCTCCTCTTCTGTTGCACACTGGGTGCCGCCGCGCAGTTGCCGGCCACGGTGTTGCGCGATTTAGATGGCCGCGCCGTGCGCACCGACACGTTGTCTAACGCCGGACGCCCCATCATTATCAGTTTTTTCGCCACGTGGTGCAAACCTTGTAACCGCGAACTCTCGGCCATCGCCGACGTTTACGACGAATGGCGCGAAGAAACCGGCGTGCGTCTTATTGCCGTGAGCATCGACGAGGCGCAAAACAGCGAGCGCGTGCGCCCCTTCGTCGACGGCAAGGGCTGGACTTACGACGTACTGCTCGACCCCAACAGCAATTTCCGCCGCGCGCTCAACGTAAGCCTCATCCCTCACGTCTTCATCCTCGACGGCAAAGGGAAAATCGCCTATTCGCGCTCGGGATATACCGAAGGCGGCGAGGAAAAACTCATTGAAAAAGTGCGCGAACTCATCGCCAAACCTTGATGCTCGGCCGCTTTTCCATGAAAAACCTCCTTTCGCTCCTCGCTTTCCTGCCGGCCTTGCCCCTCTTCGCGCAAGAAGGGAACAACACGCCCCCGCCTTCGGGCGAAACCCCACCGCTTTCGGCCGAACCCGCCCTGCAAATGCACGGAAGTCTGCGCACCGACGCGCTTGTTCCGCAATATGACGAGCGCATCGGCACAGATCGCGTCGACAATCGGGTGCTCAGCAACTCCTATCTCGACCTCCGGCTCGCGTTTCGCCGCCGTTATGAGGCAGGACTGCGCGCCGAGTACATAAAACAGCCCCTCCCCGGCTTCGATCCCGCCTTCCGCGGTGCCGGCGTGCCCTATTTTTACGCCACCGCCCGCTTCGATCGCGCCGAAATCACCCTCGGCAGTTATTATGAGCAGTTCGGTTCCGGCCTCGTGCTGCGCACTTACGAAGAACCCTCGCTCGGCATCGACAACCACCTCCGCGGCCTGCGCCTCACCGCCCGCCCCTTCGAGGGCGTGCGCCTCAAGCCCTCGCCGGCCGCCAGCGCAATTATTGGGAAACCGACGCCTCTTATATATATGGTGCCGATGGCGAATGGGATCTCCCCACCCATCACGGCAGACTCACCCTCGGCGCGTCGTGGGTCATGCGCCGGGAACAGCCCGACGCCTTGAGTCGCATCGACACTGCGGGCTTTTCGCAAACCTTTACCCTCCGTCGTTTCCACCTCGTACAACCCACCAACGTGAGTGCCTTCGATTTGCGCGCCGCTTGGCACACCCGCCGCTGGCAGTGGCTGGCCGAATACGCGTGGAAGGGGCAAGATCCCTCATTTGACAACAGTTATACTTACGGACACGGCTCCGCGCTGCTGCTCAGCGGCAGTTGGTCGAAGCGCGGCAAGAGCTTTTTGATGCAAGTCAAGCGCGCCGAGAACATTAGTTTCCGCGGTCGGCGCAGCGCTGCCCTCTCCGCCTCCACACTCAACCACCTTCCGCCGTTCGCCGCACAACCCACCTACGCCCTCACCGCACTCTATCCCTACGCCACGGCCAATGTGCCCGGCGAATGGGCGTTTCGCGCCGAAGCCGCGTGGACTTTGCCCCGTCGCACCGCGTGGGGCGGCCGCTACGGCACCACTTTGCGGCTGCGCGCCGCCCACATTCGCGACCTCGCCCTCAACGACGGGCCGGAAGGCGCCGAAGCCATGGGCACCGACGGCCGCCGTGCGCGCAACTTCTGGGCGATGGGCGGCACACGCTACGGCGAATGGGCGTTGGATGCCGAGCGCCGACTGAATCGCGACTTCCGTTTGCACGCCACCCTCATGTCGCAGACCATCGACCGCACCGCCGTCGAAGGACACGGCGGACGCGTCAACACCCTCATCGGCATTCTCGAAGGACAGTGGCAGGCGAATGCCAAAACCGCCCTGCGCGCCGAAGCACAATACCTACATACACGCCAAGATCAAGGCGATTGGTGGGCGGGCTTGCTTGAATTGAGCCTTTCGTCGCGCTTCATGTTCACCCTCTCCGACCAATTCAACGCCCGCGTCCCCTCTCCCACCCGCGGCACCACCTCGAGCGTGCACTACTGGCAGGCTTTCGCCACCTACACCGACACCCGCCACCGCCTACAACTGGGCTACGGTTCCACGCGCGCCGGTTATAACTGCGCCGGCGGCGTTTGTCGCTACGTTCCTGCGCAAAAAGGCCTCACCCTCAGCTACACCCTGCGCTTCTGAGTCCACAATTGGCGCCTACTCGCGGGCTTTCGCCCAAAAAGTCCACGCGTTTCTTCCCATCATGGCGCCGATTTCGCGCGGTCGCCCCATTTTTTCGTCAACAATTCTCCACTTTATTATTCTCATCACGATGCATTTTCGCACACTCTCCCGTTTTCTTTTTATGAGTCTCTGTTCTTTCTTCTCTTGCTCCACACCCGAGGGGCTTTCTTCCCTCAGTGCCGGCGAATTTTCCACGCTGCTCAACCAAAAGCCCGATTTGATCCTCCTCGACGTGCGCACTCCCTCCGAATACGCCGAAGGTCATCTGCCGAAGAGCGTCAATGTCGACGTACTCGCCCCCGATTTCGAACAGCGCGCCGAAGCCGTGCTCGGTAAGCAGCGCAGTGTCGCGCTCTACTGCCGCAGTGGCCATCGCAGCAAGCAGGCTGCCACCTTACTCTCGCGCCGCGGCATCCAAGTCTACGAACTTTCCACCGGTTGGTTGGGCTGGGTCGAAGCCGCCCTCCCCACCGCGCGATGAGCGCCCACCGGTCTGCGCCGATGCTCGGCCGGTTGCCCCTCCGCGACCGCGCCGAAGCCATCGCGCGCATCAACCGTTTCGCCACTCTCGGCCACCCTTTTCTCTTTCTGGTGAACTATGCCGCCGAACACGCCGTGGTCGAACCGCTCGACGCCCTCGCGCCCAACGCGCTGGCCTACGATTTCAGCGGCGTCACCAATCTTTCGCCCGAAAGCCCCCAACGCGACGTGCCCCACGCGTCGTTGTTCGGTGAAAACACCCCGGCACTCACCCCGAAAATGCCCTCGGCCGACGACTACCGCCGCGCCTTCGGCATCGTGCAGCGCGGTTTGCGGCGCGGCGACTCCTTCTTGACCAACCTCACCCAGTGCGTTCCCATCGAAACGTCCCTCACGCTCGCCGACATCTTCGCTCGAGCGCGAGCTCGCTATCGACTTTTCGTGCCCGGGCAGTGGGTTTGTTTCTCGCCCGAGCCCTTCGTGCGCATCGCCGACGGCCACATCCGCACCTTTCCCATGAAAGGTACGCTCCCCGACGGCGAGGGCGCGGCCGAACGCCTCATGGCCGACGCCAAAGAAGCCGCCGAACACGCCACCGTGGTCGACCTCCTGCGCAACGACCTCAGCCGCGTGGCCGAACACGTCCGCGTGGAGCGTTATCGCTACGTCGAACGCGTCATCACCCACCGCGGGCCGCTCTTACAAACCAGCAGTGAGATCGCCGGACGACTCCCCGCCGACTATTCCGCCCACTTGGGCGAAATTCTCTTCCGCCTACTTCCGGCCGGCAGCGTGACGGGAGCGCCGAAACGCGCCACTTGTCGCCTCATCGCCGAGGCCGAAGGTTACGATCGCGGTTGGTACACCGGCATCGCAGGCTGGAGCGACGGCCGCACCCTCGACAGCGCCGTGCTCATCCGCTTTGTCGAACAAACACCCGAGGGCTTGGTCTTCAAAGCCGGCGGCGGCATCACCGCCCACAGCCGCGAAGAGCGCGAATATGCCGAGATTCGCGACAAAATCTACATCCCCTTTTGAAATTTGCCGCGGACACAGCGATTTGTGCCCGCGGCAATGTTTTATTCCGCCGCAAGTTGCGCCCCTCACCTCGCGACTCCACTCGCCGACGCGTCCGCTCGCGCCGTCAGCCCGTGGCAATAGGGTTACCCGCCCGTCCACACGCGTCCGGCACAACCCACCTTTTCGCACCGCGGCGCAAGGCTTCGCAGCAAAATGCCGCACGCGCCCGCGTCATGCGCCACAAACCTCCGGTGCCGCCGCAAGTTGCCGCGCACTTCCCTACTTTTTTCTCGGTAAAACGCCCACCGACCGCCCCTTTCCGCTCTTCTTTTTCCCTCCCCGCATGAGTTATTATCTCGAAACCTTCCTCGTGGCACATCGTCGCCTGGTGCGCGAGTCCGAACACCGCTTGCGCTTGGCACGCACCCTCCGTTGCGCCCCCGATTCGCCCGCCGTGTCGCGGTTGCTCGCGCTCGCTGCGCACGAAGCCCACCATGCGCCCGACGTTCCCCGCCTGCGCGGCCGGTTGGTCTACAACCTACACGGCGAAGCCGACTTCTCGCTCCTGCCCTATACCCCGCGTCGCATCGAAACCCTCCGTTTGGTTCACGACGACCACATCGACTACGCCCTGAAACGCACCGACCGCTCAGCGCTCGATGCCTGTTTCGCGCGCCGCCGTGGGGCCGACGACGTGATCATCGTGCGCCGCGGTCTGCTCACCGACACCACCGTGGCCAATCTCGCCCTCTTCGATCCGCACACCGCCCGTTGGTACACGCCGGCCGTCCCGCTGCTCGCCGGCACCCACCGTTCCGCCCTCCTATCGGCCGGGGTGCTCACGCCCCACCCCAACCTCACGCCCGAATCGCTCGTGTGCTTCACCCGCCTGCGCCTCTTCAACGCCCTCCTCGGCTGGGGCGAGTGCGAACTCCCCATCGCCGCTGTGCTGCGCTGAACCTTCTCGGCCGCCCCTTCCCTTTTTCGCTCGGCCGAAGCCGTTTTCCCCAAAAAAACTTTATTACTGTCCGGTAAAAGTTTTTCTCTCCACATAAAATAAGGCTGAAGTCCATTGTTGGACTTCAGCCTTTTGGTTTATCTTTGTTTTTACCACAAAACATGATAACCATGAACAAAGGTACTCATTTTCTCGGACAGCCGATGTACGGCCAGCTTATAAGTTTACTCGACAAAGCGCAAATTCTTCGTATCAGTCAAGAAAACGGTGGAGAACGCTACGTCAAGCACTTCGATGCTTGGCAGCACTTGGTCGTTATGCTCTATGCAGTGGTCAAACGCTTCGACTCGCTTCGCGAAATCGTGGCATCTATGTTGCCCGAAGCCCGTAAATTGGGACATTTGGGCATTAACTCCATGCCTCGTCGCTCCACCCTCTCGGATGCCAACCTGCGCCGCAACGAATGTATCTTCGAAGCCATTTACCGAGAGCTGTACGCCACTTATAAGCACGTGCTTTCCGCGGACAGCCGACGACGCGGGTGTCCAAAGTGGATCGAACGCTTGCAAATCATCGATTCGACGACCATTTCGCTCTTCTCCAATCTCATTTTCAAAGGTGTCGGGCGGCATCCGAAGACCGGGAAAAAAAGAAGGGCGGCATCAAAGTTCACGCCAATATTCATGCCAACGAGTTTGTGCCCTCCGACATTCGTTTCACCTCGGCGGCCAAGGGGGACTCCTTTATGCTCCGCCCCTCCAACTACCACAGCGGCGATATCTTGGCCTTTGACAGAGCTTATATCGACTATGCCAAGTTTGAGGAAATGACGGAAGCCGGCGTGACGTATGTCACCAAGATGAAGAAGAATCTCCGGTACGAAACCCTTGAAGATGTGATGTATATGACCTCGGAAGGGGTGATGGAACACCGCGTGCGGCAAGTGGTATTCATCAAACGGAGCAAAGGAGGAGAGGTACTAAAACACCGGGCAAGAATCATCACTTACGCAGACCGTAAGAAGCACAAAACCAAACTGATCTCGCTGTTAACCAATGACATGGAAATGTCGATTCAAGACATCATCGAGATCTATCGCCAAAGGTGGGAGATTGAACTACTTTTCAAGCAGCTCAAACAGAATTTTCCCCTCAGATATTTCTATGGAGAGAGCGCCAATGCTATCAAAATTCAGATTTGGGTCACATTGATAGCCAATTTACTGCTCATGGTACTGCAAAAGCGTATCAAACGCAATTGGAGTTTCTCTAATTTGGCCACGATGGTGCGCATCATGCTCATGTACTACATTGACTGCTACAGTTTCTTCGAGCATCCCGAAAAAGATTGGTTGAAGGTCTTGGATACCCACAATAATCCACCCGCCGAACCTTCACTCTTTGACTAAGGGGGCTTACTTTTCGAAAAAGGAATCCGCAACGCCTATTGATGGGCGTTGCGGATAGGGAAATCGTGTCGTTTTGAAGTTTAGCGGACAGCAATAAAAAAACTTCCCCTCCGCAGTATGAACTCACACCACGGAGGGGAAATTTTTTTCATCGACTTGCGCCGACTCATCGAGTCATTGCACACCGCACGGCACCGAGATGGCGAGAGAAGCGCCCGCTTCCCACGAAAAAGAGAGCGACTCAGCCGAACAAAGTGCGGCTTCAGCGGAGGGCTGTCCACACCAAATAGAAAGCCACGCCGGCCGACAAAAGGGCGGCGAAGAGGTTGCCGAAAAAGGCACCGACTTGGAAACCACCGGCCGCCGCCAGCAGACTCAACACCCACCGCAAGGCGGGATTTTTTTTTGCGTTTTCTTTTAGCCATGATCTTATGCTGATTGCTTTTCTTCCAGTTTCGCGCGGCGATGCGCTTGCATCGTTTTTCCACACATAGGGTGAACAGCGCAATCGTGCCCACCAACGGCATCACCCCGAAGATGATCAGGCTGCAAACCGTGTGGAAAATCATCGACCACGTCACGACCGTCATCGCCGGATCGAAGCTGCTCGGCAGCACCGGGTCGAAAAATCCGTTGTCGATGCAAAGCATTTTCTCCACACCATAACCGAAATAGACGATGAGCAGCGGCGCCCAGAGCTTCAAAATATCGAGTAGCGAGGGTTTTGGGCCTTGAAACAGCTGTTTCACGCCGTAGAGCAGGAAGAACAGGGCGCAGGAGAACAGCAGCACGGCCGGCACCACCACCCAAATGCCCATCGTCGGGCGCAAACCGACCCACTGCGCCCACACATCCGTGGCCCCGGCCGGCACTTTCGCTCCGGCAAAGCGGCCGAAGAAGAACAACAGCGCGCCAAAGAGCAGCAGCGGCATGGAATAACACAGCGAATCGCGCCACGTGGGGGGAAGACGCTCCTCATCGTCGGCGTAGAAAGCATCGAGATCGAGGTCTTCGCCCTGCACCTCCAAGGCCGTGTGCGCTTCTCGGCGCATGGCCTTCCACTTGTCGATGTGGAGTAGCACGATTTCCGAGCGCAAATCGGTTTTTTCCCAGTCGGCCAAATCGCGAGCCACGTCAATCAGTTCGCTGACCTCGACATAATATTCGCGACAAGCGTCGGGACTTTTTCCCTTCTCGAGAAACGTTTTTTGTGCCCGCTCAGCGATTTCGCTCATCTTGTGCAGCGCCGTTTTGAGCACGTCGGTGCCCACTTGCCGCGCCTCGTCGTTCACCTTTTTGGGCGAGGGATAAAGGGTTTTCCACCGCCCCAAACAAGCGTCAATGTAGGATTCGACATGTTCAATCCGGGGCGGCAACTCGCGACTGCGCTCCATTTCGCGACCGAAGAAGTCGGCCGGCGACGTGAAATGGGGGGAAGGCGTTTTATTTTCCATATCGCTTTGTTTTTCAGTCATTCGTGTGGAGGAAATCCTCACGCGCTGTGTTTTCGTTCTTCTCCTCGGCAGCGGGTTTCGGCCGGGGTTTTCGCCCTGTGCCACGCACTTTGCGCCGACTCACGGGCGAAGAGAAGCGAAAAAGCGCCATCGTGTGCTACAAAGTTAACAACTTCTTCCACAAACGAAAGCACAAGCGGGCGAAAAAGCGCACACTTTTCGCCCGCCTGCGCCTCTTCCATTCATTTTTGCGCCTCCTCTCTCTGTCGCCGGCGCACAATAGCGCCCGGCGCGCGACTTTCGGCGCAAAAAACGCCCCAACTTTTGCAGAAAAAACCCACCACTTTTCAGCGAAAGCCGTGCAGTTTTCAGCAAAACAAGAGGACTTTTTATAGTTATCTCCCGTCGCCCTTGTTCGTCTCGTGCATTTGCGCTAACTTTGAAGCAACTTCTCCAATTTCATGCGCCCATGAAAATCGTACCCGACTCCGCTTCTCCCCCTCCCACTCGCCGAGGCGACGCCCTGCACGCCCGCCGAATATGTGGCACGCCTCAACCAAACCACCGAAGCGCTCTTCGAGCGACTCTCGGCGCGCTTCGATGAGGAGGAAATCACCCTTTTGCGCAAAGCCTATGCCCTGGCGCGCACTGCCCACGAGGGACAGTTTCGCAAAGGCGGCGACCCCTACATCATGCACCCCGTGGCGGTGGCAACGATCATCGCCGAAGACTTCATGATGGACGCCAATTCGGTGGCGGCCGGCTTTCTGCACGACGTGGTGGAGGACACCGACACCACGATCGACGACATTCGCCGCGAGTTTGGCGACGATGTGGCCTTCCTCGTGCAGGTCGTGACCAAACCCAAGTCGCACGCCCCGGGACAGGCCGATCTCGCCAAGCAGGAGAACAACTTCCGCCAACTCCTCGACTCGATGCGCCGCGACATCCGCGCCGTGCTCATCAAACTCGCCGACCGCCTGCACAATATGCGCTCGCTCGGGAGCATGCAGCCCGTAAAGCAGATGAAAATCGCCGGCGAAACGGACTTTTTTTACGCCCCCTTCGCCAATCGTCTCGGGCTGAACAACCTGCGCCGCGAGTTGGAAAACCTTTCCTTCCGCTTCCGCTGTCCGGAGCGCTACGAACGCCTGCGCCGCGCCCTCGACGCCGACCGTGCTGAGCAAAGCGAGCGCCTCGAACGGCTCACCGCGCGCATCCGCCGCCTGCTTTCGGAAGAAGGCATCGAAGTGCGCACCGAAGTGCGCTATCGTTTGCCCTACAGCATCGACCGCAGCATGCGCGACACAGGGCGCGATGTCGAACATGTGGAGCACCGCTATGTAGTGCGCGTCATCTACGACCGCGCACGCCTCACCCCCCTGCTCGAATCGGTGCCCGACAAAACCATTTGCCTGCGCATCTACGGCATTCTTACCGCCGAATTTCGCGAAAAAGCCGGTAGCCTGGTCAACTATGTCGACCACCCGAAGGAAACGGCTATCGCTCGATGCATGTCCAGTTGCTCGGCGAGATGGGTACGTGGGAAGAGATCCACATCTCCTCCGAAGAGATGGTGCGCCGCACGAAACTGGGCATCATGCTCGAGCGCATCGGAAATCGCCGCGCCGACGGCGACGTGCGCGACGCCAATCGCCTGCTCGAACGCGGCGACCGCGAGTGGATTGACAAGTTTTGTGTCATGCTCGAGCGCATTGCCGAGGGTGAAGGCGACATTCACTTCATGGAAGGGGTGGCCGACGCGCTTTATGCCGAGGACATCACGGTCTACGACGCCGCCGGCACCCCGACGCGCCTGCCGCAACACGCCACGGCGCTGGATTGCGCTTTCGAACGCGGGGTGGGCGAGAAAGCCCATTATGCGCGCATCGACGGCCGTTTGGCTTCGCTCGTCACGCCCCTGGAGCACGGCAACTGTGTCGAGATTTTCACCTCCGAACAGACGCGCCCCTGCGCCGAATGGACCGACGCGGTCAAGACCTTCAAGGCGAAGAATTTCCTCAAAGCCTATTTCCGCCGCGAAGCTTCGGCCGGCCCGTGCCGCTGTCCCGAGTGTCTGCCACTCCCCGGGCAGGAAGTGATTGGTTTCACCGACGAAACGTGCGAAAACACCGTGACGGTGCACCGCCGCGACTGCCCGCGCGCCATCAGTCTCTCGGCGCAACATGGCGATGCCATCGTCGAAGTGGAGTTTCCCGACCATCCCGACGTGACCTATCCCGTGGCCACGCGCATTCGTGCCGTCGATCGGCCGCGACTCCTCCACGACATCATCGCCAGCCTCACCGACGGACTCGGACTGGAGATGAACGAACTCCATGTGGCCACGCGCGACCACATTGTCGAACTCACCGTGCACTATGCCGTGCACTCTGTCGGCGAACTTCGCTCGGCCGTTCGCTTCCTCGGCGCGATCGAGGGCGTGGACGAGGTGTGCAAAATCTGATTCGCCGCCTTACGCCTGCTCCCACCCTGCTTTCACCCTCAAAACCTCCTGCCCGCCATGCTTCAAATCGGCCGTTTCAACACACTCACCCTCACTCGTTTCACCGACCACGGCGCTTACGTCGACGGTGGGGAGGTAGGCGAAATTCTCGTCCCCAAAGCCTACGTTCGTCCCGAATGGCGACCCGGCGACACGCAGCGTTTGTTCGTTTATCTCGATCAAAGCGAGCGCTTGGTGGCCACTTCCGAAAGCCCCTTGGCACAAGTGGGCGACTTTGCTTGCTTGGAAGTGGCGTGGGTCAACGAGCACGGGGCGTTTCTCTCGTGGGGCGTGATGAAAGACCTCTTTGTGCCCTTCCGCGAACAGCGCCGCACGATGGAAGTGGGCGAGCAGCATGTGGTCTATGTCTACATTGACGAATCGACAGGGCGTCTTGCGGCCACGGCCAAGGTGGATCGCTATCTTCGTCCCGCCCCTTCGCGCGATTACCACCGCGGCCGCACGGTTCAGCTCTTGGCTTGGCAGCGTTCGCCCTTGGGCATGAAGGTGATTGTGGACAATGCCTACGCCGGCCTCATCTATGCGGGCGAAGCCTACGACCGTTTGCCGCGCCGCGGCGAGGTACTGGAGGGAACGGTCGTGCAACTGCGCCCGGACGGCCGACTTGACATCAGTTTGCAGCGCATCGGCAAAGGCCGCTTCCGCGATTTTGCCGACACGCTCCTCGAAACGTTGCACGAAGCTGACGGCTTTCTGCCCTTCACCGACCACAGCGAGCCGGAAGTCATCGCCGAGCGTTTCGAAGTGTCGAAGAAGACATTCAAACGCGCCGTCGGCACACTCTACAAGCGCCAACTCATCACCCTTTCGGACGACGGCATCCGGCTTGCGCGCCGCTAATAACAGACCCGCGCGCATATAATAATGTACACGCGCGTATATATAATAAGGAGTCGTACGACGAGGCGGCACCCCTCCGCCGCTTCGCGCGCGCCGTCCCCGCTTTTGTGCTGACTGCACACTACATTTCAGGCTGCACCGCACTTTTTTGCGGAAAATACCCCAACCAAAAGTTGGAAACTCGGATTGAAAAATGTAAATTTGCCAAGGGTTCTTCAAAACGTCTGCTTTTCACTACAAATGAAACGTCAAAACGTCAAAAACAGCCCAATTGTCATCGTTTTCCCGCACACAATCGACACACTGACACCGATATTCACTTTCAATCCTCACCGCTTATGCAGCATTTTACCCGTACTCTTTTCGCCCTCGCGCTGAGCTTGGGCACCTTCACCGCCGCTTTCGCCGGCGATGGCACAAAAAAGAATCCTTACACGCCTTATGAACTGGCCGCCGCCAGCGATTCTCTCTCGAAAGTAGAGAAGCCCGAGGTCTATGTCAAGGGCAATCTCCTCGGTTTCGGCGCGAATCCCGCAAAACCTCAAGATTTTCCGGAAGAAGCCCTCAACATTATTCTCGACGGAGAGAAGTATCGCGTCACCGTTGAGGTGGGTGAACTCGTTCTTTCGCTCTATAATGTAGAGCAACGCGAGGACTATGTGGTGAAAGTCGTTGGCATCGAAGACGTAGAAGGCCAATTCAAATACACGGGCACCGAAGTTTCGGGTGCTTACTCGCTGACGATCGGCGAAAATCACCTCGCCGCGTTCGGTTTGAACTGCAACTTCCGCGTTGAGGATGCCGCCGGTTTGGCCTATGCCACGGCTTCTATCAACGAAGAGAAGGAAGGCGATTTCGACTATCACGTTTATACGGTCGCCGACTCGGTGATTACCGGTTCGGGCAAGGGTTATATCTTCGGAGGTAAGCCCGGAACCTATCCCGTCACCTTGACTTTGGCCAAAGGCTCCACGCCCGAAGACGGCAACGTGCTGAGCATCGCAGGCGAAGCCGGCGAAACCAGCGCATTGCCCGGCGAACAACTCTTCAAATGGGAGAGCACTGCTGCCGGAGCCGGCCTGCGTTTGGGCGACAAGGACGGACAAACCCTCGAATTGACACACGGCACCGACGTGTATGCCCGCGTTGAAGAAGCAAAAGTCAACCTGCTTTTCGGCGACAAAGCCGACCGCTCGTTCCTTCCTTGGACAGATAAGAAGGTAACCGGCCTCTTCGCGCCGAAAATGCGCACCGCCGCCGCACGCCTCGGCGTCTACGATCTCAGCGGCCGCAAGGTGGCCGACGGAACGGACACCAACGGTCTGCCCCAAGGCTTGTATATTGTAGGCGGCCGCAAGGTATTCGTTCGCTAATCGCCATTTCACATGGGTTGTTCCCCACGCGGCGCCGCCCGTTGGGCAACCCCTTTTCAACACCTCCGCCCGAGATGTGCCCACTCCCCGTGTGTCACATCTCGGGTGGTGTGCGTTGAACAGATACCCGCCCGAGATTCAAAAGAAAACGGAAGAAGTTTCGGAGAATATCGGCCATAAATAGATGATCGGCCACCACAATTAGAAGAGACCCGCCCAAGATTCAAAACAAAGTAGAAGTATTTTCGAAGTAAACCGGAAGAACTTTCGAAGCATCTCGGCTGCTACTCGATACCCCCCGCCACTATTCAATCTATCAACATGCACAAATATCTATTCCTCCCCCTTGCCGCCGCCCTGCTTGCGCAATCTGCGAGCGCCGGCAAGAAGAAAGAAGAAAAAGCCCCCGTCGTCGCGGAGAAAAAAGCCCCGGTGCGCCCGGGTCTCCTCGGTGTGAGTCACGAAAAAGACGACTGGTATGTCGTCGTCCACGACTCCTTGATCGGTCGCCCCATGCTGGTCACCACACGCTACGTCTCCACTCCGGCGGGAGCCGGCATCTACGGCGGCGAACTCGCCAACCGTCAAGTCATGATGTGGGAGCGGAAAGGCGACAAACTCCTGCTTCGCGCCCAAATGCACGAAACTTCGGCCGACAGCACGCAGGCCATTTGGCGAGCCGTCGAGGCCAGCGCCGAAAATCCCATCATCGCCGCCCTCAAAATTGAGAATCGCGGCAGCGACGGTCGCCACTACACGGTGAAAGCCACCGAACTTTTCAAAGGCGACACCCCCGGTTTGAGCCTCTCGGCCGGCAACAAATCGCGCTTCAACCTCGGGAATTTCAAACCCGAGCTCTCGTATGTGGACACCCTCCGCACCTTCCCCATCAACACCGAGGTCACCACCGTCAAAACCTTCCTTTCGAAACCCGGCACCTCCCTGCCTGCCGGCGAAGAGACGGGACACGTGACGCTGAAACTCAACACCTCTTTCGTACTCCTGCCGCGTGTGCCGATGCGGAGCCGCACTTTCGATCCGCGCGTGGGCTATTTCACCGAATCGTTCGTGGAATATGCCGACAACCAGCAACGTGTCAAGCCGCGACAGGTCGTTGCGCGTTGGCGCCTCGAGCCCCGCGCCGAAGACATGGACAAATATCGTCGCGGCGAACTCGTCGAGCCCAAGAAACCCATCGTCTACTACATCGATCCCGCCACGCCCAAACAATGGCGCAAGTACCTTATTCTCGGAGTCGAGGACTGGCAGAAAGCCTTTGAGAAGGCCGGTTTCAAGAACGCCATCCAAGCGCGCGAATGGCCGGAGAACGACTCAACGATGAGTCTCGAAGATGCCCGTTTCTCGGTGATTCGCTATCTCGCCTCGCCCATTCCCAACGCCTACGGCCCCAATGTGCACGATCCGCGTTCGGGCGAAATCATCGAAAGCCACATCGGTTGGTATCACAACGTCATGGAATTGCTCCACGATTGGTATCAGACGCAAGTAGGCGCCCTGGATCCGCGCGCCCGCAAGCCGGAATTTGACGAAGCCCTCATGGGCGAGCTCATTCGCTTCGTCTCCTCGCACGAAGTCGGCCACACGCTCGGTCTGCGCCACAACATGGGCGCCAGCAGCGCCACTCCCGTCGAGAAACTGCGCGACAAAGCGTGGGTGGAAAGCACGGTCACACCTCGTCCATCATGGACTATGCGCGTTTCAACTACGTCGCCCAGCCCGAAGACCACATCGGCGAGGCCGGCATCTTCCCCCGTGTGAACGACTACGACGAATGGGCGATCCGTTGGGGCTACACTTATTATCCCGACGCCAAGAGTGAGCTCGAAGAACGCGCCACGCTCAACCGCTTGACGGTCGCAACCATCACCGACAACCCGCGTTTGTGGTTCGGCGGCGAAGGTCGTGACAACAACCCCTACGCCCTCACCGAAGACCTCAGCGACGACGTGATGAAAGCCTCCGACTACGGTCTGCTCAACCTGCGCCGCGTGGTGAAAGCCCTGCCGGAATGGACCTATGAAGCCGGCAACCTCGGCGACAACCTCACTCGCGGCTACGATGCCGCCGTGGGTCAGTTCCGTCGCTACGTCGGCCACGTCTGCCGTCAGATCGGCGGTGTGAAGCGCGTGGTGAAAAGCGTGGAACAAGCCGGCGACGTGTTCAGCTACGACACCCGCGAACGCCAACAGCGCGCCCTCGCCTGGCTCGACCGCCGCGTGCTGACCGAACCCACGTGGATCACCGCTCCCGCCTATGGTGCACGCATCGGCATGCCCCAACTTCGCGTCCGCCCTGTGGCCGCTTCGGCCGTCGACTATCTCACCTCCGCCACGATGTTCGACCGCCTCGCCACCAACGCCGCGCAGCAACCGGCCGCCCAAGCCTATTCGCCCGCAACCTATGCCGACGATTTGGCACGCGTGCTCTTCCGCGAGACCCTCACCGGCGCGAAACTCAGCGCATGGCGCATGTATGTGCAGAAACGCGCGGTGAACAATCTGCTCGAAGCCTACAAGAGCGACACCAACGGCGACGGTCACGCCTATGTGGCCGCCCTGCTGGCGAAACTGCGCACGCGCTTCGACGCCGCCCGCAGCACCGATGCCGGCACGCGCGCACACTACACTGATTTGGCGCGCCGCATTCGCCTGGCGCTCGAAGGCAAATAAAGGGCACTTGCCCATTTCGCCCTCTTTCCTCCCCTGCATCCGCTCGATGCAGGGGAGTTTTTGCTGCCCGCGCGCCCACGTCGCTTCAAAAGTCGCCAGGTTTTGCGCAAAAGCCGTCCACTTTTGCGCAAAAGCTGTGGACTTTTGTGAGAAAGCAGGCTGTTAATTTGGAGAAAGCAAAAGAAAGTCGTATCTTTGCCTATCCGTTGCGAATTGTACCCCAACGGTATTAGCGTTTAGTTCAAAGGAAATCATGCGTCAACTAAAGATTCAACAAGGCATCACCAACCGCGGCGATGCCGCAATCGACAAGTATCTCACCGAAATCGGCCGTCTCGAACTGCTCACGATGGACGAAGAGGTGGAATTGGCTCAGCGCATCCGCCACGGCGACGAGGCCGCGCTGAAGCGTTTGGTAGAAGCCAACCTGCGCTTTGTGGTTTCGGTGGCCAAACAATATCAGAATCAAGGCATGTCGCTCAACGACCTGATCGACGAAGGCAACATCGGCTTGATGAAAGCGGCACAAATTTGACGAAACGCGCGGCTTCAAATTCATCTCCTACGCCGTGTGGTGGATTCGCCAGAGCATTCTGCAAGCCATCAGCGAGCAAAGCCGCATTGTGCGCATGCCGCTCAACCAAGTCGGACTGCAAGCCAAGATCAGTCGCGCCAGCACGGAATTCGAACAGAAGTTCCAGCGCCGCCCCTCGGCCGAAGAACTCGCCGAACTCCTCGACACCGACCTCGATCGCATCAAAGACAGTCTCAATGCCGGCGGCAAGAAAGTGAGCGTAGACGCTCCTTTCCAAGACGACGAGACCAACTCGATGATCGACGTCATGACCGACGACTCCGCCCCGGGCACCGACAACTCGATGGAGCGCGAATCGCTGGCCACCGACATCGACACCGCCCTGCAAGTGCTCTCCGAGCGCGAACGCCTCGTGGTGAAAATGCTCTTCGGCATCGGCCGCACCGAAATGACAGCCGAAGAAGTGGCCACCAATCTCGGCCTGACGCGCGAACGCGTGCGCCAAATCAAGGAACGCGCCCTGCGTCGCCTGCGCGAGGAGGCCAACATGAGCATCCTCATCAAATATCTCGGCTAATCGCGCCGGCGCGCACATCACTCGGCGCCGAGCAAAATAAGCCCTCCCCCATTTACCGACAGCGGCACCGCCCTTTCTCCTCGAAAGCGCGGTGCCGCTCCTCTTTCTCGCCCCAACCGTACTACCGTTCGCGCGCCCCACACCACTCCGCCGAACAACCATCGCCCTCCCGCCGAGAAGAAAGAAAAAGGAGGCTTTTCTGTCGAAAAACGACAAGTAGATTTGCTCGCCCACTGCGCCCAAAAATCCGCCGCGCGCCACGGCTTCACTGCGAAGACCTCAAAAAAATTGCACGTCCGAACTTACAAAAAAATGAAAGTTTTACGCGACAATGAGCGACAAAAACCTCTTTTTTTCCGGCTTTGACGCAACAAAAAAAGCGCTTTCCGGCTTTGTGAAGCAAGCGATAAACTCTATATTTGCAAAAATACCACACCTATCCCCGCGCCTTTGTTGCGAACGTGGGTGTGGAAAGAGGGTTGCGGCGGTGCCACAGTGCCCCGGACGCCGCACAATTTCCCCGACAGAACTAAACGCTCTCCCTTCGTCGCCCGCGAACCGCGCCCCCTTACCCCGTCCACCGCTTGTGCCGGGCAAAGCGCCTCGCCAAGGGCTCGACGAATCGAACATTCCCCATCACCCCATATAGAACAAGCACATGAGGTTAGTCCTAATTCCACTATGTACGCTGATTGCCGGCATGAGCATGACCGCTTATGCCGCCCAGGCTTCTGCTCCTGCCCCCACGCTTGTCGCCCAAGACCAAGTAGAAGACGGCAACGTCATCAAAGGTCGTGTGGTCGATGCCACCGGTCAGGGTCTTTCCGGCGTGACCATCAAAGTGAAAGGCCAAAAAGGCGTCTACTATTCAGACGAAAACGGCGAATTTAAGATCGTCACCAAGAACAAACGCGAAGTCATCACGTGCAGCAGCATCGGCTATGTGTCGCAAATCGTGACCGTCTTCCCCGGCAACACGACCACGATCCCGCTCTCGGAAGACAACACGGCGCTGGGCGAAGTGGTGGTGACGGGTTTTGTGAACAAGGCGAAGAGCAGCTTCACCGGTTCGGAAACGACCGTCAAGAAGGAGCAGCTCCTCTCGGTGGGCACGAAGAATGTGCTCGAAAGCCTGCAGAGCTTCGTGCCGGGTCTGGTGATTCCGGAAAACAACCTCGCCGGTTCGAACCCCAACAAGAAGCCCGAACTCAGCATCCGCGGCCGCGCCACGTTCGACGGCTCGGCCAACATGCCGCTCTTTGTGGTCGACGGCTCGGAAGTGAGCGCCGACTACGTCTACGACATGGACATGAACGACATCGAGACGGTGACGGTGCTCAAAGACGCCTCGGCTTCGGCCCTCTACGGTTCGAAGGCTTCGGCGGGTGTGGTGGTGATCACCACCAAAGCCATGAAGGGCGGTCGCCTGCGCCTGAACTATAGCGGCACCTACCGCCTGAGCATGCCCGATTTGAGCGACTATCATCTGCTCAACTCGGCGCAAAAACTCGAATACGAGCGCTTGGCCGGGGTCTACAAGGCCAAGAACAACCTCGAGAACCAGTATTTGCTCGACAAAGAATACGAACGCATTGCTCGCCTCGTGCGCAGCGGAGTGGACACCGACTGGATGGCGAAGCCCCTGCGCAACGGTTTCTCGCAAACCCACAGCTTGAGCATCGACGGTGGCGGTGACGAATACACGCGCTACAACCTCGGCGTGCGCTACGCGACGGACGACGGTGTGATGAAGGCTCAAAGCGCGACCGCCTCTCGCTCTTCTTCAAACTCTCCTATAATAAGGCGGGTGTGTTCACCATCAATAATAACACCACCCTCACGCTGGTGAACGCCGCAGAGTCGCCCTACGGCAACTTCTCGGACTACACGAGCATGAACCCCTATGAGTCGCCCTACGAAGCCGACGGTTCGCTCCGCCGCAGCCTGACGGGCAACATCAACAACCCCCTCTACGAAGCACAGGCGGGCAACTTCAACGAAAGCGACAACTTCAGTCTGCTCAATACGACGAGCCTGCAGGTGTGGCTGATGAAGGATTTGCGCCTCAACGGTGACTTCTCGTTCACCAAGGAGCTGAACGAAAGCAATGTCTTCGTTTCGCCCCTCTCCTACTCGCAGCTCACCAAGCGCGACTTGGCACAACGCGGCCAACTGACGGAGAACCACAGCAAACTCACGCGCTACTCGGGCAAGTTGATGCTGTCGTACAACCGCAACTTCTTCGACAAGCTCTACACCACGGTGACGGGCGGTACGACGATTGAGAGCTACAACGGCAACAACACCTCGTATGAGTCGATGGGCTACTACTCGCCCAACCTCTCTCACCCCGCTTTTGCGGCACAATATCCCTCGGGTAAGCCGAGCGGTCAGGACAATATCTACCACAACGTGGGCTTCTTCGTGAATGCCAACACGATGTGGGACAATAGTACTTCCTCGACTTGATCTACCGCTACGAAGGTTCGTCGAAGTTCGGTAAGAACACGCGCTTCGCTCCGTTCTGGAGTGCCGGTGCGGGTTGGAACTTGCACAACGAGGACTTCATGAAGGATCGCGGCGTGTCGTTGCTCAAACTCCGCGCGAGTGTGGGTTATTTGGGTAACATCTCTTTCCAACCCTACCAAGCCATCACGTCCTACAATTACTCTTCGGGGCTGAACTACGGCAAGGGCATCGGCGCAATCCCCAAGACGATCGGTAACCCCGACCTGCGCTGGGAACGCACGCTGAGCAGCAACGTGGGTATTGACCTCACGATGCTCAAAGGCCGATTCGACCTGAGTTTCGACGCCTATATTAAGAATACGGACGACCTGCTCGTGAACGTAACGAAGGCGCCTTCGGTGGGTATCACGACGGCGCGCGAGAACCTCGGCGCGATCGAGAACAAGGGTATCGAATTGCGCACGCGCTTCGTGCCGATTCAGACGAAAGACCTGCAATGGAGCTGGTCTTTGACTTACGCCTACAACAAAGGCCGCATCAAACGCATCAGTAACGCGCTGCAAGCGCAGAACCTCGTGAACCGCGACTCCACAGGTGTGCGCCCGCTGCCCATCTATGAGAAGGCGGTTCGCTCACCGACCTGAAAGTAGTGCCCTCAGCGGGTATCGATCCGGCCACCGGTCAGGAAATCTACATCAAGCGCGACGGCTCGTACACCTTCGTCTACGATGCACGCGACAAAGTGAAGTTCGGCGACCAAACCCCTTGGGCGCAGGGTAGCATCAGCACCTACCTGACGTGGAAGCAGTGGTCGGCCTCGGCCTCCTTTGCCTACTCTTTGGGCGGTGTGACCTACAACCAGACGCTCGTGACGCGTGTGGAAGGCGCCAACCCGAAGTATAACGCCGACCGCCGCGTGTTTGACGACCGCTGGAAGCAAGCCGGCGACTATGTGAAGTATCGCGACATCGCCTTCACGGGCACACCGAACCAAACGAGCCGCTTCGTGGGTGTGAACAACTACCTCACGCTGCAAAGTCTCTCGGTGGCCTACGAATTCAACACTTGGCAGATCCGCAGCCTCGGGCTTTCTCGCCTGCGCCTCGAATTGCTCACGAACGATCTCTTCTACTTGAGCAGCATCAAGCGCGAACGCGGTTTGGATTATCCCTTCTCGCGCAGTGTGGAAATGTCGCTTCGTTTCTCGTTCTAACCCTTTTGCACTCCGAAATATGAACCACAGAATCATTCAAGCCCTTTGCGTGGCTTCGCTCACGCTGGGTGCCACTTCTTGCAACGACTTTCTCGATGTGCAACCGAAGGGTGAACTCACACAAGACGTTCAGTTCCAACGCACGCAGGGTTATTACGATGCCATGTACGGTGTCTACGGCACGATGGCGGCCAAAAAGCTCTACGGCGAGAACCTTTCGTACGGTTTCCTCGACAAAATCGGACAAATGTTCGGCTATCTCAACACAACGAACAACGATACGGAGATTCTGAACTACGATTACACGAACAACACCGTACGTTCGACGATAGACAACATTTGGACTTCGCAATATCAGGCCATTTCGTACGTGAACAACGTGCTGGGCAACCTCGATCAACTCAACTCGAGCGACGAGAGCCTGCGCTTGGTGCGCGGTGAGGCCTATGGTCTGCGCGCCTTCCTGCACTTCGACCTGCTCCGCCTCTACTGCCCCGACTACCGCCAGCAACCCGAGGCACAGTATGGTTTGCCCTATTCCGACGCTTTCAACTTGGAGAACAAGACGGTCTACACGCTCAAAGGAACCTACGAGCGCATCCTCGGCGACTTGGACAAAGCGGAAGAATATCTCCACAACGACACGACCATGGCCGCTGTCGAAGGTCGCGAAAGCGAATATGACTTCAATCGTCCGCGCCAGTTCAACCTCTATGCCGTGTATGCGACGAAAGCGCGCGTGTATTGGAGCATGGGCGACTACACCAAGGCCGCCGACTACGCTCGCCGCGTGATCAACGCGAAGCGAAACTTCGCCCTCGCCGCATCTACGCAGTTCAACGACGTACGCCGCTTCCCCGCCAAGGGCGAAATGATTTTCGGCCTCTATAATAATGGGCTTTCGCAGTCGATCTACAACACGTTCTTCGGCACGGTTCAGGCCTCGGGTAACTTCACTGAGGCCAGACAAGACTTGGACAAGGTGTACGAAACGAGTTCTTTCGCTTCGGACAACACGGATGTGCGCTTTGCCGCCTTCTATCGTCAGAACGGTAGCACGTTCACGTTCCAACGTCTGATCAACAGCGAAGGCGAAATCAAGAATGCACCGGTAGAAGGCGTCACACTGCTCCGTCTGCCCGAGATGTACTACATTCTGGCCGAGTCGATCTACGACACGGACAAGGCAGGTGCCTTGGCTGCCCTGAATGCCGTGCGCACCAGCCGCGGATTGAAGGCACTTGCGGCCGACGACGCGAAACTCTTGAACCGCGAAAGCTTCGAAAAGGAACTGATGGCCGAACGCATGCGCGAAATGCCGGGCGAAGGTCAGGTGTTCTTCTCACTGAAGCACTTCAACCGCAGCTTTACCGACATCCGCGGCCGAAAAAAACGATCCAACCGGAAGAACGCATCTTCGTGCTTCCGCGTCCCGAACGCGAATTGGAATTCGGCAATAAGCAACAATAAAGCCTCATCCCCGATATGAAAAAGTTCATCTACACGCTGCTCGTTCCGATTCTCTCCGCTCTGGCGTTGGGATCGTGCGAGAGCATCGTCTACGACGAAGAATATAGCAAAGATGGGTTCTACCACGGAAAGAACAACGTCTACTTCTACTACGAGAACCCCAACGACACTTTGCGACAATACTCTTTCGGTGCACAACCCGAGAGCATGACGTCGCAAACGGTGAAAGTCCCCGTCCGCCTGGCGGGTGTGCCGAGCAAAAAAGCGCAGTCTTTCCAGGTTGTTGTCGATACGGCTTCCACAGCCAAGGCCGGTGTGCACTACACTGCCCTGCCTACAGCCTACACCATCCCCGCTGATTCGGTGAACGGCGAAGTGGCTGTGACGTTCCTCCGCTCAGGCATGCCGACAGACCGCGACACCGTGACACTCATCCTCCACTTGCAGGGCACAAACGACCTCGGTGTGCGCTACCCCACGAACAACACGGTGAAAATCACCTTCAACAACGTGCTCGAAGAGCCGATGATGTGGCGTTACTTCGAATATTATTTCGGACGCTACGAACGTCGGAAGTATTTGGAGATGTTGGCTTACTACGACTCCTCAGAAACGAAGATGTGGAACTCGGTGAACACGGACGGTGTGCGCTTCTTCCTCAACTTTGTCAAGGTATGGGAGAAACTAATGGCCGACCCCGACTACAAATATAAGAACTGGCTCCCCACAAAGAAGAAGCTCTACAATCCATATGAATAAAATCGCCGCGAAATCATGAAACAACTTTCGATTCTTCACACACTCGCACTGGGCATTGCGCTCGTGCCGTGTTTGTCGTCGTGCATTTCCGACGATTCAGAGGGTGCCCACAAACCGCTCTCGATCATTAGCGCCGCTTCTACGGTGAAAGACGTCTACAACGTGGACAACTGGGACACACTGCGCATCGCCGCGCCGGAAGTGACGCAGGAACACACCGCCAAGCCCTTGTCTTACCAATGGGAAGTGAACGGTAAGGTCGTTTCCAACGAGAAAGACCTGGCCTATGTCTGCAAAGACTACGGAACCTTCGTCTGCCGTCTGAAAATCAGCAACGAAGACGCGACTTACTACAAGCAGTTCCGCCTCAACGTGCAGTATTCGTACCGCGCCGGCCTCTATGCCGTAGCTGCTTCGGGCGATAGCACGCAACTGGCCTACATTCCCCTCGACGGTCGCCAACCGGAAAGCGATATCTTCGCCAAACAATCCCGGTCAGCACCTTTCGAGCGCTCCGCAGGCCATTAGCATCGCCAGTGCCTTGGGTAAGCAACAAATCTTCGTCTCAATCGGTTCGCCCAGCCGCATCTATAAGCTCGACGGCAACACGATGAGCGTGGTCGGCTACAACGATGGTACGAAAACCGCGCCCTTCCTTTGGGCAAAGCGCTCCGGCCGTACCAACAGCCCCAGCATCGGCGGCGTGATCTATGTGCTCGAAGACGGAACCTTCGCTTCGATTTCGAATTCCTCCATCAGCGTACTGCTCACCAACTTCAACAATCAATACATGTCTCAGGTGATCAAGAACTATTCTCTTGCACCAGAAGCAGTAAGTTGGGCACGTCGCGCCGATGAGTACTACAACGGCACGGCACTCTACGACAACAAGCAAGGTCGGTTCATCGCTTATGCCGAAAACGAACGCGACATTCCCAAGCAATACCGCAGCCTTTTCCCCGAAAGCTTCGCCGGTAAGCGATTGATCGGCATGGGAACGGTGGACAACTACCACGAAATCGCCATGCTCCTCAAGGACACCGCCACTTCCACCTACTACCATGTGTGGATTGATCCGGGTGCTTACGATGCCAACTCCAAGACACGCAACGCCGATCCCGAGTTGAAATACATCGGCGCCGTACCTGCCACCGCCGGTGTCAAGGACAACTCGAAAGTCGTGGGCATTCCGAGCACGAACCTCATGTATTACTCTTCGGGCAACGCACTCTATGCCTACAGCGTGCTCTCGAAAGGTAATTTCCCCACCACTCCCACGCTGACTTGCGACAGTGGTGAGCAGATTTCGAGCCTCGTTGTCTCCTCCGACGACAAATATCTCTACGTAGCAGCCAACAATCCCACCACGAAAGTCGGTCATGTCTACTGCTTCGACCTCAATCAGCGTACACGCGTTTGGAAAAAATCCAACGTGAGCGGCATGATTCAACAGCTTGCTCTGCGCAATTAAGCGCGCGTCCTCTCCAACAGGTCAATAAGTTTTACGCCCTCCCTCCGTCATGCGTCGTTTCTCTTAAAAATGGGGAACGACGCATCGGAGCAACGGCGTAAGGCTTTTGTGTTTCTACACATCACCACAAAAGATTTATTCACAAACACTTTAAAACCAGACAATGCGGAACACTCTCCTCCAGTTCTTGATCGCTTCGTCCGCACTCGCTGTCGCTCTTCCCGCAACAGCACTCGCCGCCGCGCCCGACGACAAGAAAGTCACCCTCTCCGACAACGTCAAGAAGGACTCGAAAGACAAAATTGCCAAGTTCTTCGAGAAAAAGAAATACGAGACAGTCAAAAGCAAGTTCATTACGCTCTATAAGACCGACGGAAAAGTCTATTTTGAGCTCCCGCTCAAATACTTAGGTCGCGACATGCTCCTCGGTGCCACCATCTCTGCCGTTTCCGATCCCAGCTATCTGAGCGTGGGCATGAAAAAAATTCAAAGCCCATCCACTTCCGTTTCGAGCGTCAGGACAGCAGCATCGTCGCCAAGACCCCCAACACCGTTGTCTATGATCGCGATCTCACCGAGCGCGAACGCAACGTCTTGGCCGTCAACTACCGCGATCCAGCCTTTGCCTCGTTCGAAATCAAGGCCTACAACGCCGATAGCACCGCCGTGCTCCTCGATATGACCCAATTCATGGGTCCCAGCAACTCGCGCATCGACGTCATTCCGCCCAAATCCGGCAACTTCACGCTCAAAGGCAACCGCGACAACGGATTGACCTTCATCAAGCAACTCAAAGCGTTCGACAACAACGTCAGCATCAAGGTCGAGGAGAACTACAAGCTCAGCGCCTCGATCATGAACATCTTCTTCCTGCAGCGCGACGCTCCCACCACTGTCGATGTAACCTACTCCCTTCTCCTCCTTCCCGAGGAGAAAAATGACGCCCCGTCTCTCCGACGCGCGCGTCGGCATCTTCAATTCGGTGAAATACGACATCAACAGCGCCGCCGACCGCGCCCGCAACATCTATATCGCCCACCGCTGGCGCCTCGAGCCCAAGAAGTTGTCAGACTACGCCGCCGGCCGCCTCGTAGAGCCCAAGCAACCCATTGTTTTCTACGTCGATCCCAACTTCCCCGCCACGTGGCAACAGCCCATCCGCGAAGGTGTGTTGCGTTGGAACAAGGCTTTCGAAAAGATCGGCTTCAAGAACGCCGTGCAGGTGCGCGACTTCCCCACCGCGAAGGAAGATCCGCAGTTCGATCCCGACAACCTCGCCTACTCTTGCATCCGCTACGTCCCCAACTCGGACGAGAATGCCATGGGCCCCTCGTGGGTAGACCCCACCACCGGCGAGATCATCAACGCATCGGTCATCGTCTACAACAACATCGAAGACCTCCTTTATAAATGGCGCTTCGTGCAGACGGCCAACGTCGATCCCGCCGTGCGTGCCGACTCCTTGCCCACCGCCATCTTCCAACAAGGTCTTGCTTATGCCATCGCTCACGAAGTAGGTCACACGCTCGGTCTCGAACACAACATGGCCGCCTCCGCCGCCTTCGCCACCGACTCGCTCCGCAACGCCGCCTTCACGCGCAAATACGGCACCACGCCCTCCATCATGGACTACGCTCGCTTCAACTACGTAGCCCAGCCCGGCGACAAGGGCGTGCGCCTCACGCCCCCCCGAGCTCGGTGAATACGACTACTTCGCCATCGACTGGAACTACCGCTACTATCCCCAGTATGCCGGCAAGTTCGACGACGAAACGAAGGCCATCGAAGCCATGACCGACAAGGCCGTGAAGAATCCCCACCTCCGCTTCATGCCCACCCAGTCGCGCATCATCGATCCCACCGTCGTGGCCGAAGATCTCGGCAACGATCCCATCAAGGCCGCCGAATACGGTAAGAAAAACCTCGCCGGCATTCAGCGCAACCTCGCTACGTGGATCAAAACGACGACGACAGCCGCAAGAAGCAAGAGCTCAACCTCGCCATCGCCAAGCAATACCACCTCTATTTCAAGAACGTCCTCAACCTCGTAGGCGGTATCGTTTGCAACACCGCCAAGGCCAACACCGGCGTTCCTCCCTACAAGGTGTTGCCCAAAGCCCGTCAGCGCGAAGCCTTCCTCTGGACGCTCAAGGAAGTGAAGAACTTCACCGACCACGCCGACCGCAAGGCCGAGCGCAAGGACTACATGGCCGTGAGCTACTACGATCAGCTCCTCGAATTCCTCATCCGCGACCTCTTCAACAGCCGTGCGCGCGTCATCATGGCGCAAACCCTCGACCCGAAGAGCTACACCCTGCGCGAATACTTCGACGACCTCTACGGCCAAGTCTTCGCCTCGACGATCGCCGGTCGCACCCCGACCCACATTGAGCAGCTCTTAGAGCAGACTTTCCTCAACCAAGCCGAAGCCGCCGTGAGCGGCGGTGCCTCGAAGGCCGCACCCACCGTGCCCACAGCCCTCGCCGGCAGCGACGCCACCGATCTCTACTTCGATCTCGTCAACCGTTTCGGCACCGTTCCCACAGAGTTGAAAAATCAGCTCTTCACTGAGAACGTCCAATTCGGAAATCCCGCTCAGACGCCCTACCCCACGTTCAGCATCTCGAGCCACGACAATTCCGATCTCTACTATCAAGCCGCCCTCGTCAAGCTTCGCCCCGTAATGGCTCGTCGCGCTGCCTCCGCCGGCACCCCCGACCTCAAAGCCCACTACTCGATCATGCTCCAAAAGATCGACAAAGCTCTCGACGACAAGAAATAAGCCCCACCGCTCATGAATAAATATCTCCTCGGGACGCTTTTCCTGTCCGCATCGCTCCTTGCCGTGCAACCGGCCGAAGCGGGCATCTTTAGCTTCCTACATAAGAAAAAGACCGAGAAAAAGGCCCCGCAAAAGACGAGCTATGAGAAAATTCTCACCGACAAGCCCGTCACCAGCGCCACCGGCCCCCTGCTCACCCTCCACAAGACCGACGGCAAACTCTACCTCGAGTTGCCCAAAGCCACCCTCGGCAAGGATTTTCTCCTCGGCGTCACCCTCGCCTCGGTCTCCAATGCCAGCCTCGGCACCGTAGGTTTCCGCAATAGTAACCCCGTTCACTTCCGCTTCGTGCGCAAAGACAGCGTGGTGGTCATGGATCTCGTCAACACCGACTTCCTCATTCCCACCCCCAACGCCGCCGTGCAGCGCAGTGCCAAGGACAACTATACCAACCTCTCCTTTACCTCCTTCCCCATCAAGGGGTGGAGCAAGGACAGTGCCTCGGTGCTCATCGATGCCTCCTCCTTCTTCCTCAAAGACAACAAGTTCTTCCCCGTCATCGGCGATGACATGAACGGACTGAGCGTCAACACCACGTTGAATGACGACCTCACGCTCATCAAGACGCTGAAGAGCTTCAAAACCAACGTGAGCGTCCTCGTCGAGCGCAGCTACAGCGCCGACATCATGGGCGAGCGCAGCAAAGTAGCGTCCGACTATCCCGTCACCGTGGGCGTGAACTACACCCTCATGGCCTTGCCCGAACGCCCCCATGGTACCGCGTCTTTCCGATACCCGCATCGGTTTGTTCCTCGCCAGCAAATACATTCTCGACGACAATAAGCGCATCGAAAACACCACTTTCGTGCGTCGTTGGCGTGTCGAACCCTCCGACACCGCCGCCTATATGGCCGGCAAATTGGTGAAACCCAAGAAGCCCATCGTCTATTATGTCGATCCCGGCTTCCCCGATTTGTGGAAACAAGCCATCCGCGTCGGCGTGCTCCGCTGGAACAAAGCCTTCGAGCGCATCGGTTTCAAAGACGTGATCGAATGTCGCGACTATCCCACGGCGCAAGAAGATCCGCAGTTCGACCCCGACAACCTCGAATACTCGTGCCTGCGTTACGTGCCCACGGCCGTCGAAAACGCCATGGGCCCCTCGTGGAGCGATCCGCGCACGGGCGAAATCATCAACGGTTCGGTCTACGTCTACCGCGGTGTGGCCTCGGTGCTCAATAGCTGGCGCTTCATCCAGACCTCGCAGATCGACGCCAGCATCCGCAACAAGAAGATGCCCGACGAAGCCATGCGCAAGTCGCTCGAGTACGTCATTGCCCATGAAATCGGCCACACCCTCGGTTTCATGCACAACATGGCGGCCTCCTTCGCCTATCCCGTCGACTCCCTGCGCTCCAAGACCTTCACCGATGTCTACGGCACCACGCCCTCCATCATGGACTATGCGCGCCACAACTACGTCGCACAGCCCGGAGACCCCGTGACCAATCTCGATCCCCCCGCCCTTGGCATCTATGACTACTACATGGTCGACTGGACCTACCGCGCTTTCCCCGAACTCAAGGGCGATTACGTGGCCGAGAACAAGAAGCTCCGCGAACTCATCGAGTCACACGCCGGCGATCCCCTCTATCGCTACGGACTCCAGCAGTCCACGCCCGTACGCGACCCCTCTGCCATCGAAGAGTCGCTCGGCAACGATCCCGTCAAGGCCAGTGACTACGGAGTGAAGAACTTGAAGTACATCATTGCCCACCTCGACGAGTGGATCAAGGACGATGACGACAACCAAGCCAAGGCCACGCTCTATCGTCAGGCACTCAGCCAAGCCTTCCGCTATGCCAACCACGTTCATCTCAACGTAGCCGGCATCTACCTCTACCAAACCAGCGAAAAGTCGGGACTTCCGCGCTACCAAGTCGTGCCCCACGACCAACAGCGCGCCTCTGCGCTCTGGATGCTCCGCTACGCTCGTGAGTTCTCCTCGCTCGGCAACGCCGCCCTCGAGGCCAAACTCCCCGGCGCCGGCAACATGCCCTTCAAGAGCCTCCTGCCCAACATCCAAGGCATGGCGATGAACAACACCGCCCGCTTGGCCTTGAGCTACTATCTCGACTCTACGTCCTACTCTCCCACAGAGTACGCCACCGATGTCTACAACAACGTCTTCGAAAAGACCCTTGCCGGCAACGAAAGCCTCACTCCCGAAGAGATGCAGTTCCAAAATCTCTACGTTCGCTACCTCCTTTCGAACATCAGCAACCTCACCAACTCCAATGCGGCGAAAGTGGGGCTGACGGGCAAGTCGTTCCTTCCCCTTTCGGACACTGAAGTGCAACGCCTGCTCAACGGAGAGACGACCGATCCCCTCCATGCCTCGGCACCCGCCGGCAACGGCATGCTCTGCGGTCACGATCACGGCCAAGACGCCCACCAACTCAACGGCGCCGCCCGCACCGGCCAATATGCCTTCAGCACTTTCGGCAAGTCCTACGGCGAGCCCGGCGACATCTGGGCCAACATGATCAACCGCACCGACCAGACGCTCTACTACTTCGGACTGCAAACGCGCGACCTCCTGCGCACCGCCGCCAAGTCGACCAAGGACGAAGTGCTCCGCGCGCACTACCAAGTGCTGCTCAAGCGCATCACGCCCATTTTCGAAACGAAGTAAACAACCGTGCCGCACTTCCGCTCCGGAAGTGGTGCATCGCCCCCTTCACAACGGCAGTCACTCCCCGAGCGACTGCCGTTTTTTCGTGTCCCTCGGCAACTCGCGTTCAGCCCTCCACCTCAAGCCGATCGCAGTGCCCCACAGGCCATAAAATCCCCGTGTTTCTCGCGAAACACGGGGATTTTGCGCAAAAGTTGTCCGTTTTAGTTTGTCGGTTGGGCGCTTTCGCTCAACCACTCGGCGGCCTCGTAATGGCCGGCGGCAGCCGCACGTTCGATCAGCGCACGACCGGCGACGGGATCGGCGGCCGTGCCGCGACCTTCGCACAAGCACAGCCCATACCAGAAGAGTCCATCGGGAAAGTCCTGCGCCGCCGACGCCCGCAAGTGACGAAGGGCGAGCACCTCGTCGAGAGGCAAATGCCGACCGAAGAGATGGCACCAGCCCACCACACTCTCGGCCAGCGCGTCGTGCGCTGCTGCGGCGCGGTGCAGCAGGCGGAGCGCAAGGGCGAGGGTTTCGGCATCGGGATCGTGCGTGAGCAACACACAACCGGCGTTGGCCAAGAAGCGAGCATCGGGCTGCTCGGCCGTGGGAGCAAGGTAGATCATAAGGGCTATGGGTGATTTTAAGAAAAAGGGAGCACGCCAATGCGGGGCACTGCAGCACAGCGAAAAAGGACTTTCGGAGCAATCGACCAAAAACGCGCGTATTTCCGGCAAATGGCCGACATGCGCGAAAAATAAAAGAGAAGGATTATGTTTAACTCAAACTCTGCCTTTTGCCCCACACAGCCGCTATTGCGGGCAAAGACGAAAAACGACCGCAGCGCGTGGGCTGCGGTCGTGTTCGTTTATCGGCCGAGCCAGCGCTCGGGATTGAGTTTTTGCGTCTCGTGACGCAGTTGGAAATGCAGGGTGTAGCGTCCGGAAGCATCGCGGGCAATCGTTCCGATCGATTGGCGGGCTTTGACGTGCTGCCCCGTTTGCACCGACACACTGGCCAGGTTGCAATAGACCGAAATGTACGATCCGTGACGAATGAGCACGTTTTTGAGTCCTCCCACCGAGAAAACGGCGGTGACATGGCCTTCGTAGACGGCACGCGCCTGAGCCGGCGAAGCACAAGTGAGGTTCACTCCCTTGTTGTCGAGCGTCACGCCGCGCAGCCCCGACACGTTGTACGAGCCATAGCGGCTCGAAACGGTGTAGGCGCCGCTCACCGGTACGGGCAATCGGCCTTGGTTGGCCGAGAACTTGCCGGCCAGCTTGCGGTCGTCGCCGGCCGTGGGCGAAGCATAGTGCACTTCGGGCTGCGACTTGGCTTTTTCGGCCGTTCGGGTCTTATTTTCTGCCGTATGTTTCTGATCGTCTGCCCGTTTGGCACGAGCAGCCTCTTCTTTGGCGCGGGCTTCTTCGCGCGCCTGGGCTTCGCGCGCGGCCTTGGCGGCAGCGGCGGCCCGCTCTTGGGCGGCCTTGGCTTCGCCGCGCTTACGGGCTTCTTCGGCTTTGCGGCGCGCCTCTTCGGCCTTGCGTTTGGCTTCTTCGGCGCGACGACGGGCTTCCTCCGCTTTGCGCTTGGTTTCCTCGGCTTTGCGACGCGCCTCGGCTTCGGCACGACGGGCGGCCTCGAGGGCTTTGCGCTTTTCTTCGGCCGCACGGCGACGGGATTCCTCCGCACGGCGCCTTTCTTCTTCGGCGCGCTGGCGGCGGGCCTCTTCTTCGCGGCGGCGCTGTTCGGCCTTGCGAATTTCTTCTTGAATGAGGCGGTCGATCTGGTTGTTGAGGGCGGCATGTCGTGCCTGTTGCGCGGCGATGGTGGCCTGCAACTCACGCTGTTGGCGGCTCAGGTCGTCGACCACACGCTGCTGTTCGCGCTGTTGTCCCTCGAGTCTGGTCTGTTGCTCACGCCCTCGGGCGAGAAGCGTGCTTTTGGTGTTGCGTTCGCTCGACAGTTGCTCACGTTTGCCTCGAATCACGGCTTCGCGCTCGGCAATGGCCAGTCCCTGCGCACGCTGGTAGCGCGTATATTCTTGGGCATAGCGTATGCGGCGATACATCTCGTGGAAGTTGCGCGCCGAGAAGACGAACATCAACTTGTTTTGTGTGAATCGATTGCGATACATGAAGACGATGCCGCGCGCATAACGGCGACGGCATTCGTTGAGTTCGCGTTCGAGGGTTTGCAACTCCGACTCGTGTCGGCCGATGCTGCGGTTGAGGGTGTCGAGGTCGTGGCGAATGCCGCTGACCACGCGCTGTTGGTCAGAGATTTGGCCGTTGAGGGTCTGCAAGTGGGCGAGTCCCGACGAGACGTTCTGTCGCGTGGTCGAGAGTTTGCGCGAGTTTTCGTTCATCTCTCGCTGCAGATCGGCTTTTTCGCTCTGCAACTTGCGGATGCCGGCCGTGTTGGGGGCGGTAGTCTTCGCCTTGTCTTGGCGAGGCTCGGGGCGGCGGCGGTCGTTCGCCGACTTTTTGCCCTTATCGCCACTCTTTCCGGAGGAGTGTCCGGCATTTTTTTCGACGACGAGGTGCTTTTTCTGCGCGGAAGCAGCGGATTTGGACGTGGTTTTCTCCGTCTTCTTTTTCCGTTCGTCGCCGTTGCGACGAGCCACGTCGGCTTTTTGCCCCGCAGCCACCGCGACAGACGGCACACCGAAGGCAAAAAACAGCAAGAAGACGAGCAACGAAAGGAAGAAATGACGCATGGGGGAAAAAAATTATTTGACCATTTTGATCATACGAGCCAATACGCTCGAATCCATGGGCTGATAGTTGTCGGGAATGCGGGTGTTGGCCGACCAATCATAGCGGAGTTTCACCTGAGAGAGGGCCAGATTGAGGCGCAAATCGCGATCGAGCACCTGCACGAGGAGTTGGGTGAGGCGCGCCACGGGGTATCCGTGCACATTCACGGTGTTAGTGCGGCGCACATTGAGGTTGACGTGCAAGAGATCGGCCACCATGAGTTCGGTTTCTTCACGATTTTTGCGCTGATCGTTCCAAAAGAAACTCTGCACCACGGCGAAGGTCAAGGGACGATCGAGCCGGAAAGCCTCTTGCAGTTCGGCATAAGTGGCGCGGAGATAGCGCTTGTTGATGCGGTCGAAGACGAAAATGCTGTCGGGCGTGCACACCAATCGAGCGCCTTCGATACCGAATTTGGTAAGCGAAAGCTGGACAACGGCATCGCGGCGCATGCGCAACGTGCCGCCGATGCCTTTGTTGGACTCGGCCAAGTCGACATCGGCCGAAACTTTGGCTACCACCGACAGGGGTTCGTCGGGACGATAAGCGTCACCGCCGCGCAAAGAACCGCAGGCGGTGAAGAGCACGAGCAAAGGCAGGGAAAGGAGAAAAAAGAGCTGTTTCATCACAGACAGAATTGAGACAACGGGAGCGAAAAGCGACGGAGAGGCCGAGCGTTTCGCCCCGCTGTGTGGAACAAAATGGGGGACTTTCGTCGCGCCGACGGGCAAAAGGCGTCAGCTGCGGCGATGTTTGAGTTTGCGATAGAGGCGTTTGTTGAGCGCGGCGTCGTCGGAAAATTGCAACGCGCGCTTCCAATAGTCGACCGCTTCCTTGCGGCGGCCGAGTGCCGCGTAGATGTCGCCGGCACGGTCGTAGTATCCGGCCGTGGTGGCATCGGGTGCGGTGAGTTTTTCGGAGTTTTCAATCACATTGATCACTTCGTCCATCTGCACCTGCGCGGCTTTGTACTTGCGGTTGCGGTAGAGCGTCCACGCATACGTGTCGATGTAGGAAATTTCGGAGGGGGAAATTTCGACAGCGCGCTGCGCCATGCGCAAAGCCGCGTGCAATCGCTGTCCGGCTACGGCCAAATGATAGGCATAGTTGTTGAGACATTCGACATTGTCGCGGTCATAAATCAACGCGGTGTCGTAGGCGGCGAAGGCTTCTCGGAGATGTCCGCGCCCCTGTTGGGCATCGCCGATCGCGGTGTAGACGGTAGACACGAGGGTGCTGTCGCTTTCGGGCGTGACGTGGGGCAACGCGGCGTGGAAGAGGGCAATGGCCTCGGCGGAGTGCCCCATGGTGAGGCGCGCCAAGCCACCGAAATAATAGAACGTGAGGTCTTCGGGGTGCAAACGTCGGCCGGCGGCACTGATGCTATCGGCTTCATCGACACGATTGTTGAGCAAAGCGGAGCGCAACACCTGCCATCGGGCTTCGCGGTTGGTGGAATCGGCTTCAAAGGAGGGCGCGTGCCGGCGCGGCGAGGGAGTCTTTCGGCAGTTTGGCGGCATGCACGAAATCAGACACCACTTCCGGCATCGGGTAGGAGCCGCCGGGCAGCGAAATGGCCTCAACGCCGTGGCGATAAAGGAGATATTTGTCGTATTGTCCCGCCTCAACCGCACGCGACATGCTCTCGAAAATGGCCACTTTCTGCCGCGGTAGGACTTCGGTTGAGCGCATCACGGCGGTGAACTGCCGCTCAAATTGCACGCGATCGCGCTTGGTTTCGTAGTAAGCCAAGAGCGAAATGAGCGCGCCCCCGTGACCGGGATGCGCTTCGAGCACGTTTTGAATGATATGGTAGCCTTCGTCGGGCCGACCGGTGCGCACATACAGGTCGGCCATTTCGAGGCGATAGTTCAAATTGTCGGGATGTGCTGCGCAAAAGGCGCGCATGGTCTCATAAGCCTGTTCTTGTTTGCCGAGCGCCATGAGAAATTTCACGCGCTGCCCCACAGTAGACTGATCACGTTCAGCCACTTTTTCGTAGCGATCGAGGGTATAAAGTGCAGCTTCGGGGTCGTTGGCGTAGTCATAAATGGAGACCAACGAAGCGAGATCTTCGGACTTTTCGTTGCGCGCTGTGATCATTTCAAACAAACGCGCGGCGCGCACCCACTTTCCGCGGGAGATCCAATGCGCAGCCAGCGTGCGGAGATAAATTCGTTGGAGGGCTCGAGCTGCGTGGCGCGGACTAATTGCTGCGTGGCGCGTTCTTCGAGCGTACTGTCGGGTTCCATGTCGGAATCGAGGACCAACATCGACTGTTGGTAGAGGGCTTCGGCGTCGTTGGGGTTGATTTCCAACGCGCAGTTGAGCAGATCGAACGCCGCCGCGGTCGAATCCTTGTATTTCAGGCGGAGTGCTTCGAGATAGATGCTGTCGAACGTACGCCGCTGGCGCACATTCAGCAGATTTCGGGCACGCGTGGTGCCTTCCATGAGCAGTTCGGGCGTAATGTCGGGATAGCGTGAGCCACAGCCGACACAAATGCCGACCACTGCCGACATCGCGCACACTGCACACAGGAAGTATAAGGAGAAAGTTCTCCGCAAAAACAAAAAAAGAAAGCGTGTTGTCATTTCGTTCCGGAATGTCCGTAACCGCCGGCGCCGCGTTCTGTGTCATCGAGGGCTTCAACGGGCTGCCAGTCCACCGTTTCGTGTCGCGCCACCACAAGTTGTGCCACGCGCTCGCCGTCTTCTATGACAAAGGGCTCTTGTCCGTGATTGATGAGCAGCACTTTCAGCTCTCCGCGGTAGTCGGCGTCGATCGTTCCCGGCGAGTTGAGCACCGTTATGCCGTGGCGCAAGGCCAAACCCGAGCGCGGACGCACTTGCCCTTCGCAGCCTTCGGGCAAAGCGATCGACAAACCAGTGGGAACCAGCGCGCGTTCGCCCGGTGCCAGCGTGAGTGGCGTCTCCAAATTGGCGCGAAGATCCAAACCGGCGCTCAACGGTGTGGCGGCAACGGGGAGGGGATGATGCGAACGATTGATGATGCGAATTTGCATAACGGGAAAACTAAACGGTTGGTGAGCAAAAATACAGAAAAATACGCAGATAGCGCCGTTGCGTGCTTGGCTTTTTTCTGAAAACCACTACATTTGCATGTATGAATTGGCACAATCTCATCTCTTCGCGCCGTTTGGGCAAGGAAGATCGCGACAAGCATCCTGCAGAACAGCGCACTGAATTCCAACGCGACTACGATCGTCTCATCTTTTCTTCGCCCTTTCGGCGCATGCAAAACAAGACTCAGGTGTTTCCCCTCCCGGGTAGCATTTTTGTCCACAACCGCCTGACGCACTCGCTCGAGGTGTCGAGCGTAGGCCGCTCATTGGGGGCAGATGTGGCGCGGGCTTTGGAAGGCCACCACGACGCGGCCGACACCGCCGCCCTCGAAAGCATCAGCGCCATCGTGTCTGCCGCGTGTTTGGCGCACGATATGGGCAATCCTCCCTTCGGTCACTCGGGCGAAGAGGCCATTTGCTCCTTCTTCTCCGAGGGCGCGGGACAGCAATACCGCGAGTTTCTCCCCGAATCCACCTGGAACGACATCACTCACTTCGACGGTAACGCCAATACCTTCCGTTTGCTCACGCATCGCTTCAACGGTCGGCGAAAAGGCGGATTCGTCATGACGTATTCCACCCTCGCTGCGGTGGTGAAATACCCCTTTTCGGCCGCACTGGCGGGCAATAAACCGAAAATGGGCTTCTTCACGCCCGAACGCGACACCTTTCTCACGATTTTCGACACCCTTGGCATCCCCGCCCTCGAACATGAGGGCGATCGCATCCGCTATGCGCGCCACCCGCTGGTGTATCTCGTCGAAGCCGCCGACGACATTTGCTACGAGATCATGGATATCGAAGACGCGCACAAGCTGCGTCTGCTCTCCACCGCCGAAACCATCGAACTTTACCTCGGCTTTTTTTCGACGAAACCGAGCGCGAACAACTGCGCCGCTCCTATCCAGAGGACACCGATGCGGGCGATCAGATCAAATTCCTCCGTTCGTGTGTGATCAACGCCCTCGAACGTGCCTGCGTGCAAGTATTTGTCGAGAACGAAGCGGCCATTTTGAGCGGCACCTTCACCGGTTCGCTCATTCGCCACCCTGCCCGAACGCCTGAAAACGGCCTACGAAAAACTGCGCAGCGGTGGCGCACAAACGCATTTATCTCTCGAAAGAAGTCGTAGACATCGAACTTTCGGGTTTCCACATCATCTATACGCTGCTCGAACTCATGTGCGAAGCCGTGATGAACCCCGAGAAAAAATACTCGCAACTGCTGTTGAAACAAGTTTCGTCACAATATGAACTTCAATCCGACGACCTTTCCACGCGTTTCATGGCCGTTCTCGACTACCTTTCGGGCATGACCGACGTGTTTGCCCTCGACCTCTATCGAAAAAAATCAACGGTCAACAACTCCCGATGGTCTGATTCGCCGGCACTTCTCCGCATTTTCTGGGCGCGCCTCCCCACGGTGGCGCGCCCTTTTCTCCTTTTTCTCTACCCACCGCCCAACTTTATGCCCCAACTTCGTCTTCGCCTCCTCTCGCTTCTCTGTTTATGCTGCATTGTCGGCTCGAGTTGGGGAAAAATCGCCCACTTGCTGCCCCGTCCCCACGCTGTGGTGCGCACTAAAGGCCATTTTTCGCTCGCCCGCCCCGTCTTGCTCGACGATCCCACCCACTGTGCGCAACTCGCTGCGGTGTTCGCAGCAATGCGGTGCCCCTTTTCCGAAAAAGCCCAAGCCGCGGTGCGCGTTCGCCTCGATTCCACGCTCGACACCTTCGACTATCCGCTCGAAGGTTTCCCTTCAGAAGGCTACAGGCTGCGCATTTCGCCCCAAAGCATCGACATCACCGCCGCCACGCCCGTCGGTGTGATTCGCGCCGCACAGACTTTGCGCCAACTCGCGCAAGGCAGCGCCACACCACGGCTCGAATGCCTCACGATCACCGACTTCCCCGCCTTCAAAGTCCGCGGTTTCATGCACGACGTCGGGCGCTCTTTTATCCCGATCGACGACCTTCGCCGACAAATCGACCTCTTGTCGCGCTTCAAAGTCAACGTCTTTCATTGGCACCTCACGGAAAACCAAGCATGGCGCCTTGAGATCAAAGCCTTTCCGCAACTGACTTCCGCCGCCATGACGCGTTTCGCCGGACAGTACTACACGCAAGCCGAAGCCCACGCCCTCGAAACCTATGCCCGTGAGCGCGGTGTGACCATTATCCCCGAGATCGACATGCCCGGCCACAGCGAAGCCTTCGTCCGCGCCATGGGTTTCGACATGCAATCGGCGCAGGGTGTCGCCGCCCTCCACACCATTCTCGAGGAAGTGGCCGCCATTTTTCCCCATGCCCCCTACCTTCACATCGGCGCCGACGAGAAGCGCATCACCTATCCCAACTTTTTGCCGCAAATGATCGCCAAAGTTCATGCTTTGGGGCGCAAAGTCGTGGTTTGGAACCCCGTTCAAGGCGTAGATCTCTCCACCCTTGACATCGATATGACGCAGATGTGGAGCACCGCCGGACGGAAAATCGCCGGAAAGCCCAACATCGATTGCCGCTACAACTACACCAACCACTTCGATGTTTTCGCCGATCTCGTCGGCATCTACAAGAGCAACATCTATTATGCGCCGCGCGGCAACGCCGAGTTGGCCGGTACGATTTCGTGCTTGTGGAACGACCGCCAACTCTCTGACGCCTCTGCCATTCTGCAGCAAAACAATTTCTACGCCAACGTCCTCGCTTCGGCCGAACGCGGTTGGATCGGCGGCGGAGAAGCCTACATCGAGCAGGGCGGCGTCTCGCTTCCCAACGCCGGTGCAGAGTTCGAAGCGTTTCGCGACTGGGAACGCCGTTTTCTCTTCCACAAGTCCACCACCCTCGCCGCAGAACCGGTGCCCTACGTCCGACAAACCAACGTCGTGTGGCGCATCATCGATGCCTTCCCCAACGGCGGCGACCCGCAACTTGCCCTCCCGCCCGAAACCGAAGGACTGAAAACCACCTACACCCTCGGCGGTCGCACCTACGCCACCCACCGAGTCACCGGCGCCGGCCTCTACTTGCGGCACACTTGGGGCCAGATCGTCCCCACCCTCTTCGCCGAAGCACAACCCCACTCCACAGCCTACGCCTGGACCTACGTCTATTCGCCGCGCCCACAAGCCGCCGGCGCGCTCATCGAGGGCTACAATTACAGTCGTTCCGAACGCGATTTAGCCCCACCCTCCGGAAGTTGGGATCGCATGGGCACGCAAATTTGGCTCAACGACAGCCTCATTGCGCCGCCGCGCTTCGACAATAGCGGCAAAACGCTCGTGAGCCACGAAGATCTCCTCCTCAACGAAAATTTCACCGGCCGTGCGCCACAAAAAGTCTGGCTCCGAGCGGGCTGGAACAAGGTGTTGCTCAAACTCCCCTTCCAACCCGATGGCGGAACGCGGCTGAAAAAGTGGATGTTCACCTTTGTGCTCACCGATCTCACTGGGCGGCAAGCCCTCGACGGACTGATTTACTCGCCCGAGCGCGTCCTTCCTTCCGCTCCCTCCCACACTTCGCGCCGCTGATCGTCCACCGCGCCTTTCGCTCCGCGTCAAAACAAAAAACGCAGCGCACTTTTCGTTCCCTCACTTCTCCACCGGCCGCAAAAAGCCCCCTGCTCGTGCTGAGCAGGGGGCTTTTTCCGTCAAAAAAATGAGGAGTTGTGGGCTTATTCCGCCGTGTTTTCGCCCAAACCGAAGCGCTCCGAGACGAAACGGGCGATGAAATCGGTCGTACCATCGGCGCCGAGCACCGAAGAGTTGACGCAGAGGTCGTAGGTTTCAGCCGTGCCCCAAGTGCCGAGGGAGTAGAAATTATAGTAAGTGGCGCGCTCCTCGTCGGCCTCTTCGAGAATGCGGCGCGCCGACTTCGCATCGATGCCGCGGCGGCGCATCATTTCCTGCACGCGCTCCGACATCGAGGCGGTGATGAACACGTTGATGTGGTTCGGGTGGTGGCGCAAGATGTAGTCGGCCACACGTCCGATGACCACACAGGAGCGTTCGGCCGCCACCTTCTGGATGACGCGGCTCTGGATGGTGAAAAGATTCTCGTCGCTGAGCTGATTGTCGTAGAAACTGCCCCCGCCGCCGAAAAAGGGCTGCACCACCTGCGCGATGGAATGGAGAAATCCTTTCCGCTCGTCGCTTCGCTCGAACACGCCCGTGCCGAGTCCGCTCTCCTGCGCGGCGAGCGAGAGAATTTCTTTGTCGTAATAAGCAATGCCAAAGCGTTCGGCGAGACGCTTGCCGATTTGTCGGCCGCCGCTTCCGAGCTGGCGACCCACGGTGATGACGAAGGGAGAGGTCATAGGGAGGAAAAAGAAGAAAAAAAGTGAGCGAAGAGCGAACCGTCCGCACTCAGGCGGCGGAACGTCGGAGTTGACGGAGTTGGACGACGAGCATCGTGCCCGAAAGGAGGGCGGCGGCGCCGTCGGCGATGGGAATGGAAAGCCACACCCCGTCACTCGGGCTGAACCACCCCTCGACCAAATGAGGAAGAAGGAAAATGCCGGGCACGAGGAAGAGGAGTTGGCGCGTGAGCGAGAGGAGAATGCTCTTGCCGGGCATACCAATGCTCTGGAAGAAGGCCGTCGACACGATTTGCATGCCGACCACGGGCCAAAAGAGGGAGACGATTTTGAGTCCCTGCGCCGAGGCCGCGATGAGGGAGGCGTCTTTGGCAAAGAGCGACACGAGTTGCACGGGGAAGAGGTGGCTCGCCGCAAAACCCAAGGTGGTGATCACAGTGGCCACCACGAGGGTGTATTTCACCACGGAAACCAAGCGGTCGAACTTGCGCGCGCCGAAGTTGTAGCCGGCGATGGGGAGCATGCCCTGGTCGAGTCCTATGACGACGAAGCCGATGAACATGGCCAAACGGTTGCAAATGCCGTAAGCCCCCACAGCCGTGTCGCCGCCGTAGCGCTGCATCGAGAACATCAGTAGGCTGCTGATGAGCGAGGAGCACGAGTTGACGAGAAATTGCGGCAGTCCGATGACGATGGCCTCGCGCATGATGCGGCGGTCGGGACGGAAGATGTCGCGGCGGAAGCGAATCATATCGTCGGGGCGCGTGAAGAGGTAGATTTGCCAAAGGAGCATCGACGTTTGCGCGATGAGTGTCGACCACGCCGCGCCCTTGATGCCCCAACCCAGCACCATGACGAAGAGCCACGCGAGGACGGCGTTGATGAGCACGCTGCCGAAGGTGGAATACATAGCCAGTTTCGGCCGATTGGTGCTGCGGAGCTGCGCATTGAGGCCGTAGTAGAGGTGGGTCACGACGTTGCCGCAGAGCAAAATGCGCATGTAGTCGTGGGCATAGGGCAGGGTGTTGTCGCTCGCGCCGAAGAGGCGGAGGATGGGGCTAAGTGTGCTGAGCAAACTACCCCGAGGGTGAGCCCCATCACGACGTTGAGGATCACGACATTGCCCAAGATGCGGCGCGCCGCTTCGTAGTCTTTCTGTCCGAGACGGATGCTCATCAGCGTAGAGCCGCCGACTCCGACCATCGCGCCGAAGGCGGCGGTGAGCGCCATGAGGGGATTGGTGAGTGCCAAGCCGGCAATGGCGAACTTGCCCACGCTCTGCCCGATGAAAATGGCGTCGACGATGTTGTAGAGCGAAGAAGCCACCATCGCAATGATGGCGGGCAGGGAATATTGGAGCAGAAGCGCGCCGACGGGGCGCTCTCCGAGTTCAGTGAAGTGGTTGTGTTGTGCCATAGGGGCGTGTTGTGCTGCGGCGCACCGGGCAGGGGGTACGCTTTCGTGCCTGCAAATGTACGAAGAAATGCGGGCGCTCGTGCAGAAGAGGGGGCGTTTTTGTCGATGGACTTTAGCCTGTGCGGCCAATCTGCGCAGTGGGCTGAAAAAACTTGGGAGTTTTCGGCCGAAAACAGACTTCTTTTGTGCGAAACAAGGGGACTTTCGTCGGAAAACAGTCTACTTTTTTTGCGCGCCTCTCGCCGGCTCAACTTTTGCTGGCCGGGGGCGGTCGCTTCGTTGGGGAGCAACGGGGGAAACGTCGGAATGTTGCGGCGAGCGAAGGCAAAAAAATCCCCGTCTTCGCCGAGGCGAGGACGGGGAGTGCGGCCGCAAAACGACCGAGAGAGGGATGATCAAAGGGCTTTGTAGCTGTCTTTGACGTATTCGAATTGGCCTTTGCCCACCACCTTGAACTTCATTTCATAGGTCTTCGTGGCATTGCCGTCGTAAACACCGAAGCGGAGTGTATAGAACACCTCGACTGGAGGCGCCGGAACAGCTTCGGGGTTCAGCTTCTTGAGGGCTGCGCCGAGGGTTTGCTGCAAGCGTTCGATCATTTTGGCCGTGATTTCGGCATCGCTCATCGAGGCGTATTCCTTGGCATACTGCTTACGTGCTTGAGCGGGGCGGAGATCTACACTACAATGGTAAGCCGAGAGTCCGGAATAGTACTCGTTGGTGCCATACGTCGTCACATAACCGGTACCGGCGGCCACACCGAGGGGCGCGTCGACGTGTTCCTTCACCCAGTCCACACCGGCTTGCATATAGGCCACAGTGAGGGGATTGCCCTTCTCGGCTTTGAGCTCGATGACGGAGGAGGGGTCGTACTCCCACTTGGCATTCTTGCGCACGAACTGGTCTTTGCCGGGCGTCTCGTCGATGGTTTGGTTGCCCACCACAACATTGTCGAGTTGCACGGTAGTCGTTGCGCCGGTCCTGCCGTTGCCGTCGTAGCGGAAGGCAAGGCCGATGTTTTTGCCGGCGTACCCAGAAAGATCAACGTAGAACGTGCCGAAGGATTGTCCGTCGACGGGGGGGGCGTAGACCGCCCTCCTTGCGGTGAGGAGGTCTTCGAGCAGGTGGTGCTCGATGGACGCGTTGTTCATATTGTCGTCGACAACGAAGACGCTGAGACGACCACCGGCGTCCGTATAGTGTCCATAGAGCGCATCGAAGGTGAGGCGCGAGCCTTTCGTCACGGTGAAACGGGGCGAAACGAGATAGGTTTGCGTGGAGTCGGGCTGTTTGTAGGCCGATGCCTGCACGTAGTGGGCATTGTTGCGGAAAACGGTGCTCCATGCGGCCTTGTCACCGCCGAGCGGGGTGAGCGTCGTCCAACCTTTCACGACAGCGGGTTGGATTTTCTGGTCGCCGATGCCTTCAAATCTTCCTTGAAGTCGAGCGGTCCTTTCATCTCACGGCGATTGTAGTTGATCACCACGGCGCTGTTGTCGTCGGCGGTGAACCATTTCTCGGCAAGGAAGGCGGGGAGGAATTTGATCGCGGTGACGGTTTCGGTGAACTGCTGCGTTTTGGCCAAAGCCTTGAGGGCGGCGCTGTCGGCCTTGGTGGTGCAGAGCGCGAGGTTGGCTTTATTCTCGGCAATGGCCTTGTAGTCGGCGGCAGTGAGGGTGTATTCGATCTTTTTGACGTCGGTGGGCTGCGGACCCTTGACCAATCCGTCGAATTGCTCGTTGTAATCGCAGCTTGCGGTGAACAATGCCGCAGCGGCGAGGGCGAGATATGCAGAATATTTCATTGTGATCAAGAAAAAAGAGGGATGCGCTGTGCCGCCGGCGCGGTGTGCGTTGCGGCACAGCGCTTCCGGCGATTAGAAATTGACTTTGAGCTTAACAGACATCTGACGTCCGAAACCGTAGAAGACACGATTTGCCGTGCTCCAGTCGTGTCCGGCGCCATCGTAGGCTTGACTGATGTATTCCTGGTCGAGGAGATTCTCGACGTTGCCGGAAAGTGTGGTTTTGTAGCCACCCATTTGGAAAGTGTAGCCGGCCGAGAGATCCACCAAGCCATAGGCGGGCACCTTCCAGGGCGTTTGGAACGTCTTCACGCCGTCGAGGCTGATATCGTTGGCCGTTACGGCGTAGTCGGCGTAGTAGTTGGAGAAATACTTCCAATCTAATCCGATACGGAGGCCTTCCATAGGATAGACATTGAAGCCCAAACCGGCGGTAAGTTGCGCCGATCCGCCTTCTTTCACGTCCTTCTGATTGAAACGCATGCGGGCGTGGTCGGCACCTTGGCTCTGTTCGAGCGGATGTCCGAACTTATCGATGGGTTGTCCGGCAGAATTGTAGAAATAGCCCACGGGGTCGTTCGTCCAACGCCAGTTGCCGACCGAAAGCATACCGCGGAGCGAGAACCACTTGGCGGGTTTATAGCTCAAGTCGACTTCCACGCCTTCGTGGATGGAGTTTACGCCCTGCATGTTGATCCATGTGCGCTCAACATTGCCGTCAACGGGAATTTCCGTCATCTTGGCCATCGTCTTGTCCTTCCATTCTGTGTGGTAGACGTTGACGTTGGCGGTGAAAGCGGCGGTGTGGTAAGAATAACCCAGCTCGCCGGAGAAGATTTTCTCGTTCACTGCGTCGGGATTCACCTGATTCGACACCTGCGAAGCGAGGAATACGCCGCCGGAGAAGAAGGGTGCGCGCGAAATGTAGCCGATGTTTCCGAAAACGTTGTGCTGTCCGCCCCAAGCGTCGAAGTGGGGGAACTTATAGTTGACACCTCCCTTGACGGTGAAGCCGATTTTGCTCACTTTGTCGCTTTCGGCGTGCGCAGCATCGTAATAAAAACGGTCTTTGCGCCACTGTGTTGTGTTATTCAAGGAGCCTGCTACAAACGCAGTGAGGTTGTTGAAGTCATACTCGGCTTGTCCGAACACACCCGACTGGGCAACGAAACCATCGTAGTCGCGCTGCACAACGTCGCCCACGGAGAGTTTCTTATTGATGAAGGCGTTGGTGCCCGCACCGGCGAAGTTTTCGGCCTTCACGTTCTTGCGATAGCGGTCAATGTAGTAAGCGCCGTCGTAAAGGTCGGTGATTTCGTTGGTGTGCGTGCCGACATAGTAACGCAAGTCCACACCTCCGTAGAGATTGAAGCGATCATTGATCTCTTTCGTGTAGGTAGACACGAGCCCCAACCACTTGTGGAGGTTTGCTCATGCTCATTACCATTTTCGAGCCGCTTTCGCTCGCAGCGTTCATCTCCTGGATTTTGCCGTAGGCGAAAGTGCCGTCGGCATTGCGGAACTGTGTGGTGAGAATGCCGTTGTTCGAGCCGTACCATGCGGAGCTGTACTCCTGCGTGCCCTGTCCGCTCTCACCACCGCCGAAGCCGAGCGAGAGATAAGCCACGGTGTTCAACGACGAGGTGCGGTCGATCTGCCAGAGGTGCTGGAGTTGGAGCTGGGGCTTGTGGTAAACATTCTGTTGCGAGTGGCGCACCTGTCCGTAACGGTCATAACCGAAGGTGGCGTTGTAGCGATATTGTTCGCCGGGACGCATATATTTACCCACTTCTTGCCAACCTTGCACGGTGAGTCCGTCGTAGTTGGAACGCTTGTTGTGCACTTGCGGCGCACCGAAGGCGGTGAAGGTGAGCAAATGGTTCTTGCTCAATTCCTTAGAAACCGACAAGAAGTAGTTCCACGCACGGAAATCGGTGCCTTGGATATAGCCGTCGCCCCAAGTTTTGCCGCCCATGACGGTCAAAGCCCAGCCGTCGGCGGTGCGACCCGTGGAGAGAGAGAAAGCGAGTTTGTTGTATCCGTCATTACCCAAGCCATAGGAGAAAGCACCTCCCTTGCGGGCGTCGGTAGTCTTGGTGACGATGTTGATTGATCCGCCGACTGAGGGCGTCGACACCTTTGGCTGCGCCCAAACCGCGCTGGGTTTGGATGCTCGAAGCCACATCGGTGAGGCCGGCCCAGTTGGACCAGTACACACCACCCCACTCCATGTCGTTCATCGAGACGCCGTTGACGAGCACCGCCACGTTTTCGCTCTTGAAGCCGCGCATGTTCACTTTCGTGTCGCCATAGCCACCGCCTTCGCGCATAATATATACGCCGGGCGTGGTTTCGAGCACCTTGGGCAGGTCGGCTGTGCCGACGCGTTCCTCAATGGCAATGGCGCCGAGGGTGGTTAACGCCACAGGCGTCTTGCGTGCCACGGCACGGGTGGTCACCACGGCATCCTTCAGCGCGATGGATGCGCTGGCCATGGGGATAAATCCGAAATCATATTCGCCGGCGTGATTCGAAGCCAGTGTGGTGCTTTCGAAACCCACGCTGGAAAACTGCAAATTGCACTTCGTTTTGGGCGATTTGATGACAAACTTACCATCGTTGTCCGTGAACACCTTGGTGGGGGTGCCTTGAAGCGATACGGTCACGCCGACGAGGGGATCGTTGGTGGCTGCATCGATCACGGTTCCTTTGAGCACGCACTGCGCTTGTGCCACACTGCTGCCGGCAACGCTGACCACAAAGGCCGAGGCTGCGAGCAAAAGTTCTTTTCTCATGGGGGGAATGTTTGTTTGGACGTTGTGTAAAAGATTACGACTGCAAAGTTAGTGAATAGTAACAACGAAACGCGGCGTTTCTGCATTTATTTTCGCCTGCGATGCGAATAATCGGCGAGATGGCTGAATAACTTGCCTTTCTCGTCTGGTTCTTTCCCGTTTTCTTCCCGGGTTGTCCGCTGCATTTTGCGCGCCATTTTCACCCGGGTGGCACGGCTTTTTGCACGACTCGAGGGGAAACAAAAAAACGACGGACATCCTCCCTTCCAAACACCGCACGCCAACTCGCGCCGGTGCCGAACTTCGCCCTTCGTGACGAAGCGAAACGCGCAAGGACTTGGCGCAGGAGAGCGCACTGCACGACAAAGCGATGAGAAGACTCCCCGCAACGCACTCCCGGCGCGCGGAAAAAAATCGCCGATGGAGCGTGCAAACGACACGATGCGGGGCTGAAAACACAGGAAAAGGAGAAAAATGGACAAAAAAATGGGAATGAACCGTCTCACGACGAAACATTCCCTCACAGAACTTATATAGAGATGAAAAAACTATCTCGGAATTTAGTTGTCAATGTCACCACTTCCACTACAATGGTCGGTGCTGTTTCATTGACACCGCGAAAATACGGACAAAAGTCGAATCGACCAAATATATATCCTATTTTTTTCATACCAATCGTGAACGACTTTGCCACTTTTTAAGCAGTTAAATCGCTTTATCCATCGAAGATTTGAAAATTCTATACCATTTATTAACTACAGCAAGATTGTATTTTATCTCATCTCGCGGGCGTGAAAATGCACAACAAACTACTTATCAGAAAATTAGCGACGGAAGGTTTAAAAATGCGCCGTATTAAAAAAGTAAAGTGTGCTTCGCCCGGGCAAGAGCAGAAAAAAATTGCTTGCCCACCCTCACTTTTCCGAACAAACGTCCACAAAAGCGGCGATTCGATGCAAATATGTCACATTTTCAAGCCGATCGCTTGCTCTAAGCCAAGCGTCCTTCACCGACCGCCCACTGTATTTATACTTGGAGGGAGATGTTTTATGCGCATATTCAGAAGAGCGCTCATTTTCTCCACACCTTTCGCACAAAACGTCTCTACTTTTGGCCGAAACGTCTCTGCTTTTGGAGAAAAGTGCCCCACTTTTTCAGCCCCGTTGCATGCCGCACTCGCGACAAGGCACAAAAAAAGGACTGCACCCCAATTCATTGTACAGTCCTTTGTCTTTCAATCCAAACATGAAGCAGCGTTTCCGCTTACTTCGCGTGGCACGCGTTTACTTGGTTGCCCCAGTAGCCGCGTCAAAAGCCTTGTTCACAGCTTTTTTTGTGCGCCGTTGGCGGCAGCAGCCTTGGCCTTGTTCACGGCCGCTTTCGCGTCGCTTTCCACGGCTTTCGCACCTTGCTGTGCGGCAGCTTTGGCTTTCTTGCTCCAAGCCTTTGCCTTGTTTTCGGCAGCCTTCGCACCGTTTTCAACGGCTTTCGCGCCACGTTGTGCAGCGGCTTTGGCCTTGTCCTCGGCAGCTTTTGCGTCGTTGGCTACGGCCTTTGCGCCGTTTTCCACAGCCGCCTTGGCGCTGTTTTCGGCAGCTTTCACGTCGGCAGCAGCGGCTTTGGCGTCTTGTTGTGCGGCCGCTTTGGCTTTTGCAGCGCCGCTGCAAGCGGCTTTCTTGCCTTCTTCGCAAGCCTTTTTGGCCTTGTTTGCCTGATCGCATGCGGTCTTCGCGGCTTGCTGACCTGCGGCGGCAGCCTGCTTGGCGCCTTTCTCGCAGCAAGATTTCACTTCTTTCTTGGCTGCATCGGTATTCACCTTCACCACTTGCGCGGAAGCTGCAGTACCTACGGAGAGAACGGCGGCGAAAGCCAAACCGCGGAGCAGAGAGTTGAGATAGAGTTTCATTGTTCTGTTGTGTTAGTGGTAATTTCTATTCGTATAGGAGTGAGCTTTGTCAAGACTCACGGCGTAATCTTTTACAGACGTCACGTTTTTCCCGTCTGTGCTTGCAAATGTAACACGTAAGCGCGGCGAAAACAAATCAAAACGTCAGAATGTGGGAATAAATAACATTCGGTGGCAAAACATCGCGCGCGAACTTATCATGTAGAGAACTACAGTTCCTCACGCGCGAAATCGATGGCGCGGTTGATGTAGTCGATGAAGGGGCGCACCGCCGTGAAGGATTCGAGCAGGCGATCGGCAAATCAGGGGCGGTCACCTCGGCCGTAGTGGGCGTGTAGGCCAAACAGAAGTTGCGCAAGCGAATGTATTCGCTCCACGGGGCGTCTTTGTCGAAGCCCTTGGGGTTGCGATTGAGGGCATTCTCGCGCAGGAGGGTGAAGCGCGCCTCGGCAGCACTGCGCACGAGACGATCGAAATCGCCCTCGCCGTAGACGATGTCTTCGCGCAGCACTTGCAGCGCTTTCGGCTCGATGCAGTAGTGACCGGGCGCGACGATATGCTGCGTTTCCCAGTGGAAGGAGCCGAAATCGGCGCGGTTGTCTTCGGCACCGATCTGAAAATAATAGCCGGCATAGCCCGATTTCTTTCCGCCGCGGCAGATGAAGGCGCCCATGTGGGTTTTGTAGGGTGTTTTGTCGTGCGAAAAACGGGTATCGCGGTAGATGCGATAGGTCATGTCGCGGGCGGTGAGTCCGGCGAGGGTGGGATCGTCGGCGGCCATGCGCTGTGCCAAGCCTTCGACCCACGTGCCGAATTGCGCCTGCGCGGCTTTGCACTCGTCCTTGTGCGCCGTGAACCACTCGCGGTTGTTGTTGGCGGCCAGTTGGCGCAGAAAATCGATGATGGTTTGCATGAGCGGAGGAGGAGTTTAGAGTTGGCGAAGCAGTTCGGCGCAGGCGTCTTCGCAAAGTTCGATGACATATTCGAACGCGTCGGACTCTCCATAATAAGGATCGGGAATGGAGTGCTGATCGGGGTGGGCGGTGAGAAAATCAGAGAGGAGCACGACTTTGCTCATCAGCGCCTCGTCGGGACAAAGCGCGCGCAGGCGGCGGAGATTGTCGGCGTCCATGGCCACGATGCGGTCGAAGGTTTCGAAATCTTCGGCCTTCATGGGGCGCGAACGGTGGGAGAGATGATAACCATGCGCGGCGGAGTGCTTGCGCATGCGCACATCGGCGAGCTCGCCCTCGTGGTAGTCGATCATGCCGGCCGAGTCGATGAGCGGAAAGTCGGCCGTGCGGCCGGCACGCTCGACATGCTGACGAAAAATTTCCTCGGCAATGGGCGAACGACAGATGTTGCCGAGACAAATAAAGAGAATGTTCATGAGTGAATGCGTTGTTTAGGTCTACAAAGATAGAGATTTCGAGCCAAACCGGCGGGGCAGTTTGCGATTTTCATCGAACACGACGCTTTTATTGAGTGCAGTGGCACGAAAAAAGCCGCCCACGAGGAGCGGCTTTTGAATGTGTGTGGAAAAGTGCGCGAACACCCGGCAGTGGGGGCGAACTTCACCGAAATTATTGTGCGATGTGCTTGCCGTTGCGGCTCACCACAACGGTACCGGCAGCGGGGTGCTGCACGCGACGACCTTGCAAATCATAGAGTTCGGCGGCCGATGCTTCGCGGTGTAAAGAGGGCGAGGCCACTGCCGTGGGGGCTTTGAACTTACCGGTCTTAGCGGCTTCGCGCAGCGCCTGAATGAGCGCCTTGTCGGGCGTGATGGCGTAATTGTCGCTGAGCGTCCAGAAATTGCCGGGCTCAGTGGCACGCGAACGCTGTGTGAGGGCGGCACCGTCTACCTTGGTCGGGTCGGCACAGAGGTCGGCCGACGCTACCGAACGCGAGGTTTGGTTCACGGCACTGAAGACGAACTGCCCACCGCTCATGCGGATGTTGACGAACACGGGGGTGTCGCTCATCGTGCTGGCGGAGTTGCTGCCCTGCGCTGCGGGATTGAGGAACTGATGCGTGGCGGCATTGAACACCAAGTACTGATTGGTGCGGCCGTGATCCACACCGACGATGATCCACGAGGCATTGGCTTGTGCCAAATCGGGAGCCGTTTTGTAGAGTTCGAGCGCGTTCTTTCCGTCAATGGGGGCAGCGCCGCGCAAAGTGGGGAAGTTTTCGCCGGCTTCGGCCGTCAAGGTGCCGTAACCACTTTGGTTCGTGATGACATAGGCACGCTCGGCATTGAGATCGGACAGCGAGGTCACGGGACCGTACTTGAGCACGCGGGCGTTGTTCGCCAAGTTGCGAAGGGCTTCTTCGAGTTCAGCCCCAGTTGCGGTGGCCAAATGGTCGCGCACAGCACCGAGGTATTTCTCCACATCGGCCGTGGCATAGTAATTGAACTGGCCGGCGTTGGCAAAATGTTTCTCAACCAAGGTGCGCAAAGCGGCGGCATCCTTCACTTGGAAGTTAACTTCCGAGAGTGCCATGAAGTGTTTTCCCCCTTCGGAGAAACCTTTGGTGAAATTCAAGCGGAGGAACTGGCCGGCGGGCAGGGTCAGGGGGCTGTCGAGGGTCAAGACTTGCGTGGTGGACTTAGGCAAAGTGTAAGTTCCGACCGTCGTCCACGGACCGCTCGTGCGCGTGGCGGCTTGCACCTGCACGGTGCTGGCGAGATACTGGTTGGCATCGCTGTGACCGGCGTCGGTGGTCAAAGTGATGCGTT
>BNJT01002728.1_pt1:0-47500 | contig 678205 bp, 562 predicted proteins | sample 8540491 | NCBI WGS metagenome assembly BNJT01 (sample SAMD00202455, study PRJDB9452) | human saliva metagenome | host: Homo sapiens | reverse complement strand
CTGTAAGAGCCTAGGCATCCACCGTACGCCCTTTTGTACTTTCTCTTCCGAATCGAACTGCTCTTGCGAGCATCGGTGGCAGATATACTTAAAGCTGTACTTCGTTTACCTTTGTATTACTACTTGGGAGTATTGTGTGTGATTCGTAAACTGGTTTACGAGTAAACTCGTCTACCTTTGCCTACGCACATCATCAATACTTCATGTTGCGTGTTCAATATGTCAAAGATCTCTTGCTTCATCGAGTGAAGCGAAGTGGAGAATAACGGATTCGAACCGTTGACCCCCTGCTTGCAAAGCAGGTGCTCTAGCCAGCTGAGCTAATCCCCCTTCGTAGTCCCAGGCAGATTTGAACTGCCGACCTCCACATTATCAGTGTGGCGCTCTAACCAACTGAGCTATAGGACTGGCAGAAAAAATCCGCGGGGCGGAGAATCGAACCGTGCGCACACCTCTTGTACCGAGGACGGCACCGGTCGGCCCGGCTTCATCTTTCTCTATTATTTCATAACATCTTGCGAGAAGTACAGGATCGAATCGCTCGAAGGCGAATCATACCTGTTGTGTCAAAGTCCACCATTGTCTAAACCTTTTAAGAACAGAAACCCATGGTGTGAGCTTCCAGAAAGGAGGTGTTCCAGCCGCACCTTCCGGTACGGCTACCTTGTTACGACTTAGCCCCAATCACCGGTTTTACCCTAGGCCGACCCTTGCGGTCACGGCTTTCAGGCACCCCCGGCTTTCATGGCTTGACGGGCGGTGTGTACAAGGCCCGGGAACGTATTCACCGCGCCATGGCTGATGCGCGATTACTAGCGAATCCAGCTTCACGGAGTCGGGTTGCAGACTCCGATCCGAACTGAGAGAGGTTTTAAAGATTTGCATCCCGTCGCCGGGTAGCGGCCTTCTGTACCCCCCATTGTAACACGTGTGTAGCCCCGGACGTAAGGGCCGTGCTGATTTGACGTCATCCCCACCTTCCTCACATCTTACGATGGCAGTGTCCACGGAGTGCCCGGCATTACCCGATGGCAACCGAGGAGAAGGGTTGCGCTCGTTATGGCACTTAAGCCGACACCTCACGGCACGAGCTGACGACAACCATGCAGCACCTCCAACGGTGTCCGAAGAAAAATCTATCTCTAGATTCGTCACCGTTAGTTCAAGCCCGGGTAAGGTTCCTCGCGTATCATCGAATTAAACCACATGTTCCTCCGCTTGTGCGGGCCCCCGTCAATTCCTTTGAGTTTCACCGTTGCCGGCGTACTCCCCAGGTGGTATACTTAATGCTTTCGCTTGGCGGCTTACAATCTATCGCAAACCGCGAGTATACATCGTTTACTGTGTGGACTACCAGGGTATCTAATCCTGTTTGATACCCACACTTTCGAGCCTCAGCGTCAGTTGCAGCCCGGACACCTGCCTTCGCGATCGGAGTTCTTCGTGATATCTAAGCATTTCACCGCTACACCACGAATTCCGGCATCCCTGTCTGCACTCAAGATCGCCAGTTTCAACGGCAATGTATGGTTGAGCCACACCCTTTAACCGCTGACTTAACAATCCGCCTACGCTCCCTTTAAACCCAATAAATCCGGATAACGCCTGGACCTTCCGTATTACCGCGGCTGCTGGCACGGAATTAGCCGGTCCTTTTTCTGAAGGTACATACAATAAGGGACACGTCCCTTTTTTTATTCCCAACTAAAAGCAGTTTACAACCCGGAGGGCCGTCATCCTGCACGCTACTTGGCTGGTTCAGACTTGCGTCCATTGACCAATATTCCTCACTGCTGCCTCCCGTAGGAGTCTGGACCGTGTCTCAGTTCCAGTGTGGGGGACCTTCCTCTCAGAACCCCTACCGATCGAAGGCTAGGTGGGCCGTTACCCCGCCTACTACCTAATCGGACGCATCACCATCTCATACCGATAAATCTTTGATTAGTCCACCATGCGGAGAACTAATAACATCGGGTATTAATCTTACTTTCGCAAGGCTATCCCCGAGTATGAGGCAGGTTTGATACGCGTTACGCACCCGTGCGCCGGTCGCCGGCATTGAAAGCAAGCTTTCAACCCGCTGCCCCTCGACTTGCATGTGTTAAGCCTGTAGCTAGCGTTCATCCTGAGCCAGGATCAAACTCTTCATTGTAAATATGATATTTGTTTGTTTTCTGTTTTTGTCGCTCAGGTTCCTGTATCCTTTATTTTGTTTAGGAGTAGAATTTGACGGTACAATTCATTTTACCCGAAGCAACTTCTTTCCCGAAAGAAAGAAAGCTTCATGATCGATTGTTCCTTGTACTTCTCTACAATCTGTTATGTAAGACTTTCAAAGATCACAGCAGCACTTTTGCTGCCTCGTTGCGTTCAGAGCGTAACTCTCTCTTGCAAGAGCGTTGCTTCCCGATTGCGAGTGCAAAGGTAGAGCATTTCTGCATTCCCTGCAAGACTTCGACGAAAAAAAATGCGAGAAAAATTCATTTGCGCCCATTTTGCTACTTCATAGCATGGCAAAATCGGTAGTCAAGTCCGTTTTTTCGCTTCATCCCTCCCTGTGATTTCCACCCCAAAACCGCCCTTTTTTTCGTCCATTTCGGCCGCTTTGGGGGCAAAAACCACCTTTTGCGGGGTGTTTTTCTCTTCAGCTCGCGAGATTTTCTCGCCCAAAAATCTCATTTTGCGCCGAAAAAAATCAGTTTGACGAGGAGATTTTCTGCTCAAATCGCCCGAATTTCGACTTTGGCAGGCGAGGAAAAAGGAGGAAAGCAGGCGTTTTTTTCATCTAACCACAGACGGAACAATATAAAAAAATGGAGAAAGGGGTGCCGAAATAAGAATGCCAAGAACGAAAAAGTAAAAAGGACATCATGGAAAAAAACAAAAAGAGAAGGACGAAACACAAAAAGGACATCACAGAAAAAGACCAAGCACAAGCAAGCAAGACAAGTTGGTTCTCATCCCCTCCCCCACTCCGTTCGAAAAATACAAGCCGACTTTCTCTCCAAACGTCCCCTCTTTTCGCGACTTCCTCCCTTGTTTTATCTCAAACCTCCCTACCCCGCACAAAATCCCTTTCCCCCTACGCGCAGGACACGCGCCTACGCGTATATACGCGCTCGCGCACTCAGCGAATTTGCCATTTTTGCCTTCACCCTTCACCTCACCCCGCAACAAGCTGTAGATCAACCGGTTGAGTGTGAAGGCAAAACCCGCCTTCACCTTCACCTTCACCGCAACAATCTGATATACAACACCTTGCACGACATCGATTGCCAAAAACAGGTGAAGGCAAAAGGGTGAAGCCTTCACACGTAACACACAATCGATCAACATTTTACACCCAAATGGTGAAGAGGTGAAGGCAAAAATAGAAAAACACTGGACGCGCGCGCGTGCGTACGCGTATATCTACTATAGAGCTGTTAGGTCGAGGTTTGTATAGAAAGTTATTGCTGTCCGGTAAAAGTTTAGACGTAGCAAATTTATCGTTCTGACCTCCACTAAACAGGTTGATTCATCTTACCTCATCTAAAATTCGCCTCTTTCTTTTCTTCGCAAGCGTTTTTTAGCGGACAGCCGTTGTATACGGTGATCCGATCCACGAAAATCAATAGACTTAGCCATACTCTAAAACCCTCAGAGGCTTAAAGTACACATTTGGCCACATCTCGTGTCTCCCATTCTCTCGTTTTAGCGGACAGCCGATGAATGATTGTCGAAAGGGGGGCTTACTTTTCGAAAAAGGAATCCGCAACGCCTATTGATGGGCGTTGCGGATAGGGAAAATGTGTCGTTTTGAAGTTTAGCGGACAGCAATAGTTCTATATCAACAGACAGAAGACAAAGGCAGACGGGCGGACAGTCATACTCTGCCGTATCACCATAGACGGAAAGAGTACCGCCCTTACCAGTAGCATACTCCACCAGTGCGAGAATGCTCTCCTTGCTCCCGAGGTCGGTCTTCGTCACACTCACCTCGAAGCCCGCATCCTCCAGCATCTCTGCCGCAGCTTGTACGTTCTTCTCACAAGAAAAAATACTGCGGAATTGAGGTATATTATTATAGCTACATTTTAATTCCGCCAACGGGTTAAAAAAACAACCTCTTCCAAGCTTATTTTCTACCTATAGGCCTTGTGTTTTACTCTTTCAATAGGCGTTCTTCTTCTAAGTCGATGCGATGAATAAAGTGTCTCACAAGTTCCTCGTCCACTCTTTCGTTTTCGTTGTTAAGCTTGTTCAACCACAACCGTTGCTCTTCAAGTATCTCGCGATAGGTGTTTCTCACCACCGCATCATAGAGTGTGGCGCTCCCTTCGCTCTCCAACAGCTCGTTCCAGTGGTTCACCAGGTTGTTTAACACCGCCGAATGGGTTATGTCTTCGCACATATTGTTGCGTTCCAGAAAGTCAAGACTGGCCTGTGCCATACCTATTCGGATGATGCGTTGGGCTTCTGCGTGGGACATATGGTCGTCGTAATTGGGCAGCTTCACCATCTTGAGCAGCACGGGAAGCGTCAATCCTTGGAATATTAGCGTGAGGGTTATCACCATAAACGTGATGTAGAGCACCAAACTTCGTTCGGGAAAAGCTATTTGTGTGCCTGGAATATACAGCGGAATAGACAAAGCTGCAGCCAGCGAAACCACTCCGCGCATGCCTGTCCAGCCCAAAACCAAGGGTCCGGCATAGCCTTGTTTGCGTGAATCGGCCACCGTTATAAACTTACTCATAAAGCGTGTGATATACACTGCACTGAAAGCCGCACCCATACGGATAACCACTAATGCCATGGTGATGAGCAAACCGTAGGCTGTTGCCATCCAAAGACTCACGCTATCTTCTTTCAAACCGGTCATTATCTCGGGCAAATCCAGTCCGATAAGCAAAAATGCCATACCATTGAGCAAGAAAATAAGGAAGTTCCACACATGCTCGGAACGCAATCTCGACGACGAACCAACGATTAGTATGCGGCGATAACTGAAGTAAAGCCCACCACTCACCACGGCCAACACGCCTGATGCCCCAACGGTTTCGGCAGAAATATACATCACATATGGGCTAAGAATGGTGAACATCGTGTCGATATTCTCGTCCATGGGCAGCCACTTGCGCAACTTAATAAACAGATACGACTGTATAATCACATACGCCAGCAGCACGCCCACTCCAGCGCCGCCAATCACCATCCATATAAAGGATGCGGTGGCCTGATACCACACAAATTGCCCTGTCCCTATGGCTATAAGGGCAAACTTAACGATGATGAGCGAACTGGCATCGTTGAACAAACTCTCGCCTTCCAGAATGGCCGATATACGCCTTGGCCCTTTACAAATTTCATAATGGTGGCTGCCGACACGGCATCGGGGGGCGAAACAATGCCACCCAACAAAAAACCTAAGGCCACCGAGAAACCCGGAATAAAGGTGTTGGCTATAAATCCCACAACAAGGGCCGTGATAAACACCACAATAAAGGCAAACGAACCTATTATCCTGCGCCATCGCCACAGTTCTTTCCACGAGTTGTAATACGCCGCTTCGTACAGTATAGGCGGCAAAAAAACAAGGAATATCAAGTCGGGATTGATATTGAAACGGGGCATTCCGGGAATGAAGCTCATTGCCACACCACCCAATACAAGCATAATGGGATAGGCCACTTTTATGCGCTGACTCACCATAATCAATACACAAATGGCCAAAATGAGCGCAATGATCAAGACTAATTGATGTTCTATCATCGTGAAGAAGGGTAGAATTAGTTGATGGTTACTGTGATTTGAGGGGTTAATGTGATAAACTTTCTATTCAAGGTAAGTTGGCTTTGCTGGCTTAATCGCCGCTTTTGTTTATCTAAAATGGGGCCGTAGAGTCAACCGGCAAGTGCAAAATTAGGCTATTCTTTTGAAGAACTCTGCTTTTGGTGTTTCTAACTTTAGTTTTTGCCTGGGTCTACTATTGATTTTTATTGCTGTCCGGTAAAAGTTTTTCTCTCCACATAAAATAAGGCTGAAGTCCATTGTTGGACTTCAGCCTTTTGATTATCTTTGTTTTTTTACCACAAAAACATGATAACCATGAACAAAAGGTACTCATTTTTCTCGGACAGCCGATGTACGGCCAGCTTATAAGTTTACTCGACAAAGCGCAAATTCTTCGTATCAGTCAAGAAAACGGTGGAGAACGCTACGTCAAGCACTTCGATGCTTGGCAGCACTTGGTCGTTATGCTCTATGCAGTGGTCAAACGCTTCGACTCGCTTCGCGAAATCGTGGCATCTATGTTGCCCGAAGCCCGTAAATTGGGACATTTGGGCATTAACTCCATGCCTCGTCGCTCCACCCTCTCGGATGCCAACCTGCGCCGCAACGAATGTATCTTCGAAGCCATTTACCGAGAGCTGTACGCCACTTATAAGCACGTGCTTTCCGCGGACAGCCGACGACGCGGGTGTCCAAAAGTGGATCGAACGCTTGCAAATCATCGATTCGACGACCATTTCGCTCTTCTCCAATCTCATTTTTCAAAGGTGTCGGGCGGCATCCGAAGACCGGGAAAAAGAAGGGCGGCATCAAAGTTCACGCCAATATTCATGCCAACGAGTTTGTGCCCTCCGACATTCGTTTCACCTCGGCGGACAAGGGGGACTCCTTTATGCTCCGCCCCTCCAACTACCACAGCGGCGATATCTTGGCCTTTGACAGAGCTTATATCGACTATGCCAAGTTTGAGGAAATGACGGAAGCCGGCGTGACGTATGTCACCAAGATGAAGAAGAATCTCCGGTACGAAACCCTTGAAGATGTGATGTATATGACCCCGGAAAGGGTGATGGAACACCGCGTGCGGCAAGTGGTATTCACCAAACGGAGCAAAGGAGGAGAGGTACTAAAACACCGGGCAAGAATCATCACTTACGCAGACCGTAAGAAGCACAAAACCAAACTGATCTCGCTGTTAACCAATGACATGGAAATGTCGATTCAAGACATCATCGAGATCTATCGCCAAAGGTGGGAGATTGAACTACTTTTCAAGCAGCTCAAACAGAATTTTCCCCTCAGATATTTCTATGGAGAGAGCGCCAATGCTATCAAAATTCAGATTTGGGTCACATTGATAGCCAATTTACTGCTCATGGTACTGCAAAAGCGTATCAAACGCAATTGGAGTTTCTCTAATTTGGCCACGATGGTGCGCATCATGCTCATGTACTACATTGACTGCTACAGTTTCTTCGAGCATCCCGAAAAAGATTGGTTGAAGGTCTTGGATACCCACGATAATCCACCCGCCGAACCTTCACTCTTTGACTAAGGGGGGCTTACTTTTCGAAAAAAGAATCCGCAACGCCTATTGATGGGCGTTGCGGATAGGGAAATCGTGTCGTTTTGAAGTTTAGCGGACAGCAATAATTGATTTTCTTCTGTATGCTCTCCATCTCCTTCCGATCAGTGGAAGAAGATGGAGAGGGGAAGAAGGTCAGGCGACGGCCTACCGGAAAATGAAAACGACCGGATGATGCGAAGCGGAGCACGGAAATGGTGCGTGTATCACCACTTCATAAACTCTTTGACGCGCTTGAGCGGGATGCCGAAATTGAAGTTGTCCGAGCCGTTTAATTTGGCAAAGTTGACGGCGACGAGGTTACCTTCCGTGTCGATCACGGGGCTACCGCTCGAACCTTGTACGGTGGCAATGTCGTACAGCACACGCTGTCCGTCTGAGAGTTGCGTGACTTTCCCGCCGGTCATTTGCACTTGAATGCCGGTGCGCGTTTGCGCCAAATCCGGGCCGGCATTGTAACCAATCATATACAACTGTTGTCCCATCTCGAGAGGAGTGCTTTCCTCGGCGATGGAGAAGACATAGGCATCGGCCGGCGTCTTTTGGTTTTTCAACTGAATGAGCGCCAAATCTACATCCTCTCGCTCCGAAGTTCTCAGCACGACACAAGGATTTTTGTCCAAGAAGTCGGCCGCTCCGGTGACGTGTGTGTCGTTGTAGGCAATACCCAATTCGCACACGGAACTGATTTTCAAAGCACTCGGATCGTTCAATTGCTCGAGTTGCTCAAGGGCTTGTTCGGCCGCGGCATACTCTCTGCGGAGTGCCTCTTGCTGCCGTTCGATCTCTGCCACCCCTGCGGAGGTATCATCAAGTACCTCTTCTTCGTCGTCGTAGTACTGACCTTTCGCCGTCTCGAGCTCATCGAACTTCTCGCTGAGTTGCTGCTTTTGGTAATTATAGTACTGCTGAATGGCTTGGATGAAATTTCGATAGCCTGCCTTGATGTCTTTTTCCTCGAGTGAGGGCTGGGCAACATGGCGGTTGGTCATGATCGTCCCTCTGTCGTCGACAAAAAAAGCCGGTTCCCGACATCCACGCGCAGTTTTTTTGCGGATTTCATTGAAATCGAGGGTCACATTCTCCAAATCACCATCCTTGTCCAAGCCGGAAAAAAATATAGGAACTTGTCGTTCGGCAGGCGGATGCGATAGTAAAAACTTGTTCAAAATCAACACCACCCCACTTTTTGCTCTCTGCAAAAAGTTCGGCCTGCGTTTTTTTCGCGGGCACAGGAAGAGAAGAGGAGCAAAAAGCAAGGCGAATAGGGGAAATAGACGTTTCATACGTTTGAATTTAAGACGATGTGCAAGGTGTTCTTTACAATGCGTTGACTACAAGCGCAAAGGTACAAATAATTCTATATCCACCTACATTTTAAGATAAAAACATGTGTTGCTTGTACTCCACTCAAAATAAGCGTTGCGCACGCAACAAGATGCGACCGCGCTCCAAACAACTGTTGGGGCGCGGTCGCAATCGGTAAGGGCATTCGGATCGTGGGCAGCATCGGGCGCTGCATTCCGCTGATGAGGTTCATTGGACATACTACGAAAAATAGAAAACGACAGAGACGCTAGTCTTTATAAGGCAGCAATTGGAGCTGATTGCCCAATAAAACTTGGATGTCTATGGGAAGGGGAAGCGTGTATTTCGAGAGATCGATGTTTTCTGTCGTAGCGCGTCCGCGGAGAGAGTGAGGAATGTCGTACCAATCTGTGTCGAAATCGAGTTTTTTGTAGTCCGCTTTGCTCAATCGTTGGCGTTCGAAGACTACAATCTCGTGAATCTCTGTGAGGGGAACGCGAGTGGGATACTTTTTTGTCCAAGTGTCGCGCTGCAGCAGCCAACGATAGCTTTGTAGATCATAGACACGCAGGCGTGCGGTGTCCACTGATGCCGGGAAACGCTCCTCGAGGGTGTGGAGATTAAACTTAATGGAACGGCCGAAAAGGTGACGCGTTACGGTGTCTTTGGGAGTGAGTAGATTGACCTTTGCGACATAGGCTCTTTGACTTGGGTCGAAAGTGAGTGAACCTAGTGGTTCGCGAGTTTTCTTTTTGAGAATGAGTTTCTCCTCTCCCAATTGTTGCATCAAGAAATAGGCATTATTAGTTGAGATATGTTGTGCGCTCACCCAATCCAATAGGCCGTTGTCATCCACTTCTACCGTGCTTCTGTTGAGATTGTTCTCACGAATGCGCGCTTTGTCTTTGTAAGCATCTAGTTTAAGTACACGATATTCCAACTTATTGCCCTTACCATTGACGTAAAAGTCCAAGACGGCATCCACGAAGTTCACAGGAATGCTGTCTACATACTGATAAGAACGCACCACAGCGCGGAGTCTGTAATAGTCCGCAGCCTTTGCTGTGACTTCCGATGCCGCAATTTGGTAATCGCGTGGGACGAGGCGAACGGTATCTGCAACTTGTGCTGCCAAAGGTTGGTAGGACAAGTGAGAGAAGCTCAGTTTTTTGGCCTGAGAAGTGGAGAGAAAGAGGCCGTTTTTGGGAGTAATTCCCAAAACTTTCCCTGATTGTGTATCGGTCACTACCACATTTTCTATGGGCTGCCGCGTTGTGGCATCCACGACATGGACTTTGCGCTGCGCTGAAAGGCTGATAGAGAAGAGAGTGCAGAGGGAATAGATGAGTAGTCGGGACATAATCAAAAGTGTTTTAGACAATAGCCCCAGAGAAGTACAAGCTACTCTGGGGCTGACCTAGCGTTCACCACCAAGGTAAGCGAATCTTGAAAGTAAAGATACGTATGTAAGCATTACCTTTAATGCCATCACCAATACCGCCAATACCCGGTCGCAATCGGTAAGGGCATTCGGATCGTGGGCAGTATCAGGCGCTGCACACCGCTGATGGGGTTAATAACGGCGCATGGTCGTGGTTTCTTCCTGTCCGGTGCGGGCATTGACGAACGTGACGGTGGCTTTGTTGCCGGGCAAGGAGAGGAGTCCTCGCGTGGTGGCTGTTGCCAAGTCGATGGTGTCGAAGCGCTGTCCGTTGAGCGCCACGATGCGGTCGCCTTGTTGGATGGGCAATTTCTTGTTCCACACCACACCGGCGACGATTTTACCGTCGAGGGTGGCCGTGGGAATCACTTCCCAGTCGGAAAGATAGACATCGGCCGTTGTTTTTCCGTCGTGGGGGAGGAAATAGAAGGTGCGGCGGCGGAAGTCGATGACGACATCGCCATATTCGAGCAAGCGCGCCCCGATGCGGGAGTCGTGTCCGCCGGTGGTGACGGCGGCGACGTTGCGAAAATCGAAACCGGCGACTTTGAAATGCGGCACCTTGACGCGGTGTTTGAGTGTGGGCGGTTCGATGCCCGAAGCGCCCATGGAGAGCGCTCCCATGGCGGAAGCCTGCGTGCGGAAGGCGCTACCGGCTTTCGACAATCGGGCGTAGTTGCGCACCGAGGGCTCGTAGAGAGCATGCGCTCCGAGGTCGAACATGACGGTGTCGACCACCGCTTTGTCGATCCGCACCTCAATCAGCGGCACATAGGGGTCGGGAAGGAGGGGTGTGGCGTGCGAGAAGTCGAGCCCCAGGCTGTCGGTGAGGGTGGTAAAGACAAAGGTGCGCGTGGCACGGCTGAGTTTGACGATGCCCATCTGCATGAGATTGTAACCCAAGATGCCGTCGATGCCGAAACGCTCGGTGGGACTGCCCTCTGGCCAGCACATGGCGGCGACGTTGCGGAAGTCGACACTGCCGACGCGAAGTGAATCGAAACGCGCCATGCGGGCGGTGACGGGACGACCGTTGGAGTCTTGTCTGGTCTGTGCCTCACCGAGGGTGAGGCCGGCTCGTTGGGCAAAGGAATAACTCACACAACAAGGGGCACCGGTGTCGAGGAGGAAACGACCGCGGGTGCCGTTGACCGTGACGTCGATCATGAATTTGCCGTTTTGCTCCACATAGGGGACGACGGCGCGGAAATGCTGCGCCATGCCGGCGGTGGGAAGCAGGGCGATGAGCAGGAGGAGAAGGCGGAAGAGGCGCATAAGCGATGATTAGAGAAAAACAACGACCACTCCCCGTGTGGCCGGTGGCGGTACGGGGAGCGGCGTGAGCTGTGGGGACTGCGAATCAGCGAGTGGGAACTTTCGCGATTTCGTCGAGCAGGCGTTCGGTGGGGAAGTAACCTACGATGCTACCGACTTTGGTGCCGTCGGGATTGAGAATGAGCATCGTGGGGAAGGAGTTGATGCCAAACTGCTTAGACACAGCCGGTCCTTCTCCCTTTTCCATATCGATTTGGAGATTGACGAAACGCGCATTGAGGACTTTGCCCACTTCGGGTTGGGGGAAGACTTCGCGTGCAAGTTTCTTGCAGGGACCGCACCAACTGGTGTAGCAGTCGACAAAGACTTGTTTGCCTTCCTTGGCGGCTTTGGCCAGTGCGTCTTTGAGCGAGAGTTGTTCGAAGTTCACTCCGTCGTGTTTCTCGAGCCGATCGGCAAGGAAACCGAGACGCTTGGCGGCTTCGCCGGTGTTGCGTGTCGCGGCTTCGCGGAGATAGGCGACGACTTGCTTCGTTTGCTCGGCCGTCATGTCGGGGAAGTCGAAGGTGAGTTCGTAAGACGCACGATCGAAGCGGAAGGCGTCGCCCTTGGCACGCATGTAGTCGAGGAGTTCGCCAATGCGCTTCTCACCGCGGAGTTGCGCCAGTTTGCAGGCCACATAAACGACGGAGGTGTCGGGGATGTTGGCACGGCGCGCGTCGATTTGCATACCGAGCACGGCGTCGGCGTTGTAGGGAGTGGAACCGGCCGCGTAGCCTGCGGCTTCGGCGTAGAAGAGACTTTCGACGAAGTCGTTGACCTTCTGTCCGTTGTTTTTCACAAACTCGTCTTTGTTGTCGAGCAGGTGCTTGAAGAGAGGGCTTTCGCGATCGGTGATGAGTTTGGACACGACAAACCAGTTTTCGGCTTTGGCGTAGTCTTTGGGCTTGAGGGCTGCGACATATTCTTGTGCCACCTTGTCAAACTGCTCTTTGTCGTCGGCGAGATTGAGGTCGTAGAGATAGGCGAGGAGCGTCTTTTTGTCGCGCTTTCCTTTCTTATAGGCGGCTTCGAGTCCGGGGAGCGAGGTTTTGGGCGAGAGGGCGCGCATCACGTCTTCTTTGAATTCGGGCAACTTCTTCCCCCCCCCACAATGCGCAAAAGGACATTGCCATCGGCATCGAGCACGAGGAAGTGGGCAAAGCGACGAATGTCATAGCGCTTGGCGACTGCGGCATTGGCGCGCTTACTCACATCGATGTAGAGATTGACGAAATTGCGGTTCATGTAGTCGGCAAACTCGGCATCGGAGAAGACGTACTTGTTCATGCCGTGGCAGGGGATGGCCCAGTCTGCGAAGCAGTTGAAGAAGATGGGCTTCTTCTCGGCACGGGCGCGCGCCAAGGCTTCATCGAGCGTGTAGACATATTGGAGTTTGACGTCGGCTTTGACGCGATCGCCATACATGCTGGGCTCGGGCTGTGCGAAGGCGGCCAGCGGCGAGAGCGTGCTCACAGCCAAACTGAGCGAAAAAAAGAGGTGACGGAGAGACATGAAAATAAGATAAGTCTAAAAATTCGATTATCGGGTGTAAGACGGCCACACTCGAAGTCGTCGGGCGTCGACGACTTCGAGCATCGGCCGAAAGGAGGCAGGGTGCGTTACTTGAGGTCTTTGACGCAACGCACGCTGTAGAGTACGGGACGGTAGTTGTTAGCCACTCGACTGGTGCCGCGCCACACTTTGGTGGTGAAGTGATCGGAGAGGCGCACATAGGCCGCGGGGATGGAGTCTTGCAATATCGTGTGGGTTGCCGTCCAGAAATACCAGGCCTTGTCTTTGTTTTCAAAGAAGTTGCCGGACTCGCGCTGATAGAGATTACCACCGGTGCGGAGGGCGTTGAAACCGGATTTTCCGCCTACGCTGAGCAAGGTAGCGAGTCCTTCGCCGCGCCACGCTTCGTCGAGATCAGCTTCTGCGGCGGGCAAGCCGAGGGTGCGCTCCAGCTTTTTCCAATCTTCGTCGGTGGGCAGGCGCCAACCTTTGGGAGCGACTTTTTGCGCTGCGGCAAAGGTGTAGAGAAATCCGTTTTTGGCCACGTAGCCACCGTTATCTTTTTCGGTTTTCTCGAAATTGGCCATTCCGGCTTTGTGGCGCGCTTCGGGCAACTCGGCAAATTTGAGGAGGCGGACGGTGAGCGTGTCGTCGAAGGCAGGGTTGAGATAGCGGATGTTCTCACGCACTTCGGCAATGGTCATGCGGCCGCGCTTGAGTTGCTTGATGAAGCCTTCGACCCACGGTGCAATGGGCGTGCCGTCGACTTCCCATCCGTTGTATTTCGGATCGTGGAAAGGCGGTCGATGAGTTCGGTCACGGCTGCATTGTCGGGCACAATCTTGGTGAGATCGACCGGGCGCTCATTCCAAGAATAGGCACCGTCGAGGCTGTAACCGTTAGGAGCGTAGCGCAGGTTTTCGGCCATCCAAAGTTGGTCGCCGACGCGCACGGTGTGGTACACGTTGTTGTCGCGAGGATCGGTGAAATCCTCTCCGGGTTGCACCGCGGAGAGATTATACTGGATCGTCTTCGGTTCGTCGCCCCCGCAAGAGGCCGCGAAGAGTGCGGCAGCAGAGAGGAGAGCGAGACAGAGAGGTTTGAAGATAGACATAGCGATGAGGAGATGAAATTGCGGAGTTCACCGCGTTTTTATTCGTTCAAACGATTGTAGTCGAGGTTGACCCCGAGTTCGCCGGTGACGAAACGGAGAAGGATTTCGTACTTGGTCATCACAACGGGCAGGTGTCCGTAGCGCTGACGGAACCCGCCATCGCCCAACCAAAGCATGGCCTTGATGAAGTATTCGCGATCTTCATCGGCGTCGCGAGGGGCGAATGAACCGGTTTGATTCCAACCTCGGATGAAGCCGAAGGCGCCGATCTCGTTGAGCATCTTGTCGCGAATCTCGATGGCTTCGTCCTCACTCTCGACTGTGGGCGCACCGCTGCCGAGATCTTTGAGCAGCAGGGTGACCAAGTCCTCATGATTGAAGGGCGTGTAGGGCGGTTGGTCGTAAAGCGCATTGACCGAAAGGACGTAGCTCTTCTTGCCCATCTCGATGACGGTGGGGCAAGGCGAGGTTTCGTTGAGTCGCTTCCAATCGAGATCATACCACCCTTTCTGGGTGCTGACATCTGCAAATTCGCCGCAGAGTTCGCGATTGGCTTTGATGCGATCGCTCACCATGCTGTTGACGATTTCGGCTATCTGCGCATTGACCGAATCCTCGACGGTGATGTCTTTGACCCGAGCGAGCACCAAGGTGCGGAAACCGACGTGGTAGATCGGTTTTTCGACCTTGTTGGCCGACGAAACGGTGAGGGTGTCAGCCACCATGACCGAGAAGGGACGCATCTGGCGGCTGATCTTACCCAAATAGGCGTCGACAAAACGCAAGGCGCGCAGTTGCTCTTCGGCGGTGCGCAGATAGTCGTAGCGATACTCCACCCCTCGGCTATAACCGAAGAAGGTCCAGTTGAGATCGACCGTTTCGTAACGGCGCGAGGCGCTGTCGGCGGGAGCTGTGCCGCCGTGGACGGCCACGGTGTCGTTGAAATACACGGGGACGCCGTATTTCTTATAGATTTCGTAGCGCGCATGCTGCACAGGGTCTGCGGCATTGTCAACGACCGCGAAATCACGCTCAAAGGTGACAGCGGGCGTGATGCTCTCTTCGCTTTTGCAGGCGAAGAAAAGCAACGGCAGGAGAAGGAACAGGAGCTGTTTCATGAACGATGTGACTTAATGGGGAATGAGTGATGGGAGCCGATGCGCCGCTTAAGGGGCAGGGGTCGGCGTGGGGTTGTCTTCTTCGTCGTCGGTGGGCAGCGTCGGCAGCGGTTTGGGCTGCTTCACTTCCTCGCGCTTGGGACGAATGTTGTTGGGCATCGGCACCTTGTCGAACTCGATGACCGAAAGGGGAATCGAGAAGGTGTAGGCGGGATCTCCTGCCGGCAAGACAAAGGTGTGTGTCGTCAAGAAGGCGTTGGAGTTCGAGTAGGCATTGAAGGCATGCACCACATTCTTCTTCAAGGGCTGCACCGTGTTCACCGCATAGCGACGCAGATCGAACCAACGCTGGCCTTCGAAGCAGAGTTCGCGACGGCGTTCGGCACGGATCTCGTCGACCAATGCCTTGCCGGATAGGGGCGTGGGCGAATAGTCGGTGATGCGGCGTTGCTGCAAACGACCCAAGGTAGCAGAAGCCTCAGCGCTCTTCCCCTGCATGGCTTGTGCCTCGGCCAGGTTCAGATAGGCTTCGGACGCACGGAGCAAGAATCCGTCGGAGATGTGGTTTTCGCCCGTGACACGCTCATATTTATTAGAGAGCGAGATGCTGTCGGAAAGGCCGTTGACAGAGAAAAAGACTTGTTTGCGCACGTCGGTGTCGACATAGGAGTCATACAATTCGCGGGTGACGCAGAAATCGCCGGGAGCACCGGTGAGCGACGTGCCCTTGTCTTGCGCTGCCACATAATTGGCGCCTTGTGAGAAAAGCACCTCGGGATTGTTGCGCGTGAGGAAGGGTTTGCCCGCTTGGAAATCAGTGAGGGCGGCCAATTTCACCCGCGGACTTTCCACCACGCGCTTGGCGGCCTGTTCGGCTTCTGCCCAACGCTGCATGTAGAGCAGGGTGCGACTGAGCAACACGCCCACCGCCTCAGCCGAGGCACGGTGCAGACGGAAACGATCGGGCTGGGGCGAAACAGTGAGTTCTTCGACAGCCAAGTTCAAGTCAGCAACGATCTGCGCATAAACTTGTCCTGTGGTGGCACGTTCGAATTGAGTCGCTTTGTCCTTCTCGTGCTCCACGTGCGGCGTGAGCTTGAGGGGGACGCAGAGATCGGTCGAGGCCGAATCCACGCGATAGGGTTTTCCGTAGAGGTTGGCGAGCGCCAAATAGAATTGTGCACGAGCAAAATACGCTTCGCCCTTCACGCGATGGTAAAGTGCTTCGTCCTCTTTGGTGGCGTGCGGCATTTCGTCGACAATGTCGATGATGTTGTTGGCGTGACTGATGCGCGAGTAGAGCGTTTTCCACGTCGCATCGTCGCCCGCCTTGTTCGTGGCACCATAATTATAGCGCACATCTTGTTGCCAAGTGAAGTAACCGTAGAGAGGCGCCAGCGTGTATGTCCACGCCGTGTTGGCGATGTTGCCCTGCTGCGAGGTGCCGGTGGTGTTGATGTCGTCGTCGAGAGCATTGACGAAACCATAAACGCCGGCATTCATGCCTTTATTGACTTCGTGGCTGCGAAGATAAACGTCGCCGACGAGCAGTTCGTTGAGATCGGTGACGCTTTTCGCCACCACGAGATCTTGCGAGTATTGGTCGAGGAAGTCGTCGCAGCTCACCGTGGTGAGCGCGAGCAGGCCGAGACCGAGAGAAAAGATATACTGTTTCATGAGGTGTGGCGAATTAGAAGGTGATGCGCAAACCCAACGTGTAGGACGGACGGAGCGAGAGCGCCGTTTGGATAGAGAAACCGTTTTGCGTGGGATCCTGTCCTTTGAGTTCCGACGACTTGAGGGTGAAGATATTCGTCACCGAGAAGTCGAGCGCGAGGTTGGAGAAAGGCATTTTCTTGAGTTGGCGCTGCGAGAACTGGTAGCGGAACGTGACGTTCGAGAGGCGGAGATAGCTGCCCGAAACGACGCGCACATCGGCATTGTCGTACATCGACCAGTAGTTGTCGGCAAACGATTTGAAACCTTTCAGATCGCTGTTCGAGGAGTTGCTCCAGTGGTAGCGGTTGCGCTGATATTCGGGATCGCTGGGGCTGATGAGTGACGGATAGTCCGTGTGACGCTCGTCGCCGGGACGACGCCAGCGGTCGACAAACTCCTTGCGGACGTTGTTTTCCGACGAAACGCCGTCGAGAATATCCTTATAAAGCGCGAATTTGCGAATCTTGTTGCCGAGGGCGTAGTTGAAGCTGGCCGCCAACGACACTTGCTTGTAGCGCAGTGTGGTGTAGAACGAACCGCTGAAGTTCGGCTCGCGACTACCGCTGCGCGCCATGACGAGTTGCATGATACGGTCGAGCGTTTTGCCTTCGAGCAAGTGCTGTCGATCCTTATAGTCGTCGAAGAGGGGCAGACCGTTGGAGGGATCGAGGCCGAGGAAGCGATAGCTGTAGAACGTGCCGATACTTTGTCCGTCGATCACGGCCGTACCGTTGAGATAATCGTTGAGCGTGTAGTCGTTGATGGACTTCGTCTCGATGCGGTTGTACACCACAGAATAGTTTGAGGAGAGCATCCACGACCAGTCGCGCGTTTTGATGGGATAAGCCGTGAGGTTGATGCTGAAACCACTATTGTAGAGGTCGCTGCCGTTCATCACATAGTTGTCCGTGCCGTTGATCGACGACACCGGCGTGTTGTTGAAGGCATCGCGCGTATGTTTGTAGTAACCATCGAAGCCGAACGAGAGGCGATAGTCGAAGAGCGCCATGTCAAACCGGCGTTGAACTGATCGGTCTGCTCCCAACGCAGGTTGGGGTTGGGCAGTGCGAACACCTTTGCCGTGTTTTCTCCATAATAAGTGTCTACGCTCTCTTGGCGGAGAAGGAGATTCGGCGTTTGGTTGTCGACCATGTTGCCCGTCTTACCGAAAGAGGTGCGGAAACGGAAGTCGCTCACCACATCATAGGGGCGGAGTGCCAACTCTTTGAGGTTGAGCATACCCGAAGCCGACCACACGGGCAGGAACTTCTCGTTGCTGCGCGAACCGAACTTGTTCGACGCATCGAAACGCGTGTTGGCACTGAGCGAGAACAGGCTGCCGTAAGAATAAGAGAAAATGGCGTAACCGCTGAGACGATGCGTCTTGTCGGCCTTGATCGAAGGCGTGTTGCTCGCCAACCACTTCGCGTAGTAGGGGAACTTCTGCACCTCTTCGGCCGTCATGTGCACATATTTCAGTCCGCGATCCTTGTAGAAACCGCGCGTGTTGGTGCTGAAACCGTCGGTGTTCGACATGTTCATTTCGTAACCCAACGAGGCACTCACCAAATGCTTTTTGTTCGCACCGAGGGCGTGACGCAGGTTGGCTTGTGCGCGCAGCGTGAAGTTTTCGTTCACATTGCGTCCCGAGTTATACACCCCGCCGTAGGGCAGATCACTCTTACCATACTGTCCGGGGATGGGATCTACGCCATATTCGCTGTTGCGCAGTTGCGCCACGTAGTTCGATTTCTCGCCAAACCACGTATCGTTGTCGCTCGTGTTGCGCTGGTACGATGTGGTGAGTGTGAAGTCGAGGAGTTGGCGTAAGCGATAAGTGAGATCGAGCGCGGCCATAATGCCGTTCGAGGAGTAGTTTTTCTCCGTGTTGTCGATCTCGTTGAGAATATTGTAGCGATATTTATATTGTCCGTCCTTGTCGGTGCCCACATTGTAGGCGTGGCGCTGATAGTAGTAGTACGAACCGTCGTTGTTGAACGCCGGCAGGCGCGCGTCGTGCCGTAAGCGTAGCCCAGCGGATCGATCTCGCCGGGGAGCTGCTCCTTCTTCTGCACGTTGGCGTTGAGTCGCACATTCGCCTGAATCACCTTGGCAATGCGCGTCTGCATGTTGAGCGAAGCGGTGTAGCGGTCATTGCGGTGACGGAGTTGCACACCCTCTTCCTTATTATAACCGAGCGAAGCGTAGTAACGCGCCGTTTCGCTACCGCCGGAAAGGGCGATGGTGTGGTTGTGGTTGAAGGTGTCGTGCGTCAAGAGGCCGAACCAATCCGTATTGGCCGTTTCGGCCTGACGCGCCTGCGCCACAAAGGTGTCATAGTCAATCTGTCCCGTGACATAACGGTGGTATGCTCCTTCGTAACCCACCATCGTCATGTGGTTGGGGAACGTGTAGTGGAGGTTCACCAAGTCTTGGCCGAAGCGCACGCGCTCCTGCGAGTTCATCAGGTTGATATTGCTGTCGGTATATCGCGGACGCGCCGTGTATTTGAACTGCGCATTGTAGGTGATGCGAGGAGGACCGGGATCACCCTTCTTGGTGGTCACCACAATCACACCGTTGGCGGCACGCGTTCCGTAGAGTGCGGTCGCCGCGGCGTCCTTGAGCACGTCAACGCGCTCAATGTCTTGCGGGTTGAGTCCCGAAATGGCATTACCGATATAGTTGATGTAGTCCGGGTCATTGAGTTGTTCGTTGGTCACATCGACAGGATCGGACAAGGGGATACCGTCGAGCACCCACAGCGGTTCGCGGTTGCCGATGAGGGTCGACGTACCACGAATGCGCATGCGCGCCGTCGCACCGACTTCACCGGAGTTTTGCATAAACACCATGTCGGGCACACGGCCTTCGAGCGCCTGCTCCAGGCTGGTCATGCCCGGCATGAGGATCTCGTCCATCTTGAGCGAAGTGATGGCACTCGTCTTCTCGCGCGTGCTGATCGTACCGTAGCCCGTCACCACGGCCTCGCCCAAACTCTTCGAATTGTCTTCGAGCATGAAGTCATAGTGCATCACGCCGGTTTTCGTGGTCTTCACCTGGCGCTGCATACCGATGTAGGACACAGCGACATTCAAACCGGCCAAACTCTGTCCGGCCGGAAGATTGATCACATATTTACCGGTCTCGTCCGTCTGAACGGTCCAAGTCTTTTTGCCGTGCTTCACGCGCACATAAGCTCCAACGAGCGGTTCGCCTTGCTTGTTGAAGACCATGCCCGAGAGCTGGTGTGCATCGGGACCCGTGGGCTGTTGAGCCGAAGAGGGAAGCGCAAAACTCAGCGCCGCACTCATCAGGAGACTCCCGACGAACACTTTCGGATGTACTGATTTCCTCATGTATCGATGGTTTAGGGTGTTTTATTTAAGAAAACCGCAATATAGACAGAGAAACGAAGTTTTTTCCGCCTATATACATTGTATATTCAAACAGAAAAAAACAGCGTTCATTGCAAAAATACAGACTTCGTGACAATCTAACAACATTCTACTTGTTTTTCTGCGCAATTATTTTCGCCATTGTCTCGCTTTCGACCTGTTTTAGTTGCGAAATTATCAATTTCGCACGCTTTTCGTATGCAAATGCAGTGTAGGGAGCCAAAAAAACGCCCAACTTTTGGAAGAAAGTTGGGCGTTTTTCGTCGAAACCTGGCTGCTTTTTGCAGAAAGTAGGCCACTCTTGCTGCTTCATCGGGAGCGAACGCCCGAAACGAGCGCCGAAACTGGGGAAAACACGGCGCTGCGCCGGCATCAATGCGCCGGCAACTCCAACAGGCGGCGCACCAGCGGCAGCACCACGGCCGAAACCACCGCGCCGTTGAGCGAATGCTCGCCGTCGAAGACCACCATCTGCGCCTTGCCGTAGTGTTTCGCAAAATCTTTCTGATGATTCACGCGCTTGTCGTGCGCACCGAACAAGCCCCACACAAGCGCTTTCTCCTCGGCGGTGATGCCCTTGAAAAGTTGCTTTTCAATGTCGCGAAACTGGTCGATCATCGTGCGATCGACCTTAAACTCCTTCGCGCCGTCTTGGCGTTTGTTGAAAAATTCGCGGTGTCCCATGCCGCCGAACGTCAGGTTTTTCGCCATCGTGAACGCGGGATTGATCAGTATGCGAGGAATGCCGCGCAACTGTTCGCCGTAGAGTCCGCCCATCGAAGCGGTGACGATCAGATCGGGGGCTTCGTCGGCCACCAGCCGGCGGAGAAACGGCATCGCCTCGGCCGGCATCACGGGAATGTCGGGCGCGATGACCGTCACTCCGTCGGCATAAAGTTGTTCGCGCAGCATAATCGCCGTGCCGTTGTGGCCGCTCGAAGCGAAACCGTGGAGAAAGAGTATTTTTTTCATCGTGAAGAACAGACTATTTCCTATAAAAAGAAATAGCATGAGAAGTTACTTTCCGGCATGGTTATCCTACGCCCACTTCACATGCTATTTCCATGATGTGCTGCAAAGGTACAATAAAAAAGCGCATAGTTCCAAATTTGAAACCATGCGCTGTTGTCTTCGTCACCGCTGTGCGAAGAAAGGGTGCGTCGTCGCGGTCAATAATATAACCCCGTGAGACGATGATCTGCCGGCCGATCAGAACGACAAACGCACACCGGCAAAATAACTGCGGGGAGCCATCGGACCGTAGATGTAAGCCGAATCGCGGGGGTGGCCGCGGTCGAAGTCATCTTGGTAGGCATCGAAGAGGTTTTGCACCCCGGCGTAAATCTGTGCCTTGTAGTAGTTGCGAATCGGCAAGGTGTATTGCACCTTGAGTCCGCATTCGAAGAAGACGGGCGTCTTGAACGTGCGCGGACCGAGCACCGTTACATTGTCCTGTCCCTCACCGCTCATCACGCGGTCGTGGCGCACCGTGGCCGAGGGGCGACCTTCATATTCGGTCAAGCCCGTGGGCTTCGTCAGGTCGTCCTCGCCGTTGGCATCCTTGGCGTAGTCAGTCGGAATTTCGTGGCCGGCCAACATCGAACCCGTGAGGTTACCGGTGAACGAGATGTCGAGGTGCTTCATCGGGGTGAAGGTCGAAACGAAATAACCGTACACGTCGGGCGTGCGATAAATGCGGCGCGTGGTGTAGGCGTCGTTCTCGTTCCACTGCTGTGCATCGTTCCACTGACTGCGGTGGTACGTGGCACCGGCCTGCAACGTCCAATACTTCGGCAGCGTGAGGCGGCCTTCGAGGCTCGCGCCCACTACCTTCGCACCCGAAGAGTTGGTGCGGGTTTTCACAATCACACCGTCGCGTTCCGCCTGCGTGAGGTTGAAGGCATCGTGCAGTTCGGTGTAGAACGCCTCGGCCGTGAGGTTCAACTGCCAGTCGGCGCCCAAACGCGTGTACCAGTCGGCCGAAAGGCTGAAGCTGTTGGAACGCTCCTCGCGGAGGTTCTTTGCATTCTCGATCAAGATCAGATCACCGCCGGCGTTGTCCACGTGCAAGTCCTCGTCGAAGATTTGCGGAGCGCGGAAACCGGCGCTGTAATTGGCGCGCAGCACCAAGTCGGGGGTGGGATTGAAGCGCACGTTGGCACGCGGACTTAAGATCGCATGATTAAGCAACGAGTGCTTGTCCAAACGGCCGCCCACGAGGAAGCTCCACTGCGCCGTCTTCCACTCGTTTTGCAGATAACCCGAAGCCGTGTGCACATTTTGTTTGAGGTAGTTCGTGCGGAATCCGCTCTTGTCCTCCAAATCGTCATGATTGTATTCCACGCCCACCGTGAATTGCGAGGGCATGAAGAACAGGCGCTCAAAATCGTAGGCATACTGTGCGCCGAGCACGCCGGTGTAGCCCTTCGTGCGGCCGTAGCTCACCATACGCTTGTTCATTTCGGCCGTCTCTTCGGGAGTGAGCGGTGTTTTCTTGGCCTTTTCGAGAATCCGACACGGGGGTTTCACCGCCGCCATAGTAACTTTCGCGCTGCACCTTCATAAATGAGGCAAAGGCGTTGACACGGTGGCGCGTGTCGGGCGAGATGAAGCTATAGTTCAAACTTCCCGTCAGGTTGTTGTGGCGAAGCTGTTCGGCCGTGTGTGCATCGTGCGGCTCGCTGTCGAAGCGGTCGCCGCCGCGGCGAAATTCGCGCGTGTTGTGCAGTTCGGCCGTCAAACGCGAGAGATCGGTCAGGCGCGCAAAGCCGCGCAAACCCACGTTGTTGCCGTCGAGCTTCGGCATTTCCGAATAGCCGTCGCCGTTGCGGTCGTAAGGCGAACGATGGTGCAGCTGTCCGAAGAAGGTGAGGCCGAATTGGTTGTCGTCCGTCACATAGGTGGCATTGAGGTTGGTGTTGTTCTCAAACGTGTTCAGTCCACCGATGCCGCGAATCTCGTGCGACACCGCCGCCGAGGAGGCCGTGGGATCTTTCGTGATCACATTGATCACACCGGCGATGGCCGACGAACCGAAGAGCGCCGAACCGCCGCCGCGCATCACCTCGACACGCTCGATCATGTTGGTCGGAATTTGTTCCAAACCGTAGATGCCCGCCAAACTGCTGAACACGGGACGCGAGTCGATGAGCACTTGCGAGTAAGGTCCTTCCAAACCGTTGATGCGCACCTGCGAAAAACCGCAGTTCTGGCAATTATCTTCCACGCGCACGCCGGGTTGGTACTTCAGCGCCTGCGAGAGGAACGAACTTTGCGTGTTGTCAAAGATTTTGGCATCGAGCACATTCACGAGTGTCGGTGCCAAGCGGCGTTTCGTCACATTGCGTGTGGCCGACACCACCACATCGCCGAGCGACACACCTTGCGGAACGAGCTCAAAGTCAGCAACCAGCGTAGCATCTGGTTTTGTTGTAACCTTGTGTGTCTGCGGCACAAAGCCGGGCACGTCCACTTCGACCTGCAAGGCGCCGATAGGTAGATTTTTGAGCATGAAGTGTCCGGTCACGTCGGTCGACACCGAAATGCGGTGTCCTTTCACCGTTACCAAGACGCGGGGTAAGAACTCGCCCGTGGCGGAGTTGCGCACATGCCCCACGATGTGCGCCGGTCGGTCGTCGGGCGCGGCCGTGGCGGTTGAGCCCCCCATAAAGAGCATCAACAGCGCCAACAAGAATAGGGTAAAAACTTTTTTCATGTAAATTGGATCTTAAAAAGAGGAACGATCGCATCGATGCGGCGACTTCCTCGCTATGTTTTATTTCTCGGTGCAAAGTTCCGCACTATTTCTCTCCTGCACAATACCCAAAAGTGGGTAAAAAAAAAGGAGATTTATCAGTCACTTTCGCCGAAAATCTCGTTTACAACCTACAAATCTCCTTTTTCACTACCCACAAATAGTGAGACCCGTCCGCGGCGACTGCGCTCGCACCGCCTCTCCCCCACCATGAAAGCCGAACGTCTCTGCTCAAACGCAAATAAAAGTCCGACGTTTGCAGTGAAACGTCGGACTTTTACTACGCCGGTGCAGTGTTGCTTTTCCGGCTATGCGGGTTGGCGTGTCGCGACATGCCGAGACGAGATTAGTACAGCGGCACTTCGGCAACCAAGCTGCGGCCGTCCACGAGTGTCAGCGTGAAGCGGAGCTTAGTGTAATCGTCGGCCGGCCGGTCCCACACCAACAGGCGGAAGGAAGGCACGTACAAAGAAGGCTCGGCCTTCGTTTTTAAGAGCAAATCGTCTTTTACGCTGAACGTATCGACGCGCGCTGCTTCGTAATGCTTGTGGAAAACGCCCTCTCTTGAGCGGAAGGCCATGTATATTCTCACGCCGCGCAACAAGGGATAGGAGTAGTTGCCCAGGTCGTGTGTCTTTCCTCTGCTGTCGATCCCGAGCACCGAAAGTTCCTTCACCCCGAAGAGTCGAGGGGCAATACTGATAGACTGGTGGAAAGCGCATCGAGATCAGCATTGAACTGTGCGTCGCTTTCTTTTTGTCGGTAGATCGTGTCACCGACGGCCAGCACCTGAAAAGAATAAGCCGACACCGACGGAAGGTTGTGACGGCGAAATATAGTCTTGCCTTCCATCGTAACGTGGAGCTGTCGGGGCAACATCGGGACGACACGTCGGGGCTCTCTCACGCGAAGGCCGGCCGCCGTTGTGGAAACAAGGTGCTCAAATGCCTTGCCATCGTAGACCTTGGCCGCATGAATGAGCGAGTCGGTGCTGATGAGTCCGGCGCGCTGCGTCGGTTCAGCATCGTCTTGGCAGGCAGTGGTGCAGAAGAGTCCGCTCAAAGCGAGCAGGAGAGAGAGCGAAAAGAGGGAATGGATGAGTTTCATGATCTGGCAGGATGGTCAAGAATGGACGTTTGTTCGTCGTAGTGTTGCAACGAAGTGGAAAGTTTGGTGCCGTCTTCCAATTCGATTTCGAGCAAAAGCCAAGCATAGGCTCGTCGAAGCTCAATAGGAAAATGGAAGTCTACCACCGGACACAGTTCACCGAAAATTTCGGGACGCGCATTGGCAACATCCAGGAAGAGGTCGCCCCTGTGGCTCTCGTAGTATTCGCACAGCACGAGGCGGCCCGTTTGTCCTTTGTAGAGGAGAGGCTTCTCGGCCTTCTCAAATCCCGGAAGGTGCAAGGTGACTTGTTTGTCCACCGCCTGTCGACTGCCGTCTTTCTGCACCCCGTAGACGTGCATGCCCTTGATGCCGAAGAGTTTCGGCGCAGTGCGCACACCAAGTCCCAGCGTAGTGCGGCAGCGTTTGGCGAAATCGTCCATGAGGTCTTGGTGCACCGCGACGGTGTCGCCGACGACCAAAACGCGCACGGTGAGTTTCCCTCCGGAGAGCGAAGGCAAGGCGGGATATTTGGCAAAATTGCGGATCTCGCGGTTGTCCAAACTGAGCGGAACGACCGGAAGCCGCCACGCATAGGGCGCGTAGATTTCAGACGGGTCTTTTTCGGTGATTAGCGGGAAAGCACTTGCGCGTTCTCGCAAAGTCACCTGCGGCGCAGCGCAAAGTGCCAGGCCTACCATCCAAAAGAGGAACGACCAAACAAACAAGGTGGATCTCATGAAACAAGTTCTTTTTAGGGGATTTCAGAAGGGGGGGATCATTAAACTTCGGCACAAAGATAGAAATTCGGCGACAAGACTGTTCACAGCCGATAACCGATGCCAAGATCAAACACTAAATTCAAATTGCGCCCACGCTCCCAACGGCCAGTAATGGGAGTGCGATAGAAATCCCACTTTGGCAAACCGAGTCCAATATACGAGAAAGCGGTCCATTGCTTGCCCAAACTAAGATTGTAACCCCAACCGGCATCTAAACCGCAGGAAACCACATGGTAGTCGTCATATTTCGCTGCACCGAACAAACGAGCATTGTTCCAGGCAAGGTCTGAACGCAATGCCAAGTATCCACCGGAATTTCCGGGACGTACCCCGGAATAATACCAGCGTCCTTCCACTTGAAACGTCGGGACTAAGCCCCCAAACTTCATGTTCGGATTGCCATAAACCATTCTTCCCCATTCGGGGAGAAGGTCGAAATGACCTACCAAACTAAACCGTGAAGCCACGCGTTGCTCGTAGCTAACACCGGCATAAAACAGCCCCAGTTCGGCACGCCACCCACTTTTCACCGTGGGCGCCGCATCTTGTGCAGCGGAACGAATAAATCCAAGGCAGAGCAAAGCCGTCAGGAAAAGATACTTCTTGAAGAAGAGGAATTTCTTTTTCATAAAAGACTAATTAAAATACCCTGCAAAGATACCCAAACACACCAACCCACACAAGAGCTAATACAAAAAAATCTCAATCTCTCCCAAGCACAAAAGCTCCCGGGAACTCAACAAGTCAATCGAAGCCCCCACCGCTCCGCTTGTTTTCCGCCAAGGCTCCCGTCGAGTCGTGGGGCACCTCTTCCTTCTCCGCCGCCGCATCCATCGGTGTGGGCGGTGCTGCAGCTCGGTTCAGGTCGCGCCGCGATTTAGAGAGCGTCACCATCGCCACGCCCGTGAAGATCAGCGCCGCGGCCACCGCGTGCGTCACCGTCAGCACCGCCAGTCCGAGCAAGATGCTCACCAAAGCCGCCACAATGGGCTGCACATAGTTGTACATGCTCACCACCGTGGGGCGCAACACCTGTTGGCCGCGAATCATGAGCAGATAGGCCGCAAACGTGCCGCACACCACCACATAGGCTGTCTCAGCATAGGTTTTCAACGGCACCTCCGCCCACGGCGTCGACAGCACATGCGCACCGGTGAAGGGCCAAATGATGCACGTCGCCGAGAGGAACATCCACTTGTTGACCGTCACCACCGAATAGCGCTTCGCCAATCGGCCGAAGACAGTGAGATAGATGGAATAGGAGAATTGCGCCGCCAGACACAGCAGGTCGCCGCGCAAATTGCCCGTCCCAACGCTCGCGCCGGCGGCACGCGCACTCGACCACACCAAGAGCAGCGCCCCCATGCAGCCCAGCGCCACGCCGACGGCCTTGCGCCACGTCACGGGTTCGCGCAACACCAAGGCCGAAAGCACGAGGGCGAAAATCGGCATCGACGTGGTGGCGATCCCGGCATTGATGGGCGAAGTGAGACTCAGTCCCACCGTGAAACAACATTGGTTGCCCACCAGCCCAAACACCGCGGCCACACAGAGCCAAAGGATGTCACGCCGCGAAATGGCTTCGCGCGGCACGAACAAGGAGGCAATCCAAAACAGCAACGCCCCGCCGGCCACACGAAACGACACCATGTCGATGCCGTCGAACCCGTGGGTCATCGCGTCTTTGCCGAGCGGAGACATCAAGCCCCAAAAGGTCGCCGCGCCGATCAAACTGAGGTGGGCGGTGAGGGGTACGGAATTCGTGCGCTTTCGGCACACGGTGTTGCATTCGACACCGTGGTGTCAGCGGAGGGAGAATCTTTCATGCGCTATTTTCAAACAAACGATTTTTTACTTACCAAAATGGGGATGCGCCTTGAAGAAGTCTGCGACGGCCTCGCGCATATTGTCATAGTGTGCTTGCCCCAAACCGACATAGGAAGGATGATAGGTATTGACGACAATGAACTGCCCCTTTTCCGAATAGTAAATCCAAGGATCAGGATCAGCATCGGTACCGAACGCGCGCACATCCGCATAAAGTTCGCGCAGCAGCGCCACGCCCTCACGGTTCGCACAATCCACATAAATCGAAGCCCCCGCATACAAAGCCAACTGCTCCAACAGCAGATCTTTGAATTCGCCGATGTAGTCCTGCAAGACCTTGGTGGCAAGCGTACTTCCGCCGGGCACTTTCTTCAAGTTCATACGCACCCAAGCCGTTTCTTCGAAATGCGCTTGTGCCACACGGGCATCGGGCCATGCCGGCATCACGCCCTGCTCGTTCATCGACACGAGCCCATAGACCCACGCCCGCAGGTTGCGATAAAACGGTGCCGTTGAGGGTTCGGGCACGGCATTCCCATTTTTCCGCCCGTGCTCTTCGCGGATATCCCAAGCCTCTTCGTCGTTCAGATCTTTGGTCAGCACCACGAGTCCCCGCTTTTGCCGACAGGCCTCAGCCCATTTCGCCTCTTCGTCGCCGCGTTGGCGACCCCAGGTGTCGGAACCGCTATATTCAAAGCGACCCAAATAATGCAGCCCGTCTGCCGAAACCTCGTCAGACAAGCCCTTTTGCTGCAATCGCACTTGATAAGCGCCGAAAATGCGATCTTCTTCCTTGTGGATATTCTTTTTCATAATGGAAATCTTTTACGCTGCGAAGTTACAATTTTCTACACAATGCGCGCACCCCACTCGGTGCAATCGCAGCGCGCCCCCGATTTCCACTCTGGCGTGGGACATTTTTCCGCAGCCCCTCGCCACCCTACGCGCACCCCAACTCACAAACGCTCGACCAACGAAAAAAAACGGTGCACTTTCTCGACAAATGTGTCCACTTTCGGAAAAAACTCCACAGCTTTTTTCTCCCCTCGCTCCACTACCCTTTTTCCCTTCCGCCATCCCTCGCGCGCGTAAGCTCGCGCGCGCACGCACTCAGCGAGTTTTCGTTTTTTGCCTTCACCGCACGGCGATTCGCGCACAACCCACTGATAACAAGTGGATTGCGCGTGAAGCCTTCACCTTACATCCTTCACGACACATCAAACATAACTCACTGTGCAACAATTCTTTGCGGTGAAGGCAGGGGTGAAGGCAAAAACCCGAAAAAGGGTGAAGGTAAACAGGGTGAAGCCTTCACACGTATCTCATTGTTTGACAACAACTTGAGGCCAAATGGTGAAGAGGTGAAGGCAAAAAACAGAAAAATAGCGGATGCGCGCGCGTACGCGCGCGTTGTCTCGTTTTTCACCGCCGTAGGGCGCTACCCAATCGGCACGCGCAACACAGGAAGTACGAAACGAGCACAAAGCTTGTTCGCGACACTCCCGTGAGTTCGGTGGCGACGACACGCAACTCCACCGCCTTCGGCAATAAGAACTCAAGCAACGAATAAAAAAAACGCTCATTTGTCAACTCTATTTATCGAAAAACAATACACAAGCACCCTTCTCTATTAAAAAAGACGTCCTACGTCAAAAAGAACAGAGAAAAAAGAAGCGGAAGCGTCGTTTATTTTCACAGAAAAGCCGTAATTTCGCAAAAAGCCTACCTTTGAGTGGCACCCATGCAACCCGATTCGCTTTTTCCGCGTGGGTACACAGCCAGTGGACAGCAACGCAACCACAACGCGGCAAGACCTTGCTATTTTTCACCCCCTCAATTCATACCGACACATGAAGCAATTTCTACTCCTCGTGCTCACCGCCGTGCTGAGCCTGAGCGCCGGCGCACAAACTCGTACCTTCACCGACCAACTCGTGATTGAACTCGGCGGAAAAATCGGGCGCAACAGCCCCCATCAATGCCCGAGTGCTCCTGACCGAACACGACGGCAAAGTGGATCTCGAACTCCGCAACTTCATTTTCAAAGTGGGCAGCGGCGATCCGCTCGGCGTGGGGCACATCAAGCTCAGCAATCTGCCCGTTACGGCCGAGGGCGACAAAAAGACCTTCAGCGGTCAGGGCAAAGCCACCCTCACCCCGGGCGATCTGCCGGGCATTATGTTTTGGATGGCCTCGGGCACGAAATCGGTCGACATGAAAGCCGACGGTTATGTCACGGCCGACAGCCTCACTTTCGTCCTCGACTTCAAAATGCCCCGCATGCAAGTACCCATGAAGGTGAAGTTCGGTCGTTGGGCGACGACGGGCCTGCACAGCGTGCTGAACGATCGCACAACCGAAGCCGTCTACACGCTCGGCGGTCGCCGCCTCGAAGCGCTCCCCGCCCGCGGTGGCGTCTACATCGTGGGTGGTCGCAAAGTGGTGCGCTAAATCCGACTTCCTGCCCACAGCATGCTCACACCTTGCCCCGGATTCGGGGCTTTTCTCCCCACAGCGGCATCGATGGTTCTCACTATCGATGCCGCTGTGCGCAAGACGATGAGAGAAACAACGGAGATAAGAAAAATAGCACAATAATATCCGTAAAAAGAAAGCGGCTATTCAACGGAAAGCCGTATTTTTGCGGAAGACTAATCTTATTTTCTTTTTCGGCACTTGGCCTTTCATCTCGTTCCGCTCGCACCGATGCCTGCGGTAGAGGTGCTAGGGCAAAACAGCCGCCACGTGCCTTTCTTTCACCCTCCAATTCTTTCCAACACATGAAGCAATTTCTACTTCTCTTTTTCGGCGCGCTGCTGACGCTCGGCGCCGGCGCACAAACTCGCACCTTCACCGACAACCTCGTGGTCGACATGGGCGAAAAGGCCGGGACGACAGCGCCCATCACCGCCACGGTTCATCTCACGGAGCACGACGGCAAAGTGGATCTCGAACTCCGCAACTTCGTCTTCAAGACCCCCACGGTCAATACAGCGGTCGGCCATATCAAACTCAGCGACCTGACGGTGACCGAAGACGGTGACAAAAAGCGTTTCAGCGGCAAGGGGAAAGCCAAACTCACACGTGGCGATCTGCCGGGCTATTTCTTTTGGATGTCCTCGCTCTTGTCTTCGCTCGATATGGAGGCCGATGGCTATTTCACAGCCGACAGCCTGAACTTTGCCCTCGACTTCACTGTGCCCATTCAAGGCAAGATGAAAGTAAAGTACGGCCGGTGGACGACAACGGGCGTGCAAACGGCAGTGAGTGCGCCGGCTGACGAAGCCGTCTACACGCTCGGCGGTCGCCGCCTCGAAGCGCTCCCGACTCGCGGCGGCGTCTACATCGTGGGCGGCCGCAAGGTGGTGCGCTAAACACACGACGAGTGGAAGGACTGCGCTCTGTACTGACCGCAAGTGCTTCACAACGCCAAAACGGCACCGACAGTTGCAAGTGTCGGTGCCGTTTTCTTTGGTTTCGAGCAAGGAGACAACAGGTACAAAAGGTGAAGCAAGCAAGAAGAGGAAGAAAGGGCTCATTTTGAATTATTGTCGTGGGCAGTCGGGCGAAAATGCGGGGAAGTTCGTAATTTCGCCGGCATAGGACTAAATTCTCCGGCTATGTCACAACTTACACGCTTGTTTTTTCTCTGCCTACTCGCGTGCTGCAGCCGCACGGCGGCCGCACAGAAAGATAGTATTCCCGCCGATCTGCCGAAAGCCGACAACGGCGAGGCACCGGCCATGCCGATCAGCATCGAGGTGGGAAAATCGCTGTACAAAGGCGACAGCATTCCGGCCGTGATCTTCCAAGGCATTTACAAATATCCGCCCTTGGACTTTACCAACGAGAAAGATCGACAGAATTACTCCCGATTGGTGCAGAATGTGAAGCTGTTGCTGCCCTTGGCCAAGATGGTGCGCACCACGATTGTGGAGACTTACGATTATCTGCAAACGCTGCCGACGAAAAAGGAGCGACAGGAGCACATCAATGCGGTGGAGGCCGACCTGAAGAAGGAATACACGCCGCTGGTGAACCGCTTGTCGCGCTCGCAGGGGCGCTTGCTGGTGAAACTCATCGACCGAGAAACGAATCAAACGGGCTACCAAATTGCCAAAGCCTTCGTGGGCTCGTTTAAGGCGAATCTCTATCAAGGCATTTCGTTCTTCTTCGGGTTGAACCTCAACAAACACTACGATCCGGAGGGCGACGACCGCTTCACCGAGCGCGTGGTGCGCATGGTGGAAAGCGGACAATTATAAGTGAACCGATGGACGCCAAAACACCGGCCGACGATCGCCCAAACACACGATAACAAAAGGCACACTGCGCCGTCCCCGTGAGGGAACGGCGCAGTGTTTTATTGTGGTTGCGAAGCGAGCGCAAAAGCGCTGTGCTTACGACGGCTTATTTCTTGATGTCCTTCAACTCGACCTTGAAGATGAGCGTTGCGAAGGGAGGAATGCCGCGCGTGCCGCTTTCGCCATAGGCCAAGGTGTAGGGGATGACGAGTTCGTATTCCGAACCCACGGGCATGAGTTTGAGCCCTTCTTGCCATCCCTTGATCACTTGGTTGAGGGGGAAGCTGGTGGTTTCACCGCGCTTGTAGCTGCTGTCGAAGACGGTGCCGTCGATGAGCTTACCTTCGTAGTGTACTTCTACGGTAGAGGTGTCGGCGGGGAGGGCACCGTTGCCCTTGCGCACGGCCTTGTAGAGCAGACCCGAGGGAAGAGCGACAACGCCTTTCTGCTTCTTGTAGTTTTCGAGATAGGCGAGGTTGGCCTTGCGACGCTCGCTGATTTGGAAATCGCGCTGCTCGCTGACTACTTTTTGAGCAGAGTCGGGCGAGAAGGAAGCGCGACCGGCGATGCCGTCGGACATCCCTTTGAGGATGAGCGAAGCGTCGGTGTAGTTGACGTTTTCTCCGCCACCGTACGAACGATTGAGCGTAACGACATTGGCTTTCACCTGTGCGGCGATGTCTGCACCGGTCACGATGGCGCGGAAACGTGCAATTTCTGCATCGGAGAATCGGCCTTCGAGGGCCTGTCCGAGGGCAAGGTACTGCGTGGAGTCGATGCCTTGCGTCTGGAGCAGATAGTTCTTCATGTCGGGTACTTGAGCTACACCATAAGCATAGGAGAAGTGCGTACCCGTGGCGGCCTTACCTGCGGGGAGATCCGTAGTGTTTACGGCAACGGCCGTTGTCTTTTTCTTCTTGGGAGTTTTGGGAGCGGCTGCTGCAGTGAGGGCGAAGAGCGCGAGAGCAGCCAAAGCAAAACGACGAATTTTCATGATGTGAAAATGAGTTGTGTGTGATAAAATCCGACACTCCCGATGCTACTCAAGAGCAGCATCGGAGGCGTCGGCTATAGTTGTGCAATCGTCCCGGAAAGCGGGGCATTGCAGCATTTTATTGCTTAACTTGAACAGGCATTTCCACGCCTTCGGGCATTTGGGGCTGCGCGTTCATGCGGGGAGCGGCGGGAGCGTTCTTCACACCCACGAGCTTCACCTTGAAGGTCAAAGCCGAGTAGGGAGGAATGGGGCCCTGTTCTTGATCACCGTAGGCTTGATCCCAGGGGATGTAAACGATCCACTCGGCACCGACCTTCATGTTCAAGAGTGCGGTCGTGAAACCGGGGATGACACCACCGACGGGGAACTCGATGGTTTTGCCGTTCGAGGAGTCGAACACCTTACCGCCCATGAGGCGACCTTCGTAAGATACCTCTGCAATTTGGTCTTTGGTGGGCTGAGCACCGGTACCGGGCGTGAGTTCCTTGTAGTAAACACCGCCGGCGAGGGGCTTCACACCGGGTTGCTTGGCCATGTTCTTGATGAACTCTTCGTTCTTCTTCTTGCTGTCGCCGTAGAGTTTCGCATTGGCCTTGGCCGTGAGGGCTCCCATGAGGTCTTTCAAGAGGGTATTGACCGTCTGCGTGTTGTAAGGCACACCGCTCTTGTCGAAGAGGGCGCTCACGCTGTTCTTACCGTCGAGCATACCGGCCAAGAACTTGTCGCCCGAGAGGTGCTGGGTGGAGTCTTTACCGAAGATTTGCTGTTCGACTTGGGGGAAGAGACGCGACTTGACGTTCATACCGGCTTGCATACCCATTTGGTAAGCCATTTCCTTTTTGTCGTCGCCGGCGTTGATACCGTCCTTCATTCCCTTGAAGAAAGCATCCACATAAGCCGAGTCAGAACCGGCCTGCATGAGGTAGCCTTTGATCATTTCGGGCGTGGGTGCCTGCGACATACCGAGGGCATAAGACACGGTGTCGATTTCGCTGCCGAGTTTTACTGAGGAGGTCTTTTTGTCCTGCTTGCCACAGGCAACCAGAAGCGTCATGGGCACGAGGAGTGCACCGAGGAGAAATTTATTCATTGTGATGTTTGATTTCGAAGTTGTGATTATTTGCCTTCGATGCCGAGCAGTTCGACATCAAAGATGAGCGCAGCGTAGGGAGGAATGCTACCACCGGCACCCTGCGCGCCATAGGCGAGATCGAAGGGGATGAAGAAGCGGAACTTCGAACCGATGCTCATGAGTTGGAGTCCCTCGGTCCATCCGCGGATGACACCCTGGAGGGGGAAGCTGGCGGGTTCGCCTCGGCGATAGCTGCTGTCGAAAACGGTACCGTCGATGAGTCGTCCCTCATAGTGGCAGGTAACGGTGTCGGTGGGTGTGGGTTTGATGCCGAGTGCCGGTGTGAGCACTTCGTACTGCAAACCGGTTTCGGTGACTTTCACGCCTTCTCGCTTGGCGTTTTCGGCGAGAAAGTTTTCGCCGGCTTCGCGTGCGGCCTTGCCTGCAACTTCTTGCTGTTCGCGCAGGAATTCCTGCACGAGACCTTGGGCTTGCACTTCGGTCATTTCGGTTTTCTCACCGTTGAGCACTTGTTCGACGGCGCGCGTGAACTCAGTGGTCAGCAGTCCTTCGATGTTCATACCTTTGAGGTTGTTGCCGATGATCAGGCCGAGGGCGTAAGAGAGTTTTTCCATATACTACGGAGCAAATTGTCTTTTTTCTTATTGATATTCAGTGCGCAAAGATACAAATTTATCGTGTGTCGCGCTGATTGATTACTATTTTTTTTCGGCACAAGCCCTTTCTTCGCGATAAATCTTGTCGATAACGATGCCGGCGAGCGTAAAACCGAAAATGGCCGTGATGTGCGACAACGTGCCGTTGATCTGCGCTTTACGGTCGTTCCACGAGTGGTGGAGCAAATCGACGCGTCCCTCCTCGTGGTCGGTGGTTTCGGCCACCGTGGGCTCGGGAGTAGTGATGTCGTCCGCCCCGAGATTGGGCAGCACTTCGTCGGAAAACACACAATAGAACTTGCGCTTCGGGCGCGTTTTGGCCCGTTTGAATTTATTGCGCAGGGCGCGAGCCAGCGGACAGCCGCCCACCTTCCAAAACTCGGCAATCTGCACCCGCGTGGGGTCCATTTTCAGCGCGGCGCCCATCGACGAAACGAACAGGGCCGAGGTTTGCGTGGCGCGCAAGATGAGATGCGCTTTTTCGGCCAGCGAATCGATCGCATCGATAATCACATCGTACGTGTCGAGGGCGAAACTCTCGGCGTTCTCCGCACAATAAATATCTTGCACCGCACAGATTTCCGCGTCGGGATTGATGGCCAAGAGTCGTTCGCGCACAACTTCCACCTTGACGCGCCCTACCGTCGGCACGGTGGCGGGCATTTGGCGATTGACGTTCGTGATACTCACACGATCCGAGTCCACCAACGTGAGCCGGCGCACGCCCGATCGCACCAAACTCTCGGCGCACCAACTTCCCACACCGCCGACGCCAAACAGGATCACGCGCAGATCGCCGATGCGGTGCAGCACTTGATCGCCGACCAGCAAGCGGGTGCGATGAAAGATTTGTTGTTCGCGCTCGGAGAAGTCAGCGGAAAGAGAAGAACCGGGGGTTGATGACATAGATCAAAGAAAGGAGTTAGAAAAAAACAAGAGGAGTTTCAAGAGAAAGGAGTGGAGTTTCGGCGAAAAGTGGAGCACTTTTTGCGCAAAAGCCTCAGCATTTTCGCAACGCTTCGCGCAGTTCGGCCACACCGTCTGAGGCTTTCGCCCGAATCAGGTGCACTTTTCGTCCGTCGGGGACGGCTACTTCCTGCGGATCAATGAGAAAAATGGGGGTTTCACGCCGAGCATAGCGCACCAATCCCGCGGCGGGATAGACCACCAGCGAAGTGCCGATGATGACCAGCACATCGGCTTCGGCCACCCACTCGGCGGCGCGCTCAATCAGGGGCACCGATTCGCCGAACCAAACAATGAACGGGCGCAACAAGCTGCCGTCGCCCGCCTTTTGCCCAGGGAGGATGTCGAGATGCGGAGGGGTGAGGGTGACGATGTAGAAGGGATTGTCGGGATCGCGCGACGAACAGGCCTTCATCAGTTCGCCGTGCAGGTGCAACACCTGCGAAGAACCGGCGCGCTCGTGCAGATCGTCGACGTTTTGCGTAACGATGCGCACGGCGTAGTCCTGTTCCAGCTCCGCCAGCAGTTCATGGCCGCGATTGGGGCGCGCTTCCACCAGCTGCCGGCGCAGGCCGTTGTAAAACTCGTTGACGAAATCCGGATCGCGCTGCCATCCTTCGGGCGTCGCCACCTGTTCCACGGGATGCGTCTCCCAAAGTCCGCCACTGTCGCGGAAGGTGGCAAAGCCACTCTCGGCACTCATGCCGGCTCCGGTGAGCACCACGATTTTTTTGGGTTGTGCTGTCATATTGTTTATGATGAATCAACACTGCAAAAATACGCTTTTTTCAAGCTCACCTCCCGATTCACCGCGACAAAGTGCGACGAGAACGCGAAAAAAACGACACTAGCTCACATTATCAGCAAAGAATGCTTACCTTTGCTTCAATAACTTATTCAAAACGACACGCATGAATTTAGTACGCACTCGCGACGGGCGCAACTATCTGACCCCGTTTCTTTTGGTCACCACCCTCTTCTTTTTATGGGGGTTCGCCCATAGCATTCTTGATGTGCTGAACAAGTACTTCCAAGACGCGCTGCACCTCTCCAAAACCGAATCGGCCTACATCCAAGCCGTGGTCTACGGCGGATATTTCCTCATGGCGCTGCCCGCCGGCGCCTTCATTCGCCGCTACGGCTACCGTGCCGGCGTGCTGCTCGGTCTTGTTCTCTACGGCATCGGCGCGCTGCTCTTCATTCCCGGCGCGCAAATCATGACCTTCCCCTTCTTCCTCGGCTGCCTCTTCATCATCGGGTGCGGACTCACCTTCCTCGAAACCTCGGCCAACCCCTATGTCACCGTGCTCGGCGAGCCCGAACACAGCGAACAACGCATCAATTTCTCGCAATCCTTCAACGGTTTGGGCTGGATTCTCGGCCCGGTGACCGGTAGTTACTTCCTCTTCAACGACAAAGACCAATCGCCCGACATCTCCATGCCTATCTGCTCATCGGCATCGTGGTCATGGTCGTCGCCCTCTTGTTCTCGCGCGTTCGTCTGCCCGAAATCACCCCCGAGGAGGACGAACTCACCCAAGCCGAGGAAGCGGCACTCGAAGCCGAGGGCGATCACAATCACAGCGACCTCCACGTGCTGCTTCGCAACGGCGCTTTCCTCTTCGGATGGGTCGGCATTTTCGTCTACGTGGCGGCACAGACCGGCGTAAACAGTTTCTTCATCAACTATGCCGTGGAGAGTGCCGGCATCGATCGCGGCGATGCCAGTCTTATCCTCGGTTTCGGCGGCATGGGGCTTTTCTTCGCCGGTCGCATGCTCGGCAGTTGGATCATGCAATACATCCGCGCCGAACGTCTCCTCGCCGTTCTCGCTCTTGTCGCCGCCCACTGCTCCATGCTCGTCCTGGCCTCGCCCGGCCGCGTGGGTTTCACGGCGCTGCTCATCGTCTATTTCTGCGAGAGCATCATGTTCCCCACCATCTTCGCCCTTGCGCTCCGCGGTTTGGGTCGTCGCACGAAAATCGCCTCCTCATTGCTCATCATGGGCATCGTCGGCGGTGCCGTGGCTCCCGTGCTCATGGGACTGATTGCCGACCACTCGTCCATGGCCTACGGCTTCATCGTGCCCCTCATTTGTTTCTTCATCATCGCCGCCTACGGTGGTTTCGTGGCACGTCGCAGCGCTCGCGCGAAGCACCGCAAATAAAAGCTGTTCCCTATCATGGCTCATAAGAAAAAGATGAATGCGGCCGCCATCGCCGCCTATAAAACCGAGAACGAAAACTTTCTCGCCAACCTCCGCGGCCGTGCCGGCATACAAGAGTTGCGTTGCGGCGTGCTCTACAAGGTGGTGCAAACCGCGCCCGCTCCGCCGGCCGATGCCGACGAGCGCACGCTGCGCCGCCACAACACCACGCCCACACCGCGCTCGGTGGTCACAGTTCACTACGAGGGTCGCCTCATCGACGGCCGCATCTTCGACTCCTCACGCCGCGGCGCCGGCACACCGCCCGCCTTTCGCGTCAACGAACTCATCACCGGCTGGCAAGTGGCGCTCGTCAACATGCACATCGGCGACATTTGGGAACTCTACGTCCCCGCCTCAGCCGGATACGGCGAGCGCGGCGCCGGTCGCGACATCCCCGGGCACAGCACCCTCATCTTCCGCATCGAACTCTTAGACATCGCATAAAACTATTTCATGAACAATAGCATCGTCGTCAAAGGCGCACGCGTCAACAATCTCAAAAACATCGACATTGAGATCCCTCGCGAGCAATTTGTCGTCATCACCGGACTTTCCGGCTCGGGAAAATCATCATTGGCCTTCGACACCCTCTATGCCGAAGGCCAGCGGCGCTATGTCGAAAGTCTTTCGGCCTACGCCCGCCAGTTTCTCGGCCGCATGAACAAGCCCGAGTGCGACTACATCAGTGGCTGCCGCCGGCCATCGCTATTGAGCAGAAAGTCAAGACGAACAACCCGCGTTCCACCGTCGGCACGAGCACCGAGATCTACGAATATCTCCGCCTGCTCTTCGCCCGCGTAGGACACACCTACTCTCCCGTGAGCGGCGAGGAAGTGCGCCGCCACAGCGCCGACGACATCGTGGCCGCCGCCCTCCGCCACCCCGCCGGCACGCGCTTCACCGTCCTCGCTCCCCTGCGTCTGCTCCACGAGCGCACGTTCAAAGAGCAAATCGAAGTGCTGCTCCAGCAAGGCCTCTCGCGCTTGGATCTCGACGGCGACATGGTGCGCATGGACGAGGCCATCGAAAGCCCCGCCGCTGTGGCGCGCCACGAAACGGCCTTGGCCGAAGGCCGCCTCTTCCTCCTCCTCGACCGCCTGGCCGTCGACGGTTCGAAAGACGGCGTGACGCGTCTCAACGACTCGGTCGAAACGGCACTCTATGAGGGCGACGGCGAATGCCTGCTCCGCTTCTATCCCGAACGCAACCTCGAGCGTTTCTCCACCCGCTTCGAGGCCGACGGCATCAGTTTTGAAGAACCGAGCGACAACCTCTTCTCCTTCAACAATCCCGTGGGTGCCTGCCCGCGCTGCGAAGGTTTCGGCCGCGTGGTGGGCATCGACGAGCATCTCGTCGTCCCCAACCGCTCGCTCTCGGTCTACGACGGCGCAGTGATGTGCTGGCGCGGAGCAAAACTCAGCCAGTGGCAACAGGAATTCATCCGCCGTGCCGCCGCCCACGACTTCCCCATCTTCGAACCCTACTACAATCTCACGCCCGCCCAGCGCGACCTGCTCTGGCACGGCGGCCCCGGTATGGCTTGGGAGGAGGGCGACGTCGATGTCTGCATCGATGGTTTCTTCCAAGCCCTCGAACAAGGCGCCTACAAGATCCAAAACCGCGTCATGCTCGCGCGCTACCGCGGCAAGGCCGAGTGCCCCGTTTGTCACGGCACGCGCCTGCGCCCCGAAGCCCTCTACGTGCGTGTGGGCGACCGCACCATCGCCGACCTCGTGCGCCTCTCGGTGGCCGATCTCGCCGAGTGGTTCGACGCCCTCACCATCTCTGAGCACGATGCCACCGTGGCGCAACGCCTGCTCATCGAAATCCGCAGCCGCCTGCGCTTCCTCAACGAAGTGGGACTCGGTTACCTCACCCTCGACCGCCTCAGCAACTCGCTCTCGGGCGGCGAAAGCCAACGTATCAACCTCGCCACCTCGCTCGGCAGCAGCTTGGTGGGTAGTCTCTACATCCTCGACGAACCCTCCATCGGTCTCCACTCTCGCGACACCGATCGCCTCATTCGCGTGCTGCGCCAACTCCGCGATGTGGGCAACACCGTCATTGTGGTCGAACACGACGAAGACATCATCCGCGCCGCCGACCACCTCATCGACATCGGCCCCGAAGCCGGCCGTCTCGGCGGCGAAGTGGTGTGGCAGGGCAAGGTCGCGCCTGCCGATGCGCCGCACCATTCCGACAAAACGGAGAGCCGCAGCCACACACTTAACTTCCTCACCGGCGTCGAAGCCATTCCCGTACCCGCTTCGCGCCGTCGGTGGAATCGCTTCATCGACGTCGTCGGTGCTCGCGAAAACAACCTCCGCGGCATCGATGTGCGCTTCCCTCTCAACGTCCTCACCGTCGTGACGGGCGTGTCGGGTTCGGGCAAATCCACCCTCGTGCGCGACATCTTCTACAAAGCCCTTCTCCGTCATCTCGACCAGTCGGGCGACCGTCCCGGCGAGCATGCCGACCTCACCGGCGACCTCGACGCCGTGCAAGCCGTCGACTTCATCGACCAAAACCCCATCGGCCGTTCCACGCGCTCCAACCCCGTCACCTACGTCAAGGCCTTCGACGAAATTCGCAAACTCATGGCCGAACAACCCCTAGCGCGCCAAATGGAAATGGACGCCAAATTCTTCTCCTTCAACACCGACGGCGGCCGCTGCGAAGAGTGCAAGGGCGAAGGCACGGTGAAGGTGGAAATGCAGTTCATGGCCGACCTCGTTCTCGAATGCGAAACCTGCCACGGCCACCGCTTCAAGAACGAAGTCCTCGACGTGCGTTTTGAGGGACAGAACATTTACGACCTCCTCGAAATGACCGTCGACCAAGCCCTCGACTTCTTCGAAGCGCACGGCAAGAAGAAGATCGTCAAGCGCCTTCATCCGCTCCGCGATGTGGGACTCGGCTACATCAAACTCGGGCAGTCGTCCTCCACCCTCTCGGGTGGCGAAAACCAGCGTGTGAAACTGGCCTACTACCTCGCGCAGGAGCGTGCCGTCCCCACGCTCTTCATCTTCGACGAACCCACCACGGGACTCCATCTCCATGACATCAACCGCCTTCTCTCGGCCTTCAACGCCCTAATCGAGCGCGGCCACACGTTGATTGTGATTGAACATAATCTTGATGTCGTAAAAACGGCCGACCACGTCATCGATCTCGGTCCCGAAGGTGGTTCGGGCGGTGGCGACCTCGTCTTTGCCGGCACACCCGAAGCCCTCGTCGCCTCCGGCCGCGGCTACACCGCGCGCTACCTCGCCGAGAAACTCACACCGCAATAGTTTTTCACGAACGGACTAAACAAACAAAGTGGAAGAGAACCTTTCCTTCTCTTCCACTTCTTCTTTTCATATTATGCCCAACCGCCGCCCACTCATTCTCATCCTACTCGCCCTCTTTGTCCTTTGGCTATGGGGCAACCTCTCCGGTCTCCCTTGGGGCATCCCGTGTCTCTTCCGCCGCTTCACCGGCCTCTCCTGCCCCGCCTGCGGCACGCAACGCGCGCTTTTCTCCCTCCTGCACGGCGATCCGCTCACAGCGTTGCACTTCAACTACCTGCTCCCTTTCATCGCCCTGCTACTCTGCACCCTCGCTGTCCTCGCTTGGCGAAAAAGCCCCCTCTATCGTCCCCTCACCTCCCTGCCGGCTGTGATCGTCTATGCCTGCATATTACTGCTTTGGCTCATCGTCCGCAACCGATACGGGATTTGAAGAGAAACCTCTCACACAGGAAAAGACAACAAACTCCGCCATCTACTCAGTAGATAGCGGAGTTTTTTAATGCCTGTTCGGAAAAAGTTCCGCCCAAGGGTTATTGCTACTTAGCGTACCATTTCTTCCCATTGACGATATAGACTCCTGCGGGGAGATGTTTGAAGTCTGTATTCACACGCTTGCCCTGGAGCGTATAGATGCCTTGCGTGTTGCGGCCATTGAGCTGCACTTGTCCGACAGCATTAGGTATATTCTTGACGAAATATCCCGTTTCGGGGTTGGCCATCGTGACATCTGTCTTCTTGGGGTCGTAAGCCACCGCCCCCTTGAGTTGAGTGCATCCTTTAAACATGTCTTCCGAGTACAAGCACTGCCACGTCTTATCCGAAACGATGCTGGAGAGTTTCTTACAGCCACTGAACATGTAAAGCATTTGCTCTACTTTCTCCACATCGAAACTCCTCAGGTCGAGTGAGGTCAAGGCTTTGCAATCAGCGAACATCGACGTCATATTGGTCACGTTGGAGGTGTTGAAATTGGAGAGGTCGATCGATTTCAAGGCACTACATTGATAGAACATTCCGTACGTGCTCTTCACGTTGGAGGTGTTGAAATTGGAGAGATCAATCGTTTCCAAAGCGATACAGCCTCTAAACATATCGTAGAATCCCTCTACGTTTGCAGTATTGAAGCTCTTGAGATCGAGCGTCTTCAAAGTGGCACACCCGTCAAACATCTGACCCATATACGTCACGTTGGCTGTGTTGAAGTGCGTGAGATCAATCTCCTTCAGCGCAGAACAGCCCCTGAACAGACTACCCATATTCGTCACGTTTTCAGTATTGAGATATTCCAACCCTTCGATCGTGGTGAGTGCTTTATAATAGAAAAACCATCCAAACATAGTGGTAGGGCGATAGTTTTGGAAGGAGGCATCAAACACCACCTTTGTGGTCGTGGTGTTGGGGTGTTCTTCTGTACCGGCCCATGCAGAGAGGAAGTAGTATTTAGCATCTGTCTCATCAATGTCCCATGTGGTTCCGGTGCGCGTGTTGCGCAGATGGTCATAGTAGAAAGTGAGTGTTGTCTTGTCCGGATTTTGCAGCACATAGGCTTCCACCACATTTTCCGGTGCATTCTTTCGGAAATATCCCGTTTCGGGGTTGGCCATCTTGACATCCGTCTTGTCGGCATCGTAAGCCACTGCGCCCTTGAGTCGGGTGCATCCTTTAAACATGCCTTCGGAGTGCAGGCTCTGCCACGTCTTTTCCGAAATGATGGTAGTGAGTTTCTTACAGCCACTGAACATACCGAACATAACAGACGCTTTCTCTGTATTGAAGTTCCTAAGGTCGAGCGTCTTCAACGCGCTGCAGCCTGAGAACATAAAATCCATATACTCCGTTTGTTCTGTGTTGAAGTTCGCGAGATCGAGCGTCTTCATCATGCTACACCCTGTAAACATATTACTCATAGCCTCCACTTTTGCCGTGTTGAAGTGTTTGACATCGATCGTTTTCAGCCCAGAACATCCCCGGAACATATGACTCATACTATTCACGTTTGCTGTGTTGAAGTTCGTGATATCTAATTCCGTCAGTGCGCTACATCCACAGAACATACCGGACATCTTCTCCACTTTCGCCGTGTTGAAGTGTTTGACATCGATCGTTTTCAGCCCACGACATCCAAAGAAAAGATCAGCCATATTTTTCACGTTTTCAGTACTGAAGCTCTTGAGGTCCAATTCCGTCAACGCGCTACATCCCCAGAACAGACCGGACATATTCTCCACATTCGCCGTGTTGAAGTTTTTGAGGTTGAGTGCGGTCAACGCAGTGCAGTGACTGAACATACCGGACATATTCTCCACTTTCGCCGTGTTGAAGTTTTTGAGGTTGGGTGCGGTCAACGCAGTGCAGTGACTGAACATCCGCTCCATAGTCTCCACTCTTTGCGTATTGAAACTCGTGAGATCAAGTGTTTTCAGGGCGGTGCAGTGCTCAAACATGAAACTCATGTCACTCACTTGTTCTGTATGGAGGTTTTCCCATCCTTCGAAAGTGGTCAATGCTTGAAGATACCTAAACCATAACGCGGTGGTAACAGGGCGGTAATCTTTGAATGAGGCATCGAACACCACCTTGGTGATCGTGGTATTGGGAGATTCGTGCGTGCCGGTCCACGCCATATACACCGGGTAACTGTAGTAGGTGGAAAGTTTCTCATTGATGTCCCAAGTGGTGCCGGTGCGCTTAGCGCGCTGTCCGTCGTAGTAGAAAGTAAGTGTCGTCTTTTCCGGATTTTGCAGCACATAAGCCTCCAATTTGCTCCCCGTGAAATATCCCGTTTCGGGGTTGGCCATCGTAACGTCCGTTTTCTCGCCATCGTAAGCCACTGCCCCTTTGAGTTGGGTGCATCCTTGAAACATGTCCCTCGACCATTTACATTTCCACACACTATTGGAAACAAGGGTGGTGAGTTGCTCACAGCCTTTGAACATGCGGCCTGTCTCCTCCAACTTATTCGTACTGAAACCACTGAGGTCAAGCTGCTTCAACGCGGTGCAGTGACTGAACATCTCCTCCATATTTTCCACACTTCTCGTGTCGAAACTCGCCAGATCGAGCGTTTCCAATGCGCTGCATCTGGAAAACATAAACCTCATATACCCTACTTTTCCCGTGTTGAAACTCGTAATGTCGAGGGTCTTCAGCGACTTGCATCCACTGAACATCCACGACATCACTTCTACCTTTTCGGTATTGAAGTGCTTGAGGTCGAGCGTCTCCAGAGATTTACATCCGTAGAACATAGAAAACATCGTTTTCACCTTCCCGGTGTTGAAGCTCTCGAGATGAACTGTTTTCAGTGCGCGGCACATATAAAACATTTCGTCTACTTCCTCCACATTTTGGGTATTGAAGGTCTTGAGATCAAGCGTTTCCAGCGCTTCGCAATACCCAAACATGAAGCCCATGTCTTTCACCTTTTCCGTGTTGAGATTTTCCCAACCTTCAAAAGTGGTTAGCGCCTTGCATTTAAAGAACCATCTGTTTGTTGTCGTAGGTTGAAAGTTTTTGAATGAGGCGTCAAACACGACTTTTGTAATCGTTGTGTTGGGTTTCTCGTATGTCCCTGTCCATGCAGGAATATATCCATTTTTCTCATCGATCCCCCATGTGTCACCGGTGCGTGTGGCGCGCCGGTCGTCGTAATAGAAGGTGAGCGTGGTTTTCTCCGGATTTCGCTGCACGTAGGCTTCTAAAGTCTGCCCGGACACGCGCGGTGAGGCGAAGAGTGCGCATAGCATTACGATGATGCTCGCAAAGACTTTGCGCGAAGTAAAGCCGATCATTTTCATCTTATATTTTATTTGTGGTTGACAATATTCACTATGAAAAGCCCATCTATCAACGCAAAGCGAGAGCGTGTCCAAATGAATGTTTTGACACAAGCTCCGGCAGGAAAGAGAGCCGCAGAGAGGCGACACCTCTCTCACCGGAAAAAACAACCAACCCCACCACCTACTCAGTAGATAGCGGAGTTGGTTTTAATACCTGTTCGGAAAAGCTCCGCCCATGGGCTATTGCCGCTTAGCGCACCATTTTCTTCCCATTGACAATGTAGACTCCTGCGGGGAGATGCCGGAAGGCTGTCTTGACGCGTTTGCCTTGGAGCGTATAGATGCCTTGCATGTTGCGGCTATTGAACAGCACTTGCCCGAGAGCAGTAGGTTTATTATTGACAAAATATCCCGTTTCGGGGTTGGCCATCTCGTCATCTGTTTTCTTGTCATCGTAAGCCACAGCGCCCTTGAGCCGGACGCATCCTTTAAACATGTCTTCCGATTCTTCACACTGCCAGGCCTTTTCCGAAATGATGTCGGTGAGTTCAGCACAATCTTTGAACATACCGGTCATGCCCTTCACTTTCTCTGTATTGAAATTCCTGAGGTCGAGCGTCTTCAGCGCAGCACATCCTTCGAACATTTCATTCATGCCTACCACGTTGCGGTGTTGAAGTGCGTGAGATCAATCGCCTCCAGCGCAGCACACCCTTTAAACATTTTACTCATGCCCTCCACGTTCGCGGTATTGAAGTGCGTGAGATCAATCGCCTTCAAAGCAGAGCATCCTTCGAACATTCCACTCATGCCCTCCACGTTTGCGGTGTTGAAGCTCGTGAGATCAATCGCCTCGAGCGCAGAGCACCCCTTAAACATTTCACTCATATACTTCGTTTGTCCAGTATTGAAGCTCCTGAGATCAATCGCCTTCAGCGCAGAGCACCCTGTGAACATATAACTCATCTCACTCACATTTGCGGTGTTGAAGCTCGTGAGATCTAATTCCGTCAGCGCGCTACATCTACCGAACAGCGCGATCATATTCTTCACTTTCGCCGTGTTGAAACTCGTAACGTCGAGGGTCTTCAACGACTCACATCCGTCGAACATCATCGCCATCACTTCTACCTTTTCGGTATTGAAGGACTTGAGATTGAGCGTCTCCAGAGATTTACACCCGTAGAACATTTGATACATATTTATCACCTTCTCGGTGTTGAAACTCTCGAGATTTACCGTTTTCAATGCGCCGCACATCAAGAACATGTTTCGTAAATTCTCCACATTTTGGGTATTGAAGGTCTTGAGATCAAGCGTTTCCAGCGCTCTGCAACTCTCAAACATATTGCCCATGTCTGTCACCTTTTCCGTGTTGAAATTTTCCAATCCTTCAAAGTGGTTAGCGCCCAGAAATTTGCAAACCAACTAGCCGTTGTCGTAGGTTGAAAGTTTTTGAATGAGGCATCAAACACGACTTTTTTAATCCTCATAGGCATAAATGGCATCCTGCCTCTCTTACCGATCACCCATGTGTCACCGGTGCGTGTGGCGCGCAGGTCGTCGTAATAGAAGGTGAGCGTGGTCTCCTCCGGATTTAGCACCTTGTAGGCTTCTAAAGTCTGTCCCAACACTCGCGGTGAGGTGATGAGTGCGCACATCATTACGATGACACTCGCAAAGACTTTGCGCGAAGTAAAGCCGATCATTTTCATCTTATATTTCATTTGTAGTTAATAATATTCACTGAGAACACCACAAAAATACAACACGCACAATAAAAAACCAAATTATTTCACCGTTTTCTATTCACAGACTACAACTCATGCAAAAAATGCCACACCTACCAACGCAAAATCGGGCTTCACCACGTGTGTGAAGCCCGATTTGCCGAGGGATTCTTCTTCGCCCTGTGGAAATCTCATTGGGGGATTGGCATCAAAAGCCTTAAGCCGATTACAATAAGCACCTTCTCACCCAAAGACGGCTACTTTCCGAAAATACTCCACAACTATTCTCGAAAAGCAGCGCGCTTTTTCGGCAAAGACGAAGAGAGGGTGAAGGAAGGAAGGAGGTGAAGGAAATCCGCCCTCGCGCGCGCGTACGCGCATCAGCGAGTTTACGATTTTTGCCTTCACCTTGCTGCCCATTCACCGATAAACCACTATGCAACAATGGGTTACGCGTGAAGGCTTCACCTTTTTGCCTTCACCTATCCATGCGGCCTAATCTACTGATTCACAAATCGTTGCGGTGAAGGCAAGGGTGAAGGGGAAAATCACAAAAAGGGGTGAAGGCTGCGAGGGTGAAGCCTTCACCCATATCGTGCAGGGTATCAAGGAGTTGAGGGCAAAAGGTGAAGAGGTGAAGGAAAAAAACGAAAAACTCGCTGATGCGCGCGCACGCGCGCGAGGGCTATTTTCGACCGAAATCGGCGGGAATTTCA